>Ga0307982_1000380_pt1 | contig 35061 bp, 37 predicted proteins | sample OrgLakmetagen989_FD_201847 | JGI IMG/M metagenome (GOLD analysis project Ga0307982, IMG submission 201847) | Saline water microbial communities from Organic Lake, Antarctica - #989 | ecosystem: Environmental > Aquatic > Non-marine Saline and Alkaline > Saline | place: Antarctica: Organic Lake... | reverse complement strand
TGTATTTGTTTATGAGTTTGTATTATTTCTCTCTGTAATTCCTTAAAAGTTTATGTATTTATTTATGTATTTGTTTATGAGTTTGTATTATTTCTCTCTGTAATTCCTTAAAAGTTTATGTATTTGTATTATAAACCCTGTTAGTAAATAAAAATTGATTTAAAGTAATATTATTATATATATAACAATAATAATATTAAGAGTTCATACTGAGTGTAAAATGGAGAAAAGAATTAACCTAAAATTAAATGAATATATTGAGGGTTTAAAATCTGATCTATTGTCTATTCTAACAAGTGAAGATATAAATTCTCCCACAATTGATAATTATATTAAAGGATATAAAACTTTACAATTAGAAAAAGATGATTTTATTAGACGAAAACGAATTAAGAATGTTGTGCCGTATTATGAGAGATGCAACGCAAAAAGGGCTAATAGTGAGAGATGTACTAGGAGAAAAAGAGGCGATTGTGATTTCTGTGGGACACATAGTAAAGGACAGCCACATGGTATTATTGATAATGATAATAATAATAAGACAGAAGGTAATACTATGAAGAAAATCCAAGTTAAAGTTCAGGATATAAAAGGAATTATTTACTACCTGGATGATTTTAATAATGTATATGATCCACATGATATTCTAAATGGGATTACAAATCCAAATATTATCGCAAAATATCACCTAAACGAAGAAGGTATATACTCAATCCCTGAATTCAATATCTAATAACCATTATCTATTTATCCAAATTAAAGGCAAGTCCAACTTTATCAGGTAATATATAATAAAATATTAACAGGAGATTTATTAATAAGAAATAATTTATAACAGATGATAAATCTACACCCATGATATTTAAGAAAAATGGAAATATAAAATTCACCAACAAAAAGATTAAAATAGGATATATATATTTCATATATTTGGCAATATTCTCATTCATTATATCCTTACTTTATATTAATATAATAGTATAATATCTTTTTTATTGTATAAATAATTATTTTCTCAGATAATAACATAACTACAATGGGAACCAAATTATTAGACCAATATAGTTTATTGCATTTTGCGGTTGGTGTTATAATGTATTTCTGGAATATACGATTTATACCAGGTTTAATAATACATCTATTATTTGAATTTATAGAAAATACACAAACTGGAATGGATATGATTAATAAATATATAATACATCCAGGTTATTTTAGTTATCCAGGTGGGAAAAATAAAAAGGATTCATATATGAATATATTAGGTGATAATATATCATTTATAGCAGGTTGGATATTGTCATATATATTAAGTGTAAAACAAGGTAAAATATAAAATTGATATTATAATTACATTTTATTAAATACTAATATAAATACTCCACATGTTAAACCATCATTTCAGACAACAACAAGATTTCTATATAATATTATATAATGAATATATTGATAATAACCACACTCAAAATACGAAACAAAATATAGTATTTGTAGAAAATATTAGGAAATATTGGAGAGAAAATAAAAAAGATTGGTTTTCACATAAACCTATAAATAATGATAATATGAATGTAAATATTATCCCATATGATATACATTCCCCCAATATAAATTTCTCTCTAATACTACAATACGACCAGTTATCAAGGCATCCTGTAGAAATCCAACACGAACAACAAGAGGATAACAAATATACACGGGGAGATTTATTATATATAAAATATGTTTCAAGTGAGCCAATTAAAAATATAAATTATCGTTTTGCTACGCATATGGCACTTAATATGATCCACAATGATGTTCAATACAATTCATTAGAAACACATGAGAAAATATTCACTCTGTTGTGTATTCGTCATAATAATAATCTGAGATTAAAATATTTTGTTCTCTCTAAAATTCATGGAGAATTAGAGAGAATAACTCCAGACACAGCCGTAACAGAACCACAATACAAAGAATGGCTACGCTTCTTAAATGCAACAGTTTTGGATATAAATGAGTGGAAAATATTAAATAATATATTTAATAACCATGAAAATATTATATATAATGAAGAACAGCAAAATAATTATTTAAAAAATGCGTATGATGTTATTGAATTGCGTTCAGGAGAGAAAACTGTTCAAGATAAAATTATTATTAATTATATTAAAAATGTAACAATTGAAATGGAAAATTTGATATTATCTAATCATAATAAGAGACATAATGATATCCAAAATGATATTCAAAATAAATCCACAAATAGAATAGCAATAAGTATAAGTGGAGGGGTTGATTCAATGGTCGCATCATATATATTAAGTCAAGTATGTAAAAAGAATGATTTAGAAATGATATTGTTGCATATATGTTATAATAATAGAGTATGCTGTGATAAAGAACTGCAACTATTATATTATTGGGCTTCAAAACTAGGATGTAAATTATATGTTCGTCATATTGATGAATTAACTAGGGAGAGAAATACGCAATATAGAGCTTTGTATGAAGATATAACGCGTAAAATAAGGTTCAGTTTCTATAAATATTTTGAATGCCCTATTATATTAGGTCATAATAGAGATGATACATTTGAGAATATGTTCAGTAATTTATCAAAAAATATTCATTTTGATAACTTAAAAGGAATGAAAAACGCAACAGTAGAAAGTAATGTGCTACTATTGAGACCATTTATTAATGTAAATAAAAGGGATATTATAAATATAAGTATACATTTAAAAATTCCAAATTTGATTGATTCAACCCCGGTTTGGAGTAGAAGAGGTAAAACAAGGGATACCCTTATGCCTTTGATAGAAGAATTTGATAATAGAATATTACCCGGACTGGAGAAAATGACGGAATATACAACATTCTTATATAATCAATGGGATATATCATTTAATAAATGGTTACTAAGTGATAAAATAGAGAGAAAATATACAAGATGTAGCACAGTTCCAATCCAATATGATAACTCCAATTTATGTATAGACATTACAGTAACACGCGATGAATTCTTTAATACAAATTATAAACAATATATGTTTTGGATACGATTGTGGTTTGGATTAGAATTAGCATCAAGACCAAGTAATAAAAGTATTAATAATATTATTAATAGTATAGATAGATTGAAATATCCAATACACAGTACGGTTAATAAAGATTTTATGATGATTATTGATGAAAACACTATTAGAATCGTAGATGTCGTAACATTAATGTGTTAATACATTATTGTCGGACATATAAATTATATTTACAATATATTATAATCTTCTTTTGAATTATTCCATTTTTCTTCCAGAGTTGTTTGGTCTATTTCATGCCCGGATAATGTGTCTATCATATAAGACTCCTTAATTACAAATTCAGGATTTTTCATATATGGTTTTCCATTTGCAAGTAATGCCTTCCCGATATATATACTATCATAATATTCAGTCCATACTGCTTCATGATCGTGCATTTTGATAATCATTTTTTCCCTTCTTTTTTCACCAGGATTATCCTTAATTCTCTTAATTACTGTCTTGTTCATATCTTCTCTCTCAGTTGGATGATTTAATAATGCGGTCATATTCCCAGTAAATATAGAAAACCTTATAATAGTTCCCCTTTTATACCTACCATTTTTATCTGATATTGGTTGACCATTTACAAATCTTTCATCATATGTAGAAGTCCATCCGGCATAACGAACTGCTTTACGGAATGTCCCGAAGTAATAATAGGGTCCTACCATAGCATATATTGTTGAAGGTCTTAACCCCTGTGATAATATAAAATTTTTTAAATTGTAATATGTCCCATGATATCCAATACAAGGTATTTCAAGTGGTTTTGGTATAGTATTATCTCTCTCTGATGTTGTTAAAGTATGGATATGATATAAATACATCATACTTGGATTATGTAAAAATAAATTTACGTGTTCCAGAAAAATAGGGAAATTTAATATTTTCTTAAAATTCACAATTTCATCTATAATACACCACCACCAATTATCGGTGCGTAATTTTGTCATTTCATCGCTCCTTTCTTTCGGTAATAAATCACTTAAATCATAGAATACAAAATAATTACCATTAAATTTAATAATGCCACTTTCTTCTACAAATTGATTAAATATCATATTTATCCGTTGTGATGCTTCCTGTGCTGGGGTTAATCCATCATTATTATATTTAAAATAAGAGAAAATCATTAAATCATTTGTCCTTGGATCTTTAGATTTTGGATACTTGTATAAACAATATTGTAGGTATGGTATAAAACTATTAGTTACTACGCGGTAAGGACATAAATAAATCCTATCGTTTTTTTTTAATTTATTTAATTCATCAATACTAGAATTATATTTAATGTTATAACGATGCATATGAACCTGTTTGTTTGTCACTTCATCTTTTTCCTCTCCTAGACTATCACCTTCTGATGAAAATACAATAGATGTCCCTGGACCATATAGATCACGCTGACTTTCAACATAATAACTTTCTATATTCTTAACAATTGTGTCAAATTCGTCTTTATTATCATCATCACCATCATCACCATCATCACCATCATCACCATCATCATCAATATTTTCTTTATCTAGTTTATTTATACCTGTAAAATAATCATCTTTTGTCTCGTTTGGAATATTAATTGCTTTATCTATTTCACTCTCACTAACACCATTAACAGCATTAATACTAGTCACACCGTCACTGTCACTGTCATTAACAATATCTTTATCATCAATGGTTATCTTTGTTGTTCTCTCTGGTGATGTTGTAATTTCATCATCACTTTCATCATCACTTTCATAATCTTTATTACTATCACTATCTAAAACACTGACTTCTATATTATTTGTTCCTGGTAAAGACCCTAATAAAGATGTTGTTTTATCCGTTTTATCCCTCATATCATAATTATCTTTAGGTCCTCCCTCCATTTCTGAAACCTGTTTTTTACTATCTTTAATTGTACCTTTTGATTCATCATATGATGATGATACACTTGAAACTTCTGAACCAAATTCTATATCTTCGTTAATAGTAGATGTTTTACTATTAGAACTACTCTTGTAACTACTAAATATAGGTTCTTCTAATTCTATAATAGATTTAGTTTTTGATTTGTCTTTGTCTAAAGGATTAATTTTTATACTTGTGTCTGTTTCTACATTAGATACTATTTTTCTCTCATCTTCCTCATCTTCTTCACTATCGCTTATAATATCACTATCCTCATCACTATCCTCATCCTCATCACTATCTGTGTCATTAGTTGTATTACCACTTGTCTCATCCTGAACTCCATCTTTTATTAACTGGTTTTGAGGTGTCGTTATTTCACTCTCAATAATTCCTGTATCTCTATCTCTATCCATTGTTGTCTCTTTTTCATCCACATCTTCATCCAGATCTTCAGGTTTTTTTTCTATTTTATTTTCACTATATTGAATAGGAATATTAAGTCCCCTTTTATTTATTAATTTGCTTCTTAGAAAATCTCTATGCTTACTTATAGGGTTCATTATATATAACATTCAAATAAAAAACTATTTTTTTCGCCTTATATTTTCTTTTATTTTTTCCTCTCTATTATTTAATATGTAATCAGCTACTTCTATACCGTAATCAGGTTTATCTTTATAAAAATTACTTAGCGTATCCATAAGGTATTTCTTTGTTATACCTGTTTTTACCTTACTTTGTGTATATAATAATTTACCTTCATTCGCATTAACATCAAAACAGTCTATTTCATTTTCCCTCATAATATCAACTAATAATGCTGTAATTTCTTTCTTCCTTGTTCTTCTCTCTTTTGATGCTTTTTGTATCTCTTTTAATTCATTATCTAATTGTATCCATTCCTTAATACTATCAACTATAAGTTCTTTATTCATGCTCATGATTAATATATATAATTATCTTTCATTTAATATATTTTTTTAATAACTTAAATGAGCGAAACTATACATTCTTATGTTTTTTACAATAATATTTATTGTCAGTAGTATTATCACTAGTGTTATTTCCGGTATTATATTCTTGAATGGATGCTTTATATACACATTGATTACCTTTATTTTTTCCTGTTTTGATAATTCCACTACAAGTTATGAATTCTATACTATCGGTTATTGTATTAGTATCAGCAGTTTTTTCTTTATTCGTCATACCTGATTTTTTTACTTTCATATTTGTCTTTTTGGTGTTTTTAATATTTTCACATTTTCCACTATTTTCGTCTTTTTTGAGTTCTCTATTTTTCATAATTTTTGTATGACTTTGACAATATGTATTAATGCATGGTTTATCACATATTTTACCCTTATTTTTTCCACTATTGAATATATAATTACATTTATTCGGCATACTACAATATTTCTTGGGTAAATTAACACCATACACATTTTTCAACTCTGGAAATAACCCAGGTAAGAGTAAATAGTTCTGTATTTTCCTACAATAAGGACATTTGAATTGGTTAATTTTTAAATAAGTTATTTCGGTAATAGGACGCTTTATTTTCTGATAATAAATTTCATTATATAATGGTTTATAATTAAATGTATGGTTGCAAGACAATATAACATTATGTTCTACCAATGGCTCATTTGATATTAAACATGTCTTTATTTCAATTGTTTCATCATTACATTTATTACCATCAACAACGCCATAAACATCATTACATCCACTTCCACCCCCTATTATAGTATTATTTAAAACCTCATTTTTAATATTATTCAATTGAGAAAAAAAATCATCGTTATTCATAATATATTATGTAAAAAATGTCTTTATATAACTTATACAATGACTAAAAATTGGGGTCCTTCAATATGGTATTTTTTTCATAGTTTAGCTGAAAAAATAACAGATGCGGGATATTTAATATTAAAAAAGGAGGTTTGTAATATAATATCACATGTATGTTTTCACCTACCTTGCATTGAATGTACTAAACATGCAAAAGAATATATTGGAAAACATGGTTTAAATCCTAATATATTAAATACCAAAGAGAAACTAAAAGAGTATTTATTTACATTTCATAATGCTGTAAATAGTAGATTAGGAAAACCACAATTTACAGATTATGATAAATATAAAACGGCAAAAATGCACCCAATATATCAAAATTTCAAAATATATTACTTTAAATATAATGAACCTACAAGGGGTTTTATAGATACTATGGCGAGAGAAAGGATAATACGAATGGCAGACAGTTTTTTTATATCAAATCATAAATATTTTATAAATTAATATTATATAGAAAAGTGGAATATTAAATATAATTATTAGATATTTTTAATTATTTGTCCATTTTTATAAACACTACATACAAATTTCTTACCTTTTTTACCACATTGTGTATTATTTGAATTATAATCTCCAAAATAAACCAATTCAGGTATACTGCTATATATACCAAATGATATAATAGAACCAAAAACACCCCCCGTAATAATAGAAATTATTAACCCTGTCCAAGTCATACATTTGTGTATAAATTTCTTACCTACAGTATCAATTGAGAATATTATTATTATAAATGTCATTAACCAATAGTTCATGTTACTTGTTATTATCATCGGTATAAGAGTGTAAAAAAATGTAAATATTATAAAATAAGTGGACATAGATGGTCTATAAAACGTATCATCCAATATTGACCACATATTGCATATTGGACTTATTGGTATAGGCTCTTTTGTTTTAAATTTTAAAAAGAATACAACTAACATCATTGTAGATAACAAACTACCTAAATATACAATAGGTTTAATAGGTTCTCCATTTATAAAACTAAGCAATATAAATGTAAATCCTAATAGGAAGGTGGAAATATAAGTTATTATATCAAATAAATTACTCGCTGAAAATTGTATTGCCATTTATATTATAAGTATATTTTTGTTTTATTATAAAAATTCAAAACAAAAATAGGATACTAATACTAATACAAATACGATATATATATACATACGACAAAACACGAAAAATATAAACCATCTTCAATATAAAATATAATATAAGAATTAGAATATTAGTTTAAACACATCATTTATATGTTCAACAACACTAAATGATATATTTTTAACCAGATCTTTCTCTCCATATTTTAACCAGAACTTATCAAAGTCCTTTTGGTTTTCTTTTGGAAAAATAAATTCTTTCACACCGGCGCGTATCCCACCCAATATTTTTAAATCTAAACCACCTATAGCAGTCACATATCCTTGAAGGTTTATTTCACCTGTAATAGCGACTGTATTTTTAATCTTTAAATTATTCAATGAACTATATATACAGCACGTGATGGCTGTTCCTGCGGATGGTCCATCTTTTGGTGTCGCGCCTTCTGGACAATGTATATGTATCCCCTGCAATTGGGTCTTTTTAAAATCTATAATAAGTTGTTTTTGTTTATTTAAAGGTGTTAATTTATATGCTAATGTCTTTGCTACATTCATACTTTCTTTCATAACATCACCTTGCATACCAGTTAATTTAAGGTCTAATAAAGAACCTGATGGAAACAAATTGCATTGTATGGGTATTATCCCACCCTGACCAATTGCGTTAGCCCATAATCCATTAATAATTCCTATTTCTGGATTATCATGTATTTTTTTAATCGGTATCTCATCACGATGTTTTAAATATTTGTCCTTTATATTATCAATAGTTATATTGTATGGTATTTCAATGTTACCAAGAAGATTATTATTAAGTATTTCCAAATTAATTTCGCTTATTATTTCAAATAAAACCTCTTTCAGTTTTCTTACACCAGATTCATATGTATAATATTCAATTATATGTTGTATAGCTTCTTCTTGTACATGTATCATATCAGTCATATTTAGTTTTTCATAAATATCAGGTAGAATATAGTCGCGTGTAATTATAATTTTCTGTTCAGTGCTTTGACTACTAAATTTGACACGGTGAATTCGATCTAATAAAATCTTGTCTAATAAACTCGCATCATTATATGAAAAAACAAATAAAACTTTTGATAAATCAATATTAATCCCGTTAAAATATTTATCTTGGAAAGTATCATTTTGTGTTGGGTCAACAAGATGTGTTAGAATTCCGATAATCTCTTTACCTTGTTCGGTTTTACTAATCTTATCCAATTCATCAATAAATATAATAGGGTTCATACATTTGCTTTCAATTAGAATATCAACAATGCGTCCCCATGTAGAACCAACATATGTATAACTATGACCATCTAATGTGCTGGAATTACTAGAACCTCCAATAGCAATAAAACCGAATGGGCGAGATATACCATCTTCATCGCTTAAACATTGTGCTAAACCCTTTTTTGCCAATGATGTTTTACCAACCCCAGGTGGTCCCTCAAATCCAAAACAATAACCAGTTTGTTCTCCAGTCATCCATTGTCCAATAATCCTTTCTATCTGACGCTTCGCTTTATTATGCCCATATACTGCTTTATCTAACGTATCACGAACACAAGACATATTTTTATTAATAAAATCCCATTTATTATTAATTTCATCAATTTGATTATTAATTTTTTCAATATTAATTGTATTATTCAAATTAAATGTGGTAAATAACCCCTCTATTACACTGTCTCTTATAATACTATTATTAATGTTTAATGTATTGTTGTTGTTATTAGTATTATCTGACATGCCAGGGTGTGGTTTAGTATTAGGATTATTAATGTATGATTTAATAAATTGTGTAATCTCATTTTTAAGAAAATGTATTTTCTTACCAGAATGTATTAACTTAGGTATTTTGATATTTAAACCTTTTATAATGCATGTGTTTATTTTATTGATATTATATACAAGTTCTTCTCTCTTACAATATGTTAATTTCCTTACAATATATTCATACTGTTTATTAACTAGTATTGGTATGTATTCTTCTTTTATAAACTCCTTATATTTATATATTTCCATAGGCGTATATGTATTTTTTATAAGTATATTGTCCAGGTTAATACTATTGTCTTCAAGTAAGTTGTTTGTTTCATCTTGGTTGACAACATAATTTATCTCTTTATTATCATCCAATTTATATTTTTTCAATTCATATATAATATTCTTAAACAAAGTAATATTATCTTTCATTAATTTAAGTATAGGTTCATGTCTATATATACCAAATGGTATTTTTAATAATCCATCTATATATTGACGTGCTTTTAAACCACCATCTTCATTTTTTGCTTTAACTTCTTTTAGTTTTACCATAGCCTTTTCTTTTACATTATCGTCTACTTTCATAAGGCATATTTGCTGTTCTAATTGTATTTCGCTGGTGTTAGAATTTCTCAATTTACTAGTATAATCAATCGTTGTTTTCATTGCTATTTTGAATAATTTCTTGAATTTCCATGGCAGACTGTCATATATAAGTATTTGTTCTTTAGTGTCTACTACACCTTTATCATCATTAGATAATAAATCATACAACAAATAACATAAATATTGATGTTCAGGACTATCATTTTTTATCAGTAATTGTATTATCTTTGTTCGTTGAATATATAGATTATCATTAATAAATTCGCGAACTATTTGAGCTACAGGTCGCTGTTTCATCATTTCAACTTGGTTTATATAACCATTAAACCTATTATATAGGTCTTCATTAGAATAAACTAATATATCTCTTAATGTAAGACAATTTATAAAATTCTGAAAATCGTTATTTTTAAATTTATCATCATGTGGTATATTCTTATTAATATCGTTTATAATACTATGAATATAATGATTATCATATAAATCAAATATTATATTATCTACAATCCCAGTAACTATAATTGTTTTTCTCTCTTTTTTATTTATGAATATAACTTTTAATCCATATAACTTTTTATTGAAATTGGTGGTTTCCCTTCCAATATCAATACAATCCATAGTTTTCATAATTTTATTCTCTATATACTTAGTATTTTCTATACTGTTATTGTCTTTATCAATGACTTCTTCATGTGTTTTATCACTTTTATCCATGTCCTTAACAATCTCTTTAACAGTTGAGTTATTACTCTTTTTCATATTAGAATTTTTACTTTTACTATTCTTATCTTTATCTTTATCATTTTTATTATCATCATCATCTAACATTATAAAACTTGTTGGTTTAAAATGCACGTTAAGGGTATCATATTTATCATTATTTAAAAATAATGCAGGGTATTTATTGCCAAACACTATCATTAATAAATCTTCAAGTGTTTTAGTTCCATTGCTTTTTAATATTAAAAATAGACCATCATTTATTTCTTGGAGTGAATTAATTATAACTTCTATTGTCTCTGTATGTTTATTTTTTTCCTTACTTTTATGATTAGTAATTATAGAATTATTATCTTCGTTTTTTTTATCAATGATACATATCCCAATATTACAAATATCCTCATTTTTTACTTTTGTAATATCGTTTATCTTTATATTGTCACCATTTTCATGTGTCTCTATATCGTTAATAATCAGTTGGATTTTGTTTTTTAGTATAGAACATTTATTATATAGCAATTCTAGATTTACTAAACAATTATTGTATTCGCTAGATACTATTATCTCTAAATATTTATAATATTCCTGGGATTTTATTGTTTTTTGAATTATTTTTTTATAAAAATCCAGTTTTTTCAGAATTAGTTTATAAAGTTCCTTATTTTTCTCTGATATCATCCCAACAATTGATGTATTTTATATAATTAATATAGATTTAAATAATTAGAAAAAATATATATTACGATTTTATATTTTATATTTTAGAATATTGTATAAAGGATTTAGATATATTCTAATAATATCCATATACTACTTATGGGGATCCCAAGTTATTTTAATTATATTATAAAACATTATGGTGAAATATTCAAATATAAAGAGGATTTTAATGAAATACATAATTTATTCCTTGATAGTAATTCAATAATATATGATTGTTTGCGAAAATTAGAATTTAATGACTACGTAAATATGGAGGATCCAAATGGATATTTTGAAGATAAATTAATATCACTTGTTTGTGATGAAATCAATACTTATGTGAAGAAATTAGATGTTTCACAATTAGTATATATAGCATTTGATGGTGTAGCCCCTGTGGCAAAATTAAAACAACAACAAACGCGACGTTATAAAAGTAGTATTTTAAATGAACTAAGTGATAGGATAACCACTAATGATAATACACCTGTTAAAAAGAAATGGGATCAGTGTGCTATTACTCCGGGAACAGAGTTTATGAATAAACTAACTGTAAATATCACGAATTATTATGAAAAATTAAATAATACACATAGAGAGACACAAAATGTTAGGCAAAATGTCCGAAAAAAAGAGAATATCCATTATATAGTATCGGGGACAGATGAATACGGCGAAGGAGAGCATAAGATTTTTGAATATATAAGAAATAATGAAGTATCTTTAAAATTTGAGAATAATTTTATTTATGGACTTGATGCGGATCTAATAATGTTATCACTTAGCCATTTAAATATATCAAATAGCATATTTTTATCTCGCGAATTACCACCTTTTAATTCACCATTAAATGACTTGTATGGAGAAAATGATATATGTATAATGGATATATCAAAATATTCAAATGAAATATATAAAACTATGACTGATTATTATGGAATATTAACAAAATCACAAGTGAGAGATATTACTTCAAATATTAGTAATAACGATGGAAAACATAGGATGTTAAAAATAAGAGATTATATATTTATATCTTTCTTTCTTGGGAATGATTTTTTACCACATTTCCCATCATTAAATATCCGTACATATGGTATCCAATACATAATGGATACATATAAAAAAACAGTTAAAATAAATGAATTTTTAACACACGATAATGGTATTAATTGGAAAATCCTGAAGAAATTTATTGAGGAACTAGCACAACAAGAATATAGTTATTTAATGAATGAATACAAAATAATGGAGAATATGGAAACAAAGAAAATAAAGAATTCCACACAGAAAGAACGAGAATATTCACTACAAACACTACCAGTATATAATAGGGATAAGGAAAAAATAATAGCTCCTAGTAATGCTTATTGGCAAAATAGATATTACAATGTATTGTTTCATATAGATGTAAATAGTAAAGCACGTGGAAATACATACAAAAAAAACATATGTATAAACTATCTAGAAGGACTGGAATGGACTTATTTATACTATACTCGTAACTGTATTAATTATCAATGGCTATATAAATATAGTTATCCACCACTACTTGAAGATTTAGTAAAATATGTTCCAGTTTTCAATTGTAAAATGGTTGAAGACAATAACGTTATAGTTCATCCATATACCCAATTAGCATACGTTTTACCCAAAACATCCCTTAATTTATTGCCTAATAATATATCTAATTATATGTTGAAAAATCATAATGAATTATATTATAAACAACATGATTTAGTTTGGGCATTTTGTAAATATATATGGGAAGCACATATAGAAATACCGGATATAGATATTGGTCTATTAAATGATATTATAATAGCAAATATTAATTTATCAGATCCTAGTTTAACAAAATAGAAATACAACCCACGATAATGAATAAATTATTAAACATTAAACCATTACACAATATTGTGCTGGAAATCAAGAGAGATATTGATATTGATAGTAATTATTGGACAAATAATAATTAGCATATAAGATATAAGATATATAATATATAATTCTAGTAATACTTATATAAATACTTATTTATTACTTATATTATATAATTATGTCAATAGTAGAATCACCCAATACTCGGTCGGAGTTCAAAAATTTGATTAAATACAATGAAGATAAAGTAATTTTTGTGAAATATACCGCTGACTGGTGTGGTCCATGTAAATCAATAAACGACGAATTATTAAGATTATATAGTAATTTTAAGGGTAAAAAAATAATGATTATTGTAGACATTGATAGTAAACCCGATATTGCGTCATATATGAAAATAAATAGTATCCCAACTATACAGCGTTACATTGATGGATATCCAGATAAGGTTGTTATAAAAGCAGACATTGAAGAAATAAAACAATTGTTTATATAATTATAAAATATATTACTATTTAATACTAATTTAAATATTAATAATCAATTAATATACTTAAATTACTTAAATAAAATGGATGAATTAGATTTGGATATTGATAATTACGATTTAACTGAACTATGGGCGTTATTCAATTTAGAAAATGGATTTACTAAGACAGATTTAAAAAGTGCGTATAGGATAGTATTAAAAACCCATCCTGATAAATCAGGGCTACCGAAAGAATACTTTTTATTTTTTTCAAGAGCATTCAAAATGATAAAGAAAATATTTGAATATACAAATAAAGAAGAAAGTTGTCCTGGGAATACAAATGAGATATATCAAACAGAATATAATGAAAATTTAGATGTTTCAAAAATGAATAGTTATGATAAAAAGCGGTTCCAGTCAAAATTCAATGAGTTATTTGAAAAAGTAAAAATAACAGATGACGCTGATTCTGGATATAGTGACTGGTTAGAAGAAAATAATAGTGGTTATGATACAGAAATTAACAATAAAGAAATTTCGAATACAAGGGATTTACACGATTATATTTCTAATAAAAAAGAAGAGCAACGCAATACATTTTTGACTACATATAAAGGAATACAGGAATTAGAATCTAATCTATTTGGTGGAAACGCGAGAGGAAGTGGTTTAATCAGAGAGAAACCAGAATCATATAGTTCAGGATTATTTTCAAAATTATCATATGAAGATTTGAAAAAGGCACATACTGAAACACTAATACCCGTAACACATAACGATTTTGAAAATAGAATAGGATTTAATACAGTTCAAGAATTACAGACATATAGGAAACAAAGTGATACTTTAGTAGGAGAAAAAGATAGCATTCATATATTAAAGACTATGAAGGAAAAAGAAGATAGAGAGAACGTTGAAAACGCATATAAAATGATGAAACAAATGGAGCAAATAGAAAATAAACATAACGAATGGAATTCTTATTTTAAACAATTAACTAACTAAATAAGTAATAACTCATTTATAATATGACATTATTGGGTAAATATCATATATCATATATCATATACCATATATCCAATATCCAATATACCATATTAAATAATAAATATAACTTTGTGTAAACAGTAATAATATATATATATTTATAATATATATTATATAGATGTTAAATTATTCATTTGCGTTATCCCTTTTAATGTTGCTTGGAACAGGTTATTTATATGATAAATATAAGAATAAAATAGAAAAAATGGATAAAATAGACCATGATGATATAGTTAGAAGATATTTATTGAATGAGGAGACATTCAGTGAAGATAAACCGATTATATGGATACATGTAGAAAATGAAATAAACGCAATACATTGGAAGAGTTTCGGTTCACGAAATACAAAAGGATTAAATCAACCTTACAAACACTTTACAATACAGAGTATTATTAAACATAGCAGTGATAAATACAATATTTGCATGATTGATGATGAATCATTTAGTAAATTACTACCACAATGGAATATCGACATTAATAGTCTTGCAGATCCAATAAAATCAAATATTAGAACTCTTGCGTTGTTTAAACTATTATATACATATGGAGGGTTTTTAATCCCATCATCATACCACTCGTTGAAACCTATAAAGAATTTATATAATATGGGTTTGGACAAAAGTGATTGTTTTATTTTAGAAGGGAGAAATAACGCACACACAAGTAAATATTTCAATATTTATCCTTCCCATCTATTTATTGGTTGTCATAAGTCAAGTAGTTCCATGAAAGAATTGATTGCTTATTTAGAAATTTTATGCTCAAAAGACCATACCAGTGAATCACAATTTCTGGGAGATATTAATAATAAATGTAATGATATGGTAGGTAAAGGGTCAATAACACTAATTGATGGTTCATATATAGGGATAAAAGATAAACATAATAACCATGTTATGATTGAGGAATTACTAAGTAGTGGATATATACAATATAATAATTCCAATTTACAAGGGATACTAATCCCCGATAAAGAAATATTAAAGCGTAGTAAATATCAATGGTTTTCACGATTATCAAAGACACAAATATATAATTCAGACATTATATTATGTAAATATTTACAAGCATAAGAAATGAATTAATAAGTAGATGAATAAAAACATACGATAAATATGATTAGCCCTAAATATTTATATAAATGTCACGCTCATTATAAATATAAATGTTATGTAAATTTTCTTATTTTTATCTCTATTATCATATATAAAAATAATATTCAATATTGTATTTATTCTTATTATATTTTATTTTATTATTATATTTTATATCCCATAATTTACATAGTTGTCTTATTATAGTAATAAAACCTTTATATTTCAGACCATTTTCTATATATTTAAGTTTTGTATCAAAATAAAAATCCTTTAGTTCATATAAAATACTGCTTATTTTATTGTTAAATATATTCTGTTTAAATATAGTATCATTTATAAAAAAATAATTGTTTTCATGATTACATAGAGATTGTATTATATATAATACATATTCATAAGGAACGATTTCTTTAAAATTCTGGCTCATTATTAGTATATATTATATTTATATTAAAAATGTTGCTTAGATAAATGAAAGTATTTTATTTATTATTTATATAGATATCTTTATATGAAATATGTTATATAAATAATAAATCAGTATAATTTACATATTTCATTTGAGAATAATAATAGTTCAAAATAGTCTTCATGTATTGAATTGAATATTTGGATATATTTGGATAATATTTTGTATATTTTAAACTTGTCATTTTCTAATATTATAGTTGAGATCTTAATATAGTTAAATAGGTTCTCATATATATCCATCACAGAATAACCCATATTGATAAATTGTTTCAATATATTATATCCTCCTGAACTCTCTCTTTTGAATATATACCCCATATATTCATCTAATTTATAGAAACTTATATTCGAACATATATTTTCAACTGTTTTTACAGTAATAACCTCCTCATTCAATAGCCTTAATTTATATATATAATTTAATAGATTACGAACAGATGAATATGATATTTTAATAATTAAATCCTTAGCATCGTCTTGTATTTTCAAATTCTCTCGTAATATTACATTATTTAGTATATCATTCAATCCATCGTTTTTAATGTGCGATAATTTAATAATATTAACACAAGACTGGATATTATCAAGAACTTTTTGGATATTACTACAAGAACCAATAAAATTTATCTTATCTGGATATTTATCTATACAGTGGCGTATTATCTGCTGAATTTGTTCATTAATAATATCAATATCATCGAATACTACCGTTTTTTTATACTTTGTTGTGGTTGATAATTTACAGAAATTTTTAAGCATTTGTCTAACAGTATGAAATCCCATATCTTTTAAATTGCTAATGTATATGACATTGTCTCCATTTATTTTATTATTGTAATATTTATTAAGGATAGCCGTTATAATACTACTCTTTCCAGTGCCAGGATCCCCAAAAAACATTAGGTTAATATTATCTAATTCAATATAATGTTCCAGTATAATTTTTATGTCATTGTCTATATAAAAATTATCTATATTTTTTGGTGTATATTTAGTTATAAAATGCTGGTTCATTATAACACTATTTTTGTTTTATCTTTATTTTAATAAATAATATAAAGTTATTTAATTATGAACTAATATAATACTTATATTTAATAATGAAAGATTATTATGAGATATTGGAAGTTAATGAAGATGCTAATATGGAAGATATAAAAAAGGCATATAGAAAATTATCTCTCAAACATCACCCTGATAAAGGTGGTGATAATAATACATTTGCTGAAATAAATAATGCGTTCGATACACTACATAATGATGATAAGAGAAAGGAATATGATATGAAGCGAAAATATGGAGAGAATGGTTCAGGTATGTTCGGGGGTGGGGGAATGAGTGGACAAGTTCCAGAAGATATATTTAGAATGTTTTTTGGTGGTAATGGTGGTAATGGTGGTAATGGTAATAATGGTGGTAGCCAAGGACATCCATTTATGAATATGGCAAATATGGGCAATAATCCAAATATTAGAATATTTCATAACGGTGTTCAAATAAATCCCAATTCAATGAATAAACCAGTTCCAATAGTCACACACGTAGATATAACACTTGAACAAGCATATAATGGTATTAAATATCCTCTGGAGATAGAGAGATGGGTTAAAGAAGATGAGATGACAAAACGAATTGAAAAAGAAACAGTATATATAAATATAAATAAGGGCATAGATAACAATGAAACCATAATAATTAAAGAAAAAGGCAATGTTATAAATGATGATATTAAAGGGGATGTAAAGGTATTTATTAAAATAAATAATAATACAAGTTTTATAAGGCGTGGATTAGATTTGATATATCAAAAAAATATATCATTAAAAGAAGCATTGTGTGGGTTTTCGTTCAATCTAATGTATTTTAATAATAAGAGTTTTACTATAACAAATAACAACACAATTATAAAACAAAATAATATTAAGATAGTCCAAGGGCTTGGTATGGAGAGAAACGGGACAAAAGGTAATGTTATTATAGAATTCTCGATTAGTTTTCCTGAAAATCTAACATTAGAACAGAGAGAAAAACTCAAGTTAATCTTATAATCTTATAATTTTATCATATTATACAGATATATTTACATGTTTTTGTGTGTATTATCTTATATGTAATGTGTTATATATATATATATATATATATTATGTCATGACTGTATATCATTATAAAAATAATATCTAATCTTCATAAATTTCTCTCCATAATTTTATAACGTTGTCTTTGAAATAAGTGATATCGTTCTTATTATAATATTTCTTAATTATATTCTTCCTATATAAAAAAATGTGTGATTGTTTCGGTATATTATTTATTAAAAAATGATAATATTCTTTCCCTTTTTTATTACTTATATCATCATTGAACTTAATTTTTGACATTATAATCTCTTGTGGTTTATATATTTTTAATATAGAATAAATTCCATTTATATGGGGACATAATGAATTATTAAATCCTTTTATTCCTATTTTTTTACACCACTCATTGCTTTTTTTTATATTGTCATTGTTGTAAATTTTACCTTCAGGAAATAATAATAATATTGATTTTTTATTATAATTATCACTATTATTATCATTATGGATATCATTGCATATATATTTAATTTTATCTCTCAATAATTCTAGTTTATGACTATATTTCTCTCTATTTTTATCATATATTTCCTCAGCAATAATAGCATTCTTTTCTATTATTTTACCTATGAAAGGTAAAGTAGTAAAACATTTCTTAGTAACACATATTAGTTTATGTTCTGGGAAGTTAGATTTAAAAAAATGTATATAATGTATAAAATCTAATAATGATACATGATTTGATATAAATAATATACGTTCTTTATTCCTTATCTTTTCTATAACATGTGTAAGTGTATCATTTATTTTTTGGTTCCATCTAAAATGCCAATTATTATATAAGTAAGTATCATTACATACATTTATCATATTTTCATAATTAAAGTTTTTTAGTATGTAAGTACATTTTATAAACTCGCGTATTAAGAATATTATCAACACTATTATTAATTTCATTTACTATACTGTTATGTATTTGTGTATTGTATAATTATAATATAAAAATAAATATTATAATTAACAAATAAAGCTATTATTACATGGATGAGACACAATTATTGACATATTATGGATATAATGTAAGTATTATAAAATTAAAAGGAATAACAATCTAAGCAATTCGTCGTGTTGGGATATCACAACTCACTAAATAAATAGAGTTCTCAGTAAGGATAATATATTCAGTCTCCACTTTATAGATTTTGACTACGGGACTTGTATATTCATCCTGGTTTTTTACTAGTAGTTTCTCTCCTGCTTCACGAACACCAATCATTACTTCTTTATCACACGAAGCCGTCCAATAATCTAACATAATCGGTTTATCCTCCACAATAGCTATCTTTGTTGCATGTTGAAGGGTGGTATTTGAAGGTAATCTATAATTAGTGGAACTCTCTTGTGTTTCGGATGACATCTTTATATATTTTATATCGTATATCTTTAAATTAATATATTTATTATAATATAATTATAATAATTAATAGTATAAATATAATCTACATATCTGGATATTTGAAAATAAATTTATCCTATTAAAAATAAAATAAATATATATATAGATATGATTGATGATGAAACTAATATTATTAAAAAAGATAATTTATTGGATAAATTATGTGACAACGATAATATATATTACTATAATTATCTGAATATAATACAAAATTTTTTAATTTTTGGTACTAAAACTTTACTTATAAAAAATGATGAATATTTTAAATATATAATTATAAAGGGTATCGAAGTAATAGGGCATGTATATATATTTTTATTAATGTACTCTAAAAATACAAGTCTAACTAATTATCATAGTCAAAAAGCATATTTTTATTTTTTGGAGTTTATGGGACAAATACATAATGAAAGTAATACTTTCTTAAATCTTAATATAAAAGACGCAAAATTATTTGTATATCGTAAAACAATATTCTTAATTGATGATATAATTAGGGATAATCATCGATTGAATGATAAAGATAGAAAAACACTATATACCTTAAATAGAAAAATTTTATGCTCTGAAAATTATATAAAAATTATCATCATGAAATATTTTCATTATTTACATATTTGTGAAAATACAAATACTATAAATAACTGTTATGAAATAATTTTAAACATAATAAATTATAATGAGGATAAATTTGAAGAACAAGATATAAATTCACCATTTAATAATATCATAGTAGAAGTAATAAATATATGTCACATGAATAATATAAGTATTAGTGAATGTCATAAAATAATTATTAGATTAATAAAAAAAATAGAAAAACTTTCAACTAATAATAGCATATATAATTATAATAGTAATAGCAATAATATGAATATTTCACCCTATGATGAGTTATATAAAATAATTAAATTAAATTTATCTCAAGACTATATTGGTGATAAAATAAAAAACTTATCATATATTAAATTTGTGAATTATATATGTAATTAAATAAATCCTAGGGTTTTAGTGAGAAAATACTCCCAAATTGTCAATTATTCAAACAATACTGTAATTTTTTTTACCTTCTTAATAACTTTTTTCTTAGGCTCTTTACTGAGTAAACCCTCATTTATTTCACAAAATTCATTTTCTAATATTTTTACAATAAACAAGTATATTTCATTTAAAATACCCTCATCGCAATTCCCTACGATTAGAATACTCCCTGTCCTAAATATCATAAATGAAATCTCTTTACATTTATTATCTTTATTGATTTTATCATTATTATTTTTTTTATTACATGCTACCATACAATTACATATGCCATCTTGGATTTCTTTACACTTATTAAAGTAAAACTTAGTTTGAATACCTGGATAAGAACAAGGGTCATACATAGTAATTAATTTATATTTATGTTTTAACATGTTAAACAATTTCTCTCTATTAATAAAATAACCACAATTAAAGTTTGAATTTATTAACACGTTATCTATTGTATCTTTCATATATGTGATAGGTGATTTAATAATATTTTCTAAGACAATACATAGATTTGATAAAATTTTATATAATAATATTTCTGATCTAATACCAGGGATCTCAAGTTTCCCTGTATTAAATACCTTTACATGCATCTCTTTAAACTCGCCTTCATAAAACACCCGTAAAATTAATGCGAAACAATTAAAGAACGCGCCCTTCTCTTTTATACGGTAACTTGTGATATCCTTTTTAGAAATACCTACACTTATCTTTTGAATATGTTTATAATGAACCCCTGAATTATTATGTTGGTGTGGCTTGCACGAATTTACATGTGATAATAGATTTGTTTTCAGATTACTCGTAGCCTTTATTTTGTCCTCTATTTTTTCTGTTTCTTCTATAGAATGTGTTGTAACCTTCATTTGTTTCTTTACAATGCCTTCTTTAGCATCAAAATAATTCAAAATAGGTAAGTCCCAAAATACATTATTAATATCAATTGCTGTATTCAAATATGCGATTTTTGTTTTTGTCGAGATATATATACTACTACATTTTGGTGTTTGTGTATCTTCAAATTCTACATTAGACCTATTATTTAGACAATCATCCCTTTCTTCCTCAATGTTATTAGAGCCGTTAATAGCATTGATTTCATATTGTTCAATATTATTAGAATTATCATTTTTAAGAAAACTCTCCCAATCTTCGTCGATAGAATTCATTTAGTATTTATTAGATATGCGCCTTTTTCTTTAAGTTATTCTCAAATCAATTATTTTATTATCTTTTTGTATAATATAAAGAATGTCTGTAAATTATGAAGCAACGAATATATCAAGTTATGAAATAAGAAATATTAAAATTGCAACTGAAAAAAATAGTGATTTTTGTGATAAAACTAATGAATATTCTTTAAAATCAAATAAATTTGATCCATTCTCAAATTCACCAAATTTATTTTTAACAAAATTAGAGTTCCGCATAAAGAATTATTCATTAGAACAAGAATTATTAAGTGATACTTTCACACTAGATAGTAAATAGTTTAATAATACGTATTTGTCTATATTTAGGTTATGTATAATATATTGTGTTTCATTCAAGAAATTAATTTTATTATTTATATAATAACAAAATTTTTTTATACATTCTTGGATCCCTATATTATATCTACACGCAATTTTATTGAATTCTCTATAAAAAACATCAATAGATATTATATTTTTATTCTCAATTCGTCCATATAATGCGTCAAATACACTATTATCTATTAATCTTATCTTAGATAATGAAATAAAATTAGCCTGTATATAATTTATCATACTTCTTATATCAGATTTAAAATAATCCATAATGGATAATATATGTTTCTTTGATAGTTTTAATTTTTCCTTATTCGATATGTCTATTATAAAACGTTGTATCTCTTCACTTGGCAATTGATTGAAACGAAAATGTATAAAGTTTTCCTGTAAAGATTTATCTATTTTACTTATATAATTACATATTAAGCAATATCTAACATTTTTATAATTGTTCAATAGGTGTTTTAGTGCGATTTGTGCTGTTTTTGTCATATAATCAACTTCATCAAGTATGACGTATTTAAGACCATTCCCAAATAATGTATTGGTATTTACAAATATCTGAATTTGGTTCCTTATAATATCAATACCTCTTTCATCTGAAGCATTCAGGTGCATGACTAATTCTTTACCTTTGTAATTATATCTCTTATTATATTCACGTATTAAATTTATTATAGTCGTTGTTTTTCCAGTGCCAGGAGGTCCATAAAATAATAAATTCGGGAAATCTTTATTATTAATAATATTCTTTAAAATATTCCTATTATAGGGTTCTAATACTATGTGTTTTAATTCAGTGGGGCGATATTTTTCAGTCCATGGTATTTCTGATATTATTGATTCTGTATCTTCCATAGTTTTCATTTAATATTCATTATTATCCTTTATTTAATATATTGTATTATAAAAGTAAATAAAAATTGATTAATTAATAATAATATATGTGTGACTATATCCAGGAAAAGGGACTTCGTTCTCCTTCTAGACATATTCCAAATAAACCAATACTGACATATAATAAAGATATTATGATTATAGATAATAAACATTCTGAAACTGGCTTTCTCAAGATAATTATGGGTCCAATGTTTTCAGGTAAGACGTCGAGTATTATTGAACTGAATAGAAAATATAGTTTTACTGATATGACTATATTGGTAATCAATTATGCTGAGGATAAAAGATACTCTTCAAATATGTTGTCAACTCATGATAAAATTATGATACCATGTTTAAACATTCTTAAAATGGAAGAAATATTCCAGGACATTACTATAGAAAATATAGATACTAATATAAATGATTATGATGTTATTTTAATTAACGAGGGTCAATTTATGCCTGATCTAAAAAAATATGTTATTAAATTAGTTGAAGAACTCAATAAAATAGTATATGTTTTCGGTTTAGATGGAGATTTTAAAAGAAATGGATTTAAACAAATGATGGAACTTATTCCATATGCTGATGAGATTGAAAAAAAATATTCCATTTGTAAAGAGTGTAAAGATGGAACACGTGCTTTATTCAGTCATAGGATATCAAATGAAAAAAATATCAAGGTTATTGGGAGCGACAATTATATTCCACTATGCAGAAAATGTTATATTAATAAAACAAGTTAATAATATGTAGCATGGAAACAATAAAACTAAAAATATACTATTAACAATATTACAAGAAAATAACCATATTCAAATTATTTAAAATTTTATATTTTATAAAGACGTTTAGCTAAAATTTATTTTGATTCTAGCATTGTTTTCCAATGTTTTTCTAATGGTTTAACCATCGTGTGATGAACTATATGTTTTCTATTATACTACTAGGAGTAATATAGAAATATACTTCTCTATTATCCTCATATTTATATACCTTCCTTCCGTGTGCTGAACCTGAACTAATATAATGTCCTACAAGTTTATACGTATCAGTTCCTCCCATTATAATATAGTAATATATTTTTATTACTTATCTAATATATTATTATCATTAATAATATATAAAAAAACAATTTAAATTAAAGATACAAATAAACAATATATTATGTTTAAAAATATTACAAAAAATACATGGATTAGTGATGATATTATAAAAGAAATAAAGAGTAAAAGGGGGAGAAAGAGTAAGAAAGAGTTGGAAATTCTTGCAAAATATCAGACCCAATTAGATGAGCTTGGAATTGTCCCTGAAGAAAAAAAACTAAAAAAACGAGGTAGAAAACCAAAAGGAGGAAAAATAGTAAAAGAGATAAATAAAATCACTGATACCATTGATTTTCAACCAAACATAATATTGCACTTAAAATGTAAAGCAAATGATGATAATAATACATCAATAACAAATATGGATTATAACCCAAATATAGAGCATATTGACGCATTTAATGAAGTGAATGATGATTTGACACAATCAGCAACATTCTATAATATAGAAATAACTCAAGAACATATTGAAAATAATAATGAGAATAACAAAAACTCGTGCAATAAATACAATAATTTAAATACTGATTATAACCCAAATATAATATATGAAGGTAATAATAATAGTAATAGTAAGAATAGTATTAATAATAATAACATCTGTAATCATAATGATAATGACGAAGAAACAATAACAACACCCCCACATATAAGCATGAAATCAATATGGATTAAATTAAAAGAGTTGCAGAGGAACCTACATAACAATGTAGTAGATACTAATTCAAACTGTTTTTGGTGTACTTGTAAATATGATAATCCAACTGTGTATATACCCAAGTATATAGTAAATAATAAATATGAAGTATATGGTTGTTTTTGTATGCCTGAATGTGCTGCTGGTTATTTATTCAGCGAACACCTTGATACATCTACGAAATGGGAACGATACGCACTATTAAATAATATGTATAAGAAAATATATAATTATGAAATAAATATTAAACCATCACCTTTACCATTTTATACACTAGATAAATTTCTGGGAAATCTAACTATAGAAGAATATCGTAAATTATCCACAAAAGAGAATGTGCTACTTGTTGTAGATAAACCACTAACACGTGTATTACCTGAACTACACGATGAAACAAATGAATGCCCTAAAATTTACTATAATGAAAATATCAAAAAGAAGGAATATAACTTAAAACGAAATAAAAAAACTTCTAACTCAAAAATGAAGATTGACAATAAATGGGGATTTTAATTTTTCCCAATGATAAGTGATAATATATCAACTCATTTATAAAAAAGAAATGATTTGATATCAAACATGTAGGGTTATAATTTATTAATTAAAAACTTATTTTGTATACTTAATACCATCCATATAATTTCGTAGTTCGGTATATATTTTCTGATTTGTTGACTTATTTTTTTCGGTCAAACTATCCCCTGATACAGGATAAGAAGAATCAGATAGAAATGTTTTAATTACTTTTTCATAGTCATAATCTGCGTTTATTAATAATTCTTCTGCTCTTTCCCTAGTTAAATCTGTTTGGCGCATTATAATATCAATATTTTCATTCTTATTATTTTCCTTGTTTTCTTCTATTTTGATATCTAATGATTGTTTATATGCATCCATCATAATTTTATAATCGTCTTCATATAAGAGTCTATAATTATCCCTTGCACTATTAGTAAAATCTTTTTGTGAGAAATTATATATATTCTTAAATTCTTCTTCGCTTAATCTAAAATGACGAGGATCTATATTATTTTTTAATATACAATATTGTAAATATCTCTGGTATGACATACTTTTTGCTTGCTGTTCATTAGTCGTTTCAGTAATATGTTCAATGTTTATTTTATTGTCTGTCATTAAATAATTTAAATATTATTTTAAACGATATTAAACGAATATATATATTATGAATTACTACAATGGAGATTAATATGAAACCTATGATGGAAGATATTTATACCTTATTAAATCATTACATTAAGTTGTATGTTAGGAATATAGTAGATGAAACAAGTGAAGGAATGGATAATTTTAAGAAACTGAAAGAATTGCCCTATATTCAAAAATTAACTAAAATGAATGAAAATATGAGGTTGGAATTAGATGGATTAAAGAAGAAAAATGATAATATCAATAGTTATAGTTGTGATAAAGAAACGGAGAGAAATACACAACCTATTTATGATGAAGATTTTATTAAGCGTCAACAAGAGAACTTTGAGAAAAAAATGAGTGAATATATGGTTAAATATGGAGAAATGGAGAATAAATATAAGACAGAATATAATGTTTTATTGGAAAAATTAGGAAAGTTTAATCATTTGCAAGATGAACATGCTATAACAGTTGAAGAATTGAAAACTGCTAATATGACATTAATGGAGGAAATAGAAATAACAAAAAAGAAACTTGAAGATGAACGTCAACAACGAGAAGAACAGAACCGTATCCGTTTGGAAATTAAAGAGAGAGAATTAATTCATGAAGAAGAGGAAGAGGAAGAAGAAGAGGAAGAAGAAGAGGAAGAAGAAGAAGAGGAAGAACCTGAAGAAGAAGAACATGAACAACCTGATGAAGAAGAGATAGAGACTGGAGAACAAGAACAGGAACAACCTGAAGAAGGAGGTGACGAAGAAGATGAAGAAGATGAAGAAGACGAAGATGAAGATGAAGAAGAACAACCTGAAGAAGAAGAGATAGAGGCAGATGGAGATGGAGATGGAGATGAAGATGAAGAATCTGAAGATGAAGCAGAAGTGTTTGAAATAGAAATTAAGGGGACAAAATATTATGTTGAAGATGAAGATAATGGACCTGTTTATGAATGTCTAGAATTTGGTGATATTGGCGAAACAATAGGGCAACTTGTGAATGGGAAATTAGAGAAACATTAGATATAACACACAATCCATAGTAAAATAAATATGAGATATAAAAATCTACTATATTACTTAATTAAAAACTTATTAAATGTGATATAATTAAATTATATGAATATAAATTATAGGATTATATAATATATAGAATATAAAATATAATGCTTGAAAGTATATGCCCACCTGCTTTAATATATATATTGTTCTCTCTAATTCAGATAGTTATTGATACTACCAAAGGATTTTATAACACAGCATTTTTAAAACTATGGGTTTCAATTGTATTTACGATTTTATTAAACTTCTTATGTTCTAGGGGTTTAGGGATAATATCATGGTTTATAGTTTTTATCCCATTTATACTAATGACACTAATAATTACTATGCTCTTATTCTCTCTTGGATTAAACCCCACAACTGGAAAAATTAACTTCCCAAGTAAAAATATAGCACCCCCTGTTATAGACCAACCTACAGATTATAGACAACAAACTATAAATAAAGGATATTACGATAATTATAATGATGCCAATGTGAATACTGTTGTTAATCAACAAAACCAATTAATAGGGAAAAAAACGAATTCAACAAGTAACACAGCAAGTAACAATTCTAGTAACGACGCAAATGATATATATAATGAAATAAGCTCGGGTACACAATCAGCAATTAACAATGCTAAGAATGAGGCAACAAAAGCAAAAGATGCAATATCAAATGAGGCAACAAATATTAAAAATGATATTTCAAATATATTCTAATTATTTTTATAATCAATTTAAACATTATATATTATAAATTAATAAATAATGTTTATCCAATTCATATTCCATAATATAGTTGGCTTTATTATATCACTAAATTTATTCTGTATTCTTGAGTATATAAGTGATCCAGATAATTTCACTTTATCAATGTATAATTATTCGGTAAATATTGGATTGTGGGCGTTTGATAAAATTGTCTCTATAAAAATGTTATATGATAGTCTTCATACTAGACCATTTATTCGTTCTCTAAAAAAGCTATATAGGAAAAATATAAGTAAAATAACAGATAAACAATATGATGATGATAATGATATAACAAATGGAAATACAGAAGAAATAGAGATAATGTATAATATAGATGGGGAAATAATTATATGTGATAGAAATGGTCTATATAATGATAAATATTATAAAGAATGCGAATTTATTGAATATTTTAAACCAGTATCAATAAATGAGAGGATATATTTTGTGGGGAAAAATGTGGAAAATATTATTATTCCAAAGGAAGCACCTGTTTTCTCAATGACATTAAAATATAATGACATTGAATATGATATATATGATAGAATGCGGAAATATTTCGTGGATGGTAATATTTTTAATTATAGTTTTTTCATAGCATTTATGAAGAAGTATTATAATGTATTGATTGATAACCAACATATAATGGTTGGAGCTTATCCTATTATACCATTCACTATATCATACTTAGACAAGACATTCACGAATAAAACACTAAAATACAATGAGACTATTACAATACATGATTCCTTTATTACTAGTGAGAATGAAGGTATTCTAGAAATAAAGCAACAACATGAAAACGATTATATTATGATAAATAAGGCATACACATATTTAGACTCTGTTAGAGGATTGAAAAAGAAAAGAACACCAAAAGAAATGGAAATATTAAGAAAGAAAACCAAAGAAGCACATGATATTCTATTAAAGTATAATAAAGAATATCCAAGAAAATAATTAATTTTGTGGAATTATAACTTCTAATTACTAACTTGTAATAATATAATTTTTAGAAACAATATAAAAATTGAACTTCTAAAAATATATAAATGGAGTCCAAACATTTAAAAACTATGGACCAAAAACAGGATAACCCAGGGAATACAGAGTTCCATTCTTTATTTGATAAATGGACGTTATACGCTCATTTACCACATGATACAGATTGGTCTGTAAATAGTTATAAATCCATTTTAGAGATGGATTATTTAGAGGAATCCATTGCCCTATTTGAAACACTCCCTGAAACAATGGTAAAAAATTGTATGTTGTTTATTATGAAAAACAATATCAAACCAATTTGGGAAGATGAAAATAACAGGAATGGTGGGTGCTTCTCTTTTAAAGTACCATTAAAAGATATTAATAAAGCCTGGAAAAATCTATGTTATACAATTATTGGAAATAGTGTTACCAATAATAATACATTAAGGCAATATATTAATGGTGCTACATTGTCACCAAAAAGGAACTTTTACATTGTAAAAATTTGGACTTCTACTTGTAATATTCAATCGGTTAATAGTATAAATGATATTCCAGGACTTGATAAAAAGGGGGTGCTTTTTAAGAAACATAATCCCGAATATTAAGTGTGTAGAGGGATTTATCCAAATTTACTATAAATATATCTATAGATACAGCTATATCGTTATGGTTATATATACAGTGCCAAGGCTATATCATTATTATATAAAATTTAACTTTGAGGTGGTGTGATATTTAATAACTCGCATAATTCGCATAAATCATAACAATCATATAATTCATGTATCTCACATAATTCAATAATTTCATATTTGTCTGGTTTTATTGTATTCCACAAATCAAAATTATATTCATCCATATCTGTAAGACTGTCACTATTAATATCGTAACAATAACCCATATCAATCGCAAAATCAACAAAATTAAAACCAAATCTATTCCCAATATTTTTTTCTTCTTCTTGTATTTTTACATAACTATTCCATGTATATATTAAATCATCTATATTATTAAATACATCGATACCACATAATATTTCATCATAACTATTAGTAATAGTAATTTTATTAGTATCTTTATTTATCCAAAATATACCAAAACCATTATCTAAACCCGTATTTATATTTCCTAATTCATAGTAGGATTTGAATGTTTGTAATTTCCCTAATAAATATTCCTTTTCATGGTCCTCTTTATTATATTGTTCAAATGAAATAGTATCATTACATAATACATCATAAAAAGGTTTCCCTTCTAAACTATGATAACATGCAATATCATCATATAAACACATTTTTTGGTCGTAATTATCATAAATTATTATTTCTTCTTTACAATTCTTATTTTTATATACTTTACTCATTTGTATATAATATAATTTATATCTTTAACATATAAATTTTAATACTTAATTTTATATATTGATAATTAAGTATTAAATGTATGTAGTCATAAAGACAATCAAAAAACGCAAAATACGCACAATACAAAGCAAGAAACCATGAAACCATGCTCCAAACTCCTAACACCTAACTCCTAACACCTAACTCCTAACACCATCTATGAACTTGGTAATGGTGCTAAACAAAGTTTAATATCTCCTAATGAGGCAACATTATATTTAACAACTAGTGGCAAATCATTTTCTAACATTAGTTCTATTGAATTGCATAGGTTCGTACATTTAATAAAGTAACTCAAGTATTTTAAATGAAATTCACCCTGGATTATCTTTGATCCTTCTTGTTTCTGGACGTATTCGAGATTTCCATCACATTCTGACCGACGAATTTGAACACTTGCAAAAGGTCCTGCTAAACTAAATATTAATTCATTGTCTACGCATTTTATCTCAATTCTATCGGATAATGGCGAAACATCACGTATAATTTTCTGGAAATCAGATGATGGAAGATTTATAATAGACGAAAATTTTACATCAGGTACATCTAATTCTTCCTTATCTGGTTCTATTAGTCTCAATAATTGTGTTTTACATTGTTTTATCTCACCATTTTCAAATTTTAATCCTAAGAAACTAACAACCCCATCACTATAATGTTGTTCATCAATATATATCGTTAATGTATCATCATTATCAATTGTATTTATCAATTTAAAAAGATGAAACATATTTACACCAATCACAATCTTTGGGTATTTACAATAAAAGTATTCAAAGTTTTCGGCTTTTAAGTGCAGATGTGCTAATATAGTATGAGATTTATCCATATTTATTATTTTTAACCCATCTGGTTGGAAGAAAATATTTGTTTCAATTAAAATATCTTTTAACGCTGTCATTAATGTTCTAAACGGAGCAATTTGAACCGTTTTAATTTCTAAAACTTTACTCATAATTAAATATTAAACGCATATATTCTTTAAATCATTACAAAATTTATAAATTTATTATATAGGTAATAATCAAGGATTATATTTTATCTTTATTTACGGTAAAATATAATTATATATTATTGATTTAGGATTTTAGGATTTGAGGATATCAATTAACAATTGTGAATTAAAGTAAAAATCTATATATTTAAATTATTATTTAAATTCTTGTGTGAATTTATTAGTTATATTTTGTTTGAATTTTTTAAAGTAACCGCTTTTTTTAGTTCCAAAATGTCCTTTTTTGGCTAAATAACCGTGCTTTTCTAAACGTTTATTTTTTTTAGCGGTTTTACTTTTTTTCTTTGAAACTATACGGTTGAATTTATTTTTAGTTAAATCGTCTTTCAGTAAACCTCCAGTAGTTTTATATGCGGTTCCATGCCATACTTGAGCGCGCGAACCATCTAATAAATCGTATTTTTTACCTTTAATATGGAATTTACCATCTTCTTTTTTAGTATATCTCATGTTATGAAATATGGAGAGAAAATAAAAATATCATATATCATTGTTCATTATCTTCTATTGTATATTTATCAATATACCTAAATAACCGTTGAATATCTAATTTTTGAATATCATAATTTATTAAATATTGTATAAGTTCTTCTTCATCCATTGTATTCCTTAAGTTTAAAAAAAATGATAACATGTCCTTTTTATCAAGGTTCAATTTTTGACATAAATCTTGTGTAAATAATAAATTATTGTATTCGGTTGAATATTTAGTTAGTATCTTTGTAAAACGCACATCTTTTGGATTATAATTTTTTATTTGGTGTGTCTTATCTTTATCCAAGAATTCGTGATATTTATTGTTAGTATCAATTATTTTTATTAATGAACTTATTTCATTATATATCCATATCTGTTTTTGAAACGTAACTCTGTCCATATAATCACAAAATGAATAATTCTCTAGAATATCATAATATATTGATATGAAATCTTCAGTATCCAAATTTTGCTTTAAACCATCTATTATATTTTCATGATATAGCAGACTAATAATAGTTCTATCCGTTTCATTCATAATCATATTATGGTCTTTAATACAAATCTTATTATTCATAAGTGTCCTTATAGTATCTTTAGTATAATCATTATTCACTTTTATTTGGAATATCTTAGTTAATAATTCTTGATTCAAAATATTATGGTTTTTTTTGTATATATTAAACATACTTTTCAATTTTCTTAAATCACCATCAATATACAATAATATATCATCTATTAATTCAATTTCTATTTTAGGCATAATTGTTTTTATTATTATATTGACATGTTTATTTGATGGTGGTTTCAATTCATAGTTATATGTTACCTTCATCAGTTCTTTTATTTTCTTATCAACGTGATAATTACTAATACAAAATATTGGGTTCACACTGAAATCTTCTTTTTGTTGTTTCTTTGTTTTTTTTGGACGTATTAATTTAATAAGTGTTGCTAAACCTCCTTTATCGCTTGATGTCATACCATCTATCTCATCCATAACTATAGCCATTTTTTTCGCTTTTTTATGGAACATGGATAATATATTTGTATCTCCAATATTATTTTTTGTTATCCCTTCTATAGTTTGTTTATTGCGGATATCACTCGCATCAAAATATAGAATGTCGTAATTTAGGCTTCTTAAAAGGTTTGTAATAAATTCTGTTTTTCCAACTCCTGAATTTCCATATATATAAAATCCACGCTTTTCATCTAGATTTTTTGTATTAAGATTATTGAGATGTTGTATAATATCTTGTTTAATGGGTTGTCTTTCAAGTATATTATCTAGTTCTAAACAATCCATAATTATACCTTTATTTAAATTGTCACAGTTATAATTATAATATTTATCATAGTATTTAATACATTATATTAAAGATGTTTTAAAAACTGTATTAAAAACTGTTTTGTTGGATTATTACATAATATATACACAAAATAATTGTAATTAGTAAAGTATTAATATGATATATTAAACTGAAGTTAATGAAGCATTATTTGTTACACCATCCCAAGTAATGCCACATTTTTTAGCCCATTCAAACTTCTTTTTCAACCCTGCTTTACCATTCCAATCATTCCCAGTAAAATCCATGGCATCTCCACAATTACCTAAACCTTTTACATTGGCACACTTCTCAAAATCGGTAACCGTCCAGTAATCCGGACATTCAGAAATCATAGGTGGCCATGCTAGAGCGTTTTTTGCCCTATACATCATATAACCTACAAATAATAATATTATTAGTGCTAATATTAAAGCGATATAAACAACTGTTTTTTGGAATACCATAACTTATATATTTAATCTATATTATTTTTTCTATTAACTTATTATATATGGAGTTAAATAATAGAACAAATAATAATTTAATGGAATATAATAATGATATATACAGTTCTCAACCGGTATCTGTTGGCTTTGATATTTCAACACAAGGTGATAATTCAAAACAAGGTCACGCATTAGACGCACAAAATGGGAGGGTTGATATACAAGGACCAAATATAGACCAATTCCAGTTATTTCAGGATCCGGGGGTTAATTACAATGATACCACAAGTTACCGTGGTGCAATGACAGGGAACTGGAATGATACTGTATTATCAGATACATATTTTTGTGTAGGGAATATCCATATTATACAAAATGGTATCCGGGCAGGTGTTTATAAAATGTCTAAAGGGAGATATAATGTGGCTCCCCAGGATGAAACCAACCTTAAAATTATTATGAGGAGTATATTTTTACAATATTCCAAAAATATTAATGGTGATATCCCGTCTCAAGTAAGGGATTTAAATGATAAAGTATTAGAATATTGTATACCCGAAGTTCATAATGAGGCTGTTTCTTATTTAAAATATAAACAAGATGTAAGCACGTTACCAGTTCCTGAAGCTCGTCCAACATTCATAAGTAATAAAGGTGAGTTTTCTATGGAAATGAAGCCTTGGTTTTAGATTTAATTCATAATATCATAATATTCACTAACCAATATGTTCATTGAGAGTATCACAAACAGATCCTGAATTATAATGAATTTCTGAAGGTTTCCCATTATTGTCCTCTATCAATATACTCATTGTTTTTTCATCTCTTAATAATTATAATCTTTATTTTATATACTTTCTAAAAATACGGTTGAGTGTTTTATAAAAAAACATGATAATACTCCCATAAATCTCAATTATATCCTCATATTTTTCTAAATCTAACTATTTTAACAATCCTCTTAAATT
>Ga0307982_1000379_pt1 | contig 35078 bp, 12 predicted proteins | sample OrgLakmetagen989_FD_201847 | JGI IMG/M metagenome (GOLD analysis project Ga0307982, IMG submission 201847) | Saline water microbial communities from Organic Lake, Antarctica - #989 | ecosystem: Environmental > Aquatic > Non-marine Saline and Alkaline > Saline | place: Antarctica: Organic Lake... | reverse complement strand
CGCAGCTCACAGGCCCACTGGCCCACAACTGCCTCCCGCGCTTGCTTGGTGAGCACCTTGCGGGCTTCCCGCATGAGCTCGGGCAGCAGCAGGTCACGCACCGCCAGTCGCACCGTGGCAAGCCGCTCGTTGTCGGCAGCATCTGTGAAGGTGACACGTGACAGAACAGACGGCACGCAGGCTCCAGCGGCCAGCGTGGGGGCAGCCGGGTCGGCTGAGGGGAATGCAATGCCTGCCTGCGGGCGCGACGCCACAATTGGCGGGAGCAGGGGGGCCCCATTGCCGTCCACGGCGGCAGCCTGGGCCACCCACTCGGAGAGGCCGGTCAGGGACAGCACTGCAGGTGCCAGCCATGCAACGAGCACAGCCTCGCCGTCCAGCGCCTTGAGGTCTGCTGTCTCCGCTTCCGTGAAGGACGCTCCCGGCCGATTCAGAGCAAGGGGTGCAGGGGGGGGCTGCCCAGGCATGAAGGGGCCTGGGGGGATGCCACCCAAAGTGCGGCCATCCATGCGGGCTCCACGAGCTCCCAGGTGCACCTGCACTTTTAGCATGCCCTCCTTCTCAGCGCGCAGCAGCAGCAGCCACTGCGCCAGGCCCCCAGTGCGGGGGGTTTGCAGGGTGATGTCATGCTCCTGGCCAAACGGCGGCAGACCCAGGGGGTTCTGCAGCTGGCGCCGCACCTTATCCACCCCTGAGAAGTACACGGTGCCCTGCTGGGCGCCGTGGCCAAAGCCACACACCACGCCATCCAGGGGGCGTCGCAGGCGCACAGATGTCTCCACACGGGGGTGGTACTCGTCCACAGGCTCGTCCAGCACGTGGCTCTCCTCCTGCAGCAGCTGCTGTGTGTCACCCCTCAGCCTGTACAGGTCCACGTTGGGCACACCGGAGCCAGCGAGGGCACCCTCCGCTGCCCCCCCAAAGCCGTCCACCAGGGCCAGCGCCTCGTGGGCGCCGATGGGCATGGCGGGGCTGTGGAAGGCGCCCAGTGGCTTGTCGCGCAGCGCCTGCAGGCCGTAAGCGGTGTGGGAGGGCTCCATGTCAGTGGCGCCCCGTGCTGTGGCGGTGGTGGACACATGCAGGTACGTGCGCACAACCTCGCGCGCGGCCTGTCTGATGTGTGGGTGGGTGGCCATGTCAATGGCCGAGCACATGCGGGCTGCCTTCAGCACCTTCTCCTCAGAGTCAAAGCCCTTGCCCACGTGTGCCTCCAGCAGACTGTTCACGTGCTCCAAATCCACATGTGGGGGCGCCATCACCTGGGAGCGGGCCTGGATATTCGCAGCCACATCATCAGCCGACAACGTGAACACAGAGGAAATGACAGCGGCGGCGGCACTCTGCAAGGTAGCATACACAGCCAAACGGCCATTCCCACCGCCGCAGCGCAGCAGCTCCGCCAGGCTTGCGCCCTGTGCAGCCTGCTTCAAAGAGTGCGCCTTGACCAGTGCCAGGCGTGCCGCCATGCCTGCGTCCGCCACCCCCTCTTCGTCATTCGTGTGCCCGCGCAGGGCCGTGGAAATGCTCTCCATGGCAGCGGGGGATACCGCGGCCAGGGCGTGCTCCAGCAACTCACGTTTGCTGTGCAGGCGCTGGAGCTGCTTCAAGTCGGAGCGGTGCTCGGCTGTGGTGGGCTGCCCCGCCACTGGCGCCGTGGCTGCGACACGGTCCTCCTGCGTGGCCTCTTTGCTCTGCAGGGCAGCAGTGGCCTCTGCAATGGCTTCTTCCGTGACGCCCATTTGGGCCAGGGACGCCAGCCGGCTGTTGACGTCGGAGCCGACCATTCGAGCGGAGGCAGCAAGTCGCACCCACCGCTCATCCAGATCGACCACCCGCCAAACGTGGCACAGGGCCAGTGCGGGCGAGAAGTCGTCTCGGCGATGGGCCCACACCATGGGCACCTCCTGCTTCAAATCCAACACATTCGTGAGAATGCGCTGCACACTGTCTGTGAGTGCGGCGATCACGGAGGTGTCGGGCACGTAGGTGTGCTGCGCGCCTCGGGGGGGGGGCGGCAGCTCAGCGCCGTACACTGCTTCGTCTGCGAATGTGCTGAAATAGGGTCCGGCGCACACGTGGGCACGAGTCACGTCCCAGCCGTCATGCCACATCTCCACAGCAAGGTGTTCCGCTGCCCATGCTGCCTCTGCTGCACGGTCCCCCTCCGCCACGGGCTCAGGCAGGCCTGCCATGGTGGCGTCGGCACTGCCGCCCAGACGCCCATTGCGCATGGCCAGAGACACTGTCATGCGCTCAGGTACATCCAGTGCAGCAAGCACTGCATCGGCCTGAGACAGGAAGCCTTTGGACAGTGCCCCGGGCTCAAAGCGGCTCTTGAGCTTGGCTTCGGCACCCCGCCCTTCGCGCGCTGCAGCCCTGCGTTGCTCCTTGTGCACTGCAGCCGCCTTGCTGGCTTCCCGGCGCTCGTGGGCCAAGTCGTCCCGAAACACAGACCCCAGCACACTCTCCACGTACTCGTCGTCAGCGCCCTCGCTGCCCTCGCCAAACCAAGCGGCGGGCGCATCAGCACCGAAAAGCTCCTCCAGGTTCTGCTGCTGCTCAATGTCAAGTCCTGTGTCTTGGAGGCCGGGGGCTCGCTTGCGCTTGGGGGCACGGCGGCCACCTTCTGGCACAATGAACTCATCCATGCCTTCTGAGTCAATGTCATCATCGTCCTCCAGGAAACCACCGTGTTGGGTATCCTCCACACCAGCCTCTCGGATTGCAGCTTGCTCCGCCGCTTTCCGTTTTCTCTGCACACAGATGGATGTTTGCACGGGAAGTCCAAAAGCCGCACGCAGCTAAGGCTGATACAGGCTTCTAGGGAGTGATTGACAAAGTCAAGCTGCACAAACATACCTCAAGTTCCAGAAACTCTGGCATGCTGTCATTGATGCTCCCTGCAGCAGACATGCCCAAGGCGTGATTCTCGGCAAGCAGGATTTGGTCATCCTCCTCCAACTGCCTGTCCTTTTTCGCCACCAACCGTCGCTTTGGCTTCTTCTTTGACGAGGATGCAGCATCACTGCCACTGTCGCTACCATCACTGTCGTTGCTGCTATCGTCACTGCTTTCGTTGTCGTCACTTCCAGAGCTGTCATTCTCAGCTTTTTCCGCACGCTCGGATTTGTCAATGAAGCCATCCTCCTCATATGAGTCGACGCTGCCGCCGTCATCGTCACCTTCTTTGGCGACACCGCCTTCACCATCTGACTCGTCGGCTTCATCCATCACGTACCGATTGCGTGGCTTCTTGCTAACATGGCGAGCCACCTGGGCATCATCCTCGTCGTCGCTGCCTAACGCAGTGCCACTGCGCTTCACGGCCGCTGAGCCGCCCTCACTTGCCATTTTGCCAGTGCAGACACACCTCAGCATGCATTGCGACTGATCTGCACTGCCTAAGTGCGCTGGTGTTTTGCTGGGCCGTGCAGCTTCTGGCAATTGACGAATTTCAGCCAGAGCCAAAGGCCCCTGGCCACTCTTTCCTACAGCTGAGTCCCAAGCTCGACTGCTCGAGTCACTGCAGTGAGTTGCATTTTATACTGGGATATGACTGCTTGACCTGGTATATGGTTGGCAGCAACGGATCAAGGCACTCAACAGCTCGGCAAAATTCAGGTTTGGGTTCTGTTTTGCCACATCCACGGCAGAAGCACTACAGCACTTAGCTGCAACTACTTGCAACAGAAGTCACTTTTCACTGTTGAGGTAATTTCAAGAGGGTGTTGTACAAAAAGCTTTCGCCGGAACTACTTTCTTTTTGCAGGTATGGCAGTCGTGCCAGAATGGATTGGAAGCTGGCTTGGAAAGGCCAAGACTGCTGTTTCAGCAGCAAAAGAACTCAGCAGAACTGTGACTTTGTCACCATCAGCTCCAAGTCACAGAAAACTACACAAGCGTGATGCTCCGGTGTCTCTGGAGACAGCCTTCACTACCAATCAGATTAAAACGTCCAAGTACACACCTGTGACATTTCTGCCAGTGAGTACTACACCACGCCCAGCAGGCCTTCTGGCTGCACTCACTTGCAAAGTAATGCTGCAGTTATTTCTCAAGGAACAATTTTCGAGGGTGGCCAATTTGTTTTTTCTCACGATTATCGTTCTTCAATCCATCCCATCTATCGCCACCACCAAAGGCATACCATCGAAACTGCCGGGGCTGCTCATCGTGCTGCTGGTGGATGGATTTGCAGCTGCTTCAGAGGACATGCAGCGACACCGTGATGATGAAGAGACTAACGCCAAGCCAGTCCTGTGCATGGCAAGGCCTAGAATGGCGGCGGACAGCCCCCCCCCCAACACGCACTCTGGGGGGTCTATCTTCAAACCCTATCCCTGGCAAGACATCAGGGTAGGTGATGTCATCAAAATCCGTAATGATGAGTTCGTGCCTGCAGACTGCTTGCTGCTGGCGGCACACTCTGCGGAAGTGGAGGGCTCTGACACGTGTCACATCGAAACCATGCAGCTGGACGGGGAGACCAACCTGAAGATGAGGCAGGCCGTGTCTGCCACAGCGCAGTTTTGCGATGCCGAAGAACGCTGGTGTTCAGCCTGTGGAGAGCTTCAGCTGTCCGTGGACACGCCCCCTTCTGCTGACTTCTCTGTATTTTCGGGGTTTGTGCAAGTGCCGCTGGTGCGACGAGCCCCAGCTAAGAACAGCAACGTATTCCGCATTGAAGATGACGAAGGTGCAGATTCCAATGAGGCTGCTGGTGCACGGCGACTCACCCGCATGCCTGTCAGCTCCGAGCAGCTACTGCTACGGGGCTGCAAGCTTCGAAACGTGGACTTTGCATATGCTCTGGTTGTGTACACGGGGCGAGACTCCAAGGTGCTATCAGCCAGCGCCTCGGTGCCAGCCAAGGCAGCACAGCTGGAGGTGGCTGTGAACCGTATTGTTGTCGTCATCGCTGCCACGGTGCTGCTGCTGTGTGCAGTTGCTGCCACCTCGTTCCACTACTGGGCTCACAGCCGCAGTGGGCACTCCTCCTCCTCCCTGCAACACTGGTACCTGCACTTCGGACGAAGAGCCGGGTCCCTCAGTGCACTGTTCACGCATTTCCTGCTGGACGCAGGCTTCATTCCGCTGACCATCTTCACCACAATGCGTTTCTTGCGGTGGAAACAAGCTCAAAGCATGCAGGATGACCGGCACATGCTGTATTCTGAACCACCCAAGCTTGGAGCTGCGGCGCCTGCAGTGGCCAATGCGCAGTCCATTGGCTTCCGTGCCCGCTCCATGGAGCTGTGTGACGATCTGGGGCAAATCACACATGTTTTCAGCGACAAAACCGGCACCCTCACACAGAACTACATGCAATTCAGCAGGATGACTGTTGCTGGCATAGCGTACGGCAAGGGGGGGGGCTCGTCGCCCAAAGCTGCACAAAGCACGCCCATTTTGCCCAATGTTGCCTTCATAGACGGCAGCGAAAGCCACCCTGGGCGTACAGTGGCCTTGGACATGGCCAAGCAGGGGGGAGCCCACGGTGCATTGCATGCAGAAATGGGGGTAAGTGCAGTAGAATTGTCAGCATCCATGCGACAGTCAACAGGCAGTATTGGCGGCGAGCTGGAGCCGTCGGGTGCGGAATTCCACTCCCTGCTTGACAGTCTGCGGGAGGTGCCAGTGAGGGGTTCCCTAGCTGAATTAGCCCCCCCCAGCCCCTCCCTCCGCTCATTGGCGTCCACTACCTCCACTGGCTCTATGTGCAGTGCAGATTCGCTGCTGGGTCGCCGCCGGCGTCGCAGCGTGCTCTCACACCCACGGGTGCACCTGCTTCCCACAGGCGCCGTAAGTGTCCCTGGGGAGGATGATGAGGATATTGTGGCGGGCAGTCTGCGCCGAATGCTGGAGAGCGAAGATTTGTCACACGCCAGCAGTGACTGGGGCACCAGCTCTGTGCGATCCCGCGTGGAGCGCTTTGACGAGCTGGGCCTACACTCCCCCGGCCTCCATGCAGCTCAACAGGACCAAGAGCAGGAGCTGTCTACCCTACAAACGGGTGCACTGATGCTGGCTGAGGAGAGTACCGCTGCAAATTCCTGTGCTGTGCTACCGGGGTGGGGCCAAGGCGACGCTCTGCATGAGTTCTTGTTGCACTTGTGCCTGAACAACACGGTGATGCCGGACATGCAGCACCGGCACATCACAGCAGGACACGAGGGGGCGGCGGCGCCGCAGGCCCTCTCCTCCTCCTCCCCGGATGAAGAAGCGTTTGTGCGGGCTGCGCAGCAGTTCGGGTACCACTTTGTGCACCGCAGCAACGACACTGTGAGCTTGACGCTTCCGCCCCTGGGCTCCATCCAGGCCGACGGGCTGCAGTGGACCCAGCCAGCACCGGGCTCCACCTGCTACGAATTCGTCATCGTCGCTACCCTGCCGTACTCACAGACTCGCAAGCGCATGTCGGTGCTTGTGCAACACCCCGACCACCGGTACACCCTGTATTGCAAGGGTGCAGACGACGTCATCATGGCACGTCTGCGGGCCAGCCAAGACACACAGGAGGATGAGGTGCGGCAACGCACCCAGGAGCATATTGAGCGCTGGGGCTCAGTGGGCCTGCGTACGCTGCAGTTTGCGTTCAAGCCCCTGACTGCGGCGACCGTGCGTGATTGGACGGAGCAGTACGTGGAGGCGATCAATGATTCCCATGAACGCACTGCTCAACGTGGGGGGCAGCCTAACCGCATCGACGACCTCATGCAGGAAATGGAGAGCGAGCTGATCCTGCAGGGCGCCACTGCAAACGAGGACAAGCTGCAGGACGGTGTGCCTCAGTGTGTGGCCACACTCATGCGTGCAGGCGTCAAGGTGTGGATGCTAACGGGCGACAAGGAAGAAACCGCCTTGAACATCGGGCACTCCACACGGCTGCTGCACGATGGACTGGATGTGCTATCAGTCACCTCCTCCTCCCACAGCATCCCCCAGAACCACAAGCGTGTGCAGGTGGCCGCGTCCTCCATTCGGCTGGTACAGCAACAGCGCAAGCAGGCAGCCACAGAGCGAGAGGCAGCCACAGACACAGTGTGGCGGTGGCTTGAGAAGCACGCCACACACCCGGAGAGGCGTCTACGGTCTGAGGAGGATGAGGAGGGCAGTGCCGCCCCCAAGCAAGGATTCTGCGCAGAGGTACAAGTGAGCACCGTGTACATTATCGCTGTCAGTGTGTGGAGTCTGGCGTTCATTGTGCGCGCTGCCTTGGGGGGCCTGACGCTGCTGCTGTCCCTGCGCCCCACGCCGCAGGCAGCAGCTGAGCAGCAGCAACACAACGACCCCAGGGTGAAGCCCTTTGTGCTAGTGATTGATGATGTCATGATTGACGAGCTGCTGAAGGCACAGACCTCTGCGTCGCTGTCGGTTGACAGTGTGTCACTGCGACAGCACCTGACGCAGCACTTGGAGCTGCCTGGGGCCATGCGCTCCCCAAAAGACTCCTTCGGCTCGCGCTTCAAGCGGCTTTTCCGCCGCAATAAAAATCAAGGTGAGCTGGATCTGGCTCTTTTGGTGGAGCACGCCGCTGCTGTGATTGCTTGCCGCTGTCGCCCTGACCAGAAGGCTGCTTTGGTGAACGTTGTGAAAAGCCACGGACACAGAGTGCGCACGCTGGCCATCGGGGATGGTGCAAATGACGTGGAAATGATCAGGTGTGCTCATATTGGAGTCGGTATGGCGGGCAGCGAGGGCTCTCAAGCAGTCAACGCATCGGATTTCTCGGTGGGCCAATTCAAGTACCTGGCCCGCATGCTGCTGCTGCATGGACGCAGCAACTACCAAGCGGCCGCCAAGCTTGTGTCGTACAATTTCTTCAAGTGTGCCCTGCTTGTGGTGACGCAGTACTTGTTCAATTTCTACTGCGGATGGTCAGCACAGCCTCTGTACGTGGATGTACTGCAGCAGCTTTTTGGCCTCATCCTCACACAAATGCCCATCCTGCTGGTGGCTCAGTTTGACTTCGACATGGAGTTTGAAACGATCGAAAAGAATCCAGAGGTGTACAAAGAGAGCCAGCGTGGGGCGCTGTTGAAAACAGAGACGTTCTTTCCGGGTTTTGTGTACGCATTTTACGAAGCGGGGGTGATTTTCTTCACCGCAAAGTTCGGCCTACAGGGCGTGGCTGCTCTGAACGGAGGGCACATGTATGCCTTGCAGTTTGGCGTTGTTGCATATACCAGTGTGCTGCTTGTGTCCACTGTGCATGTGCTTTTGCTGGCCAGCCGGCACACGCTGAAGCTGCACGTGGTCACATGGGGCAGCTGTCTGTGTCTCATCCCAGCCTCCATCCTGAGCACATTTACCACCAGCGAGCACATGCCGCTTCAAGCGTATATGCTGCTTGTGTCCTCCCCTGAAGTATGGGCAGTGGTGTGTCTGGCAGTTGTGCTGTGCATTGGTCCGTGGCTCCTGTCAGGTGCAGCTCGCGCAGTGTGGAGCCCCACCCTCTCCCGCATCTTGGTTGAGGCTGCCTCCAGGGGTGTTGAAGTTGTGTTTCCTGCTACTGAAGGCAGTGCCCCAGAGTGCTCCCTGGCGGAGCTGTGTGAGTCGTTTGGGGCCTCGGAGGCGCCTGGGGTGTCTGCTGCGCCCTCCTCTGCTCTGGCCGGAGACCAAGACAGTCTGCTTCAGCCAACACTCGTGAGATCAAAATCGGCGCCAAGCATGCAGTTGCCGGTGGAGCTTGTCGGCACAGTGTCCACACCTGCCTCTTCTCCGCACACAGCCAGGCACCGGGGCTACACCGGCTCCTTCTTGGACCTGGATGCGGCTGTCACGCAGTACGCCGCCACCCACCACAGCTCAGTGGGCCGCTTGGCAAGCTATGAGCTGCAGGAACGAGCCGCCTCCCAGCGGTATCTGCGGCGGCAGCAAAAGGCGCACCAGCGCGCCCTGTCCAATGGGGGGCGTCGTGCAGTTGCTGGGAAGGGCCTGCGTGCCCCGCCATCCTCCAGCCTGCTGGCGTCTGAGCAGTTGGGGTACAGGCCTAGACTTGGCTCGGGTGACAAACTGAGGCGGCGCCGTCCGGCTGCTACCCCATAGCTATGGAGCAAGCACACAGAGACATATCCATTCTGCAATAAATTCATCCGCGTGAACTCGAGACTGTTCTGGGTGCCGGGCGTTCATTTGCCCGCAGTACTGTCCTCCTCCACGGTGCCGTCCCGCAGCTCCTGCTCCAGAAGGGAGTTGATATGGCCCATGCGACGGGACAGCTCTGCCCCCACGGTGCCCCCCCCCAGCAAACTGCCGAAGCTGAAGCCGTCTGCATCCACCTCCAGCATCATGCGGGGGGGATGGGAGCCCCCCCGACGGTGCCCCCCCGTCGAGCGACTGCGCTGCCTGCCCCCTGCGCCGCTGCTACTGGCTGCACGGCCCAGCGACAGCGAGTTGCCCAGCTGTGCCTCCCGCGCCTGAGCTTCGGCGCCGGCCTGCAACACTTGCAGCAGGCGAGGCGAAGAGAAGGCGCGGGCGAGGGGGGGGGCGTTGCCGTGTGCAACAGCGTACTCCCCGCTGGGGTGCCCTCCCACGGGTGTCCCAGCCACAAAGGCGCTGGCGGCGCCAGCTGGAGGCAGCACTGCCTCAGGCATCTTCACCACAGACTCAGCACTGCTGCCAGTGGCGCCTTGTTCCAGCCCAGTTGCTTTTTCTGCTGCGGGTGGCGACTGCGCGGGTGCAGATGATGGCGCCGGGATGGGCGTCAGCTCGGGGGTGGGTGCAGGGGTGCTTCGCGCCCAGGCTTCCAGATCCACGGCCCCCAGGCGGCTGCGGGGGGGGTCCTTCTTACTGGCCACAGCTGTGACACCAGGCCCCCTGTCAGCAGCTTTCTCTCTCTCCTGGGCTGCACTGATGGGGGCGGGGGCAGTGGCGGCCACAGCGTCGCCTGACGCATCAGCCCCATTTGAAGCGGAGTGGGCGCTGGGCAGATCTCGTGAGGGGGCTTCTTCGTCTGCGTCACTGCCTGGCGCAGGGGTTTCGTCCTCCCCGTCAGCTTCTTCAATGGGGGCGTTGTCCAGGGTGTTGGAGAAGCGCGCGTGAAGCCCGCGGCCGCTGCTGCTATCCAGGGTCTTGTGGCCTCGCGGCACGCTGGAGCGGGTCGCTGATGTGCGCTGCACAGGCTTGGTGCCGGTCCCACCTGCTGCGGCGCCACCCAGTCTGCCCAGCGGCACGGACACGCTGGGCTGGATGACGCCTGGGTTGATCTGCTCCCCCCCGGTCTTGCTGGACACGCTGCCATTGGGGCTCAACACGGCCTCCGAGTCGCTGGCGCCCTCTTCTTCGCTGCTGCTGTCGTGCATGCGCTTGGCTGACAGTGTGTGCCCTGCAAACGTCAAGTGGGCCCCACGGGCCTCAGCTCGGCGGAAGTCAGCATCCCCCTCCCCGCTTCCTGAGCGGGGACGCCAGCGGGAGGCGGCCACATCATCCATGTTCACCACATTGACGCCGGACTTGAGGTCGCGGAACAGCTGCAGGGCGCGGTCCAGGCCAATGACGGCGGCGGTGGAGTGCAGGCCAGGGTCGCCGTTGGTGGGCATGCGGCCATCAGGGCCATACCCAAATCCCTTCCGCCCCACGGGGTGCGCGCCCTTGCCCGTCTCAAACTGCGCTTCGTTCTGCAGCTTGCGCCGCATGACCATGTCGGTGGGCCGCTCTGGCATGTGCCGCAGCTGCCGGGTAACAGTCTGGAACAAGAAGGACTTGCCACGGATGGGGGCAGCTTCCTTGATGTAGAACACAAGAAGTGCGAAAATCCACACCAGGATGATGTTGATGATGGTGAGCAAGAATGAGTACGCCCCCAACACTGCGAACTCCTGGGGGGTGATGGAGGTATCGCTGCGCACGTACAGGTACCCCACTGCTGCGTAGTACCAGCAGATGCCTGCGTTCACAAGGGGGGGTAACAGGGATGCAGAAATAGCCACGCCCACAAGGGAGGCGGTGTTGTTTCCAGTGACACTCAGCCCCACACCCAGGCCTGACGGAATGGCAATGGCGATGCCTAGCAGCAGTCCAAAGGGATCCCCTCTGATCTCCATTTGCTCTGTAGGCCAATTCAGGTCGCCCTCCCCGGCGTATCGGGAGGAGACAGCTGCCACAATCACGCCTCCCAGGATACACAACAAGAAGCCCAGGCCCTCAGAGACCAGCCCCTGCACAATCAGCGCAGGGTCGGCGATGAATGTGCCAAACGTCATGCCCAGAATGGGCCCCATGAGTGCTGATACAAGCATACTGGCCACAATCACGACGACATTGTCTGTGGCCAACCCCACACCGGCCAGCAGCGCAGCGGCAAACACCAACATCATGTAGTCAAACGAGAACACTGCGCCCTGGGTGATTTGTGCCAGCAGCTTGCCCACTAGTACACGCGACTGCACTGAGTCTGCAAATGTGGAGGACGACGCCAGCTTGTTGGTGGAGGGCCCTTTGCCTTGCATACGGCTGAAGGCCTCTGCCGTCTGTGCCAGATCCGCCACATTGGCCCGGGGCTTAAATTTCCACTTGCCACTTACTGTGCCCCCACCCTTGGGCTCAGCGGGTAAGTGCTGGATGTTCTCAAAGGGGTGCGGCAAGGGCTTGATGGGGCCCCCCTCGTGCTCCCCGATGACGGGGGGGTGCGTGGCGTCCAGCGTTTCGGCAGCTGCGCGGGCAACTGACGGCGCCAGCGCCAGCTCTGTGATCTGCGTCACCCCCTTGTACGTGTTATCGTCCTTTGTGTCCAGCGAAGCAGTGCGCCTCCGCGTCGCGCCCAGGGCCTTGTCAGCCCCCTTGTCAATGAAGGCAGCCCCCCCCCGAGCCTCGGCACGGGGGGAGACGCTGAAGCTCTCAGCCGCCTGTGCTTCGTCGCGTGCGACCTGCAGCTTCTTGTACGGCGCATCTTCGTCCAGAGCGGTGGGCGTTGCCTGCAGGGGACTGGGCAAGCCGTTACCGCTTGTGTCAACGGTGTCAAGGGGGGATAGCGAAGCACCGCCGGGCAGCACATCACTGGGGATGCGCACATGTGCACCTTGCATCGGGTCGCCCGAATCCCCTTGTTGTACAGCGGCTGTTGCGCCCTGTGCCGGCTGTATGGCACCGCTGCCTGGCTGGGGCTTGCTTCCGCTGGTGGGGGCGGGCGCCGCGTCGTCCTCTTGTTTCCGCTTGCTGTGCTCCTCCTGGCGGGCCGCCTGCACCAGAGCGTGGTGCAGCACCGCCGCTTCGTCCTTCTTGGACAGTGCCTTGCCGCTCGTTTCTGCCAGGGCGTCTGCGGCCGCCTGCAGGACAGCAGTGGGGGCGGAGGTGGCCGTGTGTCGCACATCCAGCTGGGAATCCTTGCCGGTCTCCGGCAGCGCCACCTCCACGCGCCGGGCAGGCATAAGCTTGTTCATCATGAGCGCTGACACGGAGGGGTGGCAGATCTCCACAGCGGACACGCTGACAATGCCGCACTGGGGGGTAAGGTCAGAGCCCACGCCCACCTCCATGGCGAGTGCTGCCATTACGGCTTCCACGCCGGCCGCGCTGAAAGCGTAGCACTGCACTGTCATTTGGCGCATGAGCTGCAGGCCTGTGGCTGTGGGGATCACCTCCAGGCGCTCATTCAGGCCGGGCAGAGCGGACAGAGCCAGCTGGGGATCCGCCTCCTGCCTGTCATTCACCCGACTCATTGCTGCCTCCACAGAGCCGGCCACAAAAACAAAATCCAAAGAAGTCGTATTCAAAATGCTCACATGTGTGATCAATTCTGAGAATTGCGGCAAGCGCAGCAAGTGAAGCACGTGCTGGCCAACCGGCCACCAAACGTGCTCAGACGGTGGTAACAACGGGACCTTCAGGCCTGGAGCAGCGGCAGCCAGGGCAAAGCCGGAAACGCTTGATTTTGGCATGTGAATGTCGTCATCAGGGGTTTCTGCAAAGTTGGTGGCGTTGCGATCCAGCTAATGCAAGAGGCGAAGGTAGTGGGCAAGCTGCAAAAAGAACTTCACATACCTGCAGGGTCGCCTTCCCAGCCCTGGCCTAGTGATGAGCGAGGCACAGCAGCAACTGCTGGAACCATAATATTGAGGATAAATGCCATGACTTTGTCTGCTTGAGCCGAGAAAGAAGGCCCGTCTGGCGGCTAAGGCGTCACAGCCGGCAAGTACGGAAATCGAATTCAGAGGAGAGGAGTCTTGATCCAAAGTAGACCCCCTTGCTGCGCTGAGATTGCACCTCAGCGAACAAGGTAATGACTGTTCGGATAGAACGGTGTTTCAGAGTTGTCAAATAGCTGCATGAGCATTTGCGCACAGCCACACAATCTGTCACACCCGAACTGGGTGACGCAGCACCCCCGTGTACGACACTGCACACAGACTGTGGCTACCAGACTTCAGCTGGCTGCAAAGATTTGATCATGATACACCATTGTATGACAGTTTAGCCGGCTGGTGGCCAGTGGCATTCTGAGTGGGGCAGCTGCAGAGGATTTTAATTGGCAGCAGAATAGTTGGCGTGTCCCGCACTGGGCACTGCTCTCGAGACTAGCATTGGGAAGCCGAACAGGGACTTACAAAGCATGCTGGGACAAACGCGTCAATTCTAGTATTCCCTGCTGAAATGGTGCGGGCGGTTGAAACTGGTGCAGAACCAACGAGCAGAGACAACTCAGCCAAGCTATGCCTCGTGAAGGCAGCAGGTGCCACCTGGCTCCGGACCAGGGGTGAAGCCTGGTAAATATTTCCTGGTAAACCAGATATGCTCCTGTATCCCTGCCAAAGTGGTGCGCGCCCTACTGCGGGCTGCAGCGGGCGTCGTTGCCAAACACGAAAGCACTGCACTTCAGTATGGCGGCGCCCAGTACGGAGCCTATGGGACCACAGGTCCGCAGCTTAACCACCGCAGAGGTGATCAAAGCCGAGTCTTGGGCATATGTTTTGGCAGCTCGGGCACATGGAGGCGCCTTTGCCGCCCAAGTGACCTCGGGTGAGGGCTGTGCCTGCTGCAGCTGGCACGGGCACTGCAGGGGGGGTCCCACACACATATTCGCAGCACGTGTTCTGGCGAGCAGTTTCGTCGTTGGCCACCTCCCAAGCACCACTGTACCCTTGCTTGTGCCGATGGCCCACTCTGGGCAGTCCATTCGGAGGGGGGGCAGGCACGGACAGAGGGATGCCAAACGCTGCACAGTACTTCGCGGGGTGATACAAGTAATTTACTTTCTTCATTTTACTTTCAAACAAAGTTAAATTTTCAGCATCGACAGAAAGCACTGCATCACATGAAAAATCGGTCATTGCGACACGCTTTTGACCATGCCAACACGCCGAAGCACTGAATGACGCATTGCGTGCAGCGCAGAAACGTTGCCCCAGCCGAAATGGCAGCAGCCGGTTATTTCCCAATGTGAGTTTTGATTGATGCTGCTTATTTACGCCAAACAAGCCCATGGGGCGACTACCGCCTGGCAATAGACACTGCGCTCAAAACAGCAATAGTTTGAAACGTGCCATGAAACGCCAGCACTTTGTTTGCTTCACAGGAACACGAACCCACCGGGGTGGTCGAAATTGGGTAGTCTGGCCACTCAAATTGTGGTGGGGCATCAAGTCGTTGATGAATTCGAGGACATGTCAGCTCCTGCCGAGCTGGGCCGCCTGCTGCAGAACGTGTCGTCTTTGGGCAGCGCAGACCAGTTGCCGGAGGACACGCAGGCAGTGGCCGCACTGATGCGCCCATATTTTGCCCTTGCTGCGACAAGTGCAAAATTTTCGGGGGGCTTCGTGGCAGGCACCTGTCTGCATTCCGTCAACGGCGGCGCCGATGCCTTCATCGGGACAGACAACTTCCTAGGCAAGACACGGAGCATTGAAAAGCCCATGCGCAACATTGCTGAGCTGGCGTTTCAGCAGCGCTACATTGCCCCTGAGGTCTTGTCTCGTTATGAGGGTGCATCAGTACAGTGCCCCTCCTTCTTGAGGCAGTGCATGCTGCACCAAACCCTCCCCCTCATTCACGAGTGTCCTGACGTGCCCAGGTGCTGCAACGACAGCAGCACGTGCGCTCAGTGGGCAGGGAGCTGGGTTGGGCGGGCCCTACCGACATTGAACCAGTACTTTTGGCCCACAAGAAGATGAAAGACTCTTATCATGGCAAGCTGGATCCAAAGTCCGCTGCATTTGTTGCAAATGCTGTGAAAGGGGATACACTTGTGCTGACAGCCTTATCCACCAATCACGAGTGCACCAAGATGGCACAGCCTGTGTTTGGTGGCTCCGCTGCATCCGCCGGAGGACGCAAATCGGTGTTGTTGGGTGGGGAGCGTCGGCAGCGCAGTCGTCAACGCTGGGGAAAGTGTTCAATTTCCGCAGCATAAAATCGCCCTCAGCCGATCAAGGAAGACACCAAAAAGGTATTTATGCTTACCGTCACATAACTTACGTGCCCTGCTTGGCATCCTGGGGGAACTGCCCAGGCCAGGTGGGGGCATAAGGGGGCCGGCAAGTGGATGCCGCTTCCCTCCACAACGGCAGAACTGTATAGAATGTGCAGTGTGAACACGAAGTTGCAAGTTTTGTGCCTGGTCAATTTATGCACATGACAAGCTCAGGCAGTGCGACTGGGGGGCTGCGAAAGCTGGCTTTGCCCGTGTTGCACGCTGACGGAGGCCAAGGGCCCACAGCGGTTCGAACAACCGACGAAGTGTGCAGTATGGCAAACCTGGCAGTCCGCCTAGCCGCCGCGGAGCTCATCGGCTTTGAAATCAGGTGGTTGCAGCTTGATGGCAAGGACCCAGCTGTAGTGGCTGCATTGAGAGCCACTCGCCTGGAAACAGCTGTGGGATTCGACCTTTTCACGCGGCAGGGAGAAAGCATTCACCAAGTGCTCCACCGTAAAATATCAGAAACGACGCAACCAGGTGGAGATTTCCGCAAGCAAAGCGCCGAGCGTTTTGGACGGGAGCTTCTGAAGCGTTGAGTGCACTGGGTTGCTCTCGCGAGCATCAGCAACCTCCAGATGTCTCGCATCAAGCCCTTCTTGGTCAAGCCTGGCATTACTGACAGTGAGCAGCATGAGGCATACTTTGACGCCATGCGGGAAGCACGTCACAGTGCTGCAGTGACAAATCGTGACAGGTTTTACGGGCAAGAGCTTGTTGACTTGGGTGTGCTGCAGCCAGCGCCCGACAGAGCATATGCATGGGGTGCAATGAAGACCGACTAACACCTTGTCAACATCCTGGAAGGGGTGATAGTTGCTGACTCTGTTGGAATTCCGCAGAGTCTTGTTGCTGATGCTCGGGCGCGAGCTGCATGTTGCCCAGTATAAAATACCCAGGCATCCATGCTCTCAGGGGCAGAGACATTTGATGGGGACGTGTACAGCAGCTGTGATGGGGTTGACGAGTGTGGGCTACAAAAGTCCCATGGCGAGGTGTGAGTTGACACCTTCTTGCAAACGTTTGGGAACTGGGCTGCGACGGAAGACCTTGACGGCATCAGAGCCAGTCTGTGTGAACTCGTGGAAGATGCATATGGCAAGGTTGTTGCGGCAGATGCCTTGATAGCATCTATGTCTGGGCGTGTGACCCTGGGCAAATATGCCAGGCTTGCTATCTTGCCCTGGCTGCACTATGCAAAGAGACAAGTCCAATTGCAACAAGACAAGTCCAGCTAAGCGCTGCAGAATGTTATTGTGCTCTGTTCAACAGGATCATTGCAATCTGCTGCAGGCCCACAGCGTATGCGTGGGAGAAAGCGCAGTCGGGATCAAGACCAGCCGCCCCCGACCGCCGTGCCGAAGCAAGCAAGGAGCCCCCCCCCGCCAGCGCTTCGGAAGGCGAGGCCGATGCTTCCACCAGCAGCGGCAATGGTGGGCCCCATGTGCGCGGTCTTTAGCGGAAAAGTTGAGAAGATGAAAAAATTGTTCAATTTTGCAAAGGATTTGCACGGCCCACCCACTCCCTGCCCAGGTGCATGCGTGTTGCAGTCGGGGAGACGATGGTGACCAACTTGCATCAGCCGACGGCTGCTTTCCCACATGCAGGACGTGCAGGAATACAATAGAGGCTGGGCCAGATGAAGTGAGACGATGCTGCTCGTTGTGATGTCATGTTGCGGTGCGGTACAATTGTGTCTGATTGTCGCCTCACGCCAGCTGCGCTGTCTTGTCTTGTGTCTTTGGATCATTTCATTTCCCAGTTGTGTTGAGAAAGCGCCCACTCAGGCACCAAGGGTGCGCAAAAGATATAGGAGCACTGATTCTAACACAGCAAACTGCGCGCAGCGCCAGACTGTGCATAGGCCCCTTTCCCCCCCCGGACCCAACCAACGGCATGGAAGAAAATTCGTTGACCAAGGGGGGCTCCCATTCGAGCCCAGGGCAGTGCATCAAGTACCCCAAGCCTTAAGCTAAACGTTCCAGCGGTATATTTCCAATGTACCCTTTGTGCGTCTTTCATTCAGATGTCAGTCGCAGGTGCGTGTACTGTGAGCTTTGGGTGAGCCGTAACGGCTGCAGGCTTTGTTGCAAATCAGCTCAATCTCAACAGCATGGCATTGGAGTGGCTTGAGACAGCTGAAGCTGAAGAGCTTCTTTGGGGTATCATGATTCGTGGCATGGGTTTGGTTTATCTGATCGTCGCTTGGGGCTTGTATAATCAGGTGCGTTTATACGCCGAGGTACTGTAGGCAATGGTTTCGGACATTTTGGCAAGCCTACGCAGATTGTTCCCCATGCCGGGGAAACAGGCATCACCCCCATAAAAGCCGTTTTGAAACGAATCCAAAAGGTATGCTTTGCTGTGTTTTTGGTCAGGCGACCTCCCGCAGGGTCAGTATGTGCGCTGTGCAGGATTTATCCCCGCGTGATGCTGCTTGGTACTTTCCATCGGTATTTTGGTTGAATGCATCCGACACTGCTCTCCAAACTGTTCCCATTATTGTGGCCCTCACTGGCTTTGTCATGCTCTGGGGTGGAGCAGCAACGCCTGTTGCTTTCATCCTCGCATACGTGTGCGTCGTGAGCATCCATGAGGTGGCCATCGACCACTATTTCCCCTGGGACTCCTTGTTGCTGGAAAGCACTGTCCTGTGCGTGTTTCTCCCCAGTGCAAATTCCATGTCTAGCATTGCAGCTGCGATGCTGGAGGGGCACACCGTTTCAAGGGCGGCTTGGATACAGGCCTTCTCTGTGCCGGCCGCGCCCACTCCGCTACTGCAGTTCCTGTTCCGGTGGCTGCTGTTCCGAATGATGTGGGGCTTTGGCAAGCTCAAGTTCTCTGCATGCACCAAAAAAGACGACACGTAAGTCCTCACCCACATTCTGAGCTCCACTGGTGGCAAGCGCACCCCCTCACCCCCTTTGCAGCTACATCAAATACTTCTTCATTCACATGCCCATCGCAAGCCCCTTGGGGTGGCTGGCCCACAAGCTGCCCGACGCGGTGCACTCAGCAAACCTTTGGGTGATGTGGCTGGTGGAGATCCCAATTCCCTTTCTGCTGTTCGCATCTGGAACACCCCGCCTGGTTGCAGCGCTGGCGTACATTGGCCTCATGTTTGGCATTCACATCACTGGGAACTTCGGATACTTCAACATCCTCACGTCAGTGCTGACTCTGCCCCAGCTGGCGTACGGGGGGTCTCTTCTGCAGGCATCCTGGGGGGCAGGGGGCCCTGTGGAGGCCCTCCTACAAGGACTGCAGCACGTCGCCTCCCTCCCAGCCCAGGCCTGGGGAGAAACCGCCGACATCATGGCAGACTGTGCGCACTTCATTGGGCTGGGCAGTGTGTTTGACGCTGTCTCAGCTGTGTTGTCTCAGCGCTGGGCGAGCCTGTCCGGTGCCCTTGTGGCTGCGCTGCCCTGGCAAGCTGCCTGGGCGGCAGCCGCAGCCCCCGTCAAGTACACCACGTACTTTGCAGCGCGAGTGCTGCTGGAGACCCCCGCCACCATGAGCTGGTGGGCGCTGCTGTTCACGGGCTCCGCTCTGCGCAAGGCGGGCGCCATTGTTTGGAAAGCCGCCGGCAGCCCCGCCACCGCAGCAGTATGCGGCGCCGTGGCCAATACCGATTTTGCACTCGCGTGTGCATCGCAGGTTGAAACCTTTGGCACTTGGGTGGCAGACGCCGTCAAGGTGGCTGTGCTTGGTGCGGGCACACAGGTGGGCGGGGGCGGGCCCCTTGCCGCTGCCGGTGCTGCCGCCGCCAACAACCTGACCGACACACTACCACACACGCTTCTACTGGTGTTTGCTGTGTGCATCGTGTTGCCCCTTTCCCTCATCAACTTGCCCTTCAACTCCTGGATCGCGGTGGGATGGCCATACTGGCCCACCCTGCTCAAGGCCCAGCCGCAAGCACTGGTGCAGGGCATGCTGGGGTATGTGCGCACGCTGTTGCCTTTCCGCCTGGTGCACTCATACGGGGTGTTCCCCCCCCACTCCGCCCCCGATGTGCGCTGGGTGACGGTGTACGAGGGCTCAGCTGACGGCCAGGAGTGGCAGCAGTGGGAGTGGCCTTGCACCGTCACACACGAGTACAGCCCCCCACGCTTCATCGCCCCCTACATGCCCCGCAAGGACCACGACCTGTTCTATGAAAGCAACGGCATGGGCAATGGACACAACTTTATGAAGCTGTTTGGCACAGGGAACCCTTATCGGCACAGTCGCTCCACCCCCTGGCACCGCATCCAGGCACGCCTGCTGGAGGGCGTCATCACCCCCAAGGGCCTGCGCAACGCCACGTATGACATCTTCTCCAACAACCCCTTCCCCGACCCCACCAAGCCCCCCAAGTTCGTGCGCTGCTCCTTGTACATGTATGAGCCTGCCACCATGCAGGAGCTGACTGAGGAGGGTCGCTGGTGGAACGTGACACACGCCGGATACAACCTGCCGGCCTGCACACTGGAGCAGGCACAGGGGACGTGGGATGAGTGGCTGTCCCCCCCTGAGGCGTGGTGGGGGGAGGCTGTGATTTGGAAGCGCCGTGCACAAGTCACCTCTGCTGGAGTCACCATTGAGGAGTATGACGAGGCATGGGGCTTCGTTGACGCCGTGCGCAAGGCTGCTGCTGTGCGTGCAGATGCAGTGGCTGCCCAGGCTGGCCTCGAGGGGGGGCTCTCAGATGGCTCCCAAGCAGAAACCGCCATCCCCGCCTCGGCCAAGGATGCCGTGGACGCCAGCGTTGCGCGGGAGCTGTTCACTTGGGACCAAGTGCACGAAGTCACCCGTGCTGTGCGCCGGCCCCGCTCTGCCGCTGCTCTGCGCCGCATCGAGCTAACACTAGGGCGCATGCTGGCGCCACTGCAGGCACGGCTTGAGGCACTGTATCTGCGCTCCACGCCGTCGAAAGAGGAGCTGCAGGCTGAGCTGCAGGCCGAAGCAGCTGCCGCGAAGCACATGCCTGGGCACCGCTGTCACCCTGACCAGGACAAGTTCTGGGGCGGCGGCAATGGCGCCAAGTGTGGCAAGATACCTGCAGCTGGGCGACGTGTATCGCCGGGGCAGCAGGCAGAGGAGGATGTCGCTGGCCGCGTTGCACGTATGGACCCTGTGCAGGCAGCTCTGGCTGGCAGCGTCACATCCAGTGACACGTCTGCGGAGTGCAGCAGAGCAGCGGACAAAGCGTGGCGCCTGTTGTCTGCGACCTACCCCCTGCCCTCCTGCGACCTGGGGGCGAATGCCAGCGCTGCAGACACCGCAGCAGAAGGCGACACACCCGACTACGCCGAGGTGTATGCCTGTGTGCACGGCATGATTGAGCAGCCTGTGGTGGGACAAGCCCCCCGCGGAGGGTTCTTCTCAACCCCCTTCAAGATCGCCAGCTACGCCCAGTGGTACTTGCTGGTGGGCGGCCAGGATCTGTACGAGCGGGCTGTGGGCGGCCAGGATTGCATCGTGGGCGGGCACTGTCTGCCCCTCGCTTGGCCCCCCGCCCCCTCTGCAGCAGCCCCCTGGCGCCCCGAGGTGGATTTCCAAGCGGCTGGGGGGAACGCTGCTGATGCCTTGAAACCGTACCTGTTCCGAACCACTTGCACGCCGTTCCTGAATGCGTCTCACGGAACACCTGAAAACATGTTCTACCTCATGTCGGTGTTGCACTACGACACGCTGGCCATGCACGCCTGCAAGGGGCGTCTGAACTGGGCCTTGAAGCGGCACGAGGAGGAGGCTGTGGCGGAGCGTCCGGGCAGCGTCACCCCCGGCTTCATCGACCTGCTGCCAGATGTGCGCCAGCAGGGGAATTTGCGCCTGTGGAGCCCGGTGGACGCGGCGTGGACGCCCACATGGATCGTGCCCCGCTGGCAGCAGGGGCGTGCTGACGGGGAATGGGTCATGATCAGCAACGGCATTTCTGAGGCAGGGCGTCTGCCGGAGGGCTATGATGTGCAATTGCCGTGGGGCAAGCGTGAGCAGGCTTGGAAGGCAAAAGAGGAGTGACGGTGCGTACGTGAATGAATGTATTTTCGATGAAATAGCTGCCAGAGGCACATCAAGGTGTGCCCACTGCTTCCTCGTCAGCTCGTTGCCCCCCCTGTTCCTGCAGCGGCCAGCACAGGGCTGGGTACTCCCCCGTGGCAAGCAGATCACCCCCCATTCGGGCAGCCACAGCTGAGAAGGACGCCAGCATGTTTGCAGAGTACTCAACCTGATTTGCATCAAGTACGGGGTGCAGGCTGCGCTCGCCCAGCTGGGTGTCCAACGCTGTTTGCAGGACGCTGCGGGCTTGACCCGGCCGATTGGCCAGAGCACCCAGCAGCGCCGCCACCAGGAGGGGACTGCGGGGACAGGCACGCACCAGCAGGACGCCGAAGCTGGGCATGATGTCATCAGCATCCAGCGTGATGTGCTTTCCTGCTCCCCGATTCACTTCAGCGGACAGGGCTTCAGTCATTTCAGTCATGGCGCCCTGCAGCAGAATGCCATTGTCAGCGGGGTGCAGGCTGATGCTCAAGCAGCGAAGCATGGTGATGGCCTTGCTGAATGGGCTGGCACACGACAGTGCATCTTGTGTTGGTCCGGTGTGTTGAAAGAAGCGTCTCGCCAGCGTCGTTGCTGCCGTGGCAGGTGCCTGGGCTTCATCTGCAGCAGCACCACCCCCCCCCAGCGCGACCTCCAAGGGGGGAGGTGCATCCAGCAAGGGACACATGGCACCCAAAGACTGCTGCACCAATGCGTCAAAGTACGCCACTCGCTGGCTTGGAGTCTGGGATGCTGTAGCACCAGCCAGGCTTGCCGGGGCCAACGAGCCAGCTGGTGACGGGAACAGGGCGGCGGGGCGTGGAGCGGGAGCACTGCCCAGGGACTGTGCGAAGGTGGTGGCTGACTGCTCAAACGCATGACCGATTGTAGCCAGGCAGTCAAATGCTGCCTGTGGGCCTTCAAACGGCAGTTTCCAGCACAGCTGCATCACAGGCATGTCCAGGTCGTGTGCCGTGGACTCGGAGATGCTGCAAGCCCTAGATGCCAGAAGCGTGCCAAGCGCACCATACTCGACCAACGACACTTCAAACTCGGTAGCTATGAATACGAAAACGTGAGGCAGGTACCCCTGCGCTTTGCTGGATTGGCCCGATTGGCCCCCGTGTGTCCCGCACTCCTCAGCTGTGCCGGCTGCGCTGTGTGGGGTGGGGGTGACTTGCGAGCCTGGCTGCGTCAAGCGCTTGACCAGCAAGTACGGGTCAGCAACAAATGATGCCAGGTCAGGCACAATCAAGTGGCGAGTGTGCTCCCCCTCGAAGTAATACTCGGAGTCCCCAGGTGAGCGCTTCCAACGCTTCAGGTACTCCCTTGCAGCGGTACTGTTGCGCCGAGTGTGGGAGGAGAAGGCAGCCTCTTGAGCCCCCTTGGAAGCACCACTTGCTGTCACCTTCGTGCCTTGCACAGATACTGCCTTCATGTGCAGCTTGATGGCAGCGGCTGCTATGGCTGCATCGGTCTGCACTTGGTGGGGCCTCCGGCGCTTCAGGTGCTCATGCGCTGCGGTGCTATTGCGCCGAGTCTGGGAGGAGGATACAGCCTCTTCAGCCCTCTTTGAGGTCTCACCAGTTTCCACCTCCGTGCCTTGCACAGGTGTTGCCTTGGTTGGCAGCTGACCCCCTGCCTGTCCCCCTGCAAGTGCCTCGACAGCCGCCTTAGCTGCAGCCTCTGGCATGCGCACCACACGCACTCTGCGGCTCCTCAGCACCTTGAAGTCCCTTGTGGACTTTGAGATGTCCGACAGAGCCATGGCGCTAGCCTTGATAGCAGGCAGGAGACGCTTCCACACAGTGTGCCCAACACTCACCGGCACGCCGCAGGGCACGCCAGCAGTGCGCAACTTCATTCCCCACATGATGAGCGCATGTTCGCTCCTGAGCGGCAGCAGTGAGGGGGGTCTGAACCCCCAACGCAGCTTCTGGGGGTGTTGCTCCCTTATCCACAGCCACATGGCGTGCCCGTACAGCGCAAAGCCCTGCTCTGCGGCGCCCGACAATGCATGCTGCTCAACAGTGTACAGCGCACTCCACGCTGCACCAGCGTTATGAGCAGCACTGGGACTCAGGTGCTTGGAGCCCAACTGTGTTCCCCGCCACCACTGCATTGCCAGCTGGAGGGCCCCTGCCTGTGAAGAAGCAGTTGCCGTGCTGCTCAGAGCCGCATTCGTCTCTGAGCTCAGCTCTGCAGCTGGGCTGTTGGACAGCTTTGCTCGTGCTGCTTGCAGCCACGTGCTGTCTCCCATGGCAGCGATGCCTTCACCCACCCGGGACACGGCATCCAGGGCCCCCACGGTGGGACGGGCGACCACCCCTGCCACCCCCCGCAGCACCCCCCCCAACAGCCCCCCTGCAGAGTTATCCTTCATGAAGCCTCTCACTGGTTGTGTGACCAGGCCGGTGACGCCATGTACCAGGCCACTGCTGAGCTCAAGAGCGCCGTGGGCGATGCCGGCGAAGAGAGGTACGGATGAGGTGCTTGGATTCCCAACACCTGCTACGCGCTTCGTGTTAGGCATCTGCAGCACAGACTCGTCCCAGTTGCGCTGGATGAGGTCGTGCATGCCTGTTATGGTGTGTACCGCCAGCAGGCTTGCATCTCGGTAAGACGGCGATGTGCTCAAAAACCTGGCCAGGGAGGCGAAGGCGGGCCCGTCCAGCGGTGCGACGCCCACCGTGAGCACAGCATACTGCTGCAGGGCAGAATGAACAAGCAGGTTTTTGATGAGAGCAGCGTCTCCATCATCACCGCTGTCAGGGACCGCGTCGTATTCAAACCCGCCTGGCAACTCCATGGGCGAATCGGATTCACCTGCCGCACTGCCGCCTTCCGCTGCTGCTGCCGCTGCTGCGATGGGGGGCGCGTTAGACCCAAGTGTGGAAGCGCCAGCCGTAGATTCCTTCACGCTAGAGTATGCTGGGGTACGCGTGCGTGTGACGTGACGGCTGGCCCACACTAGTTGCAGCATGGTCCACACACGAGCTGCCTTGGCGTCAATGTAAACCCCATCGGCGTCCACAATAGCGAAGTTCATGGAGGCTAGATGCACCTGTCGCGACCACATGCTGAACTTGGATACTTCGAAGCCCTTGCGCCGTGAGTCAGCCACACGCCGCTTCAGGAACTCGTCATCAAAAGTCAGCGCCGCGGCCCCCCGCCCCAGGCTGGTGCTGATGGCTTGGGCAGCAGTGCCCACACCTGAAAACACCCCCCCGGCAAAGGAAGCAGAGCCAGACCCCAGTCCTTTGAGTGTATCTATCAAGCTCAGTGCTCGGAGGCCGGCTGCGGGTCGCGTGATCAGGTCCAGGGTGCCCTGCGACAGTCGCCGCACCACCACAACAGGCTTTCCCAGGATATCTATATTCAACAGGATGTTGTGCAGACTCCAAATCAACTCGCTTGTGAGGTGCGTGGCCATTTGCTGCGCAATGGACTTGGCAGTCATGAACCCCCCCGTTTGAAGCGGCCTCAGTGGCAGCACTGAATCGGACACGGATGACACGGTCGCCACCAGCGCCCCAAGTGTGGCCGCCACTGGGACCAGCGCAATGCCAAGTGAAGAAAGTGCCGTCTGTAGACTGCGCAGCAGTGATATGGCCAGGCCCTGTTCTGTTTGTTTGTTCCTCAGGAAGCTTGTGTTCGACCAGCTGGTGGAAGCGCTGCTTTGAGTGCTGCCAATCACCAGCCCAAGGTCGGTTAGAGCCCGTTCACCCTCCAACAGGAACGTCCGAGTATGATGGGTGGAGGCGTGCACTGATACCGACACTTGGATGCCGCTGATGCGCAGTGCGTCCACGTGCAAACGCCGCTGAAGTGCCTCGACCAGCCCCCAGCCGCTGCCCTGCTTCTTTTGCTCCAGCTCACCCCACCACAGACCAACAGCCAAAAATGGACTGCGCTCGCTGCTGGGGTGCACACTCATACTGCCGCTGAGCGAGGTGGGGGCGGCCAGCACACTGGGCACGATGAATTGTGAACTGAGTGCCTGCACGAATGCTGTGCTCACCTGCAGCTTCAAAGGCTGCACATCCAACTGCACTCTGGGCAAATGGAGCACATTTTGGTCCATGGAGATACTGGTTGTGCTCTTGAGCGCTGCTGGCGAGTAGTGAGCAACAACTGCTGCCCTGACGACGTTGCCGCCGTCGCTATCAGCTGCATGCACCCACTGCAGCACAGTGGCGTAGTAGCTGTCCTCCCTGGGGTCATCCACGCGAATGTCGCCCACACAGACGTCCCCCCTCACGATGGCAAGCGCAGTTTTGCTGAAGGGACTGGGCTGCAGCACAGAATTGATGACTGACAATGCAGTGGCGGTTTCCGACCTGTCCCCATCGCCGTGCGAGAGATTGCACGCTTCCAGCAGCCGCGCCCTGCTTTTGCGGGGAAGCTGCTTGCAGATGCTCATCAGCATGGGGCGCACTGCTGCAAGGACAGCCTGCAGCCAGCGCTGGCTGGGCGCAAACATGGCAGACCCCTGCTCAGAATGACTGCGCAGTGCAGCTTTGAGCTCCTTGCGTGCGGCGTCAGCAAATGCCCCGCTCCACATATGCAGGGAGTTCAGCAGCCACTCCATCGGCAGCAGCTGCAACAGGGAGGGCACCGCGAGGGAGCTGCTGATGCTGATGCCCCTCAAATGGGCGCGGGCAAGCTCCGCTGCTGAGGGGCTGTGCAGGCTCACCGTCACGGAAGGCAGGATGATGCCCAACTCGATGCTGACTGCCGATGCGCCCGTGTCGCCTCGGGGGACAGACACCACAGCAGACGAGCTGAGGTCAGGGTGTGTCGCCTGCTGTATGTCAAGTGCCCGAATGGTCAGGGTGTGTGAGCTCCCATCCATGCCCGTACGCAGCAGGTGTACGCGCTGATTCAGGGGGGGCAGCACCGAATCCAATTTGCGCACAGAGAGGATACTGCCTTGGTGGATGCACCACCGCCCGCCAGGCAAAGCACCCAAGGACACGTCAGCATCATCCACCACCGGTGATGGGGCAGGGGGGGCGGGTCTATCCCAGGAGTGGCTAGTCCACCCCGAGAACACGCCCCCTGGGGCCGTCTGCGCAGGAGAAGCAGCACCACTCGTGTCGTCGGCTGCGACCGGCTGCAGCTCACAGCACATGACGGAGTGAGGGGAGGCTGCCCCCCCTCCAAAGTGCAGCAGGCGGCGGCTGTAATACGCCGACATCAACAGGCACTGCGCAGCCCCAGCCCCAGCCGCCGTCCCCACACCGTCGGCCTGCAGTGCCTCGCCAACTGGCCCTCCAGCTACGATGAACACGCACTTGGACGCCACCTTGAGCTCGGTAGCGGACACCTTGCTCGTTTCAGGGGCAAGTTGGGGATCCAGCACTTGTGCCAGCAGGCTGGGAAGGGGCTCCCAGGAACACGCACCAGAGCGACAGCAGCGAAGTGCGAACACCTGCTCGTCCAGTTCGCACAGTTTGCTGCCTGTGCTTGCGGGTGAAATGAGCGCCTTGCAGCAAACCAGAACCTTAGAGCCAAAGGTGATACCTGCACGGCCGCTGTCGTCCACAATCTCCATGGCGACTGAATGAAGGTCCAGCGCCAAATGATCTGCATCATGCAGCTTGACAAAGAATAGAGGCTGCATGTGCAGCGAATGCAGGGCTGGTGGCTCACTGGCGGCCCTTTTGGCCAGTCTGGCTGGCAGCGGCAGCATGTCAGTCGGGGCAATCAACTGCTGTGTGCTTGCGGTCATTTTGCTGGCCGCCACTAACTGCGGGGCACCTGTAGAAGGCAGGTCTGGAACACATGAGAGCCCGTTAGACGATTTGAGAGGAACGCTTATTGCCTCTTGTCGCTGAGCAGTAAGCCCCAGGAAACCGTCGGAACACCCCAGGGTTACAGGGGCAAACTCCGCAATGGACCCAGAAGCAGCTGCAGACCCGCCCACGAAGCTGAGACCAGCTTGGTTGCGGGAAGAGGCCAAGTGGACAAGCGCTAGATCGTGCACATCATCAATGTTCACAAGTACTGTTGACGGCTGCGTCACAGGCGACAGTGCAAACAGGCCCCGTTGCTCTCCAATGCCTGTTGGAACAACGACACGTTGTTGCCCAGGTGGAATGAGGAACGTCAGCTCCGATGACAAACTAGGCACGCTTATACCCTGCAGTGCCTGTTGCAGCCATCCAGGCGGGAGCGGCAATGCTCCCAAGCTAGGCGCCGCGCCCCCTTGCCTCGGCACCATGGGTGAAGAGCTTGCAGAGGTAAAAGACTCCGAATGAACCAGTGGGCGCATGATGTATGTCTCCCGAGTGTCATTGTGCACAAGGCACGTTGTGTAACTTGGTGCAGAGTCCTGCTGCTTGGTCGCTTTCCATGAGGTAGGCACTCTGTCCAAGCTGAACGCAAATTGCCGAGTCATGCCGTTTGTTTCGCTGAGTGCGGCAACTGCTATGTCATGAGCACTTGAAACTGCTGTTTTAGTCATTCTCCCAGACGTTGTGCTGCACGATGTGCTGATGTGAGACGCCCGGACTGACACACTTGCCCGCTGCTGGGAGCCCCCTGCCGGCCGAATCAAACAGCTACTGTCTCTGAAATCGTGCAACGAGACTGGTGTGGACCAGTCTGAGAGAATTTCAGGGAGGACAGAGCTTTGCTCTGCTGCGGCACCCCCAGACTGCACAGCTGCCCGCACGAAGGCAACGCTCACGAATGGAGGCTGCTCAGTGTCCCGCCACTGCCACGAGTGGGAGGAATCTGGCTCAAAAATAACAGCAAGGTTGTTTTCCATGGCTGTGTTCACATCCACCTCCGGCCAGTGGTGTGGCATGCATACCTGGGTCACCACCAGCGTGAACTCACTCGAGTTCCGCAACACAAACTGCGGGGAAAGCACCCAGGAAACTGTACAGGCTCGTTGAATTGTCGCCAAGGAAGTTTCCTGCTCCACAATGAGCGGGTGCAGAATGTAATCATAGCAGCCACTGGTATGGGCAGCAGGCAAGCGCACGAACTGTGGCTCATTGCAATCCAGGTTGACGAAGTTGGGAACGCTTGGGAGTTGAGCGGCGCCAAGCGCAGATTTGGACAGCTGCGAACAGTCATCCGAAGAAAGGGACCAATTGGACAGGAAGCCCCGTTGTTTGTTGGGGTCGACAGTGCGCAGCCGAACACCGCTGGCCAATGAATTGAGCGCCACCCAGCGACGCACGAGTGCATCAGGGTCACCCGCAAACATGCCATTCCACCCCGATCGCTCCACTGAGAGGTGTGGGACCTGGGCTGGGTCATGCTGGGCCTCAAAAGACAGCCCAGCTGCAATGCTTCCGGGCGGTAGAAGCACTGCAGTGGCAAGTGAAAGCTCCGCCATCCAATTGAGGGCCACTTGGCAACTTGCTGCAGCAGGATCCACCCCCAAAACAGCTGCAATGTCGCGGCTAGTATCGGGCCACACTGATTGCAGGGCGATTGCATCCTCGGTTGAGTTGTGTAAGGCAAAAGGCGCACTGATGCTCAGAAGCGTCCCCGCAGCACACAAAGGGACGTCGTCAATGCTTGCTGGCAGCCGTTTCCACTGCTTGAGGTGCAAGTGTGACATCTTAGGAACAGTGGAAACTTGGTGGTGCTTGCCAGTCAACATTGACATCCTCTGAGTTGCCTCGCAGGTCACTGTTTCTGAGCATTGCCCCCACATTTGAATGAAGTCTTGAGAGACATTTCCCTGATTTGTGTCGCCAGCAGCTAGGGGCGACCAAAGCGACCAATTTCGCTCGCCGCGCTCGGGGACGCTTGCAAAGCGCACTTCCATCGGCTCGATGTGCGGCTCCGAACTTGAGTTGTCATCACGGTCAGGCAGCAAAACACAGTTTTGTAAAGTGATGACTGCTTGGGGCTCAATAGTGGCGGTGTGCACATTGGCTGGCAAGGCCTTGTTTCGCCACTGAACGACCAAAGCCTTGGAGAAGTAGTTCACCAAGGACAACGCTGGACACACATGAATATTGATCAAATATGTACCTGTGTATATTGGCGTGGCCTGAACCCAAAATTTCAACAGCTGCGGACCATCGCTGCTCTCTACGGACCGAGAAAAGCTGGAAAATGCATCTAGCTCGCTCGTGGCAGCAACCTGAACAGGGGAACAGAGAGCAGCACCACCTGTACCAGAGACCCGTAAGTTAAAATTGCAGCTTGCCAGGAAGAAAGGTAGTGGAATCATGGTGAGTTGTTCGACGGAGCAGGACAGCGGCACCGAGGTGCCATCGCGCTCGATGATCACCTGCACATCGCCATGCAGGTGATTGTGAAAGCGCACCAACGATGCAGCGCAGGCGAGTTTTGAGGTACCAGACCTTTGTACTTGCCACAGGAAGGGTAGTTTGTCGCTTTCGCCAAGCATACCAGCACCGGCGGGCAGTACACGCACAAAACGCAGGCGGTTATCGTATTGCGAGATGTTGGCTCCCCGCAGCGGGCTGCAGCCATCCAAGCGCAACGTGAGGCAAGGGTCTTGCTGCACGATGCTAGCTGCAGCTTGTTGCTGTCTCTGGCCGATGATGGCATAGCGCTGGTCGGCTCGCTCGCCCATGTCGTCACCCATGGAGAGGCGCGCCCAGTGCGGCTGCAAGCCGTCCAGCTCTGATTTGAGAGCATTTGATGATATCTCAACATTCTGGATTCCAACATCCTTGGATTCCTCATCAGATTCCCTGACTGCCTCCTGCAGAGACAGCGCCACTGGTTGCTGTTCCGGGGACAACCCGAGATGAGCTTCCAGCAGCAAGCTGTTGCTGCGGAGCTGCGGGTGATCATGCTCGTAAGACAGATCGTAGCCAAGGGCATTAACCATGTAGAAAGGCTCAAAGGGTTTAGCGTCATTTGCTTCCGAATCCACATCCTGTGCTTTCGGGTGCATTGTTCGCTGTGCGGTTGCCAGCAGCCCAGACAGTGTGGCAATCAAGCCGTTGATGCCATGTGCAGCCTCCACAAACTTGGACACCACCCCGGGACTCAGCGTCATTTGAATATCTGATAAGGTCGCGACAGATGTTGTCAACACAAGGCCAGAGACAGCATTATCAGTTTCAATGGAGTAGCTGGTTTTGCTGGTCACTGCAAACGGAGCGATCACCTCAACCCACCGCGGGTCTGTTTCCGCAAGGACAAGCACCTGAAGAGTGGAGCCTGTACGCATCACAGGAATGAGCTTCCTAGGTGCATGAGTTCCGTACTCAGCAAGCAGACTGACATTCGTCAGGCAAACTTGCAGTAGCTGCTTGGCTGTTTCACCGTACACATTATCCGACAGTAGCACACCAGTGATGCTCTCGATGTGCGAGTCAACTGCAAAGGCAGCAGATCTCCACATATCAATGAAAGACTCAGTCACTGCTTGGTCTGCTGGGGCAGAGACCTTGAGCATACTGCGTACTAGCTGCTGAATGCTCGTTGTTCGCTTCACCACAACCACACCCACGCCCTGCACAAAGGAAACCAAGCTCATAATCACGCGAGCAAGCATTTCTGTAAATCTAGCAAACACCCGGGGTGAAGCATGGATGTGCACCGAGCCCACATTGAATTGCGCCAGGGCACAGGTGCCAAAGTACAGATCTCCAGCAGCGCGATGTCCACCCCGGGTCACACCTGCAATAGCGTCAAGGCAGCTCAATGACGTGTCACATTTCGCCTCAATCGCTTCTTGGATCATGTGGAAGAACTCTGGATTGCCTGGGGACTTCTTCAACGGCAAACTCAGCGGGCGAGGAAGCAGCGGGGCAGAGTTTGCGTCTGCCTTGCTCGAGTGCACCAGTTGAATCCCCGCAATTGTTGAGAATGGGGCAATCATTTGTTCAACGTGGTGCGGTTGATCACCTTGCCCACGCTTCAGGTATGCGCACACATCCTTCACGTGGGCTGCCACCGTTAAAGCTCCAAGGCTGAATGAGTTCGCAGCCCCAGCCCTGTCTCGGTTCAGCTGGTGCAAACCAGAAGATATTTGGCGCCATGGCGTAAAAAATAGCCGTGGAATGCAGTGTATATATACTGCAAATGCAGACTCGAACACGAAGCTTAGGTCATTTGGGGTGCGCCCGCCAGGTGAAGGCTTGGCCATTGACACTGCGGCCTGGGGAACCGAGACTGCTGAGCAGCTGCCGGGAAGCGAAAAGACACTGTCCGCTGTGACCTTCTCGGTTGTTGATGTGAAGCGCACTGGGGACTCGTCCCCGAATTGAAGTTCCCCTATTGCGGAGTTCACGAACAATTTGAAACACATGTACTGGGGCATCATCTCCAAAACTTCAACCACTTTCGAGTTGACTCTGCGCGGAGCGTCAATCACTAAATCTGCCAAATTTCCAGCGGTGTCATCTGCGACTGCTTTAACCTCTCTGGCAATGAGCGGGGCTGCAATGGTTGTCACAATGCGTTCAGCCACCCCCGTGCACAAGTCAACGAGTGCACCGAGCTGTGCCAAATCTGCACGTGCACGAAGTTCATCCACAAAAGCTGCGCATGACAGAAGGGTTGTGCGGGAATCTGAGATCGCTTGGTCAGAGCCCCGTGACTGACAACTGCCAGTTGTGAATTTCTCCAGAACGGCCAGGAGAGGGTCGCTATTTGGTCGAGAGTGCAGGTACAAGTCGACCTTGATTTTGCTTGAGGTCAACATTGAAAGCCCACCAAAAATTTTGTTGTCGGCCAGAGGAGCTCCGGAGGATAATTTATCTGAGCTCACTTTAACGGCGGGGGACACTTGCACGTTGCTGAGACGAATGCAGCACTCTCCGAGAACATCATCACTTGCCTTTGCCCAGTACTCCGTGACTTGGGACAAAGTCTGGAGTGTGCCTGCATCTGGCACGCTCTTCTTCGATCTGAAGCTTGACAAGTGCAGCCCAATGTCTTCGATACGGCACAGCATTGTTTGACAAGTGTCCGTCGCGGCTGTCGAGCCTGAGGGCTCACGAACTTCTGCAACTTCTGCATGAAGCAGCAAGCTGACTCCACTGCACAAAAAGCTAAGCTTTGCAGTTGGTGAAGAGCTTGAAAAGAAAGCACCGCCATCGACAAGTGACACCAGCTGCTCAGGGTGCGCCCCCGCTACGCCAGTTCGGCGCGCAGTGTTGTACATCTCCACGAAACCCGAGTTAGGAACAGGCTTCATACGAGACTCAAGCATGTTGACAGCGCGGATACTTTGAGCAGTCCCATGCGATAAAAGCCACATTAAGTTAAGATCATGCAAGTACTGCAGCTCGAATATGCATGCAGCCACCGGCACGCTACAGAACCTACAGTCCACTTGGCCGCTGTGCACTGTCATACGGGCATCTCTGGAGCGCATGTGTGAGAAGTGGTGCATGAACCACAGCGATGGCCCACAATCCTGAACAAAAACTTGTCTGGGGCTGACAGAAGCGCGCGACTGAACGTGCAGTTGGGAAAACAGTGCACGCCCCTGCGCTGCTTCCGGCAGCCCATTTGTTTCGCCCAGGCTTGAGACAGCCAATAGTTGGCGAAAGCCAGACGCATAATCAGAGTTGCTTTGTAATGACTTTTTTTGCCCGTGCGGGCAAACGATCAGTAGCTCAGAAGCGCTTGATTCGAACAGCCAATGTTGAAGAGACTCGTGAATCTTCAGGTCAGTGCAGATGTCCATGAAAATGACTGAAGCATACACAGGTCGTGCATCACACAACGCATCGCCCGCCATGATTGGAAGTACACTGCTACTTTCCAGCCCGCCCTCCAGTTTGATCACAGTGCCGGTGCGGCTACCTGCTGCTGCTGCTGCAGGCTGGTCCAGGGGGCCATGTGAAGCCAGGCTTGACCATCGAGACGAGCGAGCAGGGGCTCTGGGCGACAAAATTAAGTTTGCATGTGGCTCGGATTCAGGAATGTTTTCATCCCAGCGTTCCGGGAGTGAGTGGCGCAAATGCACCACGGCAGCACTGCACGATACCAAGACTTGCACACGAGCTGTGGCAACGTCGGGCTTTGATGCCTCCTCGAACAAATGCCGGGCTTGGGCATCTGAATCTGGAAGCCAATCAGAGGAGGTCTTGGTGACAGCTGACTCAACTGCCTTGACAATCCCGCGGGCTCCGTCGAAGCGGTGCAGGCCGCGGGGGCTTGCACTGGGAACATCTGCGCTCCCTGCTGCGAACGCTCGATCAGCAACCAGCAAAAGCGTGGTAACGAGCTGCTCAGTGGCAACTTTAGCAGCAGTGTCCTCTGCATCGATCGCAGGCAGCCCGCATGAAGTCGCGTCCTTTTTCCAAGTTGCACTGTACCACAGCAGCTCCCGAACACCGTGCACCCCCGTTCGGCGTGCCACGTCGCGTGTTTGAAAACCAGGGACACCGAACAAACCACTTTCTTTACCGCCTCTCGGTAGCGCGAGGGCTTTGGTCGATTCTTCCCAGTGGATCTCTGAGGACCCGCGTCCATTTTGAGAGCTGGATTTGAACATTTTGAACGCGCAGCCTGCGGCCAGTTTGGAGGCATCCACTTTCATGTGTTCTAATGCACTGATTTCCTCTGCACGGAATGCCAGCTCTGCGAAGTTTGGCACAAGCAGATTCATAAATGCTGCAAAGCCTGGTTGGTCCGTTGCACCGTGCAGACTCTCTTCCTCGTCGCCATCCAACTCGGCAGCCTGCCCACGTGCGTGGGCGACGGTTGTGGCCACCGAATGCACAACATTGGAGACGCTGGGCACGGCCGACGTGGGGTCAGAAGGCACCCCCCGCACCACATGCACGTGGTGCAAGATGGCGGCTGCCTTGGCCCGCCACTCCCCAATGGTGCCCATGTCCACCAGGGGGTGTGACTCAAGCCACAGGAGCACGCAGCGCTCGTGGTCCGTCAAGCCCTCAGCTAGATACGTGCATACCGACAGGATGTGGTGCCAGCTGTCCTGTGGTGAAGCAGCTGCACTGTTGCCTGACGAGTCGTCGCCGAGACGGGCTGCGAGGGCTGCTTGCAGGGAAGCTGTGCCAGCGTGGGGGGCGTATAGCCACCAGGTCTCTCCACTATTATTTGATGCCTCGGGTGTCACATCCCCCGCTGCTTCATTGCCTGTGTCTGCTGCACACCCAAAGGGGCTGTGTGACATGGCAGCCAGCAGGCCAAGCGGCACCTGGCGAATCTTGGCCAGTGGCTCCAGCCCCACCAAGAATTCGGCCATGGGTGTTGTGCTCTGTGACTTGCGCAGCTGCTTTAAGCGCTTATACAGAGATCTGGTGCACAGCAGGCGTTTCATGAAGAGCGGGAGGTAGGCGCTACCCAGGGAATCCGCGGCGCACTGGCGAAACACCTCACAGCGCCGCCGCACAGCCCACCGCACCAAGGCGTTGCCCGCACGTGTCCACGCTGTATTGCTGAGGGTGCTGCGCTGTGGAAGCAGCGCCAGGTGCCGAGGGACGTTTGCCACTTGTTGGGCCAACTGCCGTACTTGCAGGAAGCGCAGCCAGCCGGCAGCTGTCTGCGCAAGGAGCCGCATGTCCGAGCCACTCATATTGATGGTGGCCTGTGAGAAGAAGCTGTGCACTTTCAGCTCCTGTACTGTGCTAGGTAGCGCTGATTGTGCATCAGGGTCTCTGCTTATCGATGGCCCTGGTGCAGCAGCACTGCCCCCCCCCCCCCCACCCCC
>Ga0307982_1000377_pt1 | contig 35267 bp, 13 predicted proteins | sample OrgLakmetagen989_FD_201847 | JGI IMG/M metagenome (GOLD analysis project Ga0307982, IMG submission 201847) | Saline water microbial communities from Organic Lake, Antarctica - #989 | ecosystem: Environmental > Aquatic > Non-marine Saline and Alkaline > Saline | place: Antarctica: Organic Lake... | reverse complement strand
GTGTGGCTGTTGTGCCGGCTTGCTTACTCAGGGGGGCTGTCGCTGCCAGTGCATCCAGGGTCTCGCGGGACAGCGCCACCAGCTGCCGCAGGGGCAGCCCCTTCACGCCATCCAGCGCAATCAGCACACGCACAAACGCGTGCGAGGTATCGCTCATGGGGGTACTGCCGGCAGCCTTGCCATGGTCAGTGGGCGCGACATGCCCCACCAGAGTGCGCTGCAGCCCCAGGCAGCCCCCCAGCACCGCCTCGGTGCGCGTGATGGCCACCTCCCGCTCATGCAGCTCGTAGCACAGAGTGCAGGTGGGCATCAACTCGTACCGCGACGCGATGGCACCACTGCCGCTGCTGCCCCCCGGAACCCCCCCCGCTTCGCCCCCCCCCGCTGTGGACCCCGCGGGGGCACTGGCAGCAGAGATGGCCATGCGGGCCTCCTCAAGCAGAAGTAGGGGGGTGTCGCGCTGTGCTGCCGTCTGTGCCGGCCCTGTGGATACGTCCTGCTCCGCTTCAGTCCCTGGGGTCAGCTGTGCAAAGTCCCCTTCCAAAAGCACGCCCACCGCTGCCATAGTGCCGGACTCGGCGTCACTCCCCTCCAGCAGCACAGCAGCCCCCCCCTCAGGAAAGCCCCCCTTGCTGAGTGGAAGCTGCCCCACCTTGCCTGCAGGCTGGGGGGCAGTGTTGGCACCAAGGGGCTGTGTCGCCGCAGCCGCCGCCAGGTGCCGCTGCAGCCAGGGCAGACTGCGCACAGCGGCAGGCGGCAGGCGGCGCGCCAGCCGCTTGCACAGCCACGCCTGCTGAGCTGCAGTCAACGCAAATGGCAGCTTGTGTATGGGCAAACGGCTGCCGCAGCAGGCACAGGGGTGTGTGGAGCGCTCCCCAGCACTAGTGGTGACGTCTGCAGGGTCAACATGCCCAGATGCGTCCACATGCGGAGCGTGGGCCCACTGCACCTGCCGCTTGTGCCGCCCCCCCGCCCTCGCCAGTTGCCCCATGAGGTGCGTGTGCACCGCCTGCAGCTGGGCCCTAGCCATGATGCGTGTGGCCTCGTTTCCCCCCAGATCACTCAAGCCGCTGGCAGCAAACAGCCGCAGGGCCTGGTCATTCTTGGCGAAGGCGCCCCCCTGCACAGAGGCGTGAATGCCGTCAGCAAGGCGCCGCACAGCCGCAAGCGTGCTTTCGCCCACTGAGAACAGCTTCTGCACAGGCTGTGCGGTGTCTGCCTGCACCGCTTCCGCCCCCAAGGCGGAGGGTGACACCCCCAGGGCGCTGGCCAGGTCCGCCTTGGCGTCCTGCGCATCCCGCTGCACCACTGCGATGACGGTGCTGCCCTCCCGCGTGTGTTCGGCCTCGCTGGGCGGCACGCGGTGCACGGCGCTGCGGTCCTGCATCAGGTGCTGCATGGCGATTTCCACGGCGTCGGACTCCGCAGCCGCCGCTGCCCGCACCCCCCCTGCACTGGGGATACCCTGCTGCCGCGCCGCCCCCAAGGCACCTGCCTTCACCTGCACCACAGCTGCTCTGTGGGTGGCCCGTGGCATGCCAAGACGCACACTCGTGGTATGTTCACGGGTGCCGTGGCGTTGGGGGGCGCCCCATTGGCCAGTGCCCCCTCCCAACGCGGTGCTGACATGGGGGGGCCTGCCGTCCAGTGAGGGCTCTGCCACCCCCACAATATCTGCAAGCCCCCCCCCCTGCTGCCCCCCATGCTCACCCTCCTCCACTTGGCTGTATTCCACCAGACGCGTGTTCTGGGTGTCGGAGCGCTGATGTTCGCTGGCGTCGCTGTCACTGCCTGGAGACACACGCATCCCCCCTTTGCTTAGTCCGGAGGGTGGCCTCTTCTTGCTCCTGAGCGCAGAAGTGTGAACATCTGCAGCCATGCCCCCCGTTGCGCTGAAAGCCTGTCCGGGAGGGGTCAATTCCAGGGGGGGCATGTGTTCCTGCAGAACATTCCCCGCCATCATGGCCCCGTACTGCACAGTGGAGGCAGCGTCCACGCCAGCAGCCAGGGCAGCCCGCCGAGACCCGTGGGTCCTGGGTGCAGACGCCGACCCCAGGAAGCCACTGGCACTGCTGGGCGCCCCCCCGACAAGCTTGGGCCCACCAGTGGGCCCAGTGGAGGCCAGCGATGCAGTGCTACCGCCCCCCCCCCGTTGTGTGCGCCCCCACGTGGCGCTGCGGCTGCCGCTGGATCGCCCCCCCCCGCTGCTCAGGGTGCCGGCCGAACCGAGCACGGTGCTCCCGCCGCCTGGGGCTGGGGGGGGGGGCTGCTGCCCCCTCAGTAGCCCCTGCATGTGCAACCGATTGCCCTTCACCGCTTCGGAGGCGGCATGGGCCCATGCCCGCTGGGCCGACCGTGTGGCCTGTGCCACATCTGCGCTGTAGTGCGGCGTGCACTGCCACCGGGGCGGGGCAGTCCCCCCTTGGGAGTGGGACCGGTGGATGGGCAGGGCCTCCTCGGGACCGCTGTCCCCCCCGGCACTACTGCTGTCCGAGGCGGAGCTGCCAGAGGAGAGCAGCGGGGCATGCGGTGCATGGGCCCATGTGTTCTGCACCGACTTGTGTAGCTGTGTCATGGTTTCACTGTGGTGAGACGCCTCCAATGTCGGCCCTCCCTGTCTGTGCTGTCCCCGGTAGGAGCGCCGTGTTCGGCCACGGGAGTGTTCCGCCCTGGCCTGCTCCCGCAGTCCCAGAGCAGATGTGGCTTGGGACGGTGAGGTTGACGCGCGGGGGGGCTGCTGCTCTCCGTCCCCCCCCCCCTCTGCTTGGGCCAGCATGGACAGCTGCTTCAGGCGTGCCTCGCCACTGCGACCGGCGGGGGCTGCCTCTGCAGCACGACCCCCCTGCACCCCCTTGCGCCATGTAGATCGCTGCCCGCCCATGGCCAGCAGGCGCTCCGAGTGTGCCTTCCACAGTGCCTTGGCGGCTGGGATGTGTGCAGTGCTGGGGGGTCGGGGGGGGTGCATGGCGGCGCGGTGCAGCCCCTTGAGCCCCCCTTGCACCCGATACGCCTTGGGCGCCAGCATCCACCACCGGCCACCTTCATCACGTGTCCAGTCCACCATGAGCTCAGACAAGAACAGACCGCTTGCAGCTGAAATGTGTTCCGCAACCCCCCCCGTCAGGGCCAGCACCTCCGCGCTGCCCTGTGCCGACAGCTTCTGCAGCCGCAGGGTGGGCACTGCTGGCAGGGCAAAGGGTGTCAGCGCGGCTGACATCACGCCAAGGGGTGGCGGCAGCTTGGCGCTGCTGCCAGCTGGCGCCGATCGCAGGGCAGCAGCAGTGGCAGGGAGCAGCCCCCCCGCCGCCATACCGTCGCTGTCCCCGCTCGTGTCCACAAGCAGAACACTCTGCAGTCGCTCCCAGAACATGCTTCGCAGTGTTTTGGCGTCTGCTGCAGGCCCGTGTCCACCCCCTGCGCTTGTCCGCCCCCCCACACTGGCCAGAAACGCCGTGGTGCCGGCCGCAGCCGAGGCTGCATCTTCGGCCCGGCTGGCCGCAGTCAAGGCGCTGGCCAGCTCCCCCAGGGCAAAGTCCCCGTACCGGGCCGTGGAGGATAACATCCACGCCATAGAGGGGGGTGCTGTTGAGGTCGGCCCATGTCTGCGCTGTGGGTGGCGCCACAGGGCCCGCACCACGAACGGCGACGCCCCCCTGCAGCGCACCAGCTTCTGAATGACAAACCCCATACCAGTGGGGGGAACGCCCAGCACGCCGGCTGTCACCGCGCCGCGCCCACCGATGCTGTTTTTCCCCGCGGCACTGGGGGTGTTTGCGAGGCCAGTGGATGGCTGCATGCCCTGTGGGTCAGGGGAGCCCCCTAGCCCCCCTAGCCCCCCTAGCCCCCCTGACCCAGGCGGCACCGACACACTGATACCGTGGGCCACACAAGGCGAGATGTCGCGAGTGGCCAGCACGGTGACTGCACTGCGCTGCTGCACATGCAGCCCTTGTAGCTGCTGAGCCACTGTGGGTGGAAGGGGGGGCAGCTGCAGATGAGGGGGGGGGCGGTCGGCCTTGCGCACGGGGTGCCCTATCGTCCCCGGCAGCACCGGCGCCGCGTACGGAGAAGGTGCTGTCAATCTGTGTGTCTTTGGGCGATTGGAGGCGCTGCGCTTGGGAAGGGTGAACTGCAAGGCGTTGACTGCGCCCACGCCTGTCTGCAGCGCGGCGGCCACAGCGGGGGCGGTGGGCAAGGCGGGCAGTGCGGCGCGGTGGGCCCATTTGAGCACCGCAGTGGGGTCGTCTGGGAAGGATGAGTCCCCCATGGCGTGCTGCACCGTTGCCTCCGACACGTGTGGCGTGACCTGCACCTGCCCCATGGGCCCAGGCACAAGCAGGAAGGGTGCACTGCCGGCGGCATCCCCGGGAAACACAGCCGTGGGAGGCAGCAGCACAGACAGCTGCCGCAGCTCCAAGGGGCGGTTGGGGTCGGGGCAGGGCTGCAGGAACGCCCACAGGCCGTCCCCGGGCAGCATGCCTGCGGGGTATGCAAAGGTGCTGGTGGGGCCCTGGTGCACCGGCACCTCCTTGGCCTGGGCAACCTGCTGGCGCAAGAGTGCCGGAGAAACGCCCTCTGCGTCGTCCTGTAACCAGTTCCTGTAAACATACATTTCATGTGCTGGATACCTTCGGCGAATCGCATGAAACACAGTTCCCAACGGAACTTTGGTCGCAAGCGACTGCTGTCGTGTGCTGGCCACCAGCACGACTGCAGCACAGAACCTGAGTATGACCAGCTACTGCTGCAGGCAAAGCTTACATTGTTGAATTCATTGCGATATGACAAGATTGAATTTCGTTTGGGCGGTGTAATGCCCAGATGGGCACTCAGCTGCTGCCGTTTACAAGCCGAGCGTGACTGCGCTCTGCCAAGTAAAAAGCTGACGAAGCCTGGAACTTTAATTTCTGCAGTAGGACATGCACATCAATTTTAATAACAAGCTGCCATTGTGCATACAGCAAGAATGCAGTGACCTACTGCTGTGTGCAGCAGCAACTGCAGTCTCGCAGTGCCCAGGTGTCCCCCCCATCACACCGATACGACCCCCCACAAGGACACGCCAACAGGGCCTGTGCTGCCCCAGGGAGCGCCAAGGTCGCCCCCCCCCCCCCCCTTTGGCCCCCTACCCTGCCGCTGCGCTGTGCACTGTTGTGACTGTGCTCACCACAAACGCCACCATGCCCGCCACCACCAGGGCGTACGCCGGCAGCAGGTGCTTCCACGCAGCGCACTGGGTGGCAGCACTGTTGCGCCACGGCACCAAGTTGAACGTCGTCAGTTTCAGCTGCAGCAGCCCCGGCATGACGAAGCCCAGGATGGTGGCGCTGACTCCCCCCGTCAGCTCCAGAACCAGCCCCAGGTCCTCCACCACCAGGCTGATGCCCATGGCCACCGCCCACAGGCCCACAGTGATGCCCGCGTGGGTGCGCCACGGCACGCGCCCGCCGGTGCTCACACTGCGTGCAGGTGTTGTCGGTGCAGTGGCCCCTGCGCTGCTGGCTGCGGGGCTGGTGAGGGCGCTCTGCTCCGCCTCCGAGTGACTGCCGCTGGGGAGGGCGGGGGGGGCGATAACCACTCCAGCACTGCTGCTGGGGGCTGCTGCTGTGGAGCTCCCCCGTGCAGCGGGGGATGCCGCTGTGGAGCTCACTGGCACCGCGACAGGTGTGTGGTTGTGGGGCGACCCCCCTTCACCCGCTTTGAGGGAGGCCTGAGGGGAGTTGCCCATGTGGTTCAGGATGGCCAGCACACAGTGCCGCGCCACAAACATCTCCATGGGGTACGTGAGCAGCATGGTGAGGGCAAACACCACACGTGTGACGTTTACCAGCTGGTCCCCCGCCGCATAGTTGTTCAGCAGGTTGGCGTCGGTGAGGCCCCCGAAGGTGGCGTACCCCGCTACGCTGAGGATGACGCAGGAGGACACTGCTGTAGCAATGGAGGTGTGCGTCACACACGCCCACGTGCGCTGGTTGGTGTGCTTGGGCTTCAGGGAGTTGAACACCACCATGCTGGAGTGGTGGCACACAAAGGCGAAGCAGATGGCGCCCAGGGCCGGGAAGAAGCGGGGGGCAAAGAGCGCCAGCACCTCGTCGTCGCTGCCTGGCGCCGGCAGTTCTGCGTCGGGGGGCGAGGTGCCTGCGCGGATCAGGACGACGATGACCACGGTGGCCACCGCCACCAGGGAGACGCCAGAGGTGCGCGCCAGGCTGGACATGTTGCGCACCAGGGACAGTGGAAGCAGCACAAACACACTGGCAACCAGGATCACGCCACGGCGCACCCAGGGGGTCGAGTCCTGTCCAGACCACACGGCAGCCACAACGGAGATGTCGTCAGCAAGGATAATTGTGTAAGTGAGCAAACCTCCAAATGCAAACAAAAACATAGAAGCAAGCACAGCCAAAAAGCCTTTGCGACCGAAGGCCTGCAAAGCCAGAGCCTCGTAATCTAGTTGTTTGTGTCGAACAGCTTCAAAGACGATGATTCGCACACTGTAGTCTGTAGCGATGCCGACCAAGACGATGAGTCTGCGCGGAGCACAACGCATGCAGCACACTTCGGAGCTTATCAGCAGCCACAGTACTCACAGCAAGCCCCCCATGATGCCGGCCTCTTTCAGCGCAAATGGAAGTCCAATGATACCAGCACCAATAATACTGTTGACAAAGTTCAACACTGCTCCTGCTGGGCCAGCCTTGCCGTCTGCAGTGTTGGTTGCAATTTCCGCGGAGGAGCCGTAGTTGCTCGCCTTTGAACCATCTCCATCGCCTGGAATGGGTGCACTGGACAGAGTGTCTGTCTCATCATACGTTGTGATGGTGTCCATTTGGGTGTCTTGTGCTGCAGCTGCATCTTGAGCCGCCAGCATGGTGATTGTCAATTGGTGTGGGGAAGTGCTGTTGGTCAGTGTTTGCAGGGAAAGATCTTCAGCAGGACAGCTGTAAGAAACAGGCGATTTGACGCTCAAAGGCAACAATTCCGCATAGATGCTGCATGCATGTCTGGTTCTTCTCAAACGTCTACATGTGGTGCGGTGGTGATGTTGATGGGCAGCTCCGGCGAGGCTCGCCCCGCACCAAGCCCCCTGTCCTCGCAACGAGAGGGGGGGGCGGGGGGCGCAGAGGCGCCCACCAGAAGAAGGATGCCATTCGCACTATTGGTAAAAATCACACCGGGTACACATGTATACACCTGTAGTGACAGTGTGACAGTGCACAGCAGCGCTCAGTAATCACGCTCATGATGAATCTGGGGTGGCAGCAAATTGGGGTGGCCGGCTTACGAGTGTAAGCTAGGCTGCACATGGAGCCCACTGATCCCAGCCTTGTGCATGCTTCGATATATGTATCAACTGGCGGCTGTACACTGTAGCTTTAAATTTATGCTGCTGCAGCGTCCCCTCCTCCGGATCCGGACCGCAGCTTGGCCACGTGATGCACTTGCAGGACAGCCTGGGGTGGTCGCGCTACTCATCACAACGACAAAAAACAACCCCCAATATTTCAATCACTCACACTGTTTGGCATCCAGGGGCCCAGACACACCTTTGAGGGGGGGTCTGCCTCGCTGCCCAAATATTGCATTTGTTTTCAGAATGTTGCATGCAGACAAACATAAAGCGCGCGGCCAAAGTTGCACTGAAGATTGTACACCGTTTTCAGTAGCTCAGTATTCCTGATCTGCTATGTCTGACTCCGATTCTGACTCCAGCGCTGCAAGCAGCAGCTCGGGCAGTGATGCATCGTCCGTTGCCAGCAGTCGCGGCAGCGTGTCCGAGATGGGTGCTACTGGCGATGTATCCCCGATATTTCGCATTGGAGAAGCAATGACTCAAGAACTGTCAAAAACACATGCACTCATGATGCTGCGTATGGGATCTATGCATGCAGAGAGTAAAGCTGCAGCAGCGGCAGCGGCAGCAGAGTGAGTTCAGTAACGTGCGCGAATCGCTAGTAATATATCACTCCACCACTGCCCACAGAAGTCAGAGACAGCAAAAGGTCCCTAAAGCAAGCAAGACACAGTCAAGTCAAAGGTCGCGTTCTCGCCACAAGCGCCGTGTCGTGTCCGAGCGTAAGCCACCAGCTGCTCGCAGTTCCAGCAGACCGGCAGCTGCCGCAGACTCCATCATGTCACCACGAACTCGAGATGAAATGGTGACAGATGCCATCCGCAAGCTACTCAGTTGAATGCTTGAATTGTGTACATTTCCTTTCGCAAGCTTGCGGCAAGGCGCATGTCATCCGTGGCAGCGGCGTCGCCAGCACTGCTTCACGCAGAGCGGCTTTAGTACATGAACACGGGGTTGGCCACAGTCATGACGCGGGTCTCCTCAGCCAGCAGCTTGCGGGCAGACTTAGGCACTCCAAGGATGCCCTTCATGGCCACGCCATCCATGAAACGCAGCTCCCCAGTGATGCGCTTCTCGATGTCGGCATCCACCTCGGCGACCGCCTGGGTGAGGATGTAGGACTGGGGGGGCACGCCAGCGGCGGCGGCAGCGGTGGCCACGGCGGAGTCGTTGTTGAAGGCCATGTTGAAGGCCCAGTTGCACCCGAAGGAGGGCACGTCGGCGGTGTACGGCACGACGTGGTCGAAGGTGCTGCGCAGGGTGTTGTTGATCACAGTGCAGCACTCGTGGATGTTCATGACGGAGCCAGGGCCGGACTGCGTCACGATGATGCCCCCGGGGTTCATGCGGGAGGTGACGAAGTTGTAGAACTCCTGGGTGTACAGCACGTAGCCGGGGCCCGCCTCGATGGGGTCCGCAATGTCCATAATCACCACGTCGAACTTCTCATCGGAGCGCTCCAGCCAGGCTTTGGCGTCGTCGTACGCCAGGTGCAGGCGGGCGTCGTGGATGCAGCCGCCGTGCCACTCCGGCAGCTCCTCCTTGCAGATGTTCACCACGATCTCGTCGATGTCCACCATGACGCAACGCTCAACGGAGGCGTGCTTCAGCACCTCACGGGCAGTGGCCAGCTCGCCGCCGCCACCGATGAAGACGTTCTTGGGGTTGGGGTGCGCCAGCATGGCGGGGTGCACCAGGCTCTCGTGGTACACGTACTCGTCAGCCAGAGCGGACTGCGTCTTGCCGTCCAGCACCAAAGTCTTGCCGAAAGGGGCTGTGGAAATGATCTGGGCACGCTGGAACTCGGACTTCTTGTCGAATGTGATGGTCTCCAGCTGCATCTTCATGGACAGAGTGGGGGAAACCTCCTCAATGAACCTGCACGCAGCGACACGAAAAGTCAGAACCTCATTTTCCGCTTGCTGATTTCACAGCAGTGAAAAAGCGTGCACTTACCAGAAGGCACTGGTCAAATCAGAATCCTTGGCATCAGTGGCCACGGCAGTGGGGGTGGGAACGGCAGCCATTGTGATATGTGAAGTTCTCAGGGAGACTCGAAGGTGCGGAAATTGATCTTGAGATCAGCTGCAGCATGCTCAATAGGATCAAACAATAAAAGTGACCGCACCAAAGCACACCCTGTTGCAGCCTGTGAAACACTGTGCCCAGGTATACTGGTCTTCCTTTTCTGTTGTGTTGCACCCCTTGACTCACTGAAAATAATGCCGTGCAGGTGGCAGCATGCTCCACTGCCAAATTGGCTGCTGGGTAGGCTGCATGCTTCACATGCACCTGGTGCAGCCATCAACAAACGGATTGTCTGCTGTATATGTCACCGCATTCATGCTGCACCAGCAGCCGCTGCCTCCGTGCTGCAATGAGCGGCCCCGACATGCCCCCGCCACAGCACCTCACTGCGATGCCGCATGCGCACCCACCGTGCACTGCCTGCGCTGAGCCACAAAGTACAGACACATGGCACGGCGCCCTGGGTAGGCCAATCGAGGGGCCTCATGGTCGTCCATGCTTCTGGGGGGGGGCAGCTCTTCCCAGGACACCCCCCTGCAGCCGTACCAGCGCAGAAACCCAAGACAGCGCAGACACCAGATGCGAAATGATGCTGCAACACAGGGCAACTGTCCAGCCTGCACTAGTGCGTCCCCGTTCACCAGCACAGCCTGCGCCCTGTGGGATTTCTCACCCCCGGCGAATATGCACCTTGCAAGCCACAGCACCACCTGTGCCAACACCGCCTGCAGCGAGTGCTTGTTAGGAAGCGTTGCAGCCAGTTCTGCCGTGGGTGACACTGCACATCTAAAATGCTCCAGGCGCAGGTCACTTGCTGCGTCAAGGAACTGCGTGGCCCACTCGGCGGCGCCCATGTGCTTGCTGGGGCATGCGGAGGCAGCTGCACACCAGCACTGCAGGAGCTGCGGTGCCTCCCACATGCAGTGCGGGTGATAAAACAGCTCCTGGGTGGTCCCAGCTTGCCCCCCGGACATGCTGGCGTGCAGGGCCACCATTGCGCTTCTTGCCGGCAGGATTGCCTCGCAGTGCATGCCCAGCAGGCAGCGGACAATGTGCACGTGGCCGTGTGCAGCCGCAAGCTCCAGACCCGAGGGAAGGTGTCCCTTGATGTTGTCGCCCCGCTGTCCAGGACAGCGCAGCAAGACCTTCAGTGTATTCAGGCTGCCCTCACAGCAAGCGTTTCTGATGGGGATCCCTCCGAGAAGCTTCTCGTCAATCAGGTTTGCAAGAGGTTCGTCTGGCGATATTTCAAGCACTGCCTGCACGGCTTCTGCGTGGTCTTCGCAACAAGCCACGGAAAGCGCGTTTGCTAGAGAGCGCACGACAAATTTTCTCAACTGCGGCAGGACTCCCATGAAAAGGTGGACGATACGCGCATGCCCGCGAGCGCAAGCACCGTATGCAGCATGAGCCAGCTCAATAGGGGGGGTGCCAGTGCGAGCATTGCCATTCGTGTGCAAAATTTCTTCAACTTCAGATACACTCCCTGATTCTGCAGCTTCTCGCAGACTCCTGCGGCGGGTAACGGAAGCAGCGCCAGTCCTGGCCCCGCCCCGCGCCCCGCCCAGTGTCCCGCCTCGTTGTGTTCTCATATCGGCCGATGCGTGGAGGTCTGTATTGCTTGCCACCTGTTGCGGGTCTGTCCACGCTTCGCAACTGGTTGCGCCTTGGCCCGGCCTCGGTGGCTCACTTGTCCTCTCTCGTCAAACCCAGAGCAACAACAAAAATGGGAACTTGCATTGCCCCGTGGCGCAGTGCTTTATTCGAATGTTTATGTTATGTGACTGGTATGCATTTTAGCGTCTCCAATGTTATGTATTTCCAGCGACATGAACTCGTCTCAGCTCGAGGCACGCAATCCCTTGACCCCGCTCAGTATGGCCCCTACGAGGCGACACGTGCTCAAACACCTGTCAAGGTATCAAGGTACAGCTGCTGCTGCTGGTGAACTGGGGGCACATTTCACCCCCACAATAACAAGCATGCACAGCTTTCACTAGCTCGTGCCCAGTCTCGCCTGTGCTGCAAAGTGTGATGGCGTAAGTGTATTTTGGCCTTCGTCGTGGACCGCCACCCCTCACTGCTGCTGCAGGGCACTTGGGGGGCTGGGGGAGGGGCCAGCGGCGGTGGCGGGCGTGCCTACATGAGGAGGCGTGGGCCCTGCCGTAGGCATCGCCGCTCGAGAGGCCTCGGCGCTGTTAACCGGGCTGCCGGTGCTGCTGACTGCAGCGGCGGCGGCAGCCGGCAGCAGCACCGCCGGCTGCATGTTGGGGGGCAGCACGGGCGCGGCGCTCTCATACAGCTCCCGAATCACATTCAGCATCAAGTGCTGCCGCACCTCGTACATGAGCTCGCAGAAGCAGTTGAGGCCGACCGCCAGGCGGCTCTCGTGGGGGTCCACCCTGGGGGTGGAGGCGACAATGCGGTCCCGCACCGACAGGGCCACCCTCGGCTCCAGCAGCCCCGCGGAGGCGCCAGGCTTCAGGTCCCGCCACACATGCCGCGTCAGCACACAGTGGTCGCACAAGCAGGCACCCCGCAGGGTCATGAACACGGACTTGATGTGGGGGGGGGTGAGGGCCCCCTGCCGCAGGTGCTTCACCACCGCCATGGAGGGCTTCCCCAGGGGCCCGCAAACGAACAACTCCCGCTCCATGAGGGCTTCCGTGGGGCACAGGAAGCCCTCGGACTGGGGACGAGCGGCGCCGGAGGGCAGCCCCCCAGCAAACGCGATGAGCTCCGCGCTGCGCAGCTGGTACACGGGCACCTGCACCAGGGCTGGGGGCTCTTTGGCGTTGGGCTCCTCACCCACCCGCAGGAAGGGCACCTCGTACCCTGACGGCGCCACTGTGAGGCCATGCACTGCAGTGACAAGGGGGGGGGTGCCTGCTGCAGCCCCCCTGGCCACAGGGTGCATCAGGCGCCACGCCCCCCCCTCGGGCAGATCCGCCTCGCAGGACTGCACCGAGGCGTGCACCTTGTGTGGCTCCGCCCCATCCGCCATGGAGAGAGGGAGGGCACGGGCTAGGCCCCGCAGGGTGGCCGCCGGCAGCACAGACTGCATGTGCACCGCCACCCGGTGGGCAATGGAAATGTTCTCGGGGCCCAGCTGCCCCAGCACCGTGGTGATGGCGCTCATGAGTGAGCCGATGAGCATTTGCTGCTGCGCCATGACTTGCTCCCGCTGCAGCTGCGCAGCCAAGGCGCCATATGCCGCTGTGCTGCGCAGGGCCTCCCGTGCCGCCGCCGCCTTGGCTGCCGCTGCAGCGGCCGCCCGTGACCGCTTCCGTGCTGCAGCCTGCGCGGCACTGGGCTTCTTGGCGGCTGTGGCGGCCTGACTGGGGGGGGCTGCTTCCTGCTTCTCGCTGTCTTCTGCTGCCAGCTCCACGTCGTCGTCGCTGCCGTCGCTGCCGTCAGGCTCAAAGCCATCATCCCCTGCGGCAGCAGCGGCAGCAGCGGCAGCGTCCTCCTCCCCCGCCCGTGCCGCCTTGCGCGCGCGACTGCCCTCCTCCGCGGCGTCCCCCATCTCCACGTACCGCACAGAGGTGCGACTGCGCTTGCCCCGCCCCATGGCGGCGGCGGCTGCCAGGCGCTCCGCCTCCCGCTCCGAGCGCATCTCCTGGAAGCGGGCAGCCCACAGGGCCTCCGCCTCCGCCACGCCGTCGTCCCCCCCGGCGGCAGCGGCGGCGGCGTCCTCCTCGCCGCCCTCCACCACACTGAAGACGTTGAAGAGGGAGGCGCCCTCACCCTCCGCGGTGGCGTCGGGGCCTGCTGCGGTCTTGGCAGCCGCCTCTGCGTCAGCACTGCTCACCAGCCCCGCCACTGCCCCCGGCTCCGACACCAGCTTACGGGCGGCCGCCTGTGCCTTGTCGTCCTCCTGAAACACCTTCACGGACATCTTGATGGCGTCCAGCAGCTCCTCACGGGTGGGCGCCTTGGCGGCGGCGGCGTCCCCGCCGCTCCCCACCCCTGCAGTGGCCACGCGCTCCATTTGCAGCTTCTGGGCAGCCTTTTCTTGCATTTTCTCCTCTACGGTGCCCACCGTCACGAGGCGGTAAATGCACACCGGTTTTTTCTGTCCGTACCTGTGCACGCGGGCGGCCGCCTGCCGGTCCATATGAGGGTTCCAGTCGCTGTCGAAAATGATGACGGTGTCAGCAGTAGCCAAATTCAGGCCCATGCCCCCCGCCCGCGTGGACATGAGCAGGCAGGACAGCGGGGAGTCCTCCTTGTTGAACAGGGAAATGATGCGCTCCCGCTCCTGCCCAGGCGTGTCGCCGTCGATGCGCCGGTACCGCAGGCGGTGACGGGCAGCATTGCGTTGGGCGGCGGTGCTGCCCCCCCCCCCGGCAGGCGCCCCCCCCTCCACCACCTCCTCATCCGCGTACCCGTGCAGCAGCCCCAGGAGGACGTCCTCTAGGATGTCCAGCACCAGCTTGAACTGCGAGAACACCAGCACACGGTGCCCCCGCGCGCCCAGCTCCGGCAGCAGCTTCGTCAGCAGCTGCACCTTGCCGGCACAGTTCACCAAGAGGGAGAACTCGGCAGCTGGTGGCAGCCGCCAGCGATCCGATGCGTCCTGCCGTGCCCGTGCCAGCAGGCGCACACTGCGGATGTCCCCCAGGCCCAGGGAGGACGCCGTCTCCGCCAGCACGGCGTCGCCTGCGGCAGGGTCCCCCCCCTCACCCCCCGCCGCGGCGTCCGCCTTGGCAGCGGCTGCCTTGGCTGCAGACACCACCTGCCCCACCATCTCTGCCTCCATGCCCCCCGCGATGTACGGGTGGTTCGCCACGTGTCGCAGGGTCATCACCAGGTTGCTCAGGGCGCTCTTGCTAGCCCCCCGGGAATGCACCAAGTCGTAGTTCCGCGTCAACATGTTCTTGTACGTGTGGCGCTGCTGCGGCGCCAGGGCAATGGGGATGATCACCTCGTGCTTGGCGGGGAGGTCCTTCATGACTTCCGTCTTCACGCGCCGCAGCATGTGCGGCCGCAGTACCCCGTGGAACTCCTGTAGGGCCGTGGGGTCCGCCAGGTCCCCGAACTGCTCCAGGAACGCGTCGCAGTCGGAAAAGCGTTCCGGGTGCAAGAAGAACAGCAGCGCCCACAGCTCCTCCATGCGGTTTTGCAGGGGGGTGCCCGTGAGCAGCACCCTGTGCTCCACCTGCAGCTCCGCCAGGGCATCGAATCGCCTGGACGCCTTCTTCCCACGGCTGTTGCCCTTCCCTTTTAGGGAGTGCCCTTCGTCAATGACCAGAGCGCCAAACACGCGCCCGGCGGCACGGGCGACAGCAGCGCCCTTGCCCTTGCCTTTGCCCCGCACCAGCCCCAGCGCCTCCAAATCGGCGTTCCACGGCTGCTTCAGGCCAGTGGCTGCCAGGCCCGCATCGGCGTCGCCCGACGGCACCTTCACCACGGCCATGCGGGTGCCGTGTCGCACAGAGGACTGAAATGCACGGATGTGTTCCAAGTCGGAACACACTAGTTCGTACGAGATGAGCAGCACATCGATGGCGACCAGTTTGCCGGCGCGCCCCTCGGCTGAGGGCACTGACACGGGGCGCCCCGTGTTGATGTCTGTCACGTACCACTCCGTGTCCCGAATCACGGAGCGGTCGGTCTGGTACCCCGTGTACATGCTGACAACAAGGCCAGGCGCCCACAACCGAGCCTCCCTGAACCAATTCCCGATGGTACTCTTGGGCACCACCACCAGGTGGGGCCCTGCCGCCGGGCCCCCGTCCAGTTGGTGAATAGCCTCCAGCAGCGCCAGGGCCTGCACAGTCTTCCCCAGGCCCATCTCGTCGGCCAAGATGACCCCCCGGCCGTCCTTGTACGACGTGTACAGCCAGTTCAGCCCCGCCAGCTGGTAGGGAAACAGCTCCCCCCCCAGCCACGCGGGAGAGTGCTTGAACACGCTGGCGGCGGAGGCGGAGCCGTTCTTGGCGGCTGCAGCTGCAGCAGCCTTGGGCCCCACCCCCACCACATTGGGCGCCCCCAGCACCGCGTGGCTGCTGGCCAGCGCCGCCGGCGTCAGCTCCCGCATGCGCCGTGTGTTGATGGCGGCCCAACGGGTGATCTCGGGGGCGGCGAAGAGCGCCACAAGGGGGCCCCACTCCCACGTGGCACCCCCGTGGTCCAAGCCGTTCCACTTCACCAGGTACTCGTACTGCTCATGCGGGGCCCACTCCGCCTCTGGGCCGATGTCCCCATCCAGCCGCAGGGGGGGCACGCCGCCGCCCTGCCCTGCACTGGGCCCGCCGGACTGGCCAGGCCACTGGCAGGCCACCTGCAGCGCCTTGCGCAGGAGGGGCAGCCCCCAGTGCCCACACACGCCCCCCGTCCTGGGGTCGCTCTTGGCGTGGGTGGGCAGCAACACCCGCCGCCGCCGCGCCAGCACGTGGGAGACAGAAGCGAACTCCGCCCGCCACAGGTGTCGCCGGGCAGTGTCGCTCATGGAGGTGGAGTCCTGCATGGCGTTGCTGGGCGCAGCCTCACCCCGCGCGGGGGTGCCATCCTCTGCGGGGGTGGTGCCGCCGGCGGGGCGCCGAGGGGGCGATGCCAGCAGCACGCCATCACCATCCGCCGCCCCGGGTGTCTCCTGCGATGCCGTGGAGTCCACGTGTGTAAACGCGCGGTGGGTGGCGCCGCCGGTGCCTTCGTCCTCCGACAGCAACACCCCCTTGTGCACAGAGTAGGGGGGGGTGGTTGGCACCTGCTGGCTCCACAGCACCGCGCCATCCGCCCGCAAAAAAAAACGCACTGCAGCAGCAGCGTCCCCCCACTTTTGCACAGCCCGCACATCTGCAGTGCCGGCCTCCACGCCGGGGTCGCTGGGGTCGTCAGCAGGGGCCAGAACAGCGAACAAGGGCGAAATCCCGCACCGCTTGTGGTATGCGTTCAGCCCCTCCTTGAGAATGTGTTCCAGGGTTTGTTCCCGCACCCAGCAGTTGTGCCAGTGCCCACGCCCCGCCCACTTCACCCAGTACTCCCGGGTACGCACCACCTGCCAGGCAGTGGTGGCTGCAGCCGCCACGGCACCCAGCTCCCCGCCCCCAGGGCCAAACAGGGGTGCTTCCACAGGCAGGTTCCGCCGCAGGCGCACCTCTCGGTGAGCGTAGATCTTTTCCACGGCGCGACGCCCCGAGCGGCACAGCAGGCAGGGCGCCGCCACCAGCGTCTGCACCGCAGCTGCAGGCGGCAGCGCACGCAGGGCATCCTCTGCGGCACTCAGAGCGCCCCCTTGCACGTCATCTGCCAGTGGTAGTGCCCCAGAGTGCCGCAACAGAGTCGCCCCCGCCCCCGCCAGCCCCGCCGGTGCCAGCATGCCGAACAGCGCGTAGTTGGTCAGGCAGGGGTAGGGGGGGTGCACGGCGCCCTGGGCCACCGTGACAGCGTCGGCAGCCGGCAGATCCTTAGCGCCACTGCCCCCCAGGTGGGTGCGTGCCACCAGGGCATCCCAGGGGGCCTGGGCATGGGACCCGCCTTCACCCCTGCCAGGCCCCAGCCACAGCCAGGCGTCGGATGGGCCCACAGACAGGGCACAGGAGCGGCACTTCTGCCGGCGGCGCAGGGCAGTGGCGGGGGCGGCAGGCGGCTGCGCTCCCCCCAGCGCCCTCAGCGCCGCCTGCAGGGTGTGTGCATACTCCTCGCCCTCCTCGTCGCTGCGACCAGAGACGCCGCACCGATGCGCCGCCCGCACCGTTCGTGCCTTGGTCATGTTGCGCTCCCAACGGTCGCCATCCGGCAGCTCCGCGGGGGTGGCGCACTGCGCCTCAGTGCAGTCCAGGCCCTCCCCCCCCAGCCCCAGGCGGCGGGATACCTGCTGGCGGGACACAGTCACCTCCCGGGGCCACAAAGGTGCCCCCGCCACCACACTGTCCCCCGCGTCGCTGTCGCTGTCTTGGCTCACAGCGCCGTCGGCCAGCTCTGGCTCAATGTCACTATCGCTGTCGTCGCCACCGCTGCCACTGCCACTACTGCTGCTGTCGCCGCCTTGATCGCCGTCACCAGCGGCAGTGGGGGAGCCCCCCTCCTGCTCGTCCCCCCCCCCCCCTGCTTCTTCCTCCTGCAACCGCTCTTCAAGAATGTCCACTGAGAACACCAAGCCCAGAGCCATGCGGGCGCCGGAGGAAGACAGCGCAGCCTGCGCCGCAGCCCCCAACTCCGCAAACCGGTCCCCCGCAGCCTCCTCGCCTTCCTCCCCATCCCGGAACAGAACAGCGGCCTCGTGCAGCCCGCGGTCGCCCTCAGCAGGCCCCAAGGGGGTAGAGGGGTGCAGGAAGTGCGTCACGGGGGGCAATTCCCCAAGTGCCCCCCCCTCATCGTCGCTGTCATCCCCCCGTCCCCGCCGGCGGGCCCCCCCTCGACCGGACCCCTCCGCACTGCGCAACTCAGCACTGGCCATGTCCAGGTACCGCCGAGCCTTATCCACTTCAGACTTGAGGTGCTTCTTGTGTTCCGCCTCTGTATCTGCCGGAACAGCAGCAAAGGCGTTGGTGGCGGCGCGCAGGGCCACTTGGGCACTCTTCACTGCCGCCACGCGTTTCTCCTTCTCCACAGCAGAGGCGGCCTCAGCTGCACCCTCTTTGGCGGCGTCAGCAGCCAGGCTGCCCCGCTGCGATTTGATGACACGGAGGGCGGCGGCGGTGCCGCTCACAGCTTCGGCCCGGGCCGCCTTGGCGGCGTCTGCAGCGGCGATGCGTGCGGCCCGGCCCTCCGCGGAACGCAAGTGGAACACACGGCGGATGTGCCACAGGAACGCCCCTGTGGGCACGCGGTCTGGGTCACTCCACGCCATACGAGGCATCCAGGAGCCAAGGGCGCCGCCCTTCCCGGGGGCGTTGCGCTCGCACCAAACCAGGCCTGCCCGCATGCTGCCTGGGGCCACAAGGGGCAGGCTGTCCCGCACAGTGCTGCCTTCGCTGAGGTCTACTGGGGGCGCAGGCAAGCCCGCCTCTACGTCGTCTGCAGCTCGCAGTAGGCGGTGCAACTGCGGGAACCGGGCAGCGACGGAGGCGGCACCTTCATCGTGGCTCTGCGCGCCGGCACGCACAGGAGGGGTCAAGGGGGGTATCGTGACGCCTCGCAGCGCACCCACGGCATGTTCTGGGGCAGCGCCGTGGGTACCAGCCACCGGCAAGCCACCCTTTGCCAGGGCAGCCAAGCCTGCTGCGTCGCATGGGAGATGTGACAGTACCGCTGGCGTGGTTGGGCCGCCCATCAAGCAGTCGAAGATGGAACGTGGAACAAACGTCTGCATCTCTGCACCTGCCCCTAAAGCAATGAGGTCCACAGCTGGGTTGCCGTGCTGGTTGAACACTGCAGCCAGCTCAGAACACAGCGCCATCTTGTTTGCGGCTGACTCGCCCTCCAGTGCAGCAGCAAATCCCGCCCGCTTGGCTGGGGTGCGTCTCCCAGCCAGCTGCTCCGACAGGGTCTGTGCCAAGCCACGCAGCCACGCTTCCTGTGCCAGCCCCCGGCGCAGCTGTGTGTCAGTGGCCTCGTCATTGCGTGCGACCTCTGCGGTGTACGTGACGTGGTACACGACGCCGCACGCCGCCACGGAGCTGTTGCCGTTTGTGATGAGCGCCGTCAACCGGGTGCGTAGGTTATTCACCCGGGTGCTCTTGGAGGCGATGCTGCCCGCCGCGTCCGCCTCGGGCACGGTGGCCAATAACACCCGCAGAAACGCCACGGGCAGCAGCTGCTCCGCCACGCCCCCTGCAGCCAGCTTGGGACGGAAGCCCGCCTCCACCAGCGGCACGCCCGCGGCGATGCTGTCCCGCACCACGGTGCAGGCGCCCTGCGCGGCAGTCAGCAGGGGCAGCAGGCGATTGTTCCACTCCTCCTTGGGGACCGCCCTTAGCACGTGTGCACGCCACCAGCCGTCAGCGGTGCTGATGTCCACAAAGTCCCCAGGGGAGTACTGCGCTGGAGGCGTGCTGCCGCTGCCACTGGCAGTGGGCGCAGGTGCCGCCGGCACTGGTGGGCGCACTGCCGCAATGGGCACACGGCTGATGTGCTTGTCCCCCGCATTGTCCGTCAGCTCCAGGAACTGCACCTCCAGGGAATACTGGTACACAGCCCGCACATGTGCTGAGTAGTACGAGTACTGGAAGCCGTCGTCGGTGTAGGGCACCTCCACCAAGTCCCCCTCCCGGAACCGGTGTCTGGCGCCGCCGTCGCCGGCTGTGAGGGCTGTCACGTCGCCATACCGGGTAAGGATGCCGCCGCCGCTGGAGGACAGCTGCTCTGCTGACGGGTGATTTTGCACATCAAACACACTGCCGTCGAAGGAGGTGCCGTCACTGGGCGCCAGGGCGTCGAAAATGCCGCCCACTACAGCAGCGGCACCCCGCCTGCCGCCGTGCACCAATTCGTCATCGCTGCTGCTGTCCGCGTACAGACCCTCGTCCTCCGTGGCATCTTCAGATGATTCGCCATCACTCACACTGAGCCCGTCTGCCATGTTACTGCGGGCAAAGCGGGCTGCACTGCGTTGTCGTTTGTCCGAGAAGGTGGAATTTGAAAGCTGATGCTGCCCAGAGTGGTTGCTCGCTGCAGCCTCCAGTGCTGAAGCTCGCAGAGCGGCCTCCAAATTCATATCCTTCTTAGAAATGTCACCGATGCGCACATCCTCGTCTGAGTCAGAGTCTACTCGAGAGCGGCCACGACCGCGGCCATGGCCTCGGCCTGCGCCGCCTCGGCCTCGTGGTCTACCACGCGGCATGATAACAAGTAAATCACACAGAAAAAATCAAAGAACCAAGCAAAAACACCGCAACTCGGTGTTTCCGAAAGAAATCGCGCTGTCAACTGCGCAGGCTTCCGAACTCCTTGGAGGAGATGCGGCAATTGATGGTGCAGGTAAATTTGAACGAAGGCAGGGCACGAACTGGGCGCTGGCCTCCAAATTTGCTGCGTTCGGGAAGTTGCAGGAGCAGATTGCACCCTGGGAGAAGCTTCCAAGTGGGCAGGGGAATGCCTACTTGAGCCCCAAGATCCGTATTGCAAGTGCCTGGCTTTTACAGCTGCACTGGAGAAGTGCACCCCGAAGGTGCATTTCCGCTGAACATGCTGAGCCCCCCTTGACCCAGTGTGACTTTGCAAAACTCGCCTCCGCTCTGGATACGCGCTGCACGCCTTAAACTAGGAAACCTCAAACCACTGCAAATAATTGCATGGCAATGTTTCGCACTTGAGCTGATCTTATCTGAGTTGCCTAGACCTGTGTGAAACTCTGCCGAAACTCCGTGCAGTGAAGAAGCGCCTGCATCTCTGTGCAGCACCTCCCAGTGCGGCGTACTTTCCCCCACATAGAGCTCAACATGCCCAAAAAGAAGGTGGATTCGCGTGTGCGCACCCTCATTGAGAACTGCGCCAAGACAAAGCAGCGATCCCTGTTCATTGTCGTGGGAGACCGCGGCAAGTACCAGGTCGTGAACCTGCACTACATGCTTACCAAAGCCCAAGTGAAGACTAAGCCAAGTGTATTGTGGTGTTATAACAAGGACCTGGGTTTCTCTACGTGCGTATACATGCACTGTTTGCATGGCTAGAGAACGTCCAACTTCACATGCGGAATTTGCTCCGCAGTCATCGACAGAAGCGCATGCGCCAAGTGAAGCGCGCACAAGCCAAGGGCGTCTGGAATGAAGAGACAGATGACCCGTTTGAGTTGTTCATGAGCAGCACAAGCATCAAATGGTGCTACTACAAGGACTCTGCTCGTATTCTGGGGCAGACACACGGCATGGTTGTCTTGCAAGACTTCGAGGCCTTGACGCCCAACCTGCTGTGCCGGACCCTGGAGACAGTGGAGGGGGGCGGCATCGTGGTACTGCTGCTGGGCACCATGTCCTCCCTGCGTTCCCTGTACACCCTGAGCATGGACGTGCACGCCCGCTTCCGCACTGAGGCACACCAGCACGTGGTGCCCCGCTTCAACGAACGCTTCCTGCTGTCCCTGGCCTCCTGCGCCAACGCCCTGGTGCTGGACGACGAGCTCAATGTGCTGCCCATCTCCAAGCACGCCAAGTCCATCACAGCCATCGGGGAGGAGGACGCCGCGGCAGGGTCCGCCTCAGCCGCCGCCGCGGAGCTCAAGACGCTCAAGGCGTCCCTTGAGAGCACAGACATGGTGGGGGGGCTGGTGGGCGCGTGTGTCACCCTGGACCAAGCCAAGTCCGTTCTGCAGTTCTCAGAGTGCATCGCAGACAAGTCGCTCAGCACCACCGTGGCGGTGACTGCGGGGCGCGGGCGCGGCAAGTCCGCCGCGCTGGGCCTGGGCATCGCCGCCGCAGTGGGCTTCGGCTACTCCAACATCTTCGTCACCTCTCCCTCCCCTGAGAACTTGGACACGCTGTTCCAGTTCGTGTTCAAGGGTCTGGACGCCCTGGCGTACAAGGAGCACCTGGACTACTCCGCGGTGCTGGGGCAGGAGGGTGACACACGGGGGTTTGTCCTGCGGGTGAACATCTTCAGGGGCACCCGGCAGACCATCCAGTACATCGCGCCCTCCGACGCCGCGAAGCTGGGACAGGCGGAGCTGCTGGTGATCGACGAGGCCGCAGCCATCCCACTGCCGGTGGTGCGGGCGCTCATGGGCCCATACCTCATCTTCATGGCGTCCACTGTGAACGGCTACGAAGGCACGGGGCGGTCTCTAAGCCTGAAGCTGATCCAGCAGCTGCGCACAGCATCGGTGGCCGCGGGGCGCCCCAGCGTGCGGCAGGGGCAGGGGGGGGGCTGGCACACCCCCAAGGTGGGCCAGACCCAGGCGCGCAAGCACGTGGCGCACCAGCACGCGGCGTCTGCTGCTGGCGGCGGCGGCATCGCTGGCACTGGGCAGCGCGCCCTCAAGGAGATCTCCCTAGAGCAGCCCATCCGGTACGCGCCTGGGGACGGCGTGGAGGCGTGGATGAACGACCTGCTGTGCCTGGATGCGACATCTCCCTACCGCATTGTGACGGCACTGCCGCCGCCGGCCGCCTGCGACCTGTACCTGGTGAACCGGGACGCCCTCTTCAGCTACCACAAGCTGTCTGAAGCCATGCTGCATCGCATGATGTCCCTCTTCGTGTCCTCCCATTACCGCAACAGCCCCAACGACCTGCAACTCATGTCTGATGCCCCGGCGCACAGGCTGTTTGCGCTGCTGGGGCCCGCCCCTTCAGACGGCGGGCTGCCCGACGTGCTGTGCGTCATCCAGGTTTGCCTGGAGGGCGGCATCTCCAAGAGCACCGTCACCGCCAGCCTGGCCCGGGGCGTGCGGTCCGCTGGGGATCTCATCCCCTGGACCATGTCCCAGCAGTTCCTGGACCGAGGCTTCCCCTCTTTGTCTGGCGCCCGCATCGTGCGCATTGCCACGCACCCCGACGCCACCCGCATGGGGTATGCCTCCCACGCCCTTGATCTACTCACGCGGTACTACCAAGGGGAAATCACCTCCCTGGAGGGCGGCGCGCCAGCTGCGGACTTCGAGAGCGGCAGCGGCAGCGGGGTGGGTGACGTGGGGGACGAGGGGGGCTCGGCCGCCGCCGTCAGCAACCCCACGGAGGAAGTCGGCTCCCTGCGCAAGGAGGTGCTGGCCCCCCGCACAGAGCTGCCACCCCTGCTGGTGGCGCTGGAGGACGCCCCCCGGCACCGCCTGCACTGGCTGGGCGCCTCCTTCGGCCTGACAGCTTCGCTGTTCAACTTCTGGCGCAAAGGGGGGTACGTGCCCACATACCTCCGCCAAACTGCCAATGAGCTCACTTCGGAACACACATGCATCATGATGAAGGAACTTGTGTGTTCTGACTTGCCTGACGCCCCCCCCGTGGGCTGGAGCGCCTCGTTCTCCGCAGACTTCTCCCGCCGCTTCCTGGCGCTGTCAGCGTCCGCTTTCCGCACATTCGCGTCCTCCACGGCGCTGCTGGTGGTGGACACGGCCACTGCAGCGCTGGCTGCAGCTGCTGCCGCGTATGCCGAGGAGCATGGGCTGGCGCCTGACGCCGGGGCGCCAGGGGGTGCTGCCGCCCGCCGGGTGCAGAAGAGCCTGTCCAGCACCGCAGCCGCAGCGGCAGAGGCAGCGGCCGCCACTGCAGGGGAGTCCACTGGGCTGCACTGGGCGCCCCTCACCGCCCCGGAGCTGGAGTTGATGCTGACGCCGCACGACCTGGAGCGGCTAGACAGCTATGCGCGGAACCTGGTGGACTACCACATGATCACCGACCTGGTGCCGCTGCTGGCGCAGCTGTTCTTCACACACCGCCTGCCAGGCCTGGGGCTGTCGCGCCTGCAGGCCGCCTTGCTCATGGGCGTGGGCGCCCAGCGTGTGGAGGTGGACGCCCTGGAGGGGGACCTGAACATCCCAGCCAAGCAGCTGCTGGCGCTGTTCAACAAGGCAGTGCGCAAGCTCAGCAAACGCCTGCGATCCATCCGGGAGGAGGCAGTGGATGCCACCATCCCTGGGGGTAAGGGCGCCGCCGCAGGTGCTGCTGCAGGTGCCGGCAAGCCCAAGACCCCCAAAGGCAAAAAGGGCAAGGGGGTGCTGGGCAAGCTGGACGGCGAGTTCGCCGTGCGCGGCGACGACAGTGCGTGGCAGGCTGCGGAGGCGGCAGTGGCATCAGCAGTGGCCAAGGGGCACGATGTGTCTGGCAAGACCCTGTCCGTACCCGCAGCTGCGCCCCGGTTTGTGCCAGGTGCTGATGAGACCACGCCGCCCAAGGGCAAGAAACGCTCGCGCGACGATTTTAAGAAGGAGAAGAAGAGCTCTAAGAAGAGCTCTAAGAAGAGCAAGCGCCAAGACTAAATTGAATGAATTGCACGCAGCACGCAATAGGCACATAGTTGTCAGCACACCAAGGCTCACACTCATGTGGGCAGTGCCGAGCCTCCACTTGTGCAGAGGGCTCACTCGGAGGAATCGATGGCAATGACGGTGCTGATGATGGCTGCTGCAATAGTATGTGCTAGATGCACAATGACATCCGGGATTCGAAGCTGTGTGCGAGATATGTCTCTCCAGGTTGCTGTAAACTCGTCCAGCGTGACGCTGCCATCCCCGTCAAGGTCCATTTTCAAAAACATGCTTTTACTTATGTCACTAACATTCTCGTTCAAGTACAGCTCAATGCGCTTCCAAATTGTAGCTGTAAATGACAGTAAACTGCCGTGCCGAATCCAGCGCCGTGTTGCAGAAGTAATGATGGCAGCACCAATTCTGGCTCCCAACTGAACCCTAGGGTCCTTGCCTCGCGCAAACTTGTTGAAGCGAGAATGGATCAGCTCCACCACCGTATTCATGACGGATTGTAGAGATCCCTTACTAAATGTTGAGGCAAAGATGTATTTGAGCATGTGTTTGACTTCTCGGGAGTCCAAAACACCATTGGCATCTCGGTCCACCAGCGAGAATGTGACTAGTTTCTCGAATTCCTCGTGCAGAATTGAGATCTCTGCCTCCACTGCCTCGAGCATACATTCGTCAGTTGCCTGCAAATATTCGAATGAAGTTGGTCAAGATAATACAACGGACGCATCATAAACTGCAGCCCAACTTACAAATGCCTCATGCAAGTCTCCAAGCTGCTCCATGGCCCGCGACATTACGGCACCACGTACGGAGACTTTTGCAAATTCTGCGACTTCTTCTGCCAGTGTCAGCGAGTCTTCTGGCTCCATGCAGTTGTACTTGTTGACATCTTCGCTCAAAATTTGAGTCAGTATGTCTTGTACCAAAGCTGCGTGGAGTTTCAAGCAAAGTTTTCCATCGCTATCGTGCGTTTGCAACAACTTCAAAGAGCCTTCAGTCATCGTAGCCTCTTGGTTTGCCGCCATGTCTTTGGCTTTATATGGAACAATGCAGTTGCAGTTTGAGCAGGATTAGCGATCAGCGGATTGCTAGAAAGATTGTCCGGGCCTGGCAGACTTTTCAGTGCCAAACTCACAAATTGACGCAGAGTGGTCAACGCACTAATTGCTAGAGAGAACAGCGGCCTTTGAGGTTGAAAAAAAGCTTTCGTTACAGCATGTCAACATTGACCACATTTCTGTGCAGCCTTCAGTCTGAATCCGAGTCGTTTAGAATCGTGCCCCCCCTCACAGCAGCAACGGCAGCTGCTTTTGCTGCTCTGGCTGCTTTCTTGGAGGATGCAGCGTTACGTCCAGCGGCAGTGGTGCGTCGAGCTGCTTGCAACAACTTGGCTTCGTCTGAATCCATGCCTGCATCCTCGTCGTCATCCGCACTGCTCTCGCCACTACTCAATGCCGACGGCCGTGGACCTTCGGCACTGCTGCTGCTGCTGCTGCTGCCACTGCCGCTGCTGTTATCGCTGCTACTGCCACTGCTGCTATCATCGTCGTCCAATCGAAGCATGTGCTTGCCAGCTGGGCTTGTATTGCTGCCCCGGGCGGCCTTCGGTGGCGCCTGCTTGCCGGTGGCGCCACTGCTGCTGCTGCTGCTGCCTTGGCTGCTGCTGTCGCTATCGCTGCTGCTGCTTCCGCTGCTGGAGCAAGATAAAGAGCTGCTTGACCTTGAGCGTTTGCGGGCAGCGATGGGGGCCGGCACCTCTTTCACCAGCGCCGGTGTGGCGACAGCTGCGACATCCCTGCCCCTCCCTGCCCCCGCACCTGGGCTGTCCGCTTCGCTCTCACTGTCCGAGTCTGTGAGCACAATATCCTCTCGTGTGGCATCCAGCACGCTTTTGACAGGCTGGAACACATCCCCGTACTTGCCGTGCACGCGTTGCAGGAACACCTCCAGGCGATCCACCACCGCCTGCGTATCCCGCTGCAAATGCACCAAGCCCGCACGGCGAGTGAGGGCTGTCAGCCGAAAGCGGCAGTCACAACCCTGCAGGACGGGCGTGGCGTTGCCACTGGACTGGCTGCTGCTGGCCTTGACATTGCTGCCGCCGCCGCTGCCGCCACCGCCGGCCCCGGCGCCGGCAGCAGCGGCGGCGGCGGCCTCCTCCTGCTCCTCCTGTTCTTCTACTTCGGCTGCCGCAATGACCAACTCCGCGGCGGCCTCGGATTCATCCCGCGCCGGCTTCATGGCAGGCGCGTGGCGCATGATGTACATGACCGAGTCAGCCACGTCCCGCCACTCCACTTCCCCAGCGTACTCCCCGCCGTCCTCTCGCACAGCCAGCACTAGTGCTGCGTCCACCACCGGCGTCCACACCACCTTGCGCTTTTGCAGGCCGAATTGCCCGTACCACTTGGCGATGCAGCTGTTCACGCTGCGGGAGTGCATCTGCCTGCTGACCTCCGGCCAGTAGATGTCGCGGTGCTCATCCCCCTCCACATACCCCATGCGGTTCATGATACCGTAGAAACGCTCCTCGTCAGTAGTGGACCACTTGCCGTGGTTGAAGCGCGGCTGGAACTGGTGGTACGCCTCCCGCAGTGACAGGGGCTCGCGCTTCATGATCTCAGAAATGATGCCGTATCGCTCCCCGTGCTTGTCCACGAGAGCAATCAACTCCGCACGATCCTCCTTTGTCAGAGGACCACGGTAAGCATATGGATGCAACATGCGCATAAGACGTGAACGCATGCTCTGCAAGCGGATAAGGGGTGCCTGATCGCGTGAGTGTCTGCGGAATTTGAGGAACATACCGATCTGGGGCGTGATGGCAGCTCTCGAGAAATGTAGTCCAAAATCTGCCTTGACGTTTTGCGCCCAGCATCTCCGTCAGGCCCTCTTGTTAGTGTGAAAAGTGACTGCGCAAGCAACAAATGCAGTTTGGAGTAGAAGGAGCACCTCCAGTCGACTCACGTCCCGAGCAGCCTCGCTGTCCAAGTTCAGTTCATATGCGGCCTGGGCAAAGAGATCCTTCAAAAGCTTGTCTTCCTCCGGCAAAAACTTGCCTCTTCGGTAGATATGTTTCAATGCTCCAACCGGGGCAGCCGTGGGTATCCCACCGAGCCTGTTGAGAAGCTTGTTCTCCTCGTGCAGCTCACGAGCTTTCTTGCTGCTGCGCTTCTCGCCGCCAGGAGAGAGCTGCGACAATGACTGCATCTGCTGCTTGACAACAGCCTCCCTAGAGGAAACGCTATCTGAATCCGACATGGCTGGTGCTTTGCTTCGTCGAAACATACCACATAAAGCGAAATATGATGCCAGATGCGGCCACGCAGCCTTCATCGGCCCCCGTCTTCGTCCATGCTGGACAAGGGGGGCGCAGGGCACGCAGCCAGATATCAACCACTTGCAGGCAAGGAGAGGAATGCAATATCTTTTCCTTCCCTCCAGTGCACCTCCCGTGCGCGTCCTGTGCACCGCTGCAAGGCCTGCTTCACGGCGACCAGTTCACCAGGGGGCAACAGGCGACCGCTGGTCAGCTGGCCGTCTGGGCAGTCCGCAGCATCGTCTTCTGAAGAAGACGAGGAATAGTCAACCAGTCCAGTGATAGTCCCAGCGCCTGTGGTGACGCCTGCGGCTGGTGACGCCTCGCTCTGGCTCTCAGCGCCGGGCGCAACAATTTTGCTGGCAGCGGTCGGGCACAGCTCCATGTTGTGCAGTGCACCCAGTGACCCAACACACCACGCCACAGATACATGGGGAATAGGGTCCTGTGTCGCTATACTGTGTGTCGTGTTTGGTGCAATGGCAGCGATGCAGCGGCCACTTACCTTGTAGTACTCCGGTAGGCCCAGTGCCGACAGCGCAGCATCACAACGAGAAGCAATGCGTTTCACAACGCCCGAAGCGTGGGGTGCAAGGGTGGCGCACATGAATGTGATACTTCCATCGCCGCCCGGTAGCAGCAATGGATCTGCCGCATTCAGCAGCAGGTTTCCACTTGAGGAGGCACCCGCACTCAAAGCAGTGCGCACAGCTTCTCGTGCAGCTGGCAGCTCATCACGCCAGATGAACAAAGGCGTGGTGACACTGACATGAGGATGTTGCTTTGTAACTTCTTGAGGCGTCAGCATGGAGTTCCACTCTACTCCATGCCGTGCGGACAGCGCATGCATAACGGGCTGCAAAGATGCTTCGATTTCCGAAGCCACGGCCAGCGGCACGGGAATATAGGCCAAGCAGGACCACCTTCCTCCTGCGTGTGGAACTCTACGCTTACGGCGAAGTGCATTATCGTCGCCTTTTGCAGCCTTCTCATTTCGACTACGCTTGACTGCCCCGGTGTTCGCAGCCGCAGCCATGGATGTATGAGCTGAGCTGCCGTTACCACAGCGCGCAGGTATGGCGACCCTGCCAGCGGCAAGAAAGCCAGAGTGGGATTGCAGCTCGTTCTCAATGTGTTTACAGTGATGAATTATGAAGTGACTCCGCCTCCAAGCAGACCCCCCCCCCCTGAGTACGTAATGATGTTGCGGGGTGACAGGTGCCGCCTGCGGTAGAACAGCACATAGGCGGTGCTGGGAGAAAGCCCCCCTTGGGCAGCACCCTTGGCGAGGGGCAACACACCCTTATCGCCTTGAGGCAGGGCTGTGACTCGAGAGTCATCAAACACGACCCAGGACCCCGCACCAGCCGCTGCGGCCCCCCCTGCCCCCGACGCACCCCCCCCTGGTCTGGCACTATCTGCAGTGTGGGACACTGCACCCCCCCCCTCTCCCCACTCATTCCGCAGACACGCTGCCGTGTAGTGCCCGGAGCCCATTTGCCCGTGGTGGTTGGCCACTGCATACAAATCATACGAGGAGCGCAGCAGGCGAGAAATGCGCCGGGAGCTGGGGGAGCGATGGGCGTCGATGCTGGAGTCTGTGGGGGGCGCGGGGGGTGAGCGCACTGCTCGGCCCGGGGAGGCCCCTTCCGTAGCCGCCCCCCCTGTACCCCCCTGCACCACCGCCATGGAGCGCAGGGGGGACAGCATGCGACGGGAGCTGCCCATGCCGCTGTCGGGGGCGGGGGCAGCCAGCCACGGCGCCACATCCATGCCTTTCAGCGGGAACGCGATCGGGTGTTCCAGTTTCTCGCGCAAGTGTTCCGTGAACCTGAATCGTGACAACTGGATGATGAGGACGTCTGGCAGGCGCCACAGGGCCAGGGAGCGTCGCCCCCCGCTGCCGCCACACTTCTCGCACTTCCACCCAGGAATGTGCTCCGACTTGGTGAAGCTGTCCAGACACGCCGCCAAGGAAATGTGGCGGGAGGGGTCGCCCACCCAGTCAAGGGCTTGAGGCCCTCCCCCTCGTGTCACAATGCCCCCCCCCTCCGCCGAGCTGTCCTCCCCGAATCGCCGTTGCAGGCGTCTGCGTTGGATGTCTGCCGCTTCGTGCACAGTGCGGTGCGTCAGCAGTGTGCCCATGGATCCACCCACATCCCCGCTGCCAACTGTATGTTCCGAGGCTTGTTCCGATCTGGGGTCTGCAGCAGCAGCCACTGCATCCTGCAGCAAGGCAGCCACGGCAGGGGTGGCAGTGAGGATGTCAGCGAGGGGCATTTCTGCGAATGCGCCAACATCCAGCACAGTCACGGGAAGCGGCATGGTTCCAAGAGCTGCGTTTGAACCGAAACATGCTAGAGCTGCGACGGAAATAGCCCCCCCCTGATCCCCTTCACCCTCCAACACCCCCTGCACTTGTGCAAACACCTCCCGGTGCAGCAGCTGGGGGGGGGCTGGTGCCAGCGCCACACCCGTCACCATGGCAGCCAAAGGAGAATACCCCTCCGCCGCACCCGCCCAGTCCACAGTGAGAGACACCTCCCGGGGCAGTGGAGGGGGGGCCAGGGCCAGGGGCAGAGGGGCCCCGTCCAGCCCCTCATTCAGCTGCTGGGCCGATGTAAGACGCAGCAAGAAGGGCAGCGGGGAGGCGCCCCCCTCCAGGGCAGCACAGCCCTTCAGCAGAAGATCCACAGGGAGACCTGCAGTGGGCACAGCACCGCCGGGGGGGGTGGGGTGCTTGGCGCGCCTGGCGTCAGCGGCACTCGCCAAGTGCTCAAGCAGTGCTGTGCTGCCAGGCGCCAAGGCCGGAGAGGCACCCTCCTCATCACTGCCCCCCGGGACAAGCGCCGCTGCCGCCCGCAGATTGTCCCGGCTGAAGCGGCTGGCGTGTGCGGCGGCGAGCAGCAGCAGCTGCACACTGGCCAGCTGTGCGGAGAAGTGCAGCATGAAGGGCACTCCAAACACCTCCCAGCGACCATCGGCAGCCACACGCCGTCGATGCAGCACCTGCAGTGCTACCAGCCGATCTGCTGGTGCGGCGTGCCGAAGAGGGGTTGGGGGGGGCTCTAGCGCCGAGATGCAGCTGAGGCCTGCTGCAGAGCTGCCGGAGCCCGGGGCACTGCCAGGCAGCTCCGCCGGTAGGGGCATGGCTGCTGGAAGCGCTGCCTTGGTCCACAGAGGCGCCATTGTGACGCATGGCAACTGATGCGTTTCGTCCCACTTGCTGCTGTATCCGTCAAAGTGCAGCCGCACACACCACCGCGGTCCCACGCCGCCTGAGGCCTGTTGGAGGGGGGTGGAGCGCCACACACACACCACAGTGGCGGGGTACCAGCCGCCGTCCTTGTCCCGAGCATCCACCCGATCGCCCACCTCCACACCCGGCACGCCGTCCCCGGTGCAGCCTGGGAACGGTGGGGAGGGTGCCGTGCCAGATGAAGGGGGGTCTTCAGCTGAAGCGGCCACGTGGCTGCTTCCGCTGCTGCTACGGGACTCTGCTGCCAGCGTGTCATCCACAATGCCACTGGCAGAGCCCGTACCGTCGTCGTCTCCCGGTGCTGGCGCCACACTGCTGCGAGCGGAGGGGGGGCCCTCCCCTGATGCAGCCCCCCGCACACCGCCAGTGGCCACGCTCGGAGGGGAAAGTACGTGGGGGGGGTGCGGCAAACGCTTGGGGAGGTGCATTGGATATGCAGGTGGGGGGTGTCCTGCTACTTGGCACCAGTGCACCGGGCGCTGTATGGCCAGCACTGCGGGGGGCGACAGAGCCCCCCCCTCGCTAGGCTGGGCAGGGGGGGGCACGTAGTCCTGCGCCTCAAGGGTCACAGTGACATCGTCTCGCAGCGCCAGGTGAGCTGCCAACTGTCCGGAGTTATGATAGATGCGCACAATGCGGTGGGCATCCACCTCCGCCAACAGGAGGGAGGGGGTGGACGACCCCCCCTGCACCCCCTTGAGAAGGGCACCAGTTCTGCTGGCCACATCTGCAAACGTAAAGTGCTTCCTGACCATGAGGGCAGCCCGAAAGGGGGTGAAGGGGCCCTCCGCCAGGTGTGCCTGCTCATCAATCGGGTGGCATGTCGTGCCCGCCAGCCGCCCCACTGCCTGCAGAGCGGAGGCAGACATGGGGGGCAATACCCACACACCGTGCGGCTGGATGCGCCCCTGGGGCCAGCCGTTGTTGAGTGCATGCACACCCACCAGCAGCGGCATGGTGCTGTGTGTGGGGATGGGCAAATTCAGAGACATGAAGCTCTGGAACTGCAGCGAAGCGTGGGCGCAGGAGTCGCACTGGGTGCGTGCCTGGTACTGTCCCTGCATGAGATCCACCACCACGGAGGAGTTCAGCGCAACATGCTCCAGCCACGCAGCCTGCGCCAGGTCAGCATGCTTCAGCAGGCTGGCTGTGGAGGGCAGTCGCAGGAAGCTGCCGCCGCCGCCGCCGGCACCAGGCGCCGCCAGGCCAACAGCGGCGGGGGGCAGCTGCATGCCAGACGGCGTGTCGCTGCGCCCCCCGGGGGTGTACTGCAGGTCCAGGGAGGACAAGCTCTCGCTGCGTCCCAGTCTGTTACCCACGTGCCGCTGGCTGGAGGCTAGTGCGCCGTCCAGGGCCCGCAGCTCCGGGGTCCCCAGCAGGGAGCTGCCAGACACCAAGGCGCCACTGCTGGCGCGGTCACGCAGCACAATGACCTGGCTGCTGCCTTGCTCCTCCGCCTCAACACAATCTGGAGCCGGGGATGTATCAATTGCGCTCTCCTCGTGCACCACCTGGAGGCCCCCCTGACCCCCCCCGCTAGCGCTGCGGGCACGCACATCAGCAGTCCCTGAGGCAGATGCATCTGCATTGGGTGTGGCATCATCTGCATCCGCTGGCTCGATTGCTGGTGGTGTTTGTGGACTGTCAACTGTCGTGTCTCCAGCCTCAGGACTGCTGACGCCTTCAGATTCAGCCCCCCTTGCACCACCGTCCAGGGGGGGTGTCTTGGACATATGTACGTCATACTCACCCTGTTGTACTGATTCGTGTGCCTGGCCCGTAAGTGTGGCGCCCTGGAACTCCGGCACGCCGTCCCCGGGCCCAGCTGCCGCCACGCTGGAGGCAGCGGCGGCAGCAGCAGCCGCCTTGGCAGCCACCTCCCGCGCGGCCTCTGCCTGCCGCTGCTGGCTGCGCTGGGTCAGCACTTGTGCCCGTTGGGCTGCAGTGACTCGGTTGGTGTCCTCGTGCACGGCGTCCAGCAGCGCCGTCATGAACTCCACCGCGTCGTGCTGCTCCCGGCCGGCGAACCAGGGCTTGTGGCGGGACACGGCGGCCTTGAGGGCGCGGGGGGCGCGACTGCGGTACCGCCCCCCCCATGACGCAGCCAGCACCGCAGCCAGCTCACTGGTGAGGGCCCCCCCCGTCCCCAGGGGGCTGCTGCGGTTCAAGTGTGCCCGGAAAATCCCCAGCGCCAGGTACTCCCGCAGGAGGGGTGTGTGCCCCAGGCACTGCACCACTGCATTCATGTAGCAGGTGTTGCCGATGTTGGACAGGCCCATCACCCCCTTTGTGAGGCGGGGCAAGGGGGCGGTACTGGCCAGGGATGCACGGCGGGCGGCGGCGCGGGGGGGGGGCAGAACCACGCCCTCCCCCGCCAGCCACAGCACGCTCTTCTCGGTGCCGTTGTCGCCCCCCCCCTCATCCACCACAAGCCCCCCCCCTGCCGCCGCTGCCCCGGTGGCCTGCATGGCTGCCGCCATATCCGCAGACACCGCCCACTCGGCACCCACCCGCAACACCCACCACCTGGAGCGCAGCACACCAGCAGGTGCATCGTGCACATCGTCCTCCCCGGTGCCCATCCCCTCCGGTGCATCCAAGAAGGCAGTGGGATCGAAGCCCCATCTGTCAGTGTCGTACAGGTGGGCTAGGCCCCCCTCCTCCAGCACCATGGAGGGCAGGGGGGGGTGCACAGCCCCCTCGTCAACCTCAACGCCCCTTGCCTCCCCCAGGGATGAGCCCCCCGCCACGCTATAGCGCCCTCCCTCATTGATACCCCCCAGCGAGCTGCGCTGGGCGACAGATGCCCCCCCCGCTTTGCTACGGGCTGTGGCAGAGGTGCCCCCGCTGCTGACACTAGAGCCGCCCCTGCTGCCGCCGCTGCTGCCACCTCGCTTTCGAGCACGCCGTGCCAGCCGCCTGTGGTGTGCTGTGTGTGCAGCAGACATGGGCAGGGCGCCCCCCCCTTCACCCCCCTCGTCCTCGCTGCTGTCGCCGCCAGCAGCCACTGCTGCGGCAAGCTTGGCGGAGGCCGGCAGCCTGCCGGAGCGAGCGCCATCAGATGCCGCCTTCTTCCCACTGCGGCGGAGCCACCAGACTCCCTCCCACCAGGGGCGCCCAGCGGTCTGTGGACCCCCCCCCGTCAACGCCTGCGCCCGCTGCAGGACAGCCTGCCAAGCCTTGGCAACCAAGGGGGGGTGCGCCTCCCGCAAAGGGCCCCAGCGCGGCCGGCTGCCCGGGAGACACAGGCAGCGGCAGCCCGGGGGGGACAGGCGCTCCGAGTGCATGGGGAGGGTGACCTTGCTCTTACCGTCTCCCAGATCTTTCCCGGGGAGCACAGGGGCCCTCCACACCAGCAGTGTTACTGTTGCAGCCACTGCAGGGGTGTCGCCCGCGGGCACTGCAGCAGCCCCCTTCCCACTGGGCAGTGTGCCCCGCAGGATGACAGCGGCGCAGCACCAAACCCCGCCGCCCTCCCCAGCGCCAGGCATCCACACATCCACCTTGGAGGGTGGTAGCAGGGGCTCTGGTAGCACATGCGATGTGGCGGGCACCACAGTGCCCCCTCCCTCATTCAGTGCTAGGGGGTGCCCTGGGTGTCCTGGCCAAGGGCAAGCCCACCTGGAGTACCGCCACGCGGAGGTGGGGGGGTGCACACACACCTGCAGGAGGGGTGCAGCTACGGGACTGATGAGACTCTGTGCGGAGCTGTTGGCTGGTGATGCCAAAGCGGCTGTGGGCTCCCCCCCTGGACTGAGGGGGGGGTCCCCTGGGCTGCTGCGGGGGGACGACTCCGCCAGAGCGCCACCTTCTCCAGCAGCAGCCGCCCCAATGAGCTGCACATCTGGTTTGTGGTGATGCGATGGAGCTGCCTCGCCCCCTGTCGCCTTGGGGCTACCCCCCCCCTCAGCAGGTGGGGGGGTGTCCAGGCCCTGCAAGCCCCCCTCGCTGGAGTCACTGGGCAATGGCAGGAGACCTGTTGAGGTGTCTGATACTTCGCCCTGTGCAGCTTCCTCATGATCATATGCGTGTGCCAGCCCCCCGTCCATACCCGCCTCCCCTGCTCGGTGCTGCTGCCGGGTGGTGCCAGTGAGCAGCAGGCTGGCCGGCTGCATGCCTGGCAGGTCATCTGGCAGCCACCCAGCACCGTCCAACATGGCACAGGGCCAGAACCATCCCCACGCTGCGCTGTACGCTCGGGCGCTGATGTCTGCCTTGGCGTCCAGGGGGGGCATAGCCACCTCCAGCACCAGCAGGCTGCCGCTGCCCAGGCCCGCCTCCCCCACGGTACAGCTGCCCCCCAGCAGCCCATGGTGGGGGGTGCATGCACTGCCCTGACCGCTGGCATGGCTGGGTGTGTCTTGAAGGCGCCACTCCTCCTCCAGGGCCTGTTGCAGGTGCGCTGCAGGGGGGGGGTGCAGCCTTCGCCAAGCATCCAAGGGGGGGCTGGAGTTGAATGTGCCCCCCCCCACAGCGTCTCCTCTAAATTCCCACAGTCTTGACCGCAACC
>Ga0307982_1000376_pt1 | contig 35282 bp, 28 predicted proteins | sample OrgLakmetagen989_FD_201847 | JGI IMG/M metagenome (GOLD analysis project Ga0307982, IMG submission 201847) | Saline water microbial communities from Organic Lake, Antarctica - #989 | ecosystem: Environmental > Aquatic > Non-marine Saline and Alkaline > Saline | place: Antarctica: Organic Lake... | reverse complement strand
CTGACTCGCCCGACTTGCTTTTGCTCGTTGAGGGGCCCATGGCAGCGGCTGCTACCGCAAGAGACGCTTTGCGGTGCGCCGCTGCCACACGCTGCGTGCGTTCCTCCCGAAACAAATAGTTGTTGCAGTGCAACGCACCGGGCAGAGCCTCAACGGTTTCTCCTGCGGTAGTTCCTAAGAAGGCGCTGGTTTTCGGTAAGACTAGGCCCCCCGTCTCAGCCGAGCCTACGGGAAGGTTGTCGCTCGCGAGGAGGGCCTGCATCGCTGCGGCACTGCTGCTGCCGTGAGCGCCCGACGCTTTCTGGCCGTAGCCTGCAGTTGCCACCCGCCCCAGGGCGTTTTGGAGCGTTTGTTTGCGGCTCAGCGCCGCGTGCACTTCCTTCAGCAAATTGGCTTCTTCTTCGTCCTCGCCGCCCGGGTCTAAGGCGTGTTGCGCCACCGCCGCCATGGCCCCTGCTGTGGTGTGCCACGCCGCGTGTTCGACCCTCCGTGCTGCCATGGCTTGCGCCCAAGCACCACCTGGAGTAGAGTCCTCCCAGGATCGCTGGGGGCTCGAAGTCTGGTCGAGATGGCTGTTTTGCTGCGCTGCTCTCTGATCCCTTGCTCCATCACTGCCAGCAGAGTGCTCGACTCCATCAGGCATGAAGGTAACCCTGAAAGTGGGCACATTCCCGCCATCAATCACCTCGCAACGGTACTGCTCCTGCACTCCTGGCGCCAGGCAGAAAGTGCCTTTGCCGGAGAAACCTACTGGCCAAATTTCGCGCTGAGTGTGGTACGCGGGGCGCGGGTCCACAGAGCCCATAGTTTCAACGGCCAACTCGCCAAGATCTGGAGTCGCTGCTGTGGAGGTGTCGTCGGACATACCCCCCGACGCCCCCGCCGCAGTGCGTGCTGCAACCGCCTGCTGAGCACGCTTGAAATAAGCTTCGCGCGCTGTTGAGGTCGCACCAGCGCCAGGCTCTGCGGCGGCGGGTGTGGCAATTGGCGGGGCCGTTGATCCTGTCAAAGAACTAGCGGCAAAGTCAGGCATCGGGCTCTCAGAGGGCACCATGGTGTGAGACCCTGGGTTGCTTCGACGAGATGGTGAGGATGGAGCCATTTCCTCCACAACCATGTTGTTTTCCACCTCCATGGCTCGCGAGAAAGCGGCGATGCTCACTTTTGCGTTCTGTTGCTTCTTGAGATTTCGTGGCAAAAAATCTGTGGTGACGATCGAGTGGTGGGCTTGAGACTTTTTTCTTTCTTTTTTTGGCGCACTTCTTCAGATTGATCTACGGTACGGAGAATTTTCAAGTGACAAGAGCTTCGGAGTTTCCGTACGCGAGTACAGAACGAATCTCCGTGCAACAGAAGAACATGGTCCCGATCTCTGGTGTACCTTTTATGTGAAAATACGTTGTTTTCAGCTTTTTAAAACCTCTTGCCGTCCTTCGAGTTTCTGTGGTTCTTCGTTGTTCTTTTCTACTTGTGATCGGGCAGAAGAGACTACTGACTAGCTAGCTGAGACGACTACTGAGACGAACAAGAAACAAGAAGCAAGAAGTTAGTTGCGCGACGCGAGACACAGGGCACAGGGCACGGCATCTAACGTCCAAGGAATCACAACACTTTGGGATTGTTGCTAGGTAAAGCAACCATCGATTATTTGGGGGACATCCTGGTTGTGTTCAATCGAGGCTGTCAGGTCTTCCAAGGAGGTGTGATCAGTGCGATTGTTGAAGGGTTTCCGCTGCTCTGAGCGTACGGCCGACAGTAATTCTCTAGCAAAAACCGCAAGTACAAACATGCGCATTTTAAAGCGAGACATTTCAGCGAAAGATGGGGCTGGTTCGGTGAAATTACGAGCTGAAGAAGCTGAAGACATGTGGCATACTTACCATTTAGTAGCACCTGGGGACCGGATACGGACTTCCACTCTTCGTAAAGTGGTTAAAGAAGGCAGCACGGGCAGCGTGACATCAGCTAAAGTGAAGCTGACTTTAACTTTATCTGTGAAGCGTGTAGAGTTTGATGCTGAATCGTGCACTTTACATGTGTGTGGGCCCAATGTGGAAGAGTCGGAGCATGTGAGGCTGGGTGCTTTTCACACCATTCACCTGGAGCTCAACCGAGACTTTACCATCGAAAAGGTTCAAAAAGCTGCCAAATGATATTGATACAGGAGAAAAGTTGCCACTCATGTCTTAACTTTGAATTTAAGCCTCTTGTTATTCGCTCGCAGTTTTTCAGTCTATTATGAGTTACGACGTCACATCCAATTTGTTCTCTGTGTGCGTATGCCATTGCGGCCAGGACTGTTGGGATGTGGTGTGCCTCGAACGACTGACTGAGGCGGCTGACCCTGAGCGAGGAGCGGAAGTGGCCGCGATTGCCATGGAAGCAGGGATGGCGATATTATGCATTATATCAGGATCCCTCACCATCACCAAGGCCAAACTGGACGTGAATATCCCAAAGAAGCGCAGCGGTGGCCCTTCTCAGCACGGCAAAGCTCTGGAACGCTTCTACTCGCAGGTTTTGTCAATTTTTGTGTGCATATTTACTTACTATGGAGTGGAATGTGTTAAGCGAGAGAGAGAGAAGGCTCTTCAATGCATTAATTGGCTGTGTATGCCTCAACTCTTGTATCTGTAGGTGCACGCAGCGGTGAGCAAGCACATTGATTTGAGCTTGATCAAAGTTGTGCTGGTGGGGTCCCCTGGCTTCGTAGCCGCAGACTTTTGCAAGCACATGTTTGAAGCGGCGGTGCGCAACGACGAGCGGGTACATGTGAAGCATTACTACTGTATGCATGATCCGTGTGCCACACTGTGTATTACTCCTGTTGTGATCGCTTTGAAGTTGAGAGATAAGGCTTAGAGAGGATGTTCAAGTGCGCATCTTACTCATCCTAGCCATCTTTTGACCCGGTCGCGTATGCATTTGACACTCAATTCGTTCTAGGTATTGATTGAAAACCGGGCTAAATTTGTGGTGTGCAAAGCGAGCTGCGGCCACAAGCGCGCCATTCAGGAAATGCTGGCCACGCCCGAAATCACGGCGCAGCTCATGGAGACAAAGGTTAACAACCTGATTAGAGTGCCCGAGAAAAGTGTTGGAATTATAATGTTTTCTGAAAGACTGCGTCTCGTATGAATTTCTACTTTTGACGATGTGACAATTATGTCTTGACTGCCGCAGGTGGTGGATGACGTGCGAGAGTTTGAGCGTTTCACGCAAATGCTGAAGGACGACCCGGACCGCGCTTACTACGGCTTCAAGCACGTGAGCTGCGCCGACGAGAACTTGGCGATTGACACCTTGATGGTGACGGACACCTTGTTCAAGAGCTGCGACGTGGCGAGCCGCAAGGCCTACGTGGCGCTGTGCGAGTCGGTGAAGGAGCACGGCGGCGTGGTGAAAGTGTTCAGCAGCTTACACGTGAGCGGCGAGCAGTTGAGCCAGGTGAGTGGGATTGCGGCGGTGTTGCGGTTTCCCATGCCCGACGACCTCTTTGGCTTGGGGCTTGAGGATGGCGACGATGACGCCGGTGGTTTCGATCACGGCAACGATAGCGCCGAGGACGACTTCTACGATTTCGGCGCTGGTGACGGCGGGGGTAATAACCGGGTCTTTTCCGCAGGCTCAGAACCTTCGATGGCCGAGGCTGAGGATTTCCTTTGAGTTGTGAGGTCCCTTTGGTCCGAGTGATATAATAGCAATTAAAATCTTTATCGATCTCCTTAATAGCTTTACTTTCGGGGTATTCTTAGGCTACAGGCTACTGGATATAACGTTCTATGGGCTATAGCTATAACTATAACAGTGTACGCCATATATATCATATAAAAGAACCGCAGAATCCCGAGGTGAAAACAACAGATAACCAGACAGAAAAAGGCAATCAACTGTAAGCAGTACGGGGAGGATGTGTTGCGTGTAGGAACCTCCAGTGCACGGGTTATTTCTTAGTACTAGCTCTTGCTCTGGACTTATTCTAGGCAGGGGACATCACGAAGCAACTAAGATACGTCCGTCGTCCATTTAGCTATCCAAATGTTTCCTTGTGGTAGTGTGGGCAGTGTAGTTTCACGTGCGATAGCGCCAGGTTATCAGTGCATTCCTAGATACGCGAACTTGAACTGAAGTGCCCTTTTTCTTCAGCTTCCGTTAGCCCCGCGAGCTACGAAGCACTTCCTTTCCACGGCTGCTCAAGCTCGTCGACCGAGAGCGCACGCCCCCTGCATTGTTGGCACTGTTGTTGCGCGAGCTGTCCCGGCGGGTGCCTAAGCCCGGCCCCATGCCGTTGGCCGACTTGAGCTCCACGTTCCGGCACCGCGCCGCAAACTTCAAGGAGCACAAGGTTTCGTCGGCATGCACGGCCGCTGGAGACGCATTGCACAGCATAGCAACCCGCGCGTGGCCACTCAAGGACCCTTTCAAGAAGTACGTGAGTTTGGAGTCCCGAAAGGGCACGTGACTACTGCTAGCGTTGCCGTTGGCGCCTGACGTCATTTTGCGGCTGAGCGCGCCGATGACGTCACCTAGGCATGCGAGGGACTTGTTGATCGCCTGGGCTTCTTTCAAGCGATCGCCGACCACTTCCGACTTGGCCACACGCTCACTGCCTGCCAAATCGACCAATTGCAAGCGAGACACGCTCACAGTGCCTGGCTTGTCATGGCCGCTGCTGTCGTAGCCGCCACCAACACCACCGCCATATACGCCTTGGCTGTTTCTATTATGGTTCTGATGGCCGCTCCCGTAATTTCCCATGCCATTGTTGCTGTGGCGGCGCCTTGGCCTGCCTGCGGAGCCATCGGTCACGCTGCTGAGCTCGGAATCGTGGCTGGTAATCGATAGCGCGTCCGACTGATGAAGGTTGTCGGGGGACTCAGGAAACGCCGAGAGCCTCGGGCCACCTTTGGGCGTGCTGTAACCACCACCATGCCCGGTGTGGTGATGGTTTGGCCGACCCCCGTTGCTGCCGCTGCCCACTCCGCTGCTGCCGCTGCTGGTGCCGCGGCGGAAGTCGTTCGGTGGTCCGCTCATCATAGCGTTGAAGGACGAAGAAGGTCCACGGTCGGTGCGGGTGCAGATGAAAGTGAGGATAGCATGGCTACGGCTCGATTGGTCGTTCATGGCGTGGCCACTCACCTGAGGTAAGAGAAGAAGAAGTCAATATGAGGAGAACACAGAAAGAGAATTCGGTTTCAAAAGGAAGCAGATTGAGTCGAGAAGAACAGTGGCAGGTATCTTAGGTTTTCGAAGGCAACAACACACAATGCACTCGTACCATGCGCCTCGCATCGCCAAACGCGACCAGAGCCGCCACTTCGCCCGCTGACGTGACCACGTGCTTGCTCAGGCCAGGCACAAAGGTGGCCCCGTTCGCAGTGTCTTGCCTAATGTAGTGGGAGTGTTTGAAATACAGCATAGTATCACATGAGGTGTTAGAAAAGAGAAGGCGCAGGAGACTCAGAGTAATTAGGGGAATGAATCTGCCTACTTACCGTATGTCAAGAGAGGCCCGTCGATTCAGGGCAGGTTTCACGGAGTTGCTTCGACGAGGGGTGCCAGGAGGGGAGGCAAAAGCTAAGCTGCTTCCTTCGGCTGCACCATTCTCAGGGTTCACGCCAGCGAGCAAATCGCGCACCTGTGCCCACAGCAGCACATGTATCGTCACAGACACGCCCCAAATAGCATGTAAGGCACACATGAGAAATGCGACACATTTCCCCCGATCCCCTCTTACACAGACTACATACGAAAGAGCACACACACACACAACACATCCACACGTACCGTTTCGTTGTAAATTTCCACGTATTCCACAGCGAAGGCATACGTGGCGCCACTCGTGACATCATCCTGAGCAATCGCGAAGGCCTCTCGCAGGGCCCGCATGCTCAGGCCCGTCCATTCGTCGTCGTCGGCAGCGGCGGCCTCTCGCGCGCTTTTCCCGACCAATCGCCCGGAGGGAGAGTGCGTGGGCTGACCGTCACTGTTGTGCCTCTCTAGGCTCGAAGAAGACTGAGGGAAATCGAGGGGCTCGGGCGAAAAGTTGGCGTCAGAAGCAAGCAACTGCGCCGCCGTCAAGCTAGGCTTCCCATTTGGACTATTTCCGTCGCCATTGCCATTATTGGCATGTGCGGCTGAAGGTGTTTTTGAGCCATGTATTATATTAGGGACTTTCCCAAACCCGCCTCGCTCGGCGCTCCTCTTGCCACTCATGGTGTAGGTTTTGCCACTCCCCGTTTGCCCATACGCAAAGACACACACGTCAGTGCCCCGCAGCACAAATTGGGGCAACAGCGGCCGCACGGTTTCGCTGAAGACGTCTTCTTGGGACGCACTAGGTGAGAAGACGGTGTCAAACTCGAACTTCTGAGGAGCCCCGCTGTGAGCACGCCCGTAATGCTTGGCCGCAGTGACCTATTGGAAAATGAAGAAGGCATATGCAAAGAAATCGTTCAAAATAGTACTTCGACAAACGGCTAAAATCCACCATTTCAAATGTGAACAAATCAATCGCACCTCAATGAGCTCCGGCTCGTCCTCAAAGAAAGACGTGGCTACGCGCACATGGGAGGGGTCGTTGATGCCACTACTGGGGTGATGTTCTGGCGCCATCACTTTGGCTTCAGCGGCTGTGTCTTCAATTGTAGGTGGTCGCACCCGCACATAGACCCGAATGTTGCCCTGGTACATAAAATAGAGAGAAAAGGACACAGGCACAAGAAGAAAGAGATGACGACAGAAAGTGAATTTCAAGAAACTTGCGACAGATGCTGACGCAGGCACAGAAACACAAGAAACCATTTTCCTCCTTTGCAATCTTCGACGACACGCACCTGTAATGCTACAAGTTTCTCGTAAAGGGCCCGTCGCCGCAAGCGCTCTTCGCGAAAGCGCACCTAAAGATTAGAAGAAAGAATATCAAGTTGAACCGGAGAGATAGAGGGTGGACATTTAAGAGATAAAAAAAATGCAAAACATAACACAATTCCATTCTCGCTATAACTAGATTGTAGATTCTTGAACTAAACTCATCCATTGACCATAGTACTTTCAAATGCCCACACGCACACCCTCCTACCATGGCCCGGTCATGCTCCGATCGCAGTCGCCGCATTTCCCCCTCTGACTGTGCTTGCCTCGCTGCCAGCAGTGCTTCACGCTCCGCCGCCAGAGCCTCCCTCGCAAAGGCCGCCATTTCAGCTGCTTCGCTCCTTGCCGCCGCTGCTTGAGCAGAAGAGGCTGCCTGCTCCGCCGCTGCTGAGGCTTGTGCCTTGGCCGCTGCCGCTGCAGATGAAGAAGAAGACGAGTGACTGCGGCTGCTGTGGCGGCGTTCTTGAGCGACCATATTCGAGACACCAGCACGAGCGAGCTCTAGCGCCCTCAGTCGAGCTTCCATGGAGTTCACCTCCGGCACCAGCGAATCCGCCAGGCCGCGATCTTTGTCGTTGCCACCATCTTCATCTTCGTCGTCGTCGTCATCCAGATTCAATGCTTTCGGTGATGTGAATCGCACGGGGGGTAAGCCTCGCGGAGAGGTGGTGGAGTGCTGGGACTGCGACGACTGCGACTGAGATGATGATCGCTGTTTATGAGCAGATGACGCTTGGGCATCGAAAAGCAAGGACCCACCAGACGAGCTCGCTAAGCTCAACCCGCTCGAGGCACTGGCACGTGGCAAAAGCGGCGGCGGTTTCTTTTTCTTCGACGATAACGACTCAAAAGCAGATGAACGAGCTGCTGCTGCTTCTAGATGGTTGCCATCATTGACTTGATTGTTGCCACTTGCTTGCTCCACCAGTCCCTTCAACCCAAACGCTCCAGCGGCACCCGCCATTTTCGAGAGCCTGGCAACGGCTTTCACCGTTTTCATAGCGCCTTTCAACCGGCGGTTGGCTTGCCATTTCTTGAGTCGGTTCACTGCACCCGACAAATCGGCCGAGGAGCCGTCTGTACCCCCTTCTTGATGAGCCTCTTTGATCCACGGGTGCCGCAACAGTGTAGTGGCGGAGGGACGGTGGTTAGGGTCCATAGTCAACATTTGCCGAATGAAATCTTTGGCCGAGTCCGAAACTGGGTCCCAAAACGGCGAGTCAAACACGAAGGTGCCTTTCACGATCTTCCGAAACAGCTTCCCCTGGTCGTCACTTTCGTCATAAAACGGGGGGTAGCCACCCAGTAGAATATAAGTGATAATCCCAAGCGCCCAAATGTCTACGGATGACCCATGAGGCTTGTGCAGCAATATTTCAGGAGCAATGTAGTCGGGGGTTCCGCACAGTGCCAAGTCACCTTTGAGGTCAGAAATGTGCTTGGCAAATCCGAAATCGGCGAGCTTGATGTTCGTGTCGTCGTTTGAAGACACCAGCAAAATGTTTTCAGGCTGTGCAGTCACAAAAACAATAAGGCACATGCAATCATTTTTAGAAGCCTCTCAGACATGGGAATACGAAAATGGTTTAGGCATTGAAAATAAAAAACACAGATGATCCGAGGGTGTCAAAAAAGCAGAGGCCCTTAAAGGATTGCATTGAGAATCAACCAAGCCTATGCATTACCTTGAGGTCTCGGTGCACTACATGGCGGCTGTGCAAGTGCGCGAGCGTCGACAACATCAATTCCACCACTACTCTGGCTTCAGCCTCATTGTACACCGTTTTCGCTTGAATGCGGTCAAAGAGCTCACCCCCTTCTACAAAGTCCTGCACCAAGTAAATGGTGTCCTTTTCGTTTTCAAACACGTCTACCAGACCAACTACATGTGGGTGGTGCATGTCGCGCATGATGTCGATCTCACGCTGCAAGTTTGCAGTTTCTAAAGCACTCAATTGTGACCGTTGAATGCATTTCACGGCAAAGACCGCGCCGTCTGAGTTGCGTTTGGCTTTTCGCACCACTGAAAAAGAGCCTTCCCCGAGCACATTCTCGAGCGTGTACTTCTCTGAGAAAGGGCGAGCATCCAACCGGACCAGTGCGCCCGGCACTTTGACCTCTTCGTCACCGTCGTCGTAAAGCAAATCATAACGCCCATCAGGCCATACTTTGGTGATTTTACCAGGGAACCATTCGTCCCCTTCATCAAAAAGTCCTTCCACGCGAGCGCCCACTGAGAGGCGTTCAGGAGCGGCTTGAGGTTTCACCGAATCCGAGTCGGAAGGTTCATAAGCTGAAGAGACCGCAGTTGCGCTGTCCTTTTCTGCGGTCTCCTCGTCTCCATCTTCATTTTCCTCTTCTTCTTCATCAACATCTTCTTCTTCATCATCATCGTCGTCCTCTTCACCCTCTTCTTCTTCATCATCATCGTCGTCCTCTTCATCGTCTTCCTCCTCCTCTTCATCGTCTTCCTCTTCTTGATCCTCGTCCTCGTCACCTGTTTGCTCCTCTTCTTTCTGATCTCTAGCGATGTTGTCTTTGAGTGCCTTCAACAATTCATTGTAGTCTAACTTGCCATCGCCATCGCAATCAATAATTGCCATGATGTCCTTGGCATCTTGCAAGGTTACATTCTCAATGCCCATCAGAATCATAGCCGCTCTGAACTCCCGAATTTCAATCGTTCCATTCTTGTCTTTGTCGAAAGTCTCAAATAATTCAGTGGCGCGCATACCACCGTGTTCACGAGCATACAGTCGCATTCGCCTTAAGATGTCCTGTGCTGCTGCTTCTTTGGACGTTTCAACCTCAGATTCTTCTTCTTCTTCTTCCTGCTCTTTAGCAATATTGTCCTTGAGAGCCTTCAACAATTCATGATAGTCTAACTTGCCATCGCCATCTTTATCAATGATAGACATGATTTCTTTTGCGTCTTGAATTGTTGCATCCTCGATGCCCATCAAAAGCATAGCAGCTCGAAGTTCACGGATTTCGATCTTCCCACTGTTGTCTTTGTCGAACGTTTCAAATAATTCAGTGGCGCGCATACCACCGTGTTCTCGAGCATACAGTCGCATTCGTCTCAAAATATCTTGCGCTACTTCTTCCTTTGCAGATTCAACTTCCTCTACTTCTTCGCTTTCTTCTTCGTCGTCGTTTTTACTACTAGTAGCGTTCTCTTCGACTTCATAGCCATCTTCTTCCTCGTCTTCATCTTCGCCATCTTTATCGTCTTCATCGTCGACATCCTCTTCGACTTCATGTTTATCTTCTTCTTCTTCTTCCTGTACTGATAATTGGGATTTCTTCTCTTCTTCACTTTGTGCAACTGCAGCCTGAGATGTGGCTTGGTTTTCCAGATCCGGTGTCGACGAGGTTGATTTGTCCCGATTACTCGACTTGCGGGCCCAACTAAACCACCCTTTCTTCTTTGAAGCTCCCTCGGACTCGGGCGAAGAAGCAGCTGCTGCTGACGACGAGGCTTGGCTTCTTTCGTCCTCGTCCTTGGTGTCACTCGCGAGGACTCGGCAGTGGTCCCAAAAGTAGCCTGAATCGTAACCGTCTTTTCGCACGCGCGCCTTCTTGTCGTCTTCGTCGACTGCAATGACGGTGCCAATCTCCCATTCCGTGCCGTCATCCTTCACTTCCACACGCTGCCCTATATGCCATGTTATCACCGCGCCTTCGTCTTCTTTTTCATCTTCATTTGCACGCACGGTGGCAACAGCTGAGGAAGCACCTGATTGAGCCTCAAGGGTGGCAATGCTGCGACACTGGTCCCATATGTAGCCTTTGTCGTAGCCATCTTTGGTGACCCGAGGTGCACCATCAGACTCGATATTTGACACAACACCTTTTTCCCACTCGTCATCGCAGTCGTCCTTGACCTCCACTTTTTCTCCGATCCGCCAAGGTTGATCTGTATCAGTCGGCACCGGTGGTAGAAGCTCCTCTAGTGGAGCGTTTGGTGGTGGTCCTCTCGGCGAATCTGACAAAAGCGGTTCGCCAGGAGAGAGCATGCCACTCACCAAACCAAGCATGTCTTGGTCTGCATTACCGTGTCCTGTGTCGACTGACAGTTGGCGATTGGGTGAAGAACTTGGCCGGTCAGGGCTCCGCATGCGGCCAGAGTCGTCGTATTTGAAGAGAGTCGGTGCTGGCTTCTTTTTGAACTGGCAGCAAAATAAAAAAAGTCCAAAGGATAAAAGATGTCAATTAAGGAACATGCTAAGAATCAAAGAAGAACTATAATTAGCCGCGTTTAAAATGAAAAACTCTCCATTGGAACTTTTTTGTGATCATTTTGGATATCATTCATTCGTATTGATTTGCGAACCTCTTTGAGTTTGGCCAGCAGGTCTTTGTACTCGAGCTTTCCGTCTCCGTTTGAGTCCGCAGTCCGGATGGCAACCTTCACGACCGACGGCGGGCAATCGAGCCCCATGCGCTTCAGAGCACTTCCAAATTCTGCGCAGGATACTTTCCCGTTGCGATCTTTGTCAAATTCCCGAAACAATTCAAGCGTTCTCAACGGGCCATTCTGTTTCGCGTACTCTTCGATGCGGTGCCACACCACGGCTATTGCGTCGTTAACAGGCATCGCCAGCAGCGCGGCGTGCTCTGCCGACTCTTCACCGTGATAATTTTCTTCGTGTGGCTGCCTTATTGGTCGAGGCGGCGTGGTAGGGCTTGTAGAGCGCACATCCCTGTGCGAGCGCGGCAACGTGTCTCTGAAATGCGTGCTTCCAGAATTGGGCGCTTCCTCGTCTACAAGAGGTCGACGGTGGTTAGGAGGCGAGTTCTGTGGCGAGGTTTTGGAACTGTTATGAACAGGCGAAGCAGACCGAGTTCTTGGGTGATTATCATCGATGTGGTGGCCATGATCGTCGTAATGAAAGACAGGCTTCGCAGGGCGGGCTCGAACATCTTTCAGCTTGGGCAACAGCTCTTTGTACTCCAGTTTCCCGTCCCCGTTTGGATCTGCCGTTTTGATGACAGCTTTGATGGCCTTCTTGCTGGCGCCGACTACATGTAGCCGCTGCAGCGCTTTCCCAAACTCCACATGGTCCACTTTCCCGCTGCGGTCCTTGTCCATTTCCCGAAAGAGCTCCAGAGGCCGCAGCCCGCCTTCATGCTTGGCGAAAGCTTGCATGCGCTCCCAGATCAAGTGCGCAGCTTCTTCGGTGCTGAAGTTATCCAAATGCAAGAACAAAAACTCGCCGGTGGACGGGTCGACCGCAGAGGCCACGTCAGAAAGTGGCTGCGGACCCTCACGGTACTGGCTACTGCTGGTGCCGTGATTGTTTTCTCTGTGGCGGCTACGGCTAAAAGCATTTGAACCGTTTACAGCGCCAGCATTATGCTCCGCTCGACGAGAATGCGATCCCGACCGATCTTCAGCATGGCTCAGGGCCTTCTCTGGAGCTAAGCTAGGCCAATTAACGCTCCCACCAACATTGAGAATGCGTCGATTGGCATCATCGCGCCTGTAAGCCATTTCTAAGCTGCTGTCGTGGGCAGCAGCCGTGTTGTGACGGCTCTCGCGTGGAGCGCACAAATCAAACAACTCCATGTAATCGAATTTCTCCTTCTTGGCAGAGGTAAAAGCGTGCTTCGAAAAAGTGGCGTCTGATAAGGGCATGATTGCGATGGCAACCTCCAGCGATGCAACGCTCCCTTTCGACCCGAAGCACAAGTCCAGTGCAGTGCTCAACTGTTTGCCATTCATGTATCCCGTGCCATCTTCGCATGCTCGGAAGTGCCTCAATGCAGGTACTCGCCCTTCTCGACTGATGAGCGCTCGCAATCGCCCCACTAGAGCTTGTGCCGCTGCTTGTACCTCAGGCGACATAGTCACCGCGGCTGCCTTTGATGTCGACGCTTCTGATGCGGATGCTTGCGTCGCACAGTCATCGTCGTCGTCACTAACATCTTCGCCATCGATGGCATCTCCGCCGACTTCGGACGACAGTGTCCAATGGGTATTGTCGAGATCGAAAGACCCGTTTGGCTCATCTTCAGCAGCGTTCAAATCTGTCAATTGGGCCGGCTTTTCATCAGAATCACCAGCAAAATTATTCGTCGTTGGCGCTGTGTAGGATGCCTTTTGGCTGGGAAACAGTTTGGGCGGCGAAGGGTTGGTTTTGTGCGGTGACGGGCTCTTGGCCTTGGGTGCCACTAACACACCTAGTGCATCGAAGTCGAGGCCTTTGCCTGTGCCTGTGCCCGCGCCCGCGCTTCTAGCAGCCTGCAACAACTGTGCTGCAAGCTTGCTTGAAACGCCACGCACATTCAACCTTGCGAGCCCGGCCGCAAATGCATCGGCGCGCAGTGGGGCAGCGGGCTGCAATGCTGCATCAGCAAACAGCATGGCGAGAAACCGCTTGCTTTTGCGCCCACTCAGATCCTCGTCTCTGCTCGGGCTTCTAATGGAGCCCCCAGGACTGGTATTACCAGAGGGCCCGTTTGCAGCAAACGACCGAAGGCGGTCCCAAATCAAATAGGATGCCTGGTCCAGAGGCCGCGCGCTCACGTCTATAATTGGAAACCCAAATTCTTCAAGAGCAGAAGTTGCAGAATTCTGACTCCTCGATTCTACCGTAGGCTCGCCACCCCCAACCCTTGCAACATGCGCGGACGTGCCGCCGGATGGGCGCAAGCGCTCAAAAGTGTTGTAAGAATGGTGGCTTTCGTTCTGACTACTGGTGCTTCTGCTTGATTTGACCGCTGCTGGCGCTTGTAGCGGAGCTGACGCAGCCTTGGTGGCAATAGTTTGCCGAGGCACGTCATCGTGGTCGACTGATATTGTCTCGTTGCCGTCATCGTTGTCGTCATCATGGTCGACGGACACCGTTTCGTTCAAAGACCTCTCACGCCAATCACTTTGCGCTCTTTGTTGATGCGATGCCTGCGCATGCCCTGAGCTGCTCTTGAGCGCCTTGAGCATGTCTCTGTAATTCACCTTGTCCGAAAAATCGGCATCGGCAGATTGTATCACTGCGTTTGCCATGCCAACTGAAACACCTGTAATGCCCATGAGCATAAGTGCAGCTCTAAATTCAGCAACGTCAATTCTTCCACTGCCTCCTTTGTCGAATTTCTCAAACAGCGAGACGGCACGCAAACCATCTCCTTCGGCAGCAAAGTCACGCATCCGCTTCCATATCAGCTTCGCAGCGTTCTCAGTGCGCTGAGACGCCACATCAATTGAAACATCGAGTACATTCTCATGACCACTATTGCTACCATCAGCGTCCACTTCTGGCGTCGAGAACGACGTCTTAATTTTCGAAGGTGACGAATACGAAAGCATGTGCGCTTTCGATGTGTTCAGCTCTTTAACAAAGCCCTCGAATTGGAGTCTTCCTTTGGCATCGATGAAATCGTCAATCACTTCCGAACGGAATACCAACTTCACGATCTGCGGCGTTGTTTTGATCCCCATTAGCTTTAAAGCACCTCCAAATTCTTGCAGGCCAAGACTTCCACTCTTTTCTTTGTCAAACTTTCGAAAGACTGAAACGGCACGAGCGCCGTCATCTTGGCGGCAAAACTTCCGAATCAAGTCCCATGCAATTTCTTCAGTCGGTGCAAGTGTGCTGATTGCCACTACATCGTTACTGAGGTTCTGAGAACGTACAGCACTATCATTTGCAATAGGCTCAAACACAGAAGTCTTCAGGTAAATCGAGTTGGAAGGAGATTCGTCGACCTTGGCACGCGCCTCATTCGTTTGAATCAGCCCGCCGACGGAAGGAGGCGTTTCGTCCGCAAAAGGTGATTCTGGGCCTGGTGGATCAGCTGCGAAAGAGATTGTTCCCAGCATGTCTGGAGAACCGCGCCCACCACCTTCACCACGAATGGTTGAGAAAAACGTCTCTTTGAAGACCCTGGAGTCACTGAAAGACGGATGATCTTCATTGAGCAGAATGGCCTGCGGGTACTTCTGCTTCAGAAGGTCTACGTTATCCGCGTGACACGATGCTTCCTCTTCGAGCTTATTCTTCAACATCACAATGGTTTGGTCCAATAAGTCTACAAGCTGGGCATGCTCATCATCGAGCTCTTCTTTTGCGGAATCGTAATCACTCAGAACCTGCCTCAAGTGATCCTCTGCGTCCTCAATTTCGTTCGAAAAGCGACTTTCGACTTCGCCCATTGCGGTTTGAAGGTGTTCAGTGCCTTTCACGAGTTCTTCAGTCGACGTGGCAGCTCGATCCTCAAGATCTTGAATGAAGTGCCTATACCTTTCTTCTTCCAAAGTCAAAAGCTCAGCACCACGCCCTTCGGCGGCTAACATTTCGCTCTCCAGTTCGCCAGCTCGATGCTTAAAAGACGTCTCCAGCTTGTGTAGACGGTCCGTAAGATAACTCGACGCGCTCGCACCGCCCTTCGCTCGATCAGCTGCCTCCTTGGTCAAGTGCCTGTCTGCGTGGAACTTGTGCTCCAGCTCAGCTGTATCTCTCTGCAGATCACCTATAATGGCCGACGTTTTGGCTCGCATCTGATTTTCAGCCTCGACATGCTCTTCTTTGGCCCGACGATGCTTGGAGCGAATCGATGAGATGATCTCGTCAAGCTCTCGCATGATACTCCCTTGCTTCGCGGTGAGAGCAGACATGGCCTCGGAATGAAGGCGTTTAGAATCATGCACTGCCTCGTCATAATGCTTTTGGGCGTCATTCCGCATGGTTTCAACCTCGCCAAATGTTACCTGGAGCTGCTTCAAGTTGTTGTTGTACGCTTTAACCATTGCTCCGGCGTCATTGTTGAGCTCTTCAACGATGCTTCGGTGCCGAGTCTCCTCCTCGCGCACTGCCACCTCAGCTTCAACCAGCTTCTTTGCTTCAACTTCCGCGTTTTCGCCGACGGCATGCATGGCGCCAGATAAGTCACCGATCTCAACCGAAGTTTCGGCTGTTTTGCGCGCAGCCTCTTCAGCCGATTCAATAGCCAGCTTGGTAGCTCGAGCAATAACTTCTTCGGCCCTCGCTCTAGCAGATGCATGAGCTTCTGCGACTGCCGCAGCAGTTTGTTGAGCCACCCGGTCAAGTTCCTCTTTCGAAGGATTCCCGGTTGAAACAAATTGCTTTGAAGCTGCTTCGACATCTTGCTCGCCCGCCGCTGCATCGGCTAACATTTTCATTGCTTTGGCTCTCTCCGCTGCCGCACATTCTGATGCTACTTTTACATCCTCGCGTTGGCTCGGGTCTGCTTTGATGCGATAAGCAGTCTTAATCTCATCCGAAATCTCATCATTCAGCTCCGAGCTCTTGTTTGAAGTGTGATCTTCGTGACGAGGGCTTTGATCTTGGAGAGACTGCTTTGAGGAATCTACGCTGGCACTCTCCGGCAGTGGCTCTTTTCGTTCGTGCGCATTGGCATTGGGCTGGCTTTCAAGCGAAGCGTGTTCGGAAAGGCTTCCCCTTTGAGCTCTGATTCGACTGCGCAAAGCATCGGCTTCCTCCAAAAGATTTTTCCTGAATTCACCCCAATGGCGGCTCTCTTCCGAAATCATCGCCGGGCTCTTGATGTCATATTTTTTGGATTGAGTCCATGCAGAGCTTGACAGAGCGACGTTGTCAGCGCTTGCAGTATGCACAGGTCCACTGGCCTTCGGGGTACTTCCGATTCTAGGCACTGGCCAATGAGGAGACGTATACTCACTGCGTGATAACTTCGTCGCAGGGGAGAGCGCATGCTCGATGCGAGAAGGCTCAACTCTTCGCTCTGCACTACGTGACCTGGACGTGTGATGTTCATTTCTCTGCCAGGCGCTCAACGAACCACGGTCCCAAGCGCAGCGCTCCACAGACTGTGACCGGTAAGGTGCTGCTGCATTGCGCTCAATACTTGGTGCGCGTGTGTAGCGGTTACCCACGACGGCATCTGTGCTTGCCCGGCGCGGATGGATAGCAGTGGGTGCGCGAACCCGCCCGGCAGTTAGGGCGTGGGATTCAATCGTGGGGTTTGCGCCGCTAGGCCTTTCTAGACTTCGCATACGTGAAGGAGGGTAGCCATGTATTTGCATTCCACTCTTTTTGTTGTAGTGGTTGTGCGAAGCAAACGGAGTTGATGAAGACCCCAGAACCGTCGCCCGAGTGCCAGCCGCGGCGGCGTCCTGCAACGCAGGCCGTTCCGATCGATCGTCTAGCAATGCTAACAGAGTTTCTAGCGGCGACGTTGCACTACCATTTACAATAGCTCTCGATCGTTCATTGCCCTGCCGCGCTTGGCGCAGTTGCTCTGTTTTGAAGCGTGACGAGAGCGCTGGTGCTTCAGATCGGGAGTTGCTCAAGAGCGGTGCTCGGCGTACACTGGATACCGTTGTTGGCATTGCTGCTGCAGTCGTAGCGCGCTTTGAAGCATAGTGTTGACCGGGCACAATATCTCGTCTATTGGTCTCGACATTGGGCCTGAAACGGCTGCGCTGCTCAAGATCTGTTGACATTTCCCACGCGAAGCAACATTAATGAAATAATATAGAAAAGACCGAAAATGTACATCGAAAGTGTAGTCGCGCACCGTGCTTCTGCCGATTCTTTAAAACTGACGAGTAGAGTGCATTCTGTGCCTCCACTATTCGGGCGGTGTAGTCATTCAGGTTTGCCATGGCAAGCACCAGGCACCTTAGTGCATGAACTGTCACAGACCGTCAGACCGTCCACTTCTCAAAAAGCCTGAAGAGCAAAAAAGTTGTTGGTTGGGAAGTCGAGAGTTTCAAAGTGAGAGAAAGATAGTGAAGAAGGCGTAATTTTTTACGGCCATTGCCTCAGTCCAGAGTCCAGAGCTTGGAGCCGCTAAGCCGCTTGGTGTTTCGAGAATTGAGCTCAAAGCGCAGACGCCCGGGCCTCACAAAAAATGGTGCGTCTTGATATACTGATGACTTTCTTCTCGAGACTAAATACTCTTAACACTATTTTCTTCACAGGAGCTATTTTTGTGTTACCGGCCTTGCTTTTCGCCGACGGCGGTGACAGCAAGCGTCTCAGCCCATCTCGACGGCCTCGCACGCCCAGCCTCGCTTGTGGTTGCGAGGGGCAGTCAGTTAGAGATCTATGCCCCTACTGGAAGCGGTAGCGATGCTGCCGATCGACTTCGGCTCCGAGCTTCAGTGGCACTCTTCGCGTCCCTAGTTGGGTTGCATGTCGTAACAGTATCTGGGCGCCAGTACCAGCTCAACAGAGCAGAGGAGGTCACAGCACTAGCTCCTTCCGAGGCCGTGGACTTACTACTTCTATGTCTTGCCCCAGCAAAACTAGTACTCGCGAAATTTGACCCGCGACTCGGGCGCCTCGTCCCTGTGCGGTCCGTATGGCTAGTCAGTGTTATGTGGCGCGATCTCACCATATTCAATACTTCCACCTTAGCTCTGTTAGGGAGCCTACTCCACACCCCCTTCATTGCTAACACTTTCGTAGAACTCTTTCGTGGCTGCTACTACATACAGCCTCCTTACATTCCCTTATTTTTATTATTTCCTCTGTGTGCAGGCTCTTTAACCTGGACGAGGGCGCCGTTGGTGCGGGGGCGTTTGCTCACAAAGCTCTGATGGCGCATCGGGCATCGTCAGCGTCAACTGGCGATGCCTTCTTTGCTCCACTCGCTGCCGTCGAGCCGCCTTCACTTCAATTGACTCCCCCTCATTGCTCTGATGAGCCTTCACCGGAGCTCACTGCTAGCAAAGCAGCGGCAGCAGGAGCAGCAGGTGGAGCCATCAGTTTGCGTGGAGGAATGGTTGGGCGCGGTGCTCGCTGCGCAGCAGTTTTAGTGCGCGGCCAAAGTCTCGTGATTTTGCCTCTTGCCCATGATCAGACAAGCCTTCCTAAACACCAGACTGCTCCAAGTGAAATGAGCGGCAGTTTGGCTGGAGCAACAAGCAGTGTCGTGGAAGAAAAAGTGCCACTCGTAGCTATTCAGTCCAAGCGCAATATGAAAGGTGGTGAAGCACTTCTAGTTGACGATCTTGTTGAGGCGAGGTTCGATAATGCTGATGTGGTGACAGCTTCAGATACTGATGGTATGACGAGTGCAAAATCAACGGGAACGAAGGATCCTTCAACTATCGATGACGAGGAGGAGGAAGAAGCAGGAGAAGGTGGTGATGGCGATGGCGACGATGCGGTCGTTAAGGAGGCAAATAGTAAGACCAAAGCCATTGAAGATGGCGAAGAGAAGGAGGCAAACATCGAAATGGTTGATGAAGAAGAGGACGATGAGAATGACGAGGGTGACGTGAGTACCGACGACGAAAAAGACGATGCACTTGACTACGATGTTAGTAAAAGCGCGTATCTCGCCACGGGAGGAGGATCACGGACAGCACTTGGCGGCGCAGCCATGAGTAACCTAGGACTGCAGGCAGTGCGGAGCACGATGGGAGAGAAAGCTAAGGGTGGAGTAGCGGCAGCGGCCCAGCGCAGCAATATTCCTGCTCCTTTCACTGTAGACCTTGCAGCACTCGGAGTAAGACACCACTCTTATTCGTAGAGTATATCTTTTTACCCCCGCCTATCTCCTGATGTTTTTCTCTTCAATCGCCTTCGTACTTAATGTAAGAGGCAGATTTCTGACAAGTAGTTTTTTTTTTTCGTTATTTCCGCATGCTTATTTTCTGTTGGATTTGCCTGACTTGATATGGACAGGTGACCGGCGCAGTGCGAGACATGTGCTTTTTGGCTGGATACTCTGACCCCACACTGCTGATTCTGTACGAAGACACGTCGTCTTCTTCATTGACAGCGACAGGAAGTTCCGACGATGCTGCAGAAATGGGGGGCAACAGCAGCAGCCATCGCTTGCCGTTTCCCGGTGGGGTTCCAAAAGAAGGCCGGTGTGCAGTGGTAGCGGTTGCGTTTGACCTCAGTGGTCGAAACGCTCGCAGGCATTCACCCCACGATGCCCCTGTTTCTACTTATCTTACACGTACTTCGAGTAGTGCCAGTCCATATGCTGCTTCGAAAGGCCGCTTCACTAGGACTGCTGCTGCTTCCGCGGCTCAGGCAGCCGCAGCCAGGACAGCTGCTCAAGCTGCGGGAGTCGCTGCGCTGCGGCGATGGTGCGTGTGGCGAGTAGGAGGATTGCCGTTTGACGCTACCAAATTAGTGGCCGCTCCTCTGCCCACCAGTGGGGCCTTGGTGCTTTGCCGCCATGCCGTGCTCTTCGTAGACCACACCAGGCGCGGCGCAGCGGCAACTTCCGCATTCTTTACCTCGGCGCTGCCTACGTCTTTGACCAATGGTGCTGGAACGACTGCCAGTAGTTGCAGCAATAGTGCAGACACTGAGGCGCCTGGAGAAACTGCGTTGGAATCTGCGGATCTTGCGCAGTGCTGTTTCGTGTCCCCCTTCCTGGCTCTCCTTGCCACTCCAGCAGGTCGCCTCCTCAGTGTGACGCTCGAAGCGCCCAACCGCCTCGCTGGGTCCAGCAGTGGTTTGGCAGCGCTACAATTGCGACGGGTGGCCGCTTCGCCCCTCTCCAGCTGCCTGACCGCGCTAAATGCACCTCCTCTCAATGGACCTTCCAACAACGATCCTCGGATGCAAATCAATAGACCTAACAACAACGGTCTAGCCACTGTTTTTGTCGGATCGCGACTGGGCGATTCTCTTTTGCTTCAATGCTCTCTTGAAGGTGCTACCAATGACAGCAACTGTGGTATGGTCGTGTCTGAGACCACTCAAAGCGGCAGCGAGGCCTTGATTGTGAGCTGCGACAACACTAGCAGCAGCAGCAGCAGCAGTAGTAGCACTACTGTAGCCACTGACGAGGTTGCTTTAGATCCGGCGGCTATCTCAAAGATGAAAGTAGTGGATTTGCGAGCATTGCTAGCAAAGGAAGGTCTTGACACTTCAGGGCTAAAGAAAGACCTTGAGAAACGGCTGCTAGCTGCCAGAAATGTAAAAAGTGAAGAAAACCAAGTGGCAGAGGTTGCCAAGGCTGATCCCCCCGCCAAACGCGCTAAAGTTGACGCTGGAGCTGCCAGTAGCCATCGTTTTGAGCCATTGATTCCTCTCGCGAGCGCATGGAGTGGAGATGGAGACGAAGGTGACGAAGAAGATGCTTTCTTGTATGGCCATGCGTCACCTCTTACAGTGGTTCATGAACCAATGAAAAGTGGAGCTGCTACTACAGGCAACCATGGTATTGGCACCACCATCGATCGTGGCTATTGCAAAGTGTCAGGGTTGCGTGTCGTTGATGTGCTGCCCGGCGCCGGGCCTTTAGGAAAGGGAGTCTTGGCAGAGGGTAGTCCAGGAATGGGGCGGCAATTGGGGGCGGCACAGCTCCCTCGTGACAATAAGCTAGTGGCAGCTCAACGCGCAGATGCAATGGCTTTTCAGCAAGGTAGAGCATGGGATGACACCGACGCAGGTGGAGGAGGAGAAGTATCTGGAGTTGGCAGTGAGGATCATGGTGGGGCAGTTACGGCGAACGAGAGGAAGAGTCAAACTTTGACGGCTATACATGGAGACTCTGTGGCGGGTGCAAGAGAACTGCTCTATTGCTCTGGTATGGGCACTGAGTCAGGAGGCATCGTAGCTGTAACTCACGGTCTCACTCAAGGCTCTTTCCTTGACCCTTTTGTTCCCAACGCAAGCTCGACAGGAGGAGCACCTTGGGCTGTGCCGCTGCCTTCTGGCTTGAGTGTTTCTGGGCTGTTTACCCTTTCAGCAACGAAGTATAGAAACGAAGCCGTGGTAGGAACGAGTAAAGCAGGCACTTCAACAGCAGCGTTGGTGGTTTCAGGCCGTTCATTGAATGGCAACGGGCGTACGCGAATCTTGGCTGTTGAGAGCGACGACCAAGGTCACGACAACAACAACGAAAGCTCTTTGACTTTGACTGAAGTGAGGGGTAATGAAATGTCTCTGCGCTCTGACGTGGAAACACTCGCTCTTGGCTCTTTAGCACCTTCAAATCACGATGGTCGAAGCGATGCTTTGTCGTCATCGTGTGAGGTTCAAGTGCATGCTCAAGGCGTACACTGCTTTCTTCACACTGCCACAAGCGCTAAGGCAGCGGCAAAGGTTGCAACTTTGGCTTGGTCTTTTGAGAACGCTTTGCCTGATTGTTCAGGGATTTTGAGTTGCGTGAATGCATCTTTTGGGGCTCACTGTGCTGCACTTTTGGTGTCGACCTCAACCAACAGCGAGCATGGCCATGGCAACAGCGGTGGTGGTAGCGCATCGTCTTCTCTCGGGCCTCAACAAGGTGGAAGCTCAAGTACGCATCTCCTGGTTGTACGATACTGTTCTGCTTCATCGAATGAGCGCTCAAATTCTTCGGCGGTGTCGCTGGTTCGAGTGGATCTCGCTCCAGGAGAGCCAGCCACCACCCCATGGAATGCGTCTGAAGTTACTGCAGTTTCGGTGGTTGATGACCGGGCAGCAAGATCAGCATGGGAACTGTATGGAGCTTTGGGGGCTAAGGCGCGTGCCTCTTTGTCTGCGATTGATTCTGGTGGTGAGGATATGAATGTGGCAGCTTGGGACATGATTGCAGTGGCGTACACTGGAGGTAGCGTAGCATTGCATTTGGTGCCGCCGCCGCCGCCTGACAGTTGCTGCAGCGCTCGTTGTGGCGGTAACAGTGGTGGAGTCGCAGTGCAACAGAATTCACTGCTCTTGGTTCGACTCCCATCTGCGTCCTTCGGGCCCTCAAGCTTGATGCCATGCGTTGCACCTATCAATCGCCATCGCGCATCTCGTGGCAGTAGTGGTGTGGGCCAGAACCATGGCATGGAATTGGACGGCAACGATGGCGACGGTGCAAACGCTCTCGCTGCTGGTATTGGAGGCAGCAACATGGGGCAAAAGATCAGTGTTGACGTCGATGTCGAAGAGCAAGTTGTGGGTGAGGACGACGACGATGAAGATGACGAACAGGACGGAGAAGAAGAGGAGTGTGTGGCAGCTCCTCGTGTAGTTGATTTGATGATGTTAGCCCTTGACCGACGAGGCAATGGGTTGGTGTCCTCATCTTCTGGAGATGTCTTAGGCAAAGTGGGCGTACCCGACAATGAGGACCCTGAAAGGTTGATGCTGGTGTTAGCGACTGAAAGTGGAGATTTGTGCGTGTACCTATCAGCCGAGTTGAGCCCTTGTGATAACGACCATCCAACCCCTAAGGCAGCGCCCATCACCACTGAAGACGATGACGACGATGATATCGATGACGAGGAAAAGGGCTTTGAAGGGAGCGGTCTAGACGAGCGCTGGCCTCGAACTTTCAACCGCGTGCCGCAAGATATTGTCACGCGAGGACCGGTGACAGACGCTGGAACCTCATCTGAAGACGACAATACTACTGCATCTCAGTTGAAGCCCGTCTTTTCGCCTCCGGTGCTGCGGCTTTGGACTATGCCTGTGCCAGCTGCTTCAGCTTCGTCGTCGTCATCGTCGTCACCTCATTCGGTGAATGCATTACCAGCCGTCGTTGTGTTGTGCTTGACCCCATCTCCAGCTGTGCTCGCTGCACCTCGCGGCATGCCTCTGCTTGCGCCAGCTCAACACGCGTTGCGAGATCTTGTGACCGCTGCAACCAGCAGCCTTCCTGGCAGTAATTACCTCTTCGCGCCGCCTCTCGCTGGGAGCGAAGGTCAACTTCTCACTGCAGGCGCCCTCATCCCAAAACCAAATGTCTCTCGTGCTTCAACGACTAGCTCCACTACACCACTAGCAGCATCTTCATTTTCACCGCTAGTGCTCCTGCGCCCGCCGCCACACGCAGCAGCAACAGCGGCAGCAACAGCAGGAGGAGCAAGCTCATCTGCCACTGCATCCTCTAGTGTTGAGTATCAAGCAGACAGCGAAGCTCTGCTGTCATTTGGCGGGTGTGGCGCGGGGGTCGCCATGCGGAAGGTACTTGATCAATTAGAGGATGAAGCAGACTTTTCTTTTATTGTCTTCTATTTGTTTTTCTTATGTACGTTTAGTCGAATGCATTTCTTTTAGTTTACCTCCTGCTGTGTGTGCACGTGCCTGTCTGCCTGCGTTCGTAACCGGTGGCAACAAATCCAGGTGTTCTTGGGAGTGCGGACCCACGCCATCGCCTCGCTCTCTGCCAAAGGCTTGCAGGAATGGTCTCCTCTGCGGCGCAATTTAGCGCAAGCGCCCAAAGTTGTGGTGCTCATCTCGAAGCCTCGGCCGAGGGAGCCAGCGACTGTGGCCGCGAAAGGTCTGACAGCTGTAGCCTCGCAACGAGCGAACGCAGTTGAACGGACAAGACTCGACTCTGACTTTCCTCCGTGCGTATCTGAAATGAACGCTCAAGCATGCGAAGGGTGTCATTTTTTAATGAGTACTCTCTTTCCCTTCACTTTTGCGCTGCTTTACTCCTCTGCCTTTTTACTTTACCTTGGAGTACAATTCGCAAAACTTTCCATTTTGATTTCCTTGACATATTTTTTTCTCATTCTTCACTTCGTGTTGCATTGTCCTTTGTCTACAGATACGCGACGAGCTTTTCGGAGCCTTCTACCTTGCCATCTCCCTCTGAGGTTCTGCCGGGCTTAGAAGGCCGTTCGTCTTACGCTTATGCAACGAAAACCAGTGTCATAGCATCTACCATGGTTGAAGAGCTCGAAGGTAAGGAAGAAGCCGAGCACGTGGTGTTGGAGTCCAGCGCAACATACGCGTCGGTGGAAGGACCTCGGAGCGAAGCGATGCCGCCGCTGGTGGACGAAGCTTATGAGGTAACGATGGTGTATAGGTGTGTGTATTTTTGTACTACAAGGGGAAAATAGCCTACCTAAATTGTGTTGGAGACTTCATGTGCGTGCGCGCGGGATACTTCCAATTAATAGAGTTATTTATACCAGTGATTCAATGGTACTTCCTATTGTTTTTTGCCTTCATCCCCCCCCTTAGGTGTGGGTGCTCGATGGCTCTTCCTGGGATGTGCTAGAGCGACACCCTCTCTTACCCGGAGAAAAGGGGACCTGCCTTACCACAGCAACCTTGAAACCACCGCTGAAGGATTCGAATGTAAGCTTAAACAGTTGATTTGTACTTTTTATCGAATGTATTCAATTTATTGGTGTGTCCATATTTTCGGGCGTCTCTTTCATGCAGCAATTGTTGTTGTTCTTCTTCGTTTCTTTTACATGTGCTTGACCTGTTGTTAGGACGACGACAGCAACGAAGCTCGTTTGTATGTCGTGGTGGGCACGGCGCAGGTCTCCGACGCGGGGGAAGAAGTCCTCACGCAAGGCCGCCTGCTGCTTTTCGAGGTGCACACAAGCTGCTCCTTATCTCTGCTATTTCAACGAAGGGGTCATAGATCATGATGTTTCAAATAAACCAACAGTCGCATCTTTTACTTTTGGAGTACATTTTTATACTCGAAAGAACTCAATGGAATCAGAGTAAATGGTGTAAGGTATCTCTGTACATCACCATCACTGTGTTTTGTTTCTTTCTTGGTGTTGCCTTCCTCCTCTCAGGTGGGCGATCCTTCCAGCCGCGGTGCCGATGGTCCCCTCGGGCCTGCTTTGCCCGTAGATATGGCCGTAAAAAGCGGCGATGCGACCATGGCTCCTCAAACAGGTGCAGCCGCAGGGGCCCTGCCGTCAAGTGACGCCGGTGGAGGCGGCCAACAACAAGGTCAAGAACAAGGCAATGAAGGAGAAGAAGACAGCGAGTGGGTTGGCGTGGGGCCTCGTGAGAAGGAATGGCTGCACAGCACCGCCGCCGCAGTAAAAGGCGCTAGAAACTGCATGCTGGTGCCGAGCTGCGCCGAGAATTTGGATGGAGCGGCGCTACAAGTGGTGCAGGTAATGAATTTATGGATGCGGGGGGTGTTTCGAATAGAAGACTGTTAAAACATAGAATAATGAAATTTCGATTGAATAGAATGTTTGTAGTTCTTTTCAATACATGCATGTCTCTCTTCTTGACTTCTCACTTGTGGTCATTGCGTGCACAACCAACCCGCACCCATGAACAGCTCTCGAACCACTTAGCAGTGGCCATCGGCGCGGGCAAGGAGGACTTGGGCGGGTGCGCTCGCGTGGAAGTGTTCGCCTTCAGCCTCTTGGACGACCTCGATGAGGTCTTGACGGGGTTCAAAGCTGCCTCCTCGATGAGTGCTGGAGCTGCTGGTCTGTCTTCTTCTTCTTCACGGCAGCAGCAGGAGGTGTCCCGCTTCCAGGGCTTGCCCGTGGGAGGCAACGGGTTTGCGAGGAAAGGCGAGCTCAAGAAACTGACCTTCTTGGAAACTCCGCGAGTCCGCTTCGTCACCGCCTTGCAGGTTTGATTATTATAAAAAAATAGGGGGGGGGGGCATAGGGTGAGTGGGGAGGGGATTGGTTGCCTGCTATTGGTTGGCCTGACTGTTGAAGAAGAAGATGAATATAAAGGATGTCTTTCCTTTTGATGCGATAAAGAAATGTTGTGCTGCTTCGCTACCAAACATTGCATTCATTTAAAGGTCAATTGTCAATCATAATTGCCGCCTCTTCTACTTATAATGGTCCTGTCTTCTTATCCTCAGGTGGTAGGTGGGTCCTATTTGTTGGTGGGCGATTTGGACTTGAGCGTTCAGCTAGTGCACTGGCGGGCCACCGACAATTCCCTCATTTTGATTGGCAACGACTCGTCGCAGGCCACAGGGGTAGCTGCCGTAGGCGCCGTGGTATGGATGGAAGTTTTTGAGTACACATACGCACGCATGCACATTGTGCGCATATAGTATTGGCGTGCGTAGACCTTAAATTGGAGCGATTTGAAGTATTTGCGCCACCGTATAATAAACTTTGTCCCTCGCACTCTTTTCGTCTTCTTTGAATGCGCTGGTTGGTTCAACAGGAGGTGGGCGGTAAATTTTCAATTGTCGTGTCGGACGACGCCCACAACCTCCTGGCCCTAGACTATGGCAAGTCAGGCCGCAAAGGAGGGGTGCTCTTGAGGAGGTCGGCGGACTTTCACTTAGCGGGAGGTGGAGCACCTTCACTGGTGCGGGTACCGTTGCCACCAGCGCCGACTGCCAGTGGGGGCGGAGGAGGGAAACCGAAGAAGCGCACAGGGCTTTACTTTGGCACTGCTGACGGCGGGGCGGGGTGAGTACATGTGTGCGATGGCACTTGTTCTCCTAGGCTTGGTTTAGCTTTCGCTGACATTGTTATTCTCGTCTACTTATTTCAGTGCCCATAAATAAATCACACTCCTGTGTTGAAATCGCTACCTTTTTTCTTCTGCGCGTTTCATTTATTGAAAGGTGCGTGTTGCCGGTGGACGAGTCGGTCTTTCGGCGGCTCTACAGCCTTCAAATCGTGCTTTCCAACGCGTTGCCTCATCCGGCTGCCACCAACCCGCGCCAGGTTCGCTCATCAAACATGCGATCTTTCTTCATGGCCTCATATTGATAATGCTAGTGGCACGGGAGTCGCCCTAACCTTCATCTCCTCTAATCTCGTGAATCATCATTTATGATTGCCCTTTGCCCTCTGCTTCCTTGCAGCACCGCACTGCGCGCTCTCGCGGCCTTGCCTGGGCGACGCACGCCGCGGACCGACACTCGAAGCGCTCGGTGCTCGACGGGTCACTTCTCTGGCGGTAAGCCATGATTGTAAAATTTTAAAATGCGGTGTTGAGACAGCATGCTTCATCTCACAATTCAATGATATTACAAACTCTGCCCTCATCATTTGGTTTCATCATCATATTCAAATGTTGTGAGAGTGCCCCATCATTCATAATGTCCTTGATTGTAATCTGTATGTTCGTAGGTTTGTGAGCCTCGACGTGCGCGACCAGCAGCGCCTCGCACATGCCGTCGGGACCGACGCTGCGCTCGCGATTGACTCGCTCCGCACCATCGATGCAGCCGCTTCGTCTCTTTCTGCTTGCCCTAAGTAGCTACGGAGCCAAATGAAAATGGGAGGGGGTAGATATGAACCGCCGCGTGGGGCGACTTAGAAATGTCCTTTAGTCTGTAGTTAAATAGATCAGTACCAACTTTCGCGGCCATGTCGAACTCGTTCTCTTCAACGAAGCGCCAGAATGGGTATATACGCCAGCGAGGAACTATGAGATATTGACTTCCCAATGAAATGATTAATGATGCATGATACCGCATATCGCAACAAATGTTTATGTATGTGGAAGGTGCCGAACGAACCTCCCCCACACAGGGGAAATTCCTCAATAACACATAACACATCACCTCTCATAATACATCAGCAACAGGGTTCTTGCTGCTTATACTTATAATTTTTCTTAAAGTCTAAGTTCTATAGTTACAGTACGAACCTGAGGATACGCGGCTGCGAATTGCAATTGGCATATGCATATGCATATGCATGTACATATACACATCCAGTATGCTGTATGTCTGTTGATGTATGTGGTAGTGCTATATTATTGAGGGAATTCCCCTTTGTGTGTACATGGCAGCGCCCACGTACATCAGCAATACCGGCACTCGACACAGATATATGTGATATGTGTAGCTGATGAGCAGCACTAGCCGTATTTCATATTTTATGGATATCAAAGCTGGTTGCATAGGACAAAGGGCGGTAGCACAAACCCAGGAAGCTGTCAGTGGTTATCAAAATTGTTGTAAGATGCGTTGAGGTGCTGCCTAATTCTCAATCGGAAGGGCTGTTTGCCTATTGTGGCCTGCACTGCTCCATATAGCGGCTTTGAGGCGATTCGAAAGCTGAAATTTCAGACCTGTTACTTCAAGACCTCGAGAAGCAAGGGCAGCCTTCAGTGCAGCCACAGTCATACTGTTTACAGCCTTGATGTTTTCCATCAGCACGACGTCCGAAGTAGAATTTCTGTCTTCGCTACAAGACGAAGACCGCTTGTCTTGACCAAATGATTCCGTCAGGGTGGCAGAAAGTGTTGGTTCTGGTGGGAACAACTGTCGACGGACAGCCTTGAAGGTAGATGGAGCACCCGCTGTGACTAAAGATTTGAGGGCGCTACCAAATGTTGTAATGTCCGCTTCTAATACAACACAGTCGTCAACTTTATATCCATTGCATTCATCATTGAGAACATTTTGGTACACAAACGAAGGAAATCCGCGCGAAGAGACAACACCGTTTGATACGTCAAACTTGCGAGCAAAGCGAGCGCACTCAATGTTTCGTCGTGGAAGAGTGATATCCTGTTTTCCCTCGATCTGGTTCACAATGCGAATCTTGAACTCGGTCTTGACTGGCACAGAGGAAAGGCCTCCATAATGCAAGAAGACTGCGACCATGTCTTTTTTAAGGGTATACTCTCCTGTTTTATCTCCCTGCCCGCCAGGGTTTACTTCTAGCTTCCACAACTGACCGGCGCAATCGAATGGCTGACTCCATACAACATCTCCCTTTCAAATGTGGTATTAAGAAGCGGGTTATTTCATGAATTTGGCAATGGAAGATAATCAGAAAGCGGTAATACAACGATCTAAAATACCTGCATACAAGGGAGCGCCGACCAATTTTTTATTATCCAGCGAAGACGTCCTGATTCCTTAGTTGATGGCTCAGTTGTACACTGCACAACTGATTGTGGAACTGAATCCATACTCTCCGCCTCGGAGTTCCTCGTAAGCCTAGCTTGGTATGAGATCGAGAACACTGCCCAAGAAGATTGCTGAAAGATAGGTGCTTAAAGTTACCTGGATAGATGCTGCTATTTCCAGGGATAATCAAATAATTCGGAAATAAAGCTTTAGAATTAGGAGTGCAGTATGAATGCAACTTGGCTTTAAAAGCGGGGAGTTTCTCTTAGAATAGATTTAAGATTGATTTTCGAAATCAAATTTCGAAAAAGATACATGTTGACTGATGAGTGGCAATGATCCTCAGAAGGAGAGACTCTTGCTAGTCAGCCTAATTTTCAAACTTCTACATTGTAAATAATGAATAATGCAGATATTTCGAGCCGTAAACAACTTACACGTGAGTGGCAGGTCGCGCTAGAGATGAAGTAGGGAATCCAATAGAGATGTCGAATCCAACGTTCTTCCGAGTTGAGAGTTGAGAGTCGATAAAGAGAGAGGAGGACGAGACCACCAAGAAAAAGAGGAAAATGAGAAAAGAGAGATGTGGTCATATTCTGGAAACAGTAGCATATTAGAGATGTTTGAATCCAAATCCAAGTTTACTTCCTAATTCCTAACCGTAAAATGGCCACCTGTTGACGATGACGACGTGTAATTAGGTGTAGAAAGGAGCTGCTCTACTTACCCGCTGATGTACTTATGATAACAAGATAAATCGAAATAGCGTTAGTATAGCACAGTAGGCAAGAGTTGTAAAGTACTTAAGTGCGTAGGCGTGGGAACCCGTATTCCAATGTGCCGGATGTCACGTCGCCTTTTACAGCCGTCTCTTGCCGAGAGTTGGGCTTCAGCTGGATTAGTAGCAAAGGATGCCGGCGTCCGAATTGTGAAGCTTGCCAAGGTTTGTAATCATGTATATATCTGAAGACCAAACCTGGAAGTCCGTCTCAATACACCCGCCGTAGAAATGAATGTGATGGCTTTTTTTCTTTTTCCTCTTTAGACGAGTGATACGCACCTGCGTGTGCTCGAAGAACGCCTCGCCGCGGCGGAAGCGCAAAGATCAACTCTCTGGTCGCGACTGCAGTCGGCTGCTAATGAGAGTGACCATGAAGCCACCGCTGAGGCTTATCGCCGCAACACATCTGAGCTTCTTCAAATGTACCGAGAGCATAAAATTAAGGTCGGGCTTCTTTTTAAAGGTGTTGTGCGATAGTGAACCAGTATAGCAATATCATTTTGTCTTAATTCAAGTCGAATATTCCAGTAACGAAAGAATTCGGCTTCTTATCAACTTTCAAGTATTTATGCTCACGCTTTAGCAATTTATGACAGGCTGATTCAATGCTTTTTACCGTGCTGGCTCTCTTTGGAGGTTCCATTTTCACGCTAGCAGGCTCGCTATTTGGACATTACCGGTCCCAGCAACAGGCCGATGAACTTGGAGCGAAACTTGAACATAGGTGCATAGTTTGTTCAAATAGCAGAGACTGACTTTCGAGTATGCTTGCGCACACGTATATGCCCCTCTGTGTCATTATTATTTTGATGCGGGCTTCGAGTGCGTCACTAGCGCGCTCTCAGAGAGCTATTCTTCAGTGCAAGAATTCGCGAATCGAACATGATTTGTTGTTGACTGCACAGGCTCAAGGAAGGTTTAGGTCGCGCGATGGACTTGTCAGTAGACGCTGCGTTGGAAAAGCGAGTCACATCTGCTGTAGAAGCCGCCATCTCCAGAGTCGAGACTACACGGCTCATGGATACACCAACTAATGCAAGGACTAATGGCACCGGTGCATCCTATCGAGCTGCCGAAACAGCTGCCCCGACAATAGTTCCTGAGGCCCCGAGGTACGCGCCTTCAAGTGTGGGCGACTTTTGGTGGATGCCTCTTCCGCCACATCGCCTTGTTGAACTCCTTTGGCAGGGCCATGGTTCTACTAGAGCGCCGGAAAGCGAAGTGCAACGCGCGCGTTCTGAAGCTGCGACGTGGGCTGCAGCCGCCGTCTATGTGGGATACCTAGCATCGCGGAAGTGAGTCGCACAGTCGCACACCAGGCCGTCATGGATTTCAAAATAAAGTCCGATTGTCGTAGTGAGCTGATGGCTGATGGCATTTTTGTGATATGAACGCAATGCCAACTACAGCAGAATCTTATTCGCCTCCTACTGAAAGCACAGCAACAGCAGGCGTTTCTGGGACATGCCCGATGTTTGGCGAAAAGAGATAAGACACACGATTCAGGGCTCAAAAGGAATTGGTGTGTTGAAAAAAAAAAGAGGCAAAGTCTGATTTAGGAATATAGCTATAGCAATAGCTATTCGATTTCGCAGTGGCTCATGGTTAATGGGAAGCCTAAATTATGAATTCAAACATAGAGGTAAGAAATTCGCATGTGGGTCGCCAGACTCTTTATTGCTTTGAGCTTCTTAGAAGTCTGAATGAGTATTTATATATAGGATTGTGATAATGCCACTTAATAAATAAAGTCAGAACGTCAAAACGAAGAAGATCCCAGTCACCTCTGTCAGTATGGTTCGTGATGAATGCGCAACAGCCAAATGATCACCAAACCAATTAAGTTCTCCGCGGCGATCGGCGAGCGGCAGCGCTATTGCAGGATGGCTTTGCCATCTTCACTTCCCTCTCAACTATGACCGAGCACCCAAATCCAAACGGATAAAATCTATGCCGCCACTTATAAGTCCCTGGGGTCGCACTTGTGGGGCGTCTCAATGCATGCTTCTACTTCTTCTAAGTGGGCCATGATAGCGGTCATCATTTCCTTCATTTCGTCCGACGCGCAGCCCACAGGCAACTTGTCTTGGTGAACGTTGAGGGAAATGTGCCGCTTCAACTTTTTCGCTTTCTTGATGCCTTTCTTACCGCCACCTACGCATGCACAGCCACGCACATGTAAAAATGACGTTACACGAAGACGCATACGTGTATGCATTACCTCTCTAAAGAAGGAGATGTGATCGAATTCTATTTGTCAAGTGCTGCAGTGAGCAACTAGTACTGTACAGGCAAACTTCTATGCGGGGTTTGCCAAATACTGTAGTCTTAGCAGACTTCAGTCAAAGTACAGCATCGTTAGTACATTTTGAAGTCAAAGATTTGGTGGTGCATTTACCCCCAGATTCGGCTACGCCACGATAGGCAGCAAAGTCCTCGTAGTTTTTCTTCAAGTAGCCGGCGAAAAAAGCTTTGTGGTTCGGGCTCTCGTCTTTTTTGTACTCCGCCAGCCATTCCTCAAAGACCCGACAACGCGCCTTTTGCTCTTTCTTGAACCTGTTTGAAGTATTGATAATTAATCGAGATTTTGAGGCAACTTTTGCTTTGAGGCGCAAAGCTGATTCACGATCTGATGAAAGTGAAACGACTACAGAGTCCTAGCATTCAAATTAGCACATTACTTATGCTTCTTCGCGGCTCCCTCTGCGCCAGTGCTTCCAAACCCACTGTCAAGCTCTTCCTGCTTGTCCGCCACTAGCATCTTTGACACGATTTTCTCTTCTTTGGTGAGGTACTTCCGCCGAGAGTAATCGGTAACCCGGCAGCTCCACCACTTCGACCCTTTTTTGTCTGACTTCTCATCGCAGGCTAACTCGTCGGCGGAGGTCCCATAGCGAATCACACGGCCGTAGGCATCGAAGCTAGCTCCGTTTTCGTCTTCAAATTTAGCTTTCGCTTCAGCTCTCGCTTTGCGCTTTTGCACGGACGCCGAGTTCACGACCTTCACTGGCTCGCCTCCAGCTGAGCTTGCCTCAGAACTGCCGCTCATTTCGTCCGCCCCTACGAACTGCGCCAACGTCATGAAAAGCATCCCTAGCAGTAACCTAAAATCCATTTTAATAAATTGCTCTAGGTCTAAATTAGACCTTTCTCCGCATTACAATGCAAACACAATCAATTCGTGCCTACTTCGAGTTCCCGGGATAGAGTAGTGGCGACTCGTGAAACAAGCCAGCTACAGCAGTCGTCGTTGCGTCGTTGCCTTCACCTTCATTCACCTTTTATAAAAAAAATTGCACTACTGTGTAGTATGGTATAAAAAGAAAAGAAGAGGGGAAAAACACACTCAGTAATTCCGGCCCTTCGGGGCCTGTCTCAAAAACACACTCAGTAAATCCGAGAGAAAAATTGTTTTATCCCGGGTTGAATGGGGGTTCCGGTGATTACACGATCACCGGGCTAGCTCGGGGTCGTAGTTGAAGAAACGAGGGTAAGGTGGCGCCTAGGCAATAGAAGGGCCATCTTGCTGAAAAACAGAATCTCTCTGTAGGATGCGGTTAACGAAGGCCGCATTTGTAGCTGTAACAGTAGAGGAATTCCGTTGACGCCAGAATACCGAGAACCATGTGGTGTTCCAAGTCGAGTCAGTGTCCTGGTGGCTGCGGCGCATACTGGACATACCGGCAGCCTTGACGTGTTCAAAGACCATGGTGAGGAATTTCGACGCTTCCGGTCCAAGAGCACCATTCGTCGACATGTCAAAGGGTATAAAAAGAGCGTCGTAAGCCTTGACAATGGACTGAATGTGAGGGTCTCGTTTCTTCCTGTATTCAGCTGCTTTCAGGCCCGCTAATGTTCGTCCATGGGAATCGGCCACGCGACTATTCAAGTTGGACTGGCTAGAGAGGCATGTACTCATAGTGTCGATGAGAACCGTGCGATTTTTGTTATCGACACCAATCATATCAGTGCGCCAGCTGGTGCCATCCTCGGGGTTTGACAAGCGGTTTTCAAGACGCCAACTGTGACCAAAATTGGCCGTGATGAGACAGTCACGCAATTGCTCGAGGCCAGCGCCGTGCGTATGAATGGCGCGTCCTTGCTGTTTACAGTGGAAAAGGTGCATTGCTTACTCGCGGTCTGAGAAAGAAAAAATTTTCCCATTGTCACATTTATGTTTCCAAATTTTCCGAGGTGCAGGTGAGAGAGCTAAAAAGGCCCGTAATTGCCCTTGAAAATTTCGGTCATCAAAACGGAAAAATGCGCTTAAAGGTATGCCTTGTAAGAAAAGGGCTGAGCCCTTTGTAGCGCCTTCATCCAGTGAAGCCCGAGAAATTTTGTCGCTTGCAACCCAAACATGATTGTAGTATCAACCCAAAGGAAGTTTACTAAAGAACGTTTGGAAGCTTTCATGGTGTACAAAGATTCAAAAAGTACTGGCCGAAAATCTGAAGGAGTAGATTGAGCCTCGGGGTCCACGCCCACCCTCAGGAGTGCTTCTGCAGCTGGGCCAGATAGAGGTTCACCTTGGACAAAACCATTTAAGGGTTTTACTTCTGGACGAGTACGTGAATTGAGGTGCGGGTGGTTGACTGCTGCCTCATTGATACGTTCCGAAGCGCGTATTAACTCTTCCTCGGTTTCCGTAAAAAGGGCTCGAGGAACTGAGCTCCTAGATAAAATACGATCAGCTAGGAAACAAAAAAAAACAAAGAGTTCGTGCGACCAATCTCAGTTCGAACTTTCCACTCACACACGAAATTTTCAAAAATGTATTACCGCTGCTAAATAAGCTGCTGGAGCAATAGGCGACACGCCAGGAGCACACCCCCCATAACGACGGGGCAAAATCACTCGAGCACGATGGCTGTCATCGAAACTGTTATTGACGATACTGTTGAAGACTTCAACTTGCATCGATTCTAATTTCTTGAGTGAAGGGACAACTCCGGCGCAAGGTCCGCAAGGTGATTCAGTTTTGTCATTCACCTTCACTGCTGTGGTAGTCCACCTGAGCGACCATAACCGGGGTTATGGTCGCTCAGGTGGACTACCACATTAGAGCAGAGCAGAGCAGAGCAGAGCATAAATGGTAAGGAAACTACAGAGTACATTCACAAAGTCTCAATGATCTAGCATAACTATCCATAACCAACCATAACCA
>Ga0307982_1000375_pt1 | contig 35285 bp, 27 predicted proteins | sample OrgLakmetagen989_FD_201847 | JGI IMG/M metagenome (GOLD analysis project Ga0307982, IMG submission 201847) | Saline water microbial communities from Organic Lake, Antarctica - #989 | ecosystem: Environmental > Aquatic > Non-marine Saline and Alkaline > Saline | place: Antarctica: Organic Lake... | reverse complement strand
CTGCGCTGAGGCGGTGGGCTGTCCTGCACTGTGCATGTGCTGGTGTGGGGTGTGCCCCTTGATGTTGATTGTATGCTTTGTGTAAAAGCTTGATGGCAAATGTATTTCTGTATTTCTGTATTTCTGTATTTCTGTATTTCTGTGTGCCTACTGCAACGTTGCAGGCCGCCAGGTTGTGTCAAAGAGTGTGCAGAGGTGGGCGCGCGACTGACACACTGGTGGTGTCCGGTTTTGTTGAATGCTTTGTGTAAAAGCTTGACTTGTCAATTTTCTAATTTCTAATTTCTAATTTTCTCCAGTTTCTGTAGCATAGCTGAATGTGGGACTCGGTCGTAGGCCTTGCTGAAGTCCACAAAGACGAGGTGCGTCGTAGCCGCTCTGAGCCGATCTGCCGCAGCACAACGCTTAGCCCGAAGAGCCGTTAGCAGCACTGCAAGATTGTCTTCGCAGCCACGGTGGCAGCGGAAACCACGCTGCTGGGTACTGAGCACACCGTTCACTGTGGCCCAGCCCTCCAAGCAGTACAGCACACACTGTGAGAAGGGGGGGCGGGTATCCCCACCGAGAAGATCTTGCCCAGGGTGCTTCCGGCGGCGATGGCTCTGCAGTTGTTCAGGTTCCGCCGGTCGCCCTTGCCCTTGTACAGCATTGTCGTGTACGATTCTTTCCACTCAGTGGGGATGAAGCCGTTATGGGCGAAGCAGTTGAAGACATGTGCCAGCAGATTGCAGATTCCCCTCCAGTGTGGCTCGCCCACAATTGCAGCATTTTCTTGGGCTGCGTCTTGGGGGACTTCGCAACGGCGGATTGCCACTCTGTGACTGTCGACCCAACGGAGCATCTCCGCCACAATGCGATCTGGCCCGCCAGCTGACTGCGTGGCCGCCTGCCGTACGGCTGCTTTGACGAATTCCGCAGAAAAGCCATCTACGTTCCCAGTACCCCACGGCTTGAACTCCCAAGGTGTTCTGGGGTACTCCCCTTCAGCCGCTGGTGCAGAGCAGTCAAAGTCGGAATCGTCACCAAGGAATGGAGGCTCAGAAACATGCGTTTTGAGGTCGTGCAGCCGTTGCAATGCTGAGCCAGGCACTACGTGAGCACCTGCCTCGCCAAGTAAAGACTGAACTGCCTCCCTTGCGGCACTTCTCACATCAGAGGTGGGCTCGCCTGCGGCGTTGAGCACTTCCACCTGCTGCCTAAGCGTTGTGCCTGTCTTGCCTCGGCCGAGAGCCTTCTTGACTTCGCCCCAAGCCTGGCGGGAGGCTAGCGTGAATAAAATAAATAAATAAATTACAAGATCAAGCCTTTTGCAAAGCCTTCATCATAACTGTATGCAGGCTGCTGCCCCTTACCCCCCGGTACCAGGGGCAGCCGCCTGCACTTGCACGTTGCAGCGGCAACGCGCTTAGTCATCAGAGAGCGGAGACAGGTCATGGCCAGGCAGCTCCTCTGAGTATCCCGCCTCATGCTCGACCTCTGCCATCTCTTGGCTGTTGTCCTCCTCATCCTCCACATCCACATCAAAGTCCCAGTCAGATGCGCCCCCTTGAAGTGCCGCCACTTCGTCATCCGAGAAGCCCATCAAATCCATGATGTTGGCTCTGTCGGTGCTCCATTGAGCCACCATGGTGCTTTCGATTCGCTGGTGGCATGCACTGGCGGATGCACTGGCACTGGTGGGGTTCACAGCTCCTGCTGAGCGGTCTCCATGCGTCCGGGGTTGAGCACCGGCAGGACATTCTCCAGCCATCTGCGCAGTGCAGCCGCCTGTTTGAAGCTGGACGCTGACAATTCTTGCAGCACTGGCTGTAGCCAGGACTGCTGAGGCCGGCAATGCAGCATGGTGACCTGGTCCAGGAGGACCGCACGCATGAGATCACCCTCTGGCGCTCTCAGCAGCCTTGACAACGTACGGCACTGATGGTACCGCACCCAGAAGCGCATGCTGCGCCAGCCCATCTCCGCTTGGACGATCGCGCGTGGCACCTTGTGCTTTGCCCCCAGGAGCACCTTGCCACACCTGTAGGCGAAGGCAGCACCTCGGTGGAGTCGCTGCGACCCCAAGCGCCAATGCCGTAGCACAGCTGGGGCAGTACCCAGGTCTGCCAGATGCTGCCGATTGTCCCCAACGGCATGTCAGGCGATGCCACCTGGAGCTGGGCGACAGGATTGTGTGCCCCATAGGCCGTCCTGAGCGTTTTCTGGCGTTGCGCCAGCATTGACAGCTTGGTGTCTTCGCTGTCCAGCATCACGCCGAGGTATTTGTACGCCTTGGTGCGGCACACCACCTCGGGACTGAAGTGCAGCGTGAAGTTCTGTTTCCGCTCGCCCCCAAAGACCATGTGTTCGGTCTTGCCCTTCTTCAAGTTGACTGTCATCCCCCAGTCTTCGCTCCACAGGCGCACGATAAATAAAATAAACAAATAAATTACAAGATCAAGCCTTTTGCAAAGCCTTCATCATAACTGTATGCAGGCTGCTGCCCCCAGGTACCAGGGGCCGCCGCCTGCACTTGCACGTTGCAGCGGCAACGCGCTTAGTCATCAGAGAGCGGAGACAGCTCATAGATGTCCAGCTTACTCTGTAAACCAGCGACCTTGCGGTCGATCAGCACAATGTCGTCAGCATACGCTAGTGCCGGGGTGTTTGCTAGCTTCGACCCCCCTCGGCGCCCTTGGCCTGCCTTTTGCAGCCGGAGGAGTAGGTCGTTGACAAACAGTGAGAACAGCATGGGGGACAGCACGTGGCCCTGGGGTAGGCCGCGCGTCACTCATACTTCCGATGTGTCGCCTTCCACTGTTCTGCCCACCGTTGTTCGTCCATTCAGCATCTCGGCGATGATGGACAGCACCGGGCCCCGGACACCGATGCGCTCCAGCTTGAGCAGCAGGCGCGCGTGGTTAACAGAGTCGTATGCCCCCGCAAAGTCAACGAAGCACAGGTGGGTCGTGCTCAGTTGCTCTGAGTGGTCGCCTACCGACCCATGCGACCTGAGGATGCTGAGTAGGGCCAAAATGCAGTCTTCGCAGCCTCGGTGACTGCGGCAATGGTGCCGACGAGGAGGGTCTCCTGGAGGAGCCCCCTGCCCTGGGCAGCTTGGGTGGACCAGCAGAGGTGCACGCAGGTGTGCATCGCAGCAGCGAGGCGGCTGGCAGCGGAAGTGGCGGTGGAAGCGCGTCATCAGCGGCGAGTGGGTCTCCATCACTGCTGGTAGTCAATGGGCTGGGCCAGCTCACCGCCTGGGGCAGCTGTGCTGGGAGAGGGGAGGCACACAGCAGCGCTGCGAGGTGCGCTTGGGCAGAGGGGGCAGATGGCAGCGATGGCAGCAGACAGGCCGCCTATGACGCACAGAGGCTGCAGCTTGAGTGCGAGATTCTGGTGCAGGTGCGACTGGTAGTAAGGTGCGACCAGTGCACCAACTCTGGCGTCCTCGTCTTCAACGAGCTGTGCGAGCCCTGCAGGGTGGAAGTGGAGGGACAAGTCCGGGCTTATATCACCGGAGCACTCTCCTGAGTGTGCCCACCGCAACGTTGCAGGCCGCCAGGTTGTGTCAAGAGTGTGCAGGGTGGGCTCGCGACCGACACACTGGTGGTGTCCAGTTTTGTTGAATGCTTTGTGTAAAAGCTTGACTTGTCAATTTTATATTTCTATTTCTATTTCCTATTTCAGCCTCATGATGGACGCGTGAACTTCCCATGCTGCAGCAAGCATCGCCTTGCGTGTGGCGGGCAATTTGAGCATTCTGTCAGCACTGCTCAGGGTGACGCCAAGGTACTTATACTGAAAAGTCTGCTTCACTGTCTCTTGGCCAAAAGACAGCACTGGGCTCTCCTGCGGGGGACCAATGACCATGTGCTCTGTCTTGCCCTTGCTCAGATTCACTTGCATGCCCCAATCCTCTGCCCATCGGCGGACTGAATCAAGCTGCTTCTGCGCTTCCTATGCGGAGTCTGCTCATGTCAATGCCAATGCTGGTATTCTGGGCCATAATTGCCCCTGCTGCAATTCCGCCATCGACACAGAACCCACATGCTGCAGTGCCTTGTCATCAAAGCTGACCTGCGAGTCCAAGAGGCACTGCAGCAGCTGCGCTCAAGCATGCATGGGTGACCCATCCGGGTCAGGGGCAGCGGAGATAATGAAATCGGCCTGCTGGTAGATTTCCTCCAGGCAGAGCACACGAATCTGGGTGCTGAGCAAGTCCTGCTGGGCCGCTGCTCGAGCCAGGCTGTGCCAGAGAATCTGCGCAGTCTCTACAGAGCCCTGCACAGTGACCGCCAGCTGCATGCACTATGGCTGAAAGGCACCTCACATCTCTGTGGAATCTTGTTGGAAGACACGGTAGAGGGGATTGCAGTCCCCCTAGTTCTACCACACCAGCAACAGTTTCGCTGAGTGGGAATAATGGCAAATGGACATCGATTCGTTGCACTAACACAAAGTCACAAGGGTGCACGCAGCTATACGGCCCTCTTGTCTGTCGCAGCAGCTGCGGCAATTCTTGGGCGGGCCAGGCGCCCGATGAGCTCCTGCCACACAGTGTGTGGGGTCAAGGGTGGGCTCTTGGGCGCAGCTGAGCTGGATTCTGCTGCAGTGGGCTCATCCTCGGCGCCGGCATCGGCCTCAGCAGCGGCCTCGTCGTCTTCCTGCACGTCTTCGTCCTTGGCAGCAGCCCACCGGAGGCGGGCCATTAGGGCAGCCTGCACAGCCAACAGCACTCCAGCTGGGAGGGCGATATCTTCGTTGCCGAATGCATCCCCAGAGGTACCAGCCAGCAGGCCATTGGTGGAGTTCTTGGATGCTGTCAACATCTTAAAGATGACTTGCAGCGCCCTGGCGTATGAGCGCGCCCGGCAATGCGTCTCAAGCTCAAGCAGCTGGAACTTGCCCCTGGACAAGTCTGCCCAGGATGAGAGGCGACCCTGCACCTCAAGCCAGTCTGGCTCCTCCACCCAGGGGAGGGGCACAGCGCCGTCGGGGGGCACTTTGCCCCCGCGAGCAAACAGTGCCCCTTCTCCGGCCAGGCGCCACACAGCTGAGACACGACGGCGGGCAAGTCTCCACAGTGTTTCCACCACAATCTTGCGGTCACTCAGTGCGATCTTGTGCTTGCGCTTCACCTCCTCCATGTCGTCGTCGGTGGTGACGGCCACCAAAGCGGCGGTGGTGTCATCCAGAGGGCCCCCAGAGGAGGCGGTGCTAGCGGCGGGCATGACTGCAAAATGCCGACGAAGCGTCTCCACGTCAAGGTATTCCAGCAGCTCTGTACCAGCTTGGTCTACCATATCGTCTGTGGCGTCATCCAAACTGCCTGCAGCTTGCTCCGCAAAGGCTGCACCAGCATCATCAGCGACATTCTCGGATGTCCCGCTGCCAACAGCAGCGGCCGCAGCCAAATTGCCGAGCACAGCCTTGACTCGGTCTTGCCAGTAGAAGTTGTCCATGGCACTGTAGCGCACGTGCGAAAGCTGCAGGCGCTCCTCGAGAATATCGGTGGCTGGCTTGAGGGGGGTGATGGCGATGCTGCCTCGGCGACCAGCAGCCTTGCTGGCACGGCGAGCCGGTGCAGCAGGTGCAGGTGGTGCAATGGCATCGAGCTGCGACGCCAGAAGTCCGTACATGGCTTGCCAGCGGTCGCTGGCCTCAGGCTTCCACTGCAGCTTCTCCAGCTCTGTCAAGCCGCCCTTAATTAGGGTCAATGCAGCGTCGCGTTGGGCATCATCAGCTTTGCCGGTGTCTGCCGGGCCCACATCCTCACCGTTCATGGCAGCTGTGGCTTGCTTGATGGCTGTGTTGCTGTCGGGCACACCGGGGGCGGTGATGGCGAACTTGCCGGCCAGGGAGCCGACATGAGGCAAGCCGGCCCCCTTGCTCTCACCCTTCTGCAGACCAACTGCCGTGGTGACAGCCATGCGCACTCCAAAGCCCATGGGGTGGCGGTCGCTCCCGTTGGAGCGGGAGGAGCCAGCACTGGTGCCGGAGTAGTCAGCAAACAGCGCCTTGCCAGTCAAAGAGTCTCCAGCACGCACACTCTTGGGCATCTGAGCCCGGGTTGGTGGTGCCAAGAACAAGTCCGCACGAACACCAGTCTTGATGGTGCGCTGCTTGAATTGACCAGCGCCCCCAGTGACCGCGTCGGAGCCAGTGGCTGCGACGGCCTTCTGGGCACCCATGAGAATAGCGGAAGCTTTGTCATTGAAAGCCTCCACTGAAATTGCACTGGGCAGCTTCACCGTTGCATTCAGCTGCAGGGCATCAGCCAGTGCAGCCAGCAGCTGCTGCGAGGGGTGGGAAATGCGCGCCTCGACAAGGTAGGACCGTCCGCCACGCAGGCTCTGCAGCTTCTCCGGGAAGACGTCAGACACACCGACGACTTCGCCGATACCTCCGAAGTGGCCAGACACAGAAATGAGAGGCTCGCCTGTGGGGGAGAATGCAAGCCCCCCCTTAGAAGAGGACACGTCGTGCACGGTGAGGAGGTACTCATCCAGGGGGGATTCGTACAGCAGGTCGCAGCCGTGCACACCGCCCAGGGCAAGGTACACGTCGTGCTTCTTCTCCTTGCCGATGTCAGCTGGCAGCTGGTACTCGAAGTGCACTCGCAGCTGATAAAGGCGGGAGTGGCTGGAGGTGTCTGCTCTGTTGCCTCCGGCGTTGGCCAGCACTGCCTCATGAGGGTCTGCCAGCACCATGGGTACGACAGCGGTGCCTGCAGGCGTGAAGCTTTGGGTCCAATGGGTCAAGCTGATGCTTGGCTTGATGGTGACGTCGTGCAGCAGGGGAGTGAGGGACACAGTGGAGGGCCCGGAGCCAGCCACAAGCTGCAGGGCGCTGTTGCCCGCAGGAGCGAACTCGGCGCCAACGTTGGCACTCATGGCCGTGATGCTACCAATGGAGGCCACACCGTCAATCTGCACACCTCTGAAATGCACCTCCACAGTCACGTCGGTGTTGCCGAGGCTCTTCCAGAACTGGGCGGCGACCACCTCCAGGGCAGCGCCAGGCGCGACAGCCATGCTGAAGGTCTTACTGTCGGCTGGCGCGAGCACTGCATGGCTCTGGCAGCTGGTGTGCTTCAGGGACATCCCGTTGATCACCTGCACACCGTGTACCAGGAACAGGCGGGGAGAGGAGTCCCGAGTGGAGGCAGCAGAGACTGCACCGGGCGTTACAATGGCACCACGAGCACCAACCATTGGGCGGGCTGCAACCTTGCGGGCACCAGGCTGAGGGTGAACGAACTGCACCACGCCGTCCTCGGGGGCAGGTGCGTCTTTCTTGCCTTGCGAAGCGTAGCGGCTGCGGGGCGTGGCGCTGGCAGCTCCGGGGTTGGCGTCTGGGGTGGCGGGGCGGAAGCTGGAGCCGGGCCCAGGGGACTGCGACTCAGCCATGCCAAAGGTGGGCTGCACTTGCCCACTGCCCGATTCTGCTGGTGCAACCGGGTCGCCTTCGACATCGGAGCCGTCGTCAATTCTGCGAATGACGATGTCAGCCCATGTAGCGCCGGCCGGCACGGTGATGAAGCGGCGCTCGATGTGGCCAGGGGTGTAGTGCAGGACTGCAGGCAGGGGAACACCGCTGGATCCATCGTCATCATCATCCAGAGAGCCCTGGGGGCGCAGGTGCACCTCTGCATCGGTGCCGCCCTGCACAGTGGCGTTGCTCTCATGCCATGAGCAGGCGCCGTGGCCACCCACTGTCCACGCACGACGGGCAGCGACATCACCCGCAGATGCGAAATGCGATTCGTGGTCAAACTCGGTGTGCGTGCCCTTAGGCCACGCAGAGGTCAGCTTGGACTCGATGCTGGGTGGGGCACCAAAGGGGAAGCTTACAACACCGTCGGGGTTGCGCTGGGGGACACCTCCGCGCACCACCGTGATGGGCACCACAAACAGAGGGGGCTGGCTGGGGTCCGCTGACTGGCTTCCGCCATCGCCGACATCCGTGATGTCGTATGCCCTGATCTCTGCATAGTACGCACCGCCTCGAGGCAGCTTGGTGGGGTCAATGTGAGCGCTGAAGGAGCGCCCCTTGTTCAACACCACCACGTGGTCAGGCACAACCACCCAGCCTGGTGCCGTAGATCGCAGAGCCACAGTGCGGTGGTAGTGGATCTTGTACCGCTGCAGGAACAGGTTGGCCAGGGACTTGGTGCCGGAGCCCCCCTGCAGACCACTGGTGAGCACGTCACGGCGCTCATCACGCCACTCTGGCTTCACAGAGATGTTCACGTCAGTGGACAGCTCGGTTTGTGCAGCCTCACGCCAGTAAATGCCGCGGTCCTTCTTGGAGCCGGCGCCGGCGGCCTGGTAGCTTGCCTCAACGGTGAGGTCGGGGTCAAACCAGCCCAGGCGGGCAACACCGGAAATGCCAGTGTCCAGAGGCAGCTCGCCACCTACAGTGGGCACGCTGGCGTCCTTGGAATCTTCTGCGTCCGCCAAGGGCTGTCCGCTTTGGGAGTTCATGATCACGTCGCGAGCAGCGGTGAGCGTCTCTGTGCGCTCCAGCTCCAGCTTCTCCACATCGATGTCTCCGCCCTCATCCTCGGGTGCAACACCGTAGTCCATGGAATAGCTGGTCTCGGAGCCCCCCCAAGCAAGCACGTGGGCAGCAGTCCGCGAGGACAGCTGGCGCAGCACGTGCCATGCAGCAGGGACATCCAGCATGCCGGAGCCAGCACACCACACAGTGCCATGCGGCACGATGCGTGCTGAGTGCTGCACTGCCTTACGCAGAGCGAAGGGGGTGGTGGGGATGCCGGCCTGCTTGGCAGCAGACAGGAGCAGCGCCACGCACCCTGCCGTGTGAGGGGAAGACATGGAAGTCCCGTTCATCAACTGCTGCTTGGTCAGGGTCCAGTTGGGGATGGATGTGATGGCCCCACCGGGGGCAGTAATGTGCACTCCGCTGCCGCCGTCGCCGGATGGGCCGCGGGAGGACCAAGTGTAGTGAATGGACTCTGGGGGGCCCTCAGTGGTCTCAATGCCCACTTCCTCTTCATTCACATCTTGGTAGGTGGACACGTGCCCTGACTTGTATGCACCACGGCGGGTGAGGTTCATGTTGTAGGCGCTCTTGGCCAGGGCACGGGTGGCAGCTGCCGCCACGGAAATCACACATGGGCTGCTGCCACCGGGCGCGCCCACCGTGGTCAAGGCAGGCCCAGCGTTGCCGGCTGACGTGACGAAGACAACTCCTCGCCCGCGCACTGCCTCCTCAATGGCCTCAATGAAGCGTCCTTGGTTGGCACCAGTCATGGGCTCGCCGTAGGACATGTTCACAACGTGGGCACCCGTGTCCAGCACAGCCCGGACACCACGCATGAGCCCAGCAGCTGTCTCCATGGAGCCCAGTCGGTGGTCGCCGATCTTGACGGACACGATTTGGGCGCCTGGGGCCACACCATTCATGGTGCCGCTCGTGTCTTCCGGGAAGTAGCCAGCAGCAATGCCAGCCACATGAGTCCCGTGAGAGCCAGCATCTGTGACGATGGACACTGTGACCGAGTTCAAATGCTCCATGGGGTCCAGGATGGACACGTCTTCGGGCTCAGCCACTGACGTCGCCCCGTCCAGGTAAATGTTCAGTGCGTAGTTCAGCTGACTCTCCGCGTCCAGCCGGCGCCACTGACGCAAGAACTTGAAAGGGAGCATAGCTTCTACAGCAGTGAAGTCTCCCGTCTCAGAGGTGTCCACTGCAGCCACCCAGTGCCCGTCCTCGCGGCGCCAAGACACGACGTCGTACACCGGGCCTGGGTCGCCGCCCTCGTCCTCGTACCAGACAGCCATCTCCTCCAGTGCCTCCACGCGGGCCTTGATTTCCAGTCCTTCGCGTCGCAGAGCCTCAGGCAGTGAGTCTAGGCTCTTGAAGCTGCTGATGTCGCTGGAGCTGCCGGCGAGGCCTGACACGCTTGAGCGGTCGGTGCAGTGGGTGCACAGCCACTGCATCCACTTAGCTCGCGCACCACGCAACAAAGCAGAAACATGGATGTCTGTGCTCGTGTTACGGCTCTTCTTCATGCGTTTCACCAGGCCGCCGGGCATCAAGTCGTATGCCTTCTTGGCGCCAAGGAACCACGTGCCAGTGGGGTTGTCCCAGGATGGGTTCAGCTTGAGCAAGCGACCGGTGGTTCCGCGGATCTCAACAGGGACAGGCTCCTCGCCCTCCTCTTGGCCATCTTCGCTTTCGCTGGGCAGAGCAGTGCGAACAGCAACGCCGCAGCTGACATCACCGGACCCTGTCGCTTCCACGACATCCACAACTTTGGGCTTTCCAGTGGAGGTCACTTGCAGCCCGGCAGCACCAGGATCTGTAATTTTAGGTTTGAAAGTGTTTTCTTGCAGCTATTTCTACTTCGAAGTGCAGCATTACGGCAGGAAGTTGCACAGGCTTTGGCGTGGTGACAGAGCACCACGCCAAATAGACTTGCAAGAAACTACAGGTGCACTTACCGACACCAGTGTCCAAAACAGCAATTACAATTCCACGACCATCATAATTTGGTTGCTCTCGCAGGAAATCCAGGACCTGCAACGTGAGCGTGATTGAAAGTGGGCTTGTGCCAGCCTGGGTGTCAATCTCCACAAACCTTAGTCGTGTCCTTAGCCAGCAGGCCCTCCTTGGCAATCTGTGCACACAAATGTAAAACAACAGTTGATGAAGTAGTACTTCTTGCACAAACCTTTGCCCCAGCATCAATTGGTACCGGGCCAGATGCCATTGTTTGTCAAATGCAACAGCAACAGACCACGACGATTGCCTGATTGCAATTTATGCCGGTCAAGAAAGGAGAACTTCACCTCAATTGACTGACAAACTGGCACTCCTCCGGATAGAAAATTACACAAAGTTCAGGTTTAGTGTCGAGACTTATTGGAGATGCTGCAGCGGTCGCTGCAGCGACCAGCTCGGTACAACAGCCCCCCCCGTACATGAGTATTTTGAAAAGCCCTCAGTCACAGTCAGTGCCATGGGACGAGCCAATCAGGGGCGCAATGGTACGGAAAGCAGTATACGGTGCTGTAAAAATACAATCTTGGAGGCCTAGTGGTGTTTTCTCGAGGATTCAGTATTATTGGGCTTCTCGGGCAAGAAGTATACGGGCAGAGCAGTACGCAACATTTTAGTATGGCCCCCCGGACACAAGCAAAGCTGCACGGGTTTGATTTTCACAGCTCCTTTGAGCAGCAGAAAGGCACCAAATTCAGTTGACACATAGCAATTCTGTCACAATCGAGCAGTTGTGAACCATATCGTGCTGCTGTCCTGCTCAGAGGCGGTCTCAATTTCCGCGTCACCATGGCTGATTCTGTCAAAATCGAACTGCTTCCTGAGCATTACAAGGACTTCCTGGACTGTGCCCGCTATGGAGAGGAGGAAAGCATTGATGAGTACCTGTTGCATGGTGTCGATGTGAACTGGGCTGACGAGTTTGGAATCACCGCAATGCACAGAGGTATGTTCAGCAGTATTGTGTTGTAGGGCTGCATCACCACTGTATTCTCAGCATGTGCGAATGGGCATATGGGCATAATATCTAAGCTGATTGCCCATGGAGCTACTCTGAGCTCAAACAGCGAGGGTAACACTCCACTTCGTGAGTACTGTATGTCGGGGCAATTTCTTGTGCCCCTGGCACCGCACATCTATACACAGATTGGGCTGCACAGCAGCAGCAGCTGGATGTTGCACAGCACCTACTGGAGGCGTTTGAAAGCATTGATGTTATGCAAAAAAACTCGGCCGGATTGTGCGCTTTGGACATTGCAGAAGATGGTGGAAACGCAAAGTTGGCAGCCCTGCTGCTAAACCACAGCTCTGTTGATGCTGAAGCGAACCGGGTGACCGGTGCCGATGATGAAGCAGATGATGAGCAAGAGGAGCACGGAGCTGCAGCCGCAGCTGCTGTAAGCGAATAATAAGGCAAACGTCAATTCGTGGCTGGTTTGGCCACCACGACAAGCTCAGTTGACACAGTGCAGTCAACTTGGCCTGAGCCAGCCTCAACCCGTGCAGCAGCAGCGCTCGTCCTGCCCGCAGTGCCCAGTGTATACTCACTGCTGCGCACTCTGGCTTTCCATGGTGTGTTCAGCACTTGGCCCTGTAGCTGGCTGGGCAACTGACGGCTCACTGTGCACTTTGCCTTCAAGGTCACCTCCTGTCCGAGAAGGAACTCACCAGCAGGCAAGTGCCACAGCACATCCTGGCGGTTGCTGGCGAGCTTCACGCTGGAGCTGGCCCTGACAGACACAAGAGTGGCGTCCTGCAGCCAGCTGCCCAATTGGATGACCATGTCGCACGTGCCAGGGATGGCTGCTTGGGCAGACGGGGCCGGCAGCCCAAGGCGACCGCGCACCACCAGCAGCCCATCACAGCCACTCCATTTCACTTTGCTTGTGAGTGCCACCATGGGCTTGGCGGCAGCAGGCAGGCTCCCCTTGAGGCTGGCTATGTGCCCCTGCTGCACCGTCGCCTCAGGGGGGGTAAGCCCAGGTGCGTTCACCTGCACAAATGCATCTTGAGCAATATGAGTGCCTTCAATACTCACCACTGCACTAGCCAGCTTCAGTTGCGACCCAACCAGGCCGATGTTCACCTTCTCCCGCAGCTGCACGCGGTGGGGGACCGGCGGCGATGCGAGGGGGGCGCCCGGTGGCGATGCGGGGGGGGGGCAATCCTCCTCGTCACCTGCCGCTCCCAGTGCAGGCTGTGGTGTCCCAGGCGCAGGGACCACAGGATCTTCATGCACTGGAGTCTCCTCCTGGCTTCCAGCCGGGGCAGGCCACAGTGTCACCAACTCTTGTGCACAAGCAGGCGGCAGCGGCGGCGGGCTGCTGGCCAAGCGTGGGGGGGCAAGCAGCGCCGGGAGGGCCGCCGCCACTGCCTGCTGCAGCTCCTCTTGGTGCTGCATGCTTTGCTTCGCCCGCTCCCACTGGGTGTGCTGTAGGATGTCCTCGATGGGCACATCCCGCACCGCATCAACGGCCTCCGCCTGCACATCGCCAGGGAGCAGCAGGGGGGCCAGCTGGGGGCACACCCCCCCCACATTCAGGTGCGTGTTGTGCATGAAGTCCCCACAGAACGGCACAAGCTCATGATCTAGCGGGGCTGATGATACTCCAGCGCACGTGCTTGCTGCTGCATGTTTTTGGGATGCCAGCTTGATGCCTGCCCTGCCGCGTCCCTGCTGGAAGGTGACTTCGTCCCCACGCCCCCCCTGCAGGACACGCCTCAAGCACATGTTCAAATGCCCAAACTTGGCTTTTCCAGCAGCCATGTCTTTACCGCTGAGCAGGGCAGCCGTTGTTTCAACTGCATGCTTCCCACGCTGAAGCATCAGCCGTGACTGTGCAAACAGCGTGTCTCATTGTGCATACTACAGCACAATCTGAAATTGGTAGCGACATACCTCATCTGGGCTGGGCATTGTTGTTTCAACAGGGAAGAGCAAGAGCAATACTGTCATGTCCAGCTTGCAAAAATAGACCTCAAAACTGCAGACACAGGTTTGTGGCAACGTGGACATTTCTCCACCGTGGCTTCGACCTACTCTTGCACACTGAATGCACCCTCGAGCCTGTACACAGTGTGCAATGAGGCAGTTCAAACGATTCTCGCGGCATCATTCACAGCTTACATGCTTGCAGATGCTACATTGCGTCGTGAGTAGGTGGCAAGCACATTCAAAGCATCTCCGATGGCTCCTCGCAGACTGCGCACAATATACTCAGCATAGTCCGCAGACAACGAGTCAAAAGGTGGCTCACAGGTCCGGGCTACATGCAACTTGCACCTGTTGCAGCCTCTTGCCAAACAAATCAGACAACACAAAGCAGCCCATCCCCGAGAAGCCTGTCAGAAACAAGCGAGGCAGATTTCTATTTGAACAAGTGCGAAGAATCTGTTTGGTTTGGGCACGGAGGTGACATTGAACTGTCAATTATTTACGTTGAGTGTGCTGCAAGTGTTGTTTTGGGTGCTAGATTTGTTTTCCTCGCATGATGCAAACCAGGCAAGCCCCCTCAGATCTGCCCACGCAGGACCTGGCCCCTATATCAGTGCAGATCTATCCTGAAAACTGCATCAACGAAGAGCTTGCGTTCACAATCAAAAATTCTACATTACACGCAAGACTGTGTCAATTCAGGCGTCTCTGAAAGTATCGTGGTGGTCCGGTGTAGCTGGCTCAACACAATGCTAGGTGCTGCAAGACAATTCCTGTGGAGGTCTGTGGCACCTGCGAAACGGACCTTTCGCCTTATTGAGCACTGGCAAGCCCAACAGCAATCGGCACGTTTGAGCTTTAAACCTCTTGTTACCTTTTTGTTCCAGCTCAGAAGGGATCTGATGCTCTTAGAGCGTTCAAGAAACCCGCGCCAGCTGGAGACATTGCTTTCTGACGCCTTTTCGGCAGCTAGCGCCGGGCAGCTGGTGGATTTGGGGTCCATACAGCAAATGCACATTTTAGCATGTGACATGCAGGAATGGAAGCTTGCAAATAGTGTGATGTTACTGTCGTCCAAGTGTGGGATTAGTCCTTCCAAAGTCATGCTGCTTCGTCAGTGGCAAGCCTGCATCAGACAGGGCTGCCCAGAGGCAGCTACCCCCTTCGTACAACAACTGTTGACCTTGGAGCGATCTATACCCATGATGCAAGGCGACCACTTTTCGTTTTCCCTGCGTGCTGTGCAGCTGCAGCGGCTACTGGGTGTGTGGCTGCATGACCTGCTTCGGCAGCTGCACGGCAAACCAGCCACCATGCAGGGCGACAGTGCACTGCTCCTGGCGGTGGACGGCTTCATTCACTGCTCTGCGCATGCCACAGGTGCCATTCTGCAGTGCTTGCGGTCTGCTGACTCAGCCATGGCAGTGCATGAGCGCCTGCAGGCGGCGGCAGCAGTCCCCCCCACACTGCTCACCAGGGATGCATGTTTGCAGGCGTTCACAGATGAACCATGTGAACAAAGCAGTGTGGGGGATGGGTTTTCAGATTTGCTGGAAGTCGAGCAAGACGGGTTGCCGCAGCTGCTCGGGGGGGGGCAAGGGGGCTCCGCGCGAGCAGCTGCAGCAGCAGAAGAGCAAGCAAGTGCGCTGCTGCAGGCACTGCAGGTGGCCCACTTACAGGACGATGAGCAGTCGGATGACGACGATGGTGGCAGTGGATCAGAGGCACTGTCGGAGGTTGACTCGGAGGAGCTCCAAGCCTGGCGCGAGCTGCACGTGTGTGCCAGCACAGCCGCAGAGCTATGCAGCCAAGCGCAGGCGACACGCAGCCAAACCCAACCCGACTTAGACGAACTCATGCTGCCAGGCAACCCCATGGGCCGCCTCATGGTGCAGGAGGTGTTGCGGGTAAATGCTGCCTGCCTGGATCACTGGGCAGCATGCGACAAGCACGCCTCACACCTGCAGCAGGCTCGCTCGGCAGTGGGTGCAGCTGCACGACTGTATCCATCGTATCAGGTGTCGGGTATTGCTGTTGGTGCTGATGCTGCACAATCTGCCGTTCCTCTACACCCAGTGCTGCTGCGAGCTGGGCTGCACTCGCAGCCGACAGGGCAAACTGCAGCCGCAAACAGCAATGTGCGCCTGGCCCCGCTCACCCGGCGTAGCCTAGTGCGCAGCTTCTTGGACCAAGTCAAGCGTGTGGCGTCTGCAGAGCTGGACCTCGTGGACGCCGGCATGCCTCATGCCCGTCGGCGTAGCCTGCAGCGCTCCATCGCTCGAATTGCTAAGCTGGACTCGACACTTCTGGAGCAAGTTGTGCTGTACATGTGCTTTCATGCTGCGTGTTTGCCCCCAGTGCCAGCTGCAGTCCCCTACGGGGTGTGGGGCGGGGCACAGTGGGCAGCGCAGCAGACAAACGGGGCCGTGTCGCCACCGCTGCGGCTACGCCACGGCAACAGCTGGCTCACTGGCGCCGCAAGCCGACTCACAGAACGCGCTTTAGCTGCCATTGCTGGCTTTTCGGCTTCCGCTGTGCCCTGTGAGCCTGCTGCGGCTGTGACCGGTGGGGCAAGCGGCCAGGCGCGCCCTCCCAGCGACCAAGCACCCCCCCCTTCCAGTATGTGGCTCCGCATGAAGCAGCAGGGGGTTGACACGGGAAGCACCGCACAGGCAAGCAGCCTCGTCAAGCTGGATGCGCAGGATGTGCTGTCGCTGCTGCAGGCCCCCCCCTCCCACCTGCCGGGCAGGGCTGCGGTGGACGTGCTGGCTGCACAGCTGGTGGACGACAGCGCTGTTCGTCAGGTGGTGCGGGCTTTGGCTGCGCCTGGAAGCCCCAAAGCTATCCAAGTGTACAAGGCTTCCAGCACAGGGGGGGGTGATCAGTCCTATGCTGGGCGCTTGCTGTGCGACTTCACGGTGCAATTTGCAGGCAGCGGTGCCATTGAGGCGCCCATGCAGGTATGCGTGCAGCAGGAGCTGACAGCACCCGTGTACGACTTCCACGCCAGCAGGGCGTCAGCACCTGATTGGGTCTGCCTGCACGCCTTCTGGCCTGCGGTGTGCGTCCCTCAATCCCAAATCACCGCGGCTGCTGCTCGATTACTGAGCAAGCAGGCGCCGTGAGCGGCAAAGTGCGGTGCGTTGCACACGAGTGCGTGGGATGGCAGCTGTGCAGGCCAGCCCCTTAGTGGGTCGATTATCACTGTATCGCATTTTGGCCAAAGGCACCGTGCTCAATTGACACGTTTGTTCAAACGAGCCCCGCCCCCCGCACGGATACGGGAGCCCCCCTTCGCAAAGACTGCTTGGCCTTCGTGGCAGTCAGCTCTTGCGAGGCCTGCGCTGGACATCCATGCATCAGCATAACATCACCATGTGAACCAAGTGAAGCATTGGCATAAGTGAAGCATTCCTCGTTGTAGATTTGTGCAATCTGAATTATCCCGCACGGCGTGTTGAGAGGACTGAATACTCAAGCCTGAGTTCATTTCGTCATGCTGCACACCTGCGCGCGTTTCGTGCGCACAGCTGTGTCTCAACATAGAGCACCAGCTCGAAGTTTATCTTCTGCTCTACCAAAACATGTCAAGATTGTTGAAGTGGGACCAAGGGATGGCCTCCAGGTAAGTACGTGCCATGTGCAGTGCACTTCCAACAACTGCACACTTGTCCGTCCAGAACGAAAAAACACTTGTGCCAACGGATGTCAAGATCAAAATGATTGATATGCTATCAGAAACCGGCCTGCCAGTGGTTGAAGCAACTTCTTTTGTCAGCCCCAAGTGGGTTCCGCAGGTGCGAATTGTGCAGGTTTGGCGTGGCGTTGTCGTGTGGGCGTCATGTCCCGTTTTTGCAGATGGGGGACCACACTGAAATTATGCACGGCATTCAACGATTTCCAGGTGTTTCTTACCCTGTCTTAACCCCAAATATGAAGGGCTTTGAAGCAGCAGTGGAGGCCGGAGCCGAGGAAGTCGCCATCTTCGCTGCCGCGTCTGATGCCTTCTCTATGCGCAATATCAACTGCAATGTGATGGACAGTTTCAAGCGGTTTGAGCCCATTTGCGAAGCTGCAAAGGCACACAACGTGCGCGTCCGAGGGTACGTGTCTTGCGTGATGGGCTGCCCGTACGAAGGCGCAGTGCACCCAGACGCCGTCTCCTTCGTCGCTGCCACCTTGCGGGAGATGGGGTGCTACGAGATCAGCCTGGGCGACACAATTGGAGTGGGGAACCCCGGCGCCACTCAAGCCCTGGTGCGCAGCGTGAAGGACCACATGCCCCTGGAGGAGGTGGCAGTGCACTTCCACAACACGTACGGACAGGCCCTGGCCAACATTCTGGCCGCCGTGCAGGAGGGCGTCGCGGTGGTGGATGCGTCTGTTGCGGGGCTGGGTGGCTGTCCCTATGCCAAAGGCGCCACTGGCAACGTGCCCACCGAGGACGTGGTGTACATGCTGCAAGGCATGGGGGTGCACACGGGGGTGGACCTGGATGCCCTGGTGGATGTGGGGGACTTCATCACCACACAGCTGGGCAAAACAAACAACTCGCTCGCAGCAGTGGCATTGTTGAACCAGCGCTTGGCCAGAATTGAGGCCGCTGCCGCTGCAGCTGACAACAAGGCCAGTCGTGCTGCCGACGCAACTTCGAAGGCTGCACATTGCGACGCTTCGAGTAAGCCTCAAGTCAGTGCGTCATCTTGATGTGTACACGTAGATAGGCAGCCTTGCACTGCTAAGTGTGCTTTCTTAATGTGTTGTTCTTCGCAATGGACATTGATTCTCATGGTGCCTGGCTCAAGGCCAGTAGGGCCTCCGCAGCCGCCTCCATGCGAGCTCGATACTCCAAGCTTGCCACGTGCCCGCTGGGGACGCCTTGCATACCATATCGTGCGCCCCACCATGCTGCCGCAATGGCGCCCGTTGAGTCGTTGTCCCCCCCGTGCAGCATGGCGCAGTTCACAAGGCGGTCGTAACATGCACCGGCCGCCAACAGGGCGTCGTATGCGATGAGGCAGGCGCCACGCCCTGTGCCGCCTGGCCATTTGCACGGAGTGATCTTTGCAAAGTGCTTGTCTCGGATGCCTGCGGCCGGGGCAGTGCCGTCGCACCACTCACTGCCGCGCTGCCAGGCAGGGGCGGCAGCGGTGGCTTCCACTTCCTCCCTGCCTTTCTCGAAGCCGGGCAACTGCATGCTTTCGCCATACAGCACCCAAGCATCAACTTCTTCATCTACATCTTTGATTTGCTGCATATCTCTCCCGAAGCTCACCAAATGCTGCTTGAGAGCAGGTGCCGTCTCCCGCAGGCGACCGCACCAGTGCTCGGGGGAAACGCCTTGCAGGGCTAGGGAGGTGAAGAAGGCAGCCACAAAGCCACCAAACCACCCCAGTGCATTGTTGTGTGTGACCTTGCTGGATTCCACCGCATACGCCAGCAGCCAGGGCAGCTGCCCTTGGGTGGGAAAGCGCAGGCCAATGGCCATGCATCGCATCGCAGCGCCGCAGCCGCCGCCGCCCCTGGACACCGCAGGCTGCGCATCCCATCCTGACCCATCCTCCTGCACTGCATGCATGGACTTGATGGTTGTGTTCCCCGGCGCCCGTCCCTTCATGTCTGCCATGCCCCGCTTCAGGTGCGCCCCCAACAGCTGGCAGGTGCCCCGGATGTCCGCTGCAGCGCCGTCTGCGGCTTGCACGAGGCCCTCTGCAATGGCCAAATGTAGAACGGTGTCGTCGCTGACCTTCCAGTGGCTGCCTTGCAGGTGCAGGTGCAGGGCACCCTTGCCCTCTGTGCAGACACGCCAGGTGCTTGGAGCGCAGCTGCGGTGGGCACAGCTTCTGGCAAAGCACACCACATACCAGTGATCGCCAAGACAGATTCATGGATGATACGCCCATCCATTTCGAATTCCCAGCTGCCGGATCGGTATCCGAGGGCATCACCTACAAACAATCACGCACACAGTTCGTCAATATCTAGCTTGCTCTGCACACAGAAAACAGCTAGTGGCGCTGCAGCTTACCGACCCCACTAAGAACCATACATGCATGATATCTGTCGCACATTTGTTCCTCACCAAGCACGTGCGGCTCGAGGTGGCTGCTGTCTGCTGCCATGCTTGCCGTGAAAAAGAGACGCTGCTTTGGCGAAGATAAGTTTGTCGCTAGAATGTGCTGACTTTTAGTGTCACAAATCAGTTGTGGTGCGACCACAGGCGATATGAAAATTGAGAAAATGTCTTTCACTCACAAAATCCACTCGGATTATGCTTTTCATCGCTCATTTGTCCTGCACCCCCCATAGTAGACAGTCAGCTTGTGGACAAGCACGGTGCGTTGCACCGCCCTGGCAGACAGCGAGCTCAGGCCTTGCAGCGTGGTGGTGTTTGTCAAGTGCAATCCATTGTCTTGTTTCTCTCTTCAAAGGTCTTCTCTCTTCGTTCGTTTCTCGCGATGCTGCATGGGCACGGCTGTGCGCAAGGGATGGGGACCGGAGCCCCGTCCCACGCGGCGGCGAAGTCCACTCCTTGGAGTCGTGGCTGGTTCCAGCGCCCTGTGCTTCACCACACAGTTTGCTGTCACCACCTGTCCTGTGATCGGGCGGTCGCTAAGCGTGTAAAATGCCTTGCCACACGAGGCCAGGCTGGTCTGATCCAGGGAATGGGTATCGCGTTCGCGTTGCAGACCACGTGCGTGGTGTCCTCCTCCTTTCCTTTTATGGTGGTCACCTTGGTCTTGTGTTATTTGCTGTGGTCCACTTTGTCGCGGATCTGAGACTGCTGCGTAGCGGGTCCCAAGTTGGTGTACACGTGGGAGGGAAACCCAAAGCTATGGATAAAAACCCTCCTCGGCGATTGCCGATGTACTCCTGCCATCCATGACTTGACCGGGGAGGGATCGTTGGACCTCCCCGCATGGTATAATAGGCCTTGTGACCCTGCTGTTGCTCTTGCACACGGGCGGGCGGGTGGGGAAAATTGTAGCCAGCGTCGGTGCGCTCCGGCAATTGTCGTAGTTTTTAGGTGAAACGAATTTGATGCAGTTGTGAAAATGATGTCATTTGAGCTTGCCCCCGTGTGCACGTTGTGTCTCTTGTGCACGGGGCCTCGATAGTACTTGACCCCCCCACAGTGGCCTCCGGCCCCTCGCTCAGATCATACAGTTGTCACTGACGCCATGCAGAGGTTCAATTGTTTATCGAGGCTAAATCCCCTTTGACTGCTGTGCTTACTAAAATTGCAACACAGCAAGTTGGATTGTCACCGAAGTAAGCTGCAACTAGTACGAGTGAACGGCACTGAAGTAGTACTTCGGTGCACACTTTTTTTGAAACCTCGCGACCTAGCCAAACATGGCAGCTCAAAGTGCAATTGCTGCAGCAAGGAGTGCAGCACTTGCAGCATCATCTGAACTTATGGCAGAATTGGGCTTGAGTTCTGCCAAGCGCTCCTTGGAGGGTGCAGCTGCCACGACGACAGCAGCAGAGAAAGCTCGCCGCAAAACTGCACGCAAAGCCCGCTTAAGTGCAGCGGCAGAGGTCAGCAACCAGCCAAGGCGGCGAAGTATGAGACAGCTTGGATTGCAAACTGATGGGGAGAGTGCTGTTGATGCAAACAATTCGTCGCTATTCACACCTTACCAGGCGCCGGCAAGGCCACAAAGAATACCAGGTGACGTCACAGTGTCCGCTGCCGGGATAGCACAGGACGGCAAGGATGCTGCCGATCTTGCACAGCGCACTCAAGAGTTCTTGCCAGCGGCCCCTAAGCAGCCTGCCAAGCGCAAGGCAGTGCAGTGGTCCAAGCTCTCGCTGCGCCACGAGCACCACATGGAGAAAGGAGTGGCCGCACGCATATACAGCATCACCATGCACCCAGGCAGGCAGCCCGTTGCTGTCATCGGCGACAAGGAGGGCATGCTTGGCCTGTGGCGCCCGTCATCTGGGGCACTGCCCGTCCCCCCAGGCGTGGACCCCGAGGAGGTGGAGGACGAGGGGGCCCTGCTGCAGTTCAGGGCGCACTCAAGGCCCATCAACGCCGTGAAGGCCCTACAGGACGTCATCATGACGTGCTCCTACGAGGGCAATGTGCGGCTGTTGGATGTGCACACAGGCGTGTTCAAGGAGAGCTATGCCCACTTCCCCGAGGAGGGCGGGGGGCGGGCCTCAGCCCTCGCGTACGCCGACCTGTCGCAGGACAGCCGCCTGCTTGTGGCATCCAGCTTTGACGGTGAGCTTGTTGTTACTGATACCCGGAGTTTGACGGCGAGGGACGGGCCCTTGGCCAAGAACCGCACGGAGACTGACTGCGTTGTGATCGACGCCCACAGCAAGAAGGCGTCCTCAGTGAGTCTGCACCCCGGCGGCAACCACGTGGCCACAGCCAGCCACGACAACACGGTGTGCATTTGGGACCTGCGCAAGCTGGGGCGTGGCAAGCGGGGCGCAGGGGCCTCACCTGTCAGCACCCTGTCCCATGGAGGGGGGGTCACTTCAGCCTTCTTCTCAGAATGTGGGGACAAGCTTGTGTCCACCTGCAATGACAACTTCTTGAGGGTGTGGGACAACGCCCCCCTGTGCAAGGGCAATGCCGCCGTGAGCATCAAGCACAACAACCACACAGGGCGCTGGCTGTCAAACTTCCGCTGTGTGTTCGACCCAGCCGACAGCTCCCGAGTCGTCATTGGCGCCATGCAGATCAGGCACTTGCAGGCATTTGATAGCAATACGGGGGAGGAGATTTGCAGCGTTGGGCATGAGCTGCTCACAGCGGTGCCCACTTTGAACGCAGTGCACCCCCACATTCCAGTGGTTGTGTCGGGCACTGGCTCTGGGCGTGTGCACATGTGGAGTTCATCAAGTTGGGAGTAAAGCAATGCATGGGCTGTTGGTGCTGTTGACCTTGTTGGTCCAGACACGCATGCTTCCAGTATCAGCAGCCATGTTCGATGAGTTGTGAAACATTGATTGTACTGAGGGCTGAATGCAACAAAGGCTTCCACAAGGTCCCTTGAACTTGAGCTGTATGGGCGTTGAAAGGCTTCCTAGGCTGCCTCCAATGCCAGCCAGCCTGTTCGCCACGTCGCCACCGAACTCTTGCTTACGGGCCCCTGCATTTCGTGCGGGCCGTAAAAAAAAATGACCCCAACTCCCCTTTTGTGGAGACGCTGCGCCAAGCGCGAATACTCAAGCACTTTTAACATTCCTGAGTTGCGTGCTTCTCGCGTGCTGTGTTGCATTTTGGCTGCTGCCTGCATAGTACGCTGCGGAATTTGAACTGCAGAAGGTCCAGCTCTTTTCCCCGTGGAGATTCTAGCTAGCTCCAATCGTTGCCATGGCCACACTAGCAGCTCACCTGTCACAGCGCTTACGTTTGCGCGCCAGCTGCACAGTCAGTGCGCACGCAACGGCATCAGGCAAACGATTGATCCATGCATCCACTGCTAGCTCCTCGGATTACTACAAGACTCTTGGGGTCGATCGTGGTGCATCAAAGGCAGACATCAAGAAAAAGTACTACCAATTGGCAAAGAAACTACATCCTGATGCCAACACAGACGACCCTAAAGCTGCTGACAAATTCTCTGCTGTTCAAGAAGCGTACGAGGTGCTCAGTGACGAAAGCAAGCGCTCCGCGTACGACCAGTACGGCAAAGAGGGCGTGGACATGGCAGACCAGGGCTTTGACCGTACGTGCCCATCCTACAAATATGCACTGCACTGACTGTATCTCTTATTTCTGTGCAGCTTCACAGTTCGGCGGCGGTGGCGGCGGCTTCGGCTCGGCTGCTTCAGCAGAGGAGTTCATGCGGGAGTTCTTTGGGCAGGCGTCGGGAGGCGGCCGTCGCAGACGGGGCGGCGCCACGCGCAGCAGGGGCAGCGACTTGCAAACCGAGTTGACTCTCCCGTTTATGGATGCGGTGCATGGCACGACGACGACGCTGAATGTGTCGGCGCGCACCCAGTGCCCCTCCTGCGACGGGCACGGGTCTGCAGACAAAGCGCCCCCCAGCGTGTGCGAGCAGTGCAAGGGACGAGGCGAAGTCACCATGCAGAACGGTTTCTTCCACATGACCACCGCTTGCCCAGCTTGCCACGGCGAGGGTGTCACCATCAAGAACCCCTGTCGCACATGCACCGGCTCAGGGGCAGTGCAGCAGAGCAAGACAGTGGAGGTGAAGATCCCAGCTGGGGTGGACACAAACACAACCATGCGTCTATCTGGGGAGGGTGACGTGGGGGACCTGGGGGGCCCTGCAGGCAACCTATACATCAACATCAAGGTGCGCAGTGACCCCTTCTTCCGACGCACGGGCACCGACATCCACATCAACGTGCCCCTCAGCATATCGCAAGCGGCACTAGGCTCCACTGTCACTGTGCCCACGGTGGCAGGGGAAGTGGACTTGCGCATTCCAGCTGGAACACAGCCCTCTGACAAGCTGGTGATGCGGAACAAGGGTGTTCCGAAAATGGGCGGCAAGGGCCACGGCAGTCAGTACGTGCACGTGAAGGTGGCTGTTCCCAAGAAGCTCACAGCCAAGCAGCGGGAGCTCTTCGAAGCGCTTGCTGCAGAGGAGGGCTCAGATGTGCACGGGGCAGAGGGGGGTGGTTTCCTGGGGGAGGCGCTGAGTCGCATCCGGAACATCATGGGCAGCAAGAACAAGTACGGCGAGCAAGCACAAGCAGAGGGAGAGAAACGATGAGCAATGAAATATCGATTTTGATGTGCACAATCACGAAGCGCTAGGGGCAGCGTCTGCGATGGAGCCTGCAGCAGCTGCTGCTGGGGGGGCATCGCTCACGTAGGCCCCACGGTCGTGCGCAGGAGGGGCTGCATCCTCTGGGCGCTCAGCCCACCGCCGGGGAGGCGGGGCACCTGATGCACCGGGCGAGCCGTGGGCTGCTGCCGGTGAGGCGCTGCGCCTGCCCGCCCCTGGGGAGGCAGAGCGAGCACCCCTGGGGCTGCGGCTGCGACGCCCCTCGTCGTAGCGACGTGGTGGTCCGCGGTCGTCATGTCGGCGGTCGTCATAGCGACGTGGTGGTCCGCGGTCATCATGTCGGCGGTCGTCATAGCGACGTGGTGGTCCGCGGTCATCATAGCGGCGGTCGTCATAGCGACGTGGTGGTCCGCGGTCATCATAGCGGCGGTCGTCATAGCGACGTGGTGGTCCGCGGTCATCATGGCGTCTGTCACCGTGGCGATCCCCACCACCCCCTCGATACCGCATATCGTCTGCAGTCTTGCGCCCTTTCTGTGCCAGTTCAACTTGCAGCTCGCGCTCGTCCAGCATCATGCGGTCCATGGCAGCCTGGGCTGCCTCAGCTTCCGCAAGTTCAGCAAATTCGACAAATGCAAAGCCTTTGCGGCGCTTGGTATGGAAGTCTAATGGGAGATACACGTCCCTGATATCACCGAAACGGCTGAAAGCCTCGCGCAAGTCATCAGCTCTGCAAACAAACACCGTCAAATTCCGCTCAACAGTAGTTTCCGAGCGGAGCACGAACTGGGTGCGATCTGCCAGGTTTCTGATCAACAGAGAATTGGGACTACGTTCCCGAGGCATACTGAGTGCTGCGAGTTGTTAGCCACGATATGAAAATGCGTCAACAGGAGGGACGATGCACTATTTGCACACGGCAACTGGTGCTTGTGAAGTCAAAAGCAAATACTCTCGCCGAGAATTGCATAGCATGTCACAAAAATTACGTATTCATGAAGACTGTTTTGATTTTGCCTGGATGCTTGTGGGCAGCTGCGATGCATTGCAGGCAGGCAGCTCCACAGTAGGCGTAAAAAATGTCTTCGCCATGGGGGCCACATTTAAGCTTCACACACAGCGAAAGAGCTTAAGATGGCACTGAGAATTTGACCAAAAGCAAAGAAAAGAACAGCCTTAAAAAAAAAACTTGCTGGTATCACGGGTTTCCTCAGTGCAGACAGTAGCAGAGCCTGCGGATTTTGGACATGGCAAGCTCAGCAGCTGCAGCGCCGGAGGCCGCTGCTGCAGCAAGTGGCAGCCAAGCCGCAGCTGTATCAGCACCTACAGACGACCCCCATGTTCCAACCTATCGTGGGCTGAAGCGCAGCCGGGGCCTCAATCTCAAATATATATCTTCCGATGAAGTTGCGGTGAAGAAAGAAGCTGTCGATGGGTGGGAAGACATGAGCAAGAAGCAGTTGAAGCGGGCCATTCGTGTCTTGCAAAGCAATAAAATTCGGGAAATCAAATCAGAGAGGCGAGAGGCAAACAAAGCTGACAATGATGTGCTGTTCACTCGTGAGCCCGGTGCACTCAGGGTGGGCTTTCCTGACACATTTGATTATCTCCCTTTCAAGGCCATTCTGGATAAGCCGGCCGAAGAGCGAGGCATCAAATTGAATGCATCTGCTCGCACCCGAGTGCGCATGGCTGAGAGCATGCTGACGGCCCCGGCCGTGCTGCTGGACTGCTGTCCCCAGTACGAGGAATGGATGAAGTTCTCGGAGCGCAGCAGCGTGGCGCTGCAGGTCATGCATGCCTACAGCAGCAACAGACAAGCAGACAAGCCTGTGTGGTTTGGCATCAGTGGCGTCTCACCTGAGCTGGATGGGCTGCTGTACGACCTGGGGGGGCACGGGTGGGCGGTGCACTGCGCCCCTCAGCCCCTGTCTCCTGCTGCCGCCCCCCCGCAACTGGGCAACAGGAAGCTAGTTTACCTGTCTGCGGAGGGCGAAACAGTGCTGGATTCCGTACAAGCCGACACGGCGTATATCGTGGGAGGGCTTGTGGACAGGAATCGACACAAGGGTGCTGCCGCCCAGCGCGCGAAGGACCTGGGCTTGCCCACGGTACGTCTGCCGCTGCAGGAAAACCTGGGCATGTCGGACGCCACCGTGCTCACATGCCTCCACGTGGTACAGCTGCTGCTTCGTGTGTGGAACGGCGCGAGCTGGGCCGAGGCGTGCCAGGCGACGCTGCCCCAGCGGAAGATCGCCAACAAGCGCCCCCGCACCGCCAGCTCCACGCCAGATGCAGAAACGGACACCGACAGTGCACCTGCCGCACAAGCTGGCGCAGATACAGCAAGCGACACTGCAGCCGCAGCCGCTGCTGGGGGGGGGCCGTAGGCGGAAGTGCCTTGGGTATGCTGCTGCGTAGCAGGCTGATTATGACATCAAGCGCTTAGGTGCACAATGATTAGTTAATGGCACATAAATCACGATCCAGACCCATCACCTATCAGCCCATCCTGCATGAGCGGCCAGCCGCACCCGCCTGCTACCGCAGCATTCCTTGGGAGGCCTCCAACAGCTGGGAGAAATCGATGCTGGGGGCATGTAGCCCACACCACTGCTGCAGTGCCGCCTGCAGCGCTCTTTGGGTCGCGGGTGTTTGCTCCTGGAAGCTCTCGCCCACGCTGTTCCACACACAGCTGAGGAGACAAGCCAGCAGGTGCGCGGTGACTGCCACTCGGGGCGTCTCCAGCAGCAGTGTCGCCATGCTCCCAGACACCTCAGTCATGTAAGCTATGCCTCGCTGCACAGCTCGCGGCACGCTGTCTTCGTTGCCGTCTGGTGCCACAGCTGCGCGCAGTTGCCTTGCCATGAGCAGCACAGCCTGCTGCAGCTGCGCCACCATGCCCCCCCGCAGCTCATCCAGGACGCCAGGTGCACGCGCCAGGATCTCTGCACATGCTGTGGGGATGTCCTCCCAGGTGTGGCTGGCATCCCCCGTGCACACTGTGCTCGCGTATGCCAAGTGGCCCAGGTCGCTCACAGCTTGCAAGCAGGACAGGGGGCTGCCGCCGGCCGCACGGGACAGACAGCCCGCCTTTGCCACGAGGGGGATCTGCATCAGGCACTGGCACATAGTGATGGCTGCCTGCTCCTCCTCCCGCCACTGGTGCAGCAGGCGGCAGGTATGGGCCAGTGCAGTGCAGGCTCGCTCGGCACCCTTGCTGCACACGGTGCTGGGGCGGCACAGCATGCTGGGGCCCTGGATGGGCTCAAGCCAGCGCCCCCCAGGGGAAGAACCGCCCAGTGCAGCAAGCGTGGCCTGCACCTGCACTTCGTGTGCAGCCTTGGGGGGGGTCGCATGAGACGCAGCCCCCCCCGCTTCCGGCAGCGACGGCAGCTCCCCCAGGCCAGTCTCCATGCGCCCATGCCCCCCTGCCTGGCCAGCATACACACTGTGCACCTGTGCAAATACCGCACAGCTGGCAGCCTTTGCGGCAATGGCAGTGGCAGGCAGGGGGCTGTCTACGGTGGGGAGCAGGTCGCACGTGCCGACACCCTCTCCCAGAAACACAGCTCGGGCGGACGCGACATGCCGAAGTGCAGCAGCTGCTACTGTATCATATTCAAAGGCGCGCCAGGGTAGCCCAGCCACGGCAGCTTGCAGCCAGCGGGCAATGCTGGGGCGGCTACAAGGGCTGTCCCACAGCCCCGCAAGGTGCGCCGTCACAGCGTCCCCAAGCTTCTCAGCACAAAACACGGCGCCCAAGAACTCATGCAACTGCACAGCTGCATCCGCCGTGTGTTGCAGTTGCAGCCAGGCTGCATCGGGGCTGGTGGCAGGGGGCTGTGCAGCGTGGGTGACGGTGAGCCCCGAGGCGTCACACTGCACCCCCGCCCCAGGCTGCAGCAAAGCAGGAAGCAGCTGCACTGCGATGACATCAGTGCAGTCCTTTATCAAAGTGTGGAACGCTGTGGGGTCAGCGCCGTGCATTGCTTTGGCTTGTGCTGCCAGCATGCTCAGTGCGCTGTGCTTGGTGGTGCTCGGCATGTCAAGGGTGATGCCTTGCTCAGAAATGCCCACTGCCTGTACCAATGAGTGGCGCAAAGATGTTTTCAAGCGGAGGGCTGTCACATCAAAACCCCTGCCAGCAAAAGCGCCCACTTCAGTGAAGGCTGCAGAAGCAGCTGGGCTATCGTGACTGCAGGAACCAGCAGCAGGTGTGTACAGTTCGGCAGCTGTATGGTCCTGCGAGCGAGTAGTATGCTTGAGCTTTTCAAATTACTTTGCAGCACATACATCAATCCTATCCTGAATCTCATTTGCTGCACTTGAAACATCGAAGAACCTGTCATCCATGGCTGGTTGTTAACGGTAGCCTGTAATTTCGAGCAAAGCAGCTTCCAGTTAGGGCTACTGGGGACGTTAGGCCTCAGCGCAGGATTGAGCTTGTTGAAATCAAAGCGCCAGTCTTGCTTCTATAAAGTACTCTTGTCCGCAGTGGTGTGAATTGAGGCAAAGCTTCGGTTGCTCAATGAAGTTGTGGAGGGGCTCTCACAAAAACTGAGGGGCTGTCTCAAGCTGCATGCCTTCTCTGGAGCAGTGGGGCATACAAAGATCTAAACTTTTCCCCTTGGCACACCATGCGCCAACGAGAAGCACGGGGATTCGCGCAGTACTCCTCAACTGATCCAGGGGCGCGAGCTTCCCTCATCGAACGGCCGGAACCGTCAATATGGGTGGGTGCTCAAGCAAGGGCGCCAGTGGAGCTGAAGAGCCAAAATTGAATTCTTGGCTGTGGGTGTCCACACTTGAAGCACTTTCCAGACAAGGGGACGCTGCGCAGGCGGATGCTCGGGCTAGGTGGGCGCAATGGTTTGGCAGCAACGGAAGCCAGCTGTCAAATATTCCCTCAACAGTAGAGATGTACGGTGGACGATACGTTTCTTCGCTCATGCTTTCAAGCATATTCAAAGGCACCACCAACCCAATTGTAGCTGAGGCAGAGCTGCTCGTGCTCGCGTCCCATCCAGACCTGCAGAGCGGCGTGGCAACGTCCAAGCGGCTTCACCGGCTGCTCGAGCTCGCTGCAAGCCAAAGCACCGAAAGCAATGCACGCATTGCTGCAATGTGTCTCGTTTTATCCATGTTTGACAACCCTTCAACAGCCAGCTCTTGCTCTGCCGCGCTACGCGAAGCCGGTGCACTGCAGCTGCTGCCTGAGCTGCTGGGCAGGCGCATGGAGAGCGACTTGCTGCAAACCACAGCAATGACGCTGTTGCATGTGCTGTGCAAGGAGCCCAAGAACGCCGAGCTGCTGGGGGCACTGCAAGACGATTCGCTGCCCATCGTGCTGTCCTGTGTAGCGGACGCAGCCCGAAGGCCCTACCTCGCTGCCGCTGCTCTTGACTGCATCACCACAATTGCAGCGGCCAGCGTGGATGCAAAAGCAGCTGTGTACCGCGCTACGCCCTTTGTGTATCTTGCGCGCTGTATTGAAGGGGTTTTGGAAGCTGGGATGGGGTCTCACGGCTCACTTGCCTGTCTTGTCGCTGCAGTGCGCTGCTGCAAACTGCTGGCGGGGGAGGGCAACACAGACGACCTCATCACCAGCGGTGTCGTGCGCTCCCTGTTACAACTAGGACACCTGCAGTCTGCAGCCCGCAGTGGACTGGGGGCAGCTTCTGGCACGCTGCACAGCCGACTGTCCTTTTGTGCCGTGCAGCATCCCAGGTGGCTGCGCCGGGGCCAGCAGCCCCAACAGCTGGCTGTTTTAATGCACGCCCAGGCTGCCTGGGAGCAAAGCATGTTCGCGTCTGCTTCTTCCGCCGCCAGCAGCCTCGTGAAAACCGTCCTGGCTGCAGCACCGCGCTCTGCCACGGGTGTGTGGTCGCAAGCACTGAAAGAGGAGGCCTCTGCATCCACGCGGGCACTGTACGCTGTGAACCTACTGGAGCGTGCTTTGAGCAGTGCCTCTGGCTTGTCAGTTGGGCAGATTCTTCCCCTGCTGGACCGCCTCCTGGACATGCTGCTGGCGCGGGGGGCGTCAGCCACCTCCACTGCGCGGCGCCGCATTGCGCCGCTGGCATGGAGGGCCATGCACACCATCGCATACAATGCGTACTGTGTGAATATTGGAAGCACACGGCGCTCCAAACTGGTCGCATCGTCCTCCAGCCCTCGGGGGGGTGGGGGGGGGCTTGACGACGGTGCCAGTGTGTTCTCAGCAGCAGACACAGTGATGAGTCACGCCACAACTACCAACCCGGGGGTGCTCAAGGCCCGCTCTCTGTACATGTTCCGCTTGCTGTGGGAGGAGGGCTTCTACACGGGGGACGAGGCCTCCAGGGCCGCTGCAGCAGACGCCGCCGCCGACTCGGCTGATGGGGGCAGCACCGACACAGAGGGCCTCACTTCTCTGCAGGAGCTGCTGGCGCGTGTATCGCAGCTCACTCAAGACATAACCGTTAAGCGCAAGGGCACGGTGCGTTTCGACTCCATGCAGCCGTCGGGGGGGGGCGATGCCCCTCCGGCCCCCCCCTCCTTGCCCCAGCAAGATGGCAGGGGTGAAGAGGCTGGCAGCCCTGTGCGCCGCGCAACCCCCACTCCCCTGCTGGTACCCTCTGCCCCTGTGTGGTCTGAGGATGTACCCAGTATGGTGATGCAGCTGGCCATGCTGGCTGAGGCCCTGTGCTCCTCATCACCCCCGGCAAAGGGTGCCAACGGCACAGCCACCCCAGGGCCTCATGCACCATCGGCACCACCACAACCACCAACATCGCCCGCAGCTTCAGTGCACTTAGCTGCCCGTGTGGGCAGCCCCAGCAGTGTGGCCTCCCCGCCAGCCGTCCCCCCATCGCCCGCTTCTGAGCCCATGCCCCAGACTGCCCCCTGGCCAAGCGTGCAAGACAATGCAGAGCAAGCCAAGCAAGTGAGGACGCTGCTGGGATATGGTATTATGTGGCTGAATAGCTATGCACTGCGACAGGTGGATGCTCCCGCTGCTGACGATATCCAGCGAGTGGTCTCCACAGCATCCGCAGCACTGGACTCACTTCACACAGAGAGCTCCAAGCGTGCAGTGCGCAGTGCAGGCTTGCGTAGCTTTGGTGTGCGGTGGAAGCAGTGGCAGATGCCCCTCCTATCGCGCATGTGCCGCAGCTCCCTGCCCGAGGTGTCTGCCTTCGCATCCATTTGCCTCCGGGACGCCATGCTGCAGCTGGCGGCAGTCAATGCAGCTGCAGAAGACATGCACGCCTTTCCCACAGCACAAGACCTGCAGTTGGTCCAGGGCAGGAGCAAGCCTTCCGGGAGCATGGGGCCACGGCAAGGTGCGGCTGTCACAGGTGCACCCCCCTCCCCCTCCCGCCAAGGGCTGTCAGACATTGCGAGGGCGGTTTCGGGCCTGGACTCCCTCAAATTCAGAGGAGCTGCACCTGCCATGAGCCCCGCCGACTCGGGTGCTGCCCCGCACGAGCCCGTGTCCCTGGAGGTGCCTGCCCTGTGCCTGCCCCTTGCCGCTGTGCCCCCCCTGTCCCCCCAGGACGCCACGCAGTGGAGCAAGGCGCTGTACCCTGCGTGCGACGCAATCCCATGGGCTGTGCGCATGCAGATTGGGCATGATGCAGCCAGCGCAACAGCAGCTGCTCTGCCGTCGTCACTGGCGCAGCTGCAAGCCTGGCAGGATGCACTGGCTGCCAGTGACGCAGCGGCGGACCAGGCTGCACAGGCACTGCGGGAGCAGCTTGAGGCGCTGGGTGTGCTAGAGTTGCTGGACAGAGCAGTGCGGGATGAATCTCGCAGCACAGGCTGCGTTGTGGCTGGCTGTGACGCCGTGTGCCGCGAAGTCACACTGCAGTGTCGTCTGGCCCTGCGTGCGCAGACAGCCCCCCCCACAGGTAGCGGGGGGGGGTCTGCGGCTGCAGCCAACAAAAAGACACCCAGCAAGCAAAGCAAGAAGTCCACCAGCACCATGGAGGTCGTCTCCCCCTTCATGCTGGCGGTGGAGTAGCTGGGGCCTTCAGGGTGGCCTCCTGCTGGGCTTGGCGCAGACGCAGACGCAGCACCACATTGGTGATGCCCACCGCCACTGCTGTGGCAATGCCGCCAGCTCCAGCACTGTACCACACTGGCACTTGCTCAATGGGGATGAGGGTGGAGTACCCCAGCACAAGTGCTCCCAGGGTGCCTCCCACCCCCAGCGCCCACGTCATGCAGATGGCTTCACGGGTGACCTCTGCTGGCTCCTGCTGCCGCAGTGCAGCTGCCCACCCCTTGACGTAAATGCCATGGAAGTGCGCAAACAGCTTCATGGAGAGGCCTGTGAAGAGGGCCCATGCTGCGGCGAGCAGCAGCGCATAGCTGTCGAACACGGCAGTGGCAGTCAGCCCAGCAAAGCTCACAGCACTCAGGCCTGTGCCCGCAACGTCAATCGCACCAACAAAGCCATGGGAGATAGATGCTACCCATACAGTATCACAGGCAAATGCAATGGCAAACAGCGTGGTCCCAGAGCGTGCTGGGATGATAAACTGCAGGCCAAGCAGAGGATCAAAATGCACCAACACTACTGCGACGTAGTAACATGCGGCTCCTATCAAATTCAGAATACACGAAGCCCATAAAAGAATGTCGAATGTTTTGGACTGGATTGTGATGAATGCTATGGCAGCTGTTGCAGGTGGCACTTGCTTAGCTGGGGGCTCTGTCGTGACTGCGCCTGGAGCATGAGAAAGAGGAATAACCGCACAGGTGGCACCTGATTCTGGATCTGATACTGGAGTCACTGCAGAAACATGCCGTAAATCAATTTTCTTGTTCGTGGCCGTCAGCTCCAGCTGTTGGTCCATGCTTAGCAACGGCCGCAGTGGCCTTTCCGACCTCAGGGTGCAAGAAAAATCGCGGACTTGCGAAGCACCTCCTCAATGATGCAACTTTATACCAGTTGAGTAATTTATACCCTCAAGTTACAAAATTGTATTTCAGCAGGTGTACTGAACTGTGACAGGCTTTGTTCAATCAGTCGAGGGGCGGTTGGAGCGGCTGGCTGGGGGATGCTCATTTTGCTCTGCGATATAGTATCGCGCGTTCAGGTTGCCTGCACAAAAGCCGAAGCGGCACAAAAATTGAACCTCAGTGGTGCACGGCAGTATCATGCCACACCTGGCAGCAGCAAGTTCTTGAGGACCGCCCTCCATCCATGCGGTGCACGAGGCTGGTGCCTCGCATCCCCTGCCAGCGAGGACAGAAAGGGGAGTATATCTCATTCCTGTGGACACATGTGTGACATCTTCAGGCCTTTCCATCCATGACGGTGCGGTGCTTGGGCCCGACGTAGCAGCCAGTGGAGCTGGGTGCTCCCAGCCTCAAGGGATGGTGTACTTGACAGGGCGTGCCGGGTCCCCACCCACAGTCACCCCAGGCCCCACCGATGTGAATGGAGGCACCCTACTGCCAGCCTGCACAATGGCTTTGTCCTTCAGGCGGCAGCCCGCTCCCTGCACGAGTCAAGGGAGAAGTGAGGCAAAGCGGCGTATGCAGGCGGGAGGCAGCACGCACCACAGTGCAGCCATCTTGAACGACTACACCCTGTCCAAGTGTGCAGCCCTGTATGGTGCAGTCCTCCCCAATGTATGAGTCATCGCCAATCTCGGCAGGCAGCCTGCGCTCGAGGAGAGGCCGTGCCTAGCAGCACAGCACGAATCGATGCACGAGACATACTTTGGTTCTGCACTGCCACTTATATGAGTTCCCTTTCCGATGAAAACACGCCGGCCTAGCGTCACGGGAGCATCACTGGCATCTAGTGTTACATCCGTGCTCACAATACACTGCGCAAATCAGGTTAGAGGTAGTTACTATGGAGCATTAAGTCAGTCCATCGCAGCTTAGTCGGCTTACCTTGCCACCAACAGATACACTCACTGGCTGAATGAGCGCTGCAGTTTTGTGTATGTGGGCGCCTTTATTGGTTTGAAGGAATTCCTGCGCTTTTGCAGTTTCATCAGCTGCGGCCATGGAGAAGCTGTTGTAACGGTAGCGCACAGCCTTATGGGCGATGGTTTACGACAAGGGGGCCTGCACAGATGGCTGCAAACGGAGCTCATAGGTGTACATATATGCTTGGTATTTACCAGGTGAGATGTAAGATTGCCAAACATGCTACACACACATCTAGATCATGACGATGGCAGACCTGCCAGGGGGCATACACTTTCTGGGGGGGCGCCCTTGCAGTTGAGGCGAGCGCAATGCGCGTGAGTCTCTGCCACAGGAGCAAACCCTAAGTAAAACTAATCCACCATCTAGTATGAGCGGCTGCAGGCGCGCAGCCGCCGTGAGGATAGGCTCGCCGCTTCGCGCCTTGTGCCAGGGAGGTCGGCCAGCACACTGTCGGACCCAGCGCGGGGAAGCCCACTTGTAGTGAGCAGTGAGTGATGGGGAGTAAGTCTATTTGTAACTTCCGCGATCGTACACTGCCTTGCCATACGAGAAACTGCCTAGGTGCAGCACAGGGAAGCTCGGGGGAGGCATGAGCATGTCTGCAAGAAGATTTAGTGCCCAACTTGCTACTAACTGCCTTGATGCAGCATTCCACAGCGCCGTAGGTTTGCTCCTGTGCAGGAGCAAGGACGAGCTTCGGATCCCTGCCACTCCTGCACAATACATATCGCATCCGCCAAGAGCACACTGCACGCGGCACCCTACATCCGCTGCATGAACAGCTCCGCGTCTGCAGGCTCCACCTCCCCTGCCTCCACAAAGTGTGCAAGGGTATCTTGCAGGACGCTAGCTGCAGGAGTGGCGTCCCGCACAGCAGACATCGCTATGCGGGCCAGACGGGCTCCTGCAGTGCCCAGGCTGTTGCCGTAGAACCACATAGCCACAGCTGAGGACAGGTCATCAAGATCGAAGGAGTGCACCATTGTGCGCTCACAAAAGGAAGCCAGTCGCGCCATGCTGTGCTGTGATGCCAGGGGCAGCACCAGCGGCGTGAGGTCCACCCCAATGCTCTTGAAGGAGTCCCAGTACACAAACTCCAGCACCCCCATGGCATCCTCGATGCTGAGCTGCACGCCTTCATGCGAGCCCAAGGACACAGTGTGCCCCTCCCGCTG
>Ga0307982_1000374_pt1 | contig 35291 bp, 12 predicted proteins | sample OrgLakmetagen989_FD_201847 | JGI IMG/M metagenome (GOLD analysis project Ga0307982, IMG submission 201847) | Saline water microbial communities from Organic Lake, Antarctica - #989 | ecosystem: Environmental > Aquatic > Non-marine Saline and Alkaline > Saline | place: Antarctica: Organic Lake... | reverse complement strand
GGAGCTGGTGTCAGCCACGGGCAGCCAAAGCGACTTTCTCTCCCCCCGACCCCCCCGACACTCCCCAGCCCCAGCCCCAGCCACTGCCAGCGCAGTGAAGCGGGCGTGTGCCGCTGCAGCGGAGCGCGCCCAAGCACACCTCCAAGGCACAGCAGCAGAGATACAGGGGCACTCCCCGGCCTCCTCACTTCAGGATCTGCAAGCCCCCCCCATGCAAGATACGACTGCGAGCACCCCCCCTGCACACCATGCAGGTAGGGCATCTCGCCGTCGGGCTGGCGCTGCCCAGCGTTCGTATGTAGACGACAGCGACGAGGAGCAGCGAGCGGCTGCAAAGGGTGTCAATGGGGGTGACCTGCGCAGCATGCTGACCAAAATGGCTGCCAAGTCCTCCAAGCTCACACTCACCGTGCGTGCCGGCCGCAGCAGATCCTCCAGCATCGCCAGTGTGACGGCGGACAGTGAGGGGGGCAGTGCAGCTGAGGGTTCGCCCAAGCGGCGTCGCACACGCAGGTCAGCAGCAGCAGCAGCCAGCGCTGCTCAGCCAGATTCCAGCCAGCTGAGCGATGTGGTGGATGCCTCCAGTGTGGCGTCACCCCCTTTGCTCCCAGTGCAGCCCTGTGACTACCAGGGCACACTGCGGTACGCTGCGGATGTGCTGCCGCCGCCCCCCACTGGGCCGTATGTGCAGCTAGAGGAGCACACCACGGGTGGCGGGGGCGACATCCAGGAGGTGCACGCACCAGCAGCAGCCACGGCAGCAGGCAGGCGCGCCAGGCGCCAGCCGGCCCCTGCTGCTGCCCCCCCCACTGCGCTGCCGCTGTCGCTGCTGCCCCCCGAAGAGCTGTGCTCAAGTGTGGCCATATGGAATACCCAGCTGGCCCACCGGGCGGCGCAGTGGGTGCGGGCTGCCCACCGCGGCTGGGCATTGGCCCTGGCCCGGCGAGAACTGTACATGGCGGTGTTTGCAAGCGACGAGATGAACCCCCACGCAAGCTGCAGCGCAGTAACAGTCACCTCTCTACAGCGAGCGGCTGACAGCAAGAAGCCCCAGTGGTATTGGCTGCCCACATCTTGGCTCCGGGCTTGGATCGCAGGGCAGCCCCTGCCGGAAACGGAGGCCAGTACATTTGCAGCGGAGGATGGAGACCCCAGTGCAGCAGCCAAGCCCTCCGCTGGGGCGACTGCCGCGGCCATGCTGCATGATAGCACCATCACAGAGGCAGCAGGGACAGGCAATGACGACGTGGTGGCTTTAGATGGCTCAGACGAGGAGGGGGGTGAGGGGGGGGGCACCGCCACCCAGCCCCCTGACAGCGGCGGCACAAGCCCCTCGCTGGCCCAGGCCGAGGAGCTGCGTCAGCGCCTGGCGTCGCTGCTTCATGAATCCACGCGCATACGGTATTCCCCCCAGGACCGCCTGGCTGCGCCCGGCTTTTCCCTTTTCGCCCCCCTGCCCCTCGCTGACGTGGCGGACGAGGAGCCAGAGGTGTCGCCGCGCGCTTCAGGCTGCCCCCGCCTGGCGCTGGTGGGGCCCAGTGCTGCGGGCTTTGCGCACGCAGTAGACACGCCACCCCTGGACTTGCGCTGCAAACACCTCCTGACTGGGGCTGATGCGTTTCACGCCGGCGGCACACGCAGCGCCTCCTCGCCGGCAGCTGGCAATACAGTCATGCTGCCCTTTGTGGTGCCGCGTGCAAAGCGCGTGCTTGCAGCAGCGTATGCTGCCCTTGTCAACGACGGCGGCACAGCGGCACTGGAGATTCTGGGAGAGGGCGCACCACAGGCGCTGTCGGCGGCAGCGTGGGAGCTCCTCTGCGCCTGGGCTGCCGGCGACACTGCAGTGCTGGAGCAGGCGGTGCAGGGTATGAAACGCATAGCCAACAGCGCAGCTGGGGGAGGGACTTCAGTGCCTGTAAAGACCTCTCGAAGGGGCTCGGGTCCCGTCTTCCGGCTGCCCTGGGTTGAAGAAGGGGCAAATAGTGCAGATGCGTGGATGGAGAACAGCTGGCTGACTCGCCCAGTGCAAGTGCAGCAGGCATTGCACAGCGGCAACTTCATCTCGCCGGCCGCCCTGCAGCTGTGGATTGACACCCTGTCCGCAAGTCGCAGCAACCACTCCGATACGGCACAGCTGATTGCCCTGCTAAGCGAGGCGGAGGCCCCTGTCCCATCCAGCGACGGGCTGGCTTGCGAGCGCGACAGGTGGGTGACCGCCTGCCTGCAGGAGCTGCGCACCCTCAGCGGCGGCGACGGCGGCGGCGACGGCGGCGGCGGCCATCATGGTAGCGGGGCGCGGGCGGCTGCACAGGCTCTGCGGAACAGCGGCGTGGGCGCGGTACACCTGTTCCCACTTGCATCAGATTGCGAGCTAGACCACTTGGGCGAGTTCAAGCTGCCCAACGGACAAGCTGTGCAATCGCCAGCGCCCGATGTGGAGACCAATCGCACCGCGTCTGCCGGCGGTGACTCTGACGCTGATAGCACTGTGCAAGTGAATGACGACGAGTCGCCCGAGCTAGATGATGTGGCGACTGGGGCCGACAGCCCGCTCGACGTTGACACCTCCTCTGGAGGGCAGGTGGAGGGGCCAGTGCCGGGGCAAGAGACAGGGCACTTGGCGCTGATGCGGGCGCTGTCTCTAGCAGCGTCATTATGGGTGGCCAAGGACTCACCGGAGGATGTGTTCCTGGTGAGCCGTGCCTTTGTTCGGGCACTCAAGGCTCGAGCCGAGTGTGCTCGCAAGGTGCACGCAAGCGCCAAGAAGTCCGGCGCCGGCAAGCGCGGCCCCAAGGGCGCCTCTGCTGCAAGCGCCTCACTCATGAGCACTTTCCTGGCTGGGCCCACCGGCGCTGAGGCGGGCAGCGCAGGGGAAGACGCCCAATTTCTGGCGACCCCCAACGCAGACCTTGTGGGGCCCCGAGGCTTTGTGCATGAGCAAGTGAACCGTCGTACGGCGCTGTATGTGAGACGGGCGGTGTGGGAGACACTGCAGAGCAGCTATCCCAAGGCGGTGCCTGTGCACTTGCTTGTGGCGCAGACTGACCCGTGGATTGCACTGCAGGCAACACTACAGCGCCGAGATCAACAAGCTGCCTTGGCACGCCGCCAGGCAGAGACGAGCTCACGCTTGCTGAAGTCCTTGGCCAAGCGTCAAGGCCCCATCCGCACTGTACGCCAAGGCCTCGTTGGGACAGCCCCGGTGCCACCGGGGACATATGCACTGGTGCCGCGGCGGTTCCTTGTCCGGTGGCGCGACTTCATCAACGGCAGCGCGCCATCCCACGACCTGCAGTCCTTCAGCTGGGAGCGGTGGTCCCTTCCCAGCAGTGATCCTGGAGACGACCAACGCGACGAGTGGGCCATCACGCTACCTACACACGTGCTGGCTTTTCTCTCCCGTATCGCGCCTGTGCGGTTGGAGGACTCCAATGGGGCAGGGTGTGTCCTTGACGCCACTGCAGAGAATGCAGCTCCAGGCAACACTGCGCCACTCAGCACTGCCTGCAGCCTCGGGTTCACAGTGCACTCCTCCCCTCACGCCACTGAGCAAGACATCATGGCAGCAGCCGGCGACATGGAGGACTTCGACGTGGTGCCGCTGGACGAGTGGCAGGACCTGCTGCGCGCACACCCTGAGATGCACGGCCCAGTGGCTGAGGCGCTGCGCCGATCTGGGGCAGACCAGCCCTTCCACTCCCTGGTGGAAGAGGACCCCACACCCTCCAAGCGCAAGAAGAAACGATCAAGAGGCAGCAGCGGCGATGCCAGTGGCGACTCGGGCCGTGCCAAGTCAGCCCGGGGCAGCAGTGCTGAGGACATCAGCGCTGGCGCACAGCGCAGCCCTGTGCTGACGGTGGACTGCGACATTACGGATGTGACTCCAGACGCCGAGGGGCAGCAGCAGCACGCCAAATACGGCGGAACACACGGCGGAACACACAGCGGAAGTGCCCATGGCGATCTGCTCCACGCCCTTTCCAGCGCGTCCCCGGACTCAGATGCACCCAGCTTAAGTGCTGCGCTGGACACGATCTGCGAGGGTGCACTGCATCCCAGGGAGTCTGCTGCATACCGGCAGTACTGCACAGGGCTAGTGGCCCCTGTACTGCGGGTGCTTCCGTGTACCAAGACCCACCTTCTGCCTGCGCACATCATCTCCGCAAGCAGCACATTCGGCGAGCCTTGCCCCGACAAGACTCTCCCGACCTCATGTGTTTGGTGGACAGACCCCCCCCTGGATGTTGCCCAGCTGCGCCATCAATTGGCAGCTGCTCATGCCGCCTCTCTGGACTTCACCGGCCGCGCCATCCACTTGAAGGTGCTCGCGCAAGGGGCACTGCCCCCTGGGGTAGCCCCGGCGCCAACAACGGAGCACACCAGCGGGGAAGATGCCACCGGCGACATTGCACTGGTGCAGGAGGTGCCGGGTGTAGCCCAGGGCAGCGACGACGAGGACTTTGTGGACCAGGGCGCCGTGGACTCGTACACAGGCGCCGCGGAGGCTGCCGTTAGCCGTGGTGCCGGCTCGCGCGCCTCCAGGACTCGACGCCGTGGGCAGCGGGACCTGCTGCAGGTGACTGTGAACAGCAGTGACACACCGGGGGAGGTGCTCATCAAGTGCTTCCAGGAGCATGACACAGGTTTGGGGGGGCGGCTGTGGTTCCAGGGGGCCCCTCTGCACTCGCAGCTCAGCTTGGCGCAAGCCAATGTCCCGGCAGGTGCTACACTGTACCTCGAAACGTCTCCAGATGGCACAGTGGATCTAGCTGCCGCCATTTCTGCAGCAGGAGGGTCTGCCCCAGCTGCCCCTGAGGCAGGCTTCAGCGGCTCAGCCTTCTTGTCCTAGGCGGCGCTGGACAACTACCGTATGTGTGTCAGCCATATGACATCAACAAGCAAATGTATTGACTTCGATCATATGCGCTGTGGCGGCTTTTAGTAATCGCCCCAGTGCACAGATGGCCCTGTGGCGATGGGCGACACACTTCGCATGGCGCCTTCGCCATTTGCAGCTGCTGGTTGTTGCACCTGCGGGGCATAGCTAAGCTCCGAGATGGGCTGTAAAAACAGCTCCCGGTGTGAAATCGGGCGCTCGTCGCTGTCACTGTCGTGCCCCATCACCGGTGCGCGGTGAGGAACGTCGTATTGGTGTTCCTCGTTCCACCTTTCCTGTTCCGCCCCATGCCGCCGCGCGTCTCGTCGAGAGCGCACTTGTGCCTGCGTAATGGCGGCTTGAATGCTCCCTTGCTTGCGACTACGCTCGGCGGCCTGTTGACCAGGAGAGGCCTGCGCTGAGAAGGCCAGCGACGCGCTCATGGGTGGGCTGCCACCGCGCTGTCCGCCTGCAGCGGTGGCACTGCGGGCATATGATTGTGGGGCGTGAGCACGCTGTGATGGGCGGGCAGTCTGCGCCCACCTGTGCTCATCCAGCTGCGCATCGCTGGAGTCCCCCCACATGCCATCGCTGCCGCCATCGTCGGAAGTGCCCATGAAAGAGATGTCATCCGCCGTGAAGGCCATGCCCCCCCCTGCATGCCCTCCTCCCGTGAACTTGGGCTCGGGTTGCCTCGCTGGAGAGGTGCTGACTACGCGGCGCCCATGGTAGGTGCCTGCTCGGCTGCCAGCCACAGGTGCATACGTCTTGGGAATGAAGGGAGCTGGTCGCCGTGCGACCATCTTGGCTGAGCCAAGCTCCGGTTCCGTCATGCCGTAGCTCCCAATGAGTGCATCTGCCTCTGCACGACCAAAGATCGCATCCATGCGCCCATGCAGGCTGTCATTGCTGGCACTTGTCCCGAGCGACGCCTTGCTCTCCTGATGGGCGCCTCCCCGGGCGACGGGGCGCCGCTCTCGTCGGTACTCCTCCAGGGTACTTTGCGAGCTCATGGGCTCATGCACACTCTCCTCATCCAAGTCTGTCACTGAGGCCCCATCAGGACTGTCAGAGCCTTGGCCTGGCCAGCCTGTAGGCGCTTTCTCTGGTGACCTGCGCACTGGCGAGGCGACCAAGGATCTGGAAGCAAACCCTCGGCTGTTCGGGACGGGGGGGGTCACGCTGGGTCTGCTCAGCGACTGCTGGTGCTGCGTGAATCCAGGTGCAGGGGGGCTCAAAATGGGTGTTGTACCCTCTGGCGAAGGTGCGTCTTGGCTGTTCTGCTCCAAGTTGGCAGGAAGCAGCTTCCAGGCGTCAGCAGCGGCCAGAATGCGCAGGGCGTACGTGGCCGTGATGCCGCAGTCTGCTTTGGCCGCCTTGATGCTGCGCTTGGCATGCTGCAGATGTGCATGGGATTTGGCGGTGGCATCGGCCAGCTGTGCCTGAAGCTCCTCCATTTCCGCAGAGAAATACGCTTGCACGATCTGGCTCTGTGTGCCTTCGTCGTGGCTATGACTGAGCACTCGGTGCACAAACGCCATGGTTTCAGGGTCCAGGGGCTCGCTGCCGCCCAGCCCGGCGGAGCGCTTACCAGGGGGTAGCAGGCCCTGGCTTGAGCCCCCCCTTGACCCCCATGCACCCCCCCCACTGGGAAATTTCGCCGTTGTGGCCCAGGGCCCGTCGCCCCGCAGTGCCGCCCTGGGCACACCAGCCGCAAGCGCGGCAGCCTGCAGCGAATCAAGGGAGTCATCCTCCACCAAGCGACGTTCCGCCCGCCGTACACCCTCCCGCAGTCTGGCTTGCACACTGCCAGAACGCATTCCCCCTCGCAAGTCTGGGGGGGGGCGAAAGCCGGGGGACACGTCCTCCACCGCCTCCACTGCGAACGGACTGCGCTGGCTGTGCATGGATGGTTGGTGGATGGGCTTTGGTGGCATCAAGTGCCCCCCAGAGTGCCCATGAGACGGCTCGCTCAGGGCATCGCTGGACCCCCCTTCACCCCCCTCGTCATCCTGCTGCGCCCCCCACTCCCGACGCAAGGCAGACACATCCACCACAATGGCAGCTGCGCGAGCCAACATACCGTCCTTGTCGTCGGGCTGTGGCTGTCCTGTGGCCAGCGAGGTCGCCGCCAACCCCGCAGTCATTCCCCGAAGCGGCAGCGTGGAGGCACTGCCGTCGCCCACAGCCATGGTCTTTCCACCACGCCTCTTGGTGGCAGTGGTGCCTGTTTTTCGCCGAGCAGTGGTGCCTTTGATGCTGGATATACCCAGCGCATCCTCTGGAGCAATCTTCAGGAGCTTGTGTGCGGGGGCGTGGTGCTCCTTGAACGCTGGTGGGCCCATGTATGGATCGAAGCTATCCACTGAGACAGCATCTGCAAGGTGGTCATCCTCGCCCTCCCCCTCGCCCTCATCTGACCCCACCTCGCCGTCGCTTTCCGGCAGATCCTCCCCCCTCTCCTCAGCAGCCCGCCGTGCTGCGGCCTTGGCCTTTGTTGCCGCCTTCTGTGCAGCAGCGGCGGCCTCTGCTTGCGCTGCAGCGGAGTACTCGTTCCGCTTCAGTCTTGGGGCGGGTTGTATGGCACCCTTTCGGTCGATCTCCACGCGGTGTAGCTTCGCAGACTCGTGGAAGTCGCGATCAAACATCGCTGCCATGCGGATATCCATGAGATCGCCAGCGAATTTTGCTGAAGCCTCTGCCGGGGTGATTGCACTGCTGGCGCTTTGGTCTTCATCATCCCCAGAAGCACCCCCCCCTTCACCCCCCTGCATGTCCTCAGGCAGCTGTGTCGCCCGCTTGCCCAGTGCAGCGGCGCGCTGGAAGTGTCGGACAGATTGAATGGGGTGCCCGCAGTGCTCCAGCTGGATGGCCAGTGCATGGTAAGCCACCGCAAGTGCCGTCCGGCGGGCAATAAGTGTGCTGCGGGCAGCATGTAGGGCTGCTGCGATCTGCCCAGGCGAGGGCTTCCACCCTGGCGCCACGGGGCGACGCTGCTCCGCCATGGCTGCGGCTCCCCACGCCGTCCCCAGCGCCATTTGCAGCCCCTCATTCTCCTGGCTACCCGCAGCATCCGCCTCCTCTCCGTCCAGTGCAGCCTGCAGCTGGGCCCCAAGTGCCGTGCACAGGCCTCGCGCACCCCGCAGCTCCCGGCGGCACTCCTGCACGGCGCTCTGGGCCGAGGCAAGAGCTGGCCCGTGGCGGCCCACACTGGACAGGATGGCTGTCAAATTCAGGTGGGTCTGCGTGAGAGGCGCCATGGCAGGGGGTGGCGGGGGTACTTCCGGCTGGGGTGGGATTATCGGAAGATGTGGCGGAACTGGCCGCGCCCCCAGGCCCTCCAGCGGGTCCTCCTGCTTGGCTTGTCGTACAGCGAGCATAATGTCGCTCAGCGACTGGCTGTACTCTGTGTCATCTGACACGGACGAGATAGACCGCATGTCGCTGGGTGCATCCATACGAAAGGCCTTCTGGGGGGGGGCGCGTGGATTGGGGTACACCTGCGTACCTGTGGTGGTGTCCTCCGCCAACGCCCGTGTCTCCTCGTCCAGCGTCTCCACGGAGCTCTCTCCGTCTTCATCCAGCAGGTCGGCGTCCACATCCAACGCAGCCCGCGCAGCCGCCTTGGCACGGACCCAGTCCTGCACCCGAAGGATGTAGGACTGCAGGGCGTCCCGGTTAGGCCGCCAGCCGTACCCCAGCTGCACCTTCCCGATACGGGGGGGCTTCACGTGCAGCACAGTCTCCCCCCCCCTCGCCTCAGATGACCCCCCCCTTGACACTGACCTGTCATCTTCGCTGACGTCCCCCTCTGACTGTCCCCCCGCGCTGCTTGCCCGCGCAAGGGCTTGTTGCTTCCAGTCTTCCGGCAGCCCCGCCCCAGTGGACCTGATGTTGTACCACTTTGCCTCCTCAACTGCATGCAGCTTGGCTAGCTTGCTGCGTTTGCCCTCTTCAACGTGCCGCGTGCCGTCCATGATGCAGCCCAGCATGAGCTCCTGCAGGCGGATGCGCACGACACCTACCGCGTCGTCCTCAGCAGCAAGGGAGCCGCCGCTCTTGTGACGTGCTCGCTGGCTGCTTGTGGCTGCACTCCCCACCCTGGCGCTGCCGCTGCGGGTGACACTGGGGGCCAGCTGCTGGTCGTAAAGCCGCAACTCCAAGTGTGCTGTGTCAATGAAACCGGTGGGAATCTGGACCTCCAGCACTTCGTTCCAAAGCGGCTTGTTTGTGTTCCGCACAATGCGTGTTCGAGCCACACTGCCCCCCACACGTGCAACGAGGTAAGTATCAGTCAGTTCCTTGCCCGAGCCAGGGTATACGAGCTTGCGAGCTTGCTGAATGAGCACCTTCAGCATGCCCATGGCTGGCGCAGGAGGCGGCGCTGCAGTCAACGCCTTCACCATATACGCGTCCAGCCCTTCTGCTGTGGCGCCCCCCACGGGAATCCCCGTCAAGTACTCATACCCAGGGAGCGGCTCCCCATCTGGGCCGTGCCCCCCTGCGGCCTCGGCAGCAGCTCGGAACAGAACACCCCCCAGCACCTCTGCGTCAGGCTGCCACCCATATCCACACTCCAGTTCGCCCGAAATGAAAAGGCTATCCTCCCCAGGCTCCCCGCCAAAGGGGCCCCCGTCCCGAGGGGCGACCCCCCCTCGCTTTGGAGATGGGGGGACATCTGTCACCTCGCGGCCATTCCAGTCATTGTCCTTCAATTGCCTGGCCATGCGTAGCCATGACAGAGGGGTGGTAGCATTCACAGTGTGCCCTACCTCCACCACTTGATTATACGGCTGTACCGTGGCCACGTCTATGGCTTTGTCCATAGCCCTGGACACAAGGGACCGCATGGAGATGGTCACCGTGCCCAAGATAATGTCCTTCTCCTGGGGAGGGGGGGGCATCGCAGGGGCCTGGGCCCCAGCGGCGGCAGAGTCAGCCAGGGTTCCCACTGCACCCCCCCCCAACACAGGTTCAAACTCCGTGCGTGACAGCAGGGCCAGGTGCAAGTGCTGCGCCGCATTCAGGCCCGAATGCAGACTGAGCTCCACCACCTGCTTCCATTTGGCCACGTACACATTCATGTCCAGGTCTCGTCGGTCAGTGCTGCGTAGCACGGAGGCCGGATACGCTCCAGGCAGCGGCTGGCTAATCGTATCCACCTTTGCAGGCTTCGCTGTGGTGACTGCCACTACGTCACCGATGCGCGCCTGCACATACAGGTAGGTGACCCGTCTGAAGCCCCACTCCCCCGGGCCAGGTGCTCGTGTGATGGGGGGCTGCACTCGCCTCGCAGACTTCACCATGATCTTAACCTTACCACTCAAGGGCAGTGAGCCGGCCACGAGGCGCTTCAGCCCATGCTCGTCTCGCTCACGCACGCGGGGCAGGGTGGGGTCGCGCTTCCACAGACACCGCGCCGCCGGCAGCAGCTGCTCCGACGATAAGGGGTTCACCAGTTTGAAATCCACGCGCTCGCTGTCAGCTGCCTTTCGCAAAGGGCTTTTTGCCAACTCAGCAATGCGATGCTGTCGCATTTCCTCTTGCCGCACAGCCTTGCGCTGCAGGTGTGCCGCGCGCTCCGCAGCCTTGGCACGCGCCTCCTTGCGTCGCTCATCCCAGCTGGCCGCCCGCCGCTGCGCCAGCTGCACTTGCAGATTGTATGCTGTGCGCGAGGCTTGAACTTGTGCGCTATGGGCCCCCTTGGCAAACCTGTAAGCCACCACGCGCTCTGCATGTCGCTGTGCGCTGGTCGTCAAGTCTTCCCCCGCCATCAGTCGTCGCTCTTCTCGCTGGGATGCCCGTTGCAGGCGATCGGCCCGGTCTCGAAGCAGCTGCGTAACCCGACGGCGCAGCTCTGTCTCTCGCTTGGCCACTGCCCGGTCCCACTTGGCCTGCACGCCTGCGATGTCCGCCATGGCCTGATCGTATTCGGCGCGGTCAGCACTAGTGCTGCCCTCCCACTCCTGAAACTCCGCAGTCTTCTCCTGGAAAGCTGCGGCCCATTGCGCCACCTCGGCATTGTACACGCCTGCAGCTGCCCGCACTAGGCGCAGGATAGACATGGCTTTCTTAAGGTTCCCGCTGCGCACTAGCACAGCAGCGTAGTTGTTCAGAGTGAGCACCCGCAGGGGGGCTGTAAATGACTCTGGGAGGGGGGTCAGGGGGGCAGGCGAGGGATGCTGGGAGGGGTACCCCTGCTCAGCACCCTGTGCAGGCGCCTGTGCATCGAGTTCACTGGGTGTGGCGCTACTGCTGCGCAGACTGACTGCACTGCCGTGCACATCGCCTGGGGGCGGAGTAACGGAGGGGGGGTCCAAACCGCCGGGTACCCCCCCCAAGCCGCCAGCTGCATACTCCGCCTCGAAAATATCCTGCAGGGGCTCTCCCTCCAGCCACCGCAGTGCTCGAGCCAGGATCTGCACCGGCTGCATGCCTTTTCGCCGCTGAGCTGCGCCCCCGTCCAGGGCAGCCGTCTGCGCAGCCTCCCAGTCCATGGCCAGCACATTGCATGTCTCAATGACGCCTTGCACTGCGCGCTGTGTTTCCGGGTGCTGTAAACGTGGTCAGAGGTGAATTTGTCCTCGAGCATATGCGTGGAGGCGTGAGACAGTCACGCCGTTTCCATGCTCAACGGTCGCAGCGACGCAGCGCACTACTCACTTGAGTCCCAAGCAGTACGCCTCGCACCAGCGCAAACTCTTCACGTATGAGCACATCCTGTATGGATAAGATGTGGATGTATGTGGCGCTGACTGAGCCTGCCTTACATACATTGAGCTTGGCCTTCCGTTGGCTGGAGCCAATGGCTTTGAGGGACTCCCGCAGCTCAGCGTGCCGTTGACGCAAGTCCTCCACACTTCGTTTCATGAATTCATCGTCGTCAACAATTTCAACTTGCTGCTCAGCTCCTTCGCTATCGTCATCGAATAAGTTGCTGGGTTTGCTGGTTGGCGCATGCTGCCGTGACGCTGCCATGACCTGCCCAGGCCACTTTCGGAATCTACTTGGATCGGTGAGCGGGAAGCAGCTGTTTCACATGAAACTTTGCCCAATTCAAGAGCTTGTTTATTGGATGCTGCATAAAATGCAATGTCCGGCGGCCGTGCATGGGAATAGCAGCCGGCATGCATTGGCGGGGCAGCGTCTATTCTACTGCACACTGGACTGGGCTGGGGGCCTAAAAAAATGATGATAGCCAGGAGAGTGCAAGAGTGTGCATGCACGCCGCGACAAATGCAAACTCTCTGGTTCAGTTTGTTTGTATCATTTTCTGCCTTACAACATGGCTGACGTTCTTGAATCTACTGCACAGGCAGTGCCACCGGCTGCTGCTGCCAGCTCAGCCGGCGGGACTCTGGGTGATGCCAAGATTCCTGCGGCCGTCCACCAATTGGCCCAGGTGGCTGTCAATTTGGCTGGCACCTCTGGATTTTTGATGAAGAATTCCGAGCTGAACGGATTCATCCACGCACCGTTTTCGTTGCTGCCAAGGAAGGTGCGAAAGGCATTTCTCAGAAATTCCGCATCCATTGCCTACCACGCCTTCTCGCTCCGCAGCTCCCTGCTGACACCCTGTCCACGATGGTGGAGATCATGCCACTGTATAATAAGCTGACTGATCTGGTTGCCCGTGACTTCACTTGGTTGAGAGAGACTCTCAGAGAGTGAGATGCCCATTGCGTGGCAGAATTCTGCCGTCGCCCATGCCTCGTGTGTGCACAGAACCGCGGACGCTGATGAGTTCACCCACGAGCTGCTAAACATTGCCAACTTTGTTCACGAAGAAGGCAATCATCAGCCATTTGCACTTGGTTTGCACCGCAGCGACTACATGCTGCACAAGCAGTCCGACGGGTCGCTGCAGCCTCTTCAAATCGAATTGAATACTGTAGCAGCTGGATTTGGCTCCCTGGCAGGGCGTATTTCCGCCATGCACGAGGCCCTGCTGCAGCACGCACCTGCACTCACCGCCACTGCGGGGCTGCTCCCCTCATACCCCCCCCACCCCCCCCGCACTGAGCCCAACCGCCCCGTGTCCAACATGGGCGCCGCCTTCGCCGAGTCACACAAAGCCTTCCTGCAGGGCACACAGTGCGCTGACACGTAAGGGTCCTGTGCGCTTCGCCTACACGTGCACTCTTGAACTTGCTTCCCTGCAGGGCCTGTGTGCTGTTCTTGACTCAAGCCAAGGAACGGAACGTGTTCGACCAGCTGGGCTTGGCAGCCCAAGTGCAGCAGCACGATGTGCAGGTTGTGTGGGGCAGTCTGGACTCAATGTCCACATCATCTGTGCTTGTTCTGCCTTCTGGTCAGCATGTTCTTGTAGGGACGGAACAGCCCGCGCCTGAAGCGTTGTCAGCGCAGGTGCCGCAGGGGGCCCCGCAGTGGAGTTTGTGGGCCCCCAAGCTGCTGGCCACCCCCGATGGCCCAAGCAAGATGCCCCACGCCCCACTTGTGCGTGTGTCTACGGTGTACTTCCGTGCAGGGTACACTCCTGATGACTACACGAACACGGCAGCCTGGAACACTCGTCGCAGCATTGAACGCAGTGATGCAATCAAGGTACGCAGAGCACAAGTGCTAGAATTGTTCCTCCTTTTTTGCTGTCTGGAAGGAGGGTATTGCATGCTCTCACTCATTTTCTTGTTCTCGCAGTGCCCAAATGTGTTCTACCAGCTAGTGGGCGCTAAGAAGGTGCAACAGGTCCTGGCAGCCCCTGGCGCACTAGAGCACTTTGTGGAGAAAAGCGGCGGCCAATTCAGCACAGAAGACGCTTCCAGGCTTCGCAGCAGCTTTGCAGGGCTGTGGTCCCTCACACACTCCGAGATGGGCCCTGAGGCCCACACTGCCGTGCAAGACGCAAAGGCACACCCTGAAGACTACGTCATGAAGCCTCAGCGGGAAGGCGGCGGCAATAACTTCTACGGTGAACAGCTGGCAGAGAAACTGAACAGCATGAAGCCTGCACAGCTGTCTGCGTACATTTTGATGAAACGCATTAAGCCGCAGCCGCTGCCTGCTGTTGTAGTCAAAGGGGGACAGGCTGTGTTCTTGTCTGAAACCGTCGAAGAAATCGGAACATACGGCGCATTTTTGGGAGATGGCACACGTGATGTGTGCAACTCATACACTGGAATGCTTGTGCGTACAAAGGGCACGACCTCAGATGAGGGGGGGGTGGCGAAGGGGTATGCCGTGCTGGACTCCGCCTTCGCGGTGTAAGCCAGTCTGCGCCCACTGGCAGGGCATGCGTGTTTGTGTATACGTAGAAGCACATTAAATTCACCCCTCGCGCGGACTCACCTTGTCGAGCTCATCTGGCGTGCAGGCGGTGCTGCAGCTCGGGGTTTGAGGATTTTGAAGTCTGCTGGGGACTTGGCAGGCGGCACACCAGAGGCGTCTCGGGCGAAAGCAGCAGCAGTCTCAGCACGGGTGCTGGCACTGTGCTGCAAATCCTTTGCTCCCTCGCTTCCATGCACTGCCTGCCACTCGGCAGCAAAAGCCGCCAGGGCCTGCTGTGGGGGGGGGGCATCCCGCTGCTGGGAGGGGGCCCCTCCAGCCCAGGGGGGGCGCTTGGCGGCCACAGCATGTCGCCCACCCAGCGGTGCCCTGCGCCGGGCAGTGGCGCAGTGCGCTGCCGCCATGGCCTGCAGGTTAGGGGGGGGTGCCACGCCAGGCATGGAGGCCTCGGAGGCGCGGGGTGCCCCCGTGGGACGCCCCGCGGAACGGGCTTGTTGGAACACCCCTTGGGCTGCTGGGCACGTAGCCGCTGCATCTGCTACACCCTGTACCGTATCCACGAGGCGGCGGGGCCCCTGTGTGAATTCATGGGGGGTGGTCCCCGCGAGCCAACGCCAGGCGTTACTACCGTCATACCCAGGGATGCCATGCCCTCGCGGCGCAAAGTGTTCTGGTTGTAGTAGGGCGCCAGGTCGAACTGGTTCTACAGCTTCGTTGACTTCCTGGAGGGACCTTGGCTGCAGTGCCCAGGACGCAAACTGCTCAAAGTCCACCTTCCCCTGCGGGTCACTGCCCGAGAACGCCGAGCTGTCTGTGCTGTCTGCAAGACGCTCAAGCCGTGCACTGCGCACTTGAGAGCCGCCAACAGGAACACTTATCAGCGCTGTGTCTGTGTCGTGCCTTCTTGACGCCGCCAGACTATGCGCAATCCCCCGCAGGGTGGCTGGCGCTGCATGCACCCCCAAGTCTGACAGTGCAGATCGTAGCTCCCGCAGGTGAAGTTTGCCGTCGCTGTCGCCGTCCAGGGAGCGCAGCTTGCGCATGAGCACGACGTGTGCCGAGGCATCTCGAACAGGCAAGCGGGCACGCAGTGCAGCTGCCACCTGCAGCGGCCGCCGAGTTGCCGTGTTGTCCACGACATCGCTCCCTGCACTTCCATTTGTGCCGGGTCCGCTTGAGACATCAAGATGGGATACATCCATGGGCAAGATAGGATTCCTGCTGCGAGTTTGCTTGCGGCTGCTGGCTGATTCACCGCCTGTAGAGCCGGCAGCAGGCGGTGAAGAAGTGTCTGCACCTGAATCCTCAGTGCTGGGCGGCATTGTGGAAGCTCGTGCAGTACCTTGCTCCTGATAACCGTAGCCATACTGGTCATATGCAGCAGTGCTTGCTTGCATTGCCTCCTCCCGAAGCTTCCAGCGCTGCAGGGTGTTTTGGTACTCAGCCCTCGCTCGAGCGGAATTTGACTTGGCAAGCTGCAGCTGCTTCGCCCAGGCTTCCGCCACTCGGTCGCACCGTACAAATGCCCCCACTGCTGCTCCCGTAGATTGAATCAACGCGTTTATTTCATCTCGACGCAAGTGAATCCCCGATTGACGCAATACACTGGAGAACTCTGCGCGCTTCAAAATGCCATCCCTCGCATGTCGCTGTGCGACGGTCTGCAATTGCGCCGGCGACACGCCACTGCCGCTGGCATGCGAGATCAGCGTATCGACTCCGCTCATCATGAACGCTGGTGTTGACACCTCGCGTGGATCGGGAGGTCATTTTGTATCCGCTGCATTTTACCGATGCTTGGCGCAGGGGTGTGGGTGGGAGGCCCTGCCACCCCCCCCCTGCGCCAAGTAACGATTACAACAACTTTGGATAGACACAGCCACAGTACTCTCTAGTCCACAGCAGCATGTACATTCAAGGTGCGGTGCGGCCTTGCCGCCCCGACACGCAACCGCACCACCCGCCCCGCCTCGGTCCCCAGGGCCTGGCCTGAAGCGGGGCGCCCGCTGCTGTGGGGCAGTCTGAATTCGATTGCGACTGCAGTGCTTATCAGTGTGCAGATATGCACCGCTCAGCTAGCTTGCTGTGATCCAAATAGTTGCTGACACAACAATGTTGCCACCCGATTGGTCCTGTATTGGGGGGCTTGCAATTGCCGACCGTATTGACCCAGGCCTGCTGAAGTGCGTGCTACCAAGCACGCAAACAACGAACACTCTCTGAAAAAACACAGCAATATCTATGAGAATGGCCTGTTTAGCTGATATTGTGCCATCCCTGGCTGAGGATGGCCTGTCGAAGATTGGCGTTCTCCGGAAATTGCTTCGGGCTGCACGCTCTGATGATATGACCTTGGGAGAGCTCCCTTTGCATGCAAGCGCAGCCATCATCGACGTGACTGTATGTATACCCCTAAAGCAAAGCAAATGCGTCTGCCAATATTTTCGTTTTCAGCTTCGCTCACTGCTGGAAACTGATGACCATGAGCATGAATTGGAGCACAAATCTGTGAGCGCCTGCGTCACTGGGTGCCCAGCGTTCAGGGCCAATCATACGCAATGCAGGTTGCACTATCCATTTTGGCGGCTCTCGCTTCCAAGGGGGAAACAAACCAGCACGCCATCATTTTGGCCATGGGACGCATAACAGAGCAGTACGAGCCAGCACTGCAGAGCAAAGGAGGTTGGCAACCTGCTCACTGGCCGGTCCTTTGCAGATTTGAGACATATTTCAAGCGTTTATCTGAGTTAGATGCATCAACATGCGCCCCACTACATGTTGCGTTGTTCACATTGCTAAATCACCTGAATGACGCTGCCGGAGTGAAGGTCCGTCGCTGCCGTTACGGGCAACACAAATAGTGCCCAGGGCTATCACAACTGCCGCTTTGCAGGGAGAGGACCTACTGCTGCTAACAGGTGGCAGCATTGCTCGAGCAGTTGACATCACTGCTGCTGTCCTTGAGGACCCAGGGTCGGTATCAGCTCAGCACAGTGCCGCAGCAACTGCCGCGTTGAGCTCTGGCGGCACCTGGACTGCCGGATCTGCCTGGGGAGGAGATGCACAGACGGCAGCTATCATTGTTCTATGTGACTTGACGTCTCCAGATGCACTGCTGCCCCACGGCAGTGACGCCCCCTTGGAGAAGCTGTCTGCACAGTACGCCTCAGGGATGGCCCAGCTGACAAAAGCCTTGCTTCGCTCGAAGGTACTCTTGCGCATCGCAGGCGTCCTGAATGTGTGGCTACAGCAAGCACTGCATAGTATTGACCGCTTCGGAGTTGAAGTGGGGGGGTCCGAGTGGACTGACCCGGCACACCTGAGCACACTTTGTGCAGTGAATCTATGCATCAGCATCGCTGGAATCACAGCAACGCACACCGCCAAGTTCCGCAGCCACCTCGTGCAAGAATCCAAGTTTATTGACACTGTGGTGGTGCCATATGCCAGGGTACTCGCAGCGTGGCTGCAGTGGGCGCATGATCGCACCGCAGCAGCTGAAACGATGCCAAGCGATATGGAGGACGCAGCAGTTGTCACAGAGGCTGCGGAAGTGCTTGCAGAGGGCCTTCAGGCCTTGGGACAGGCATTGAAGCTGCTGGTGTGGTGCTCATTCCGAACAAAATCTGTTCGCGGTATGATCAGAGACTCGCCCTGCCTAGCTGCCCTCATGAAGAACACTGCTGTGCTTGAGTCACCAAGTGTTCTTGCCCTGGCGTGCAAGTTGGTGGTGAACTGTGATGCACTCAAAGGCACTGCTGACTCCAGCAGCAGTGCCGTCCAAGCCCTCCTGCACCCAGTGCAGGCCAGGGTCGAGGCGATGGCCGCGGGGGACAGGGCAACCCTGGCGTGCAGGGTGCAGAACCCAAGTGCGGAGGCACCAGTGGTGTTTGGGGGGAACGACACCTTCCATGCATTCCGCTTTTTGTTCGAGTTGCCCACTGAGGACGCTGCCGCCCGTGTGCTGAACCGCGTGGCGTCTGCAGCGCACGTGCACGCCCTCCCCAGTGTGAACGGGCCCGGCACTCTATCGCCCCTGAAGGCTGGCGCTGCGGACAGCAGTGAGTCTGACGACGATACGCCTGCACGCAGCCTGGCGGCACAAGCATACAAAGAGGAGGTGGACAAGGTAGACCCAGATGCATTTCCGGAGGAGGACACTGCCGTGCCGGGGCTGACGGCCACAAGCATTTTTCAAAAGTTCGGCAATGCAGCGCCTGCCGCTGGCCTGTCAGCCATTCCCCTCATGCCAGAGCCGTCCAGCGACAGCAACGACGATGCCCCAGGCGCTGGGGAGGGAAAGTGCAGCGAGGCGCCAGCCCCTGTGTCCCCATCCCCAGCCGCAGCCCCGGCATTTGAGGAAAGCAGCTTCAGTGTAGCATCGCCGGAAGACAGCGGTGCACATGTGGATACATCTGCAGCAGTGATGCGGCCGCTGTCACGGGCCCTGCAGCGCACATCCCATGTAGCCCCCCCCTCGCCAATGAGGTCCAGGGGGGGTGGCATGGGCGCTCTGCCGATGCTGAACCCAGCCGGGGTGTCTCTCGTGGGCGGCGGCGCTGCAGCTGCTGCCACAAAGGAGCCTTCCAAGCGTGGCAAGGCTGAGCGCGCCGAGCGTCGAGCTCGCCGCGAGCAGCGCCGGCGAAAGCGCACAGTGCCCACAGAGCACTTGTGCGCCATCACGGGACAGCCTCTAGAGGATCCCGTGCGGTTGCACACAGACGGCAGCGGTGGGCGTGTGTATGAGCGCAGCGCCCTGTTGGAGCAGCTGGCATCTCAGGGGAAGAGTACCGCTGCCGGTGCCATTGTGGTGGCGGAGGATATTGCTCAGCAACTGCAGCAGGAGCAGCTGGCACGCCTGCTGCAACGCTGAAGATGTGGCGGGATGTAGCCAGCATGCGCGACATCAATTGGAGCCGTGCTTGCCGGCGTTGCCCCCCTGTGCAGCCGCTGCGGGGGGGGGAGGAGGGCGTGACACTGCTGTGCACGCAGCTACCAAGCTACTGCCCTGCTGGGAGACCGCTTGGCGCTCTGCTTTGAGTCCCGTGAGGAGCTCGTGCAGTGTGTCCTTCAGAGAGCTGGATTTGAGCGTAGGGGGGCGCGTGGGGCTGTTGGCCTCCGCCTGCTCATCTTCGGCTGCGGCCTGCTGGTAGGCTTGCAGCAGCTCCGGGTCGTTGCTCAGCTCATCCATCAGGTCGCCTGAAGCTTGGCCCCCACAAGAAACTTCAGGCGTTTCTTTCTGTGGAGCTTGTTTTGCCGCAGGAGCGCTTAGCGGCCCTGGCGCAAAGACACGAACGAAGCTGGGTGCATCACCAGACAAAAACCAGGTGTTGAGTGCACTTCCAGTACTGGATCCAAAAAGGCCTTTTTGCGAGCTGTTAGCTGAAGAGTGTGTATCAGATAAATGCTTTGCTTGTGCCATCCAAGCTGTGAAGCTGCTGCTTGCGTGCAGCTTGCGTGCTTTGGAGGGCGTCGCACCTGCGTGCGGGGTTTCAGTATTGCTCTCAGCGCTCTCCCTGGCTCGTTTGACACCGCGCTGCGGGGAAGACATTGTTGACAAAGGGAGCAGCAAATGAAGCGGTTTGTATTGGATTGACACTGTTGCCAAACAATCTTCGGAAGGCTGCTGTGTGTGGGAGCTCGAACTCAGAGGGTGTGATGCTGGCTTGCCTGAAACTGTAGGTTTCAGTCAAAGGCCGCTTGGTGAGCAGTAATCGCCACAAAAAAGAGGCAGTGGGTTCAATATAGCTTATGAGTAAGTGTGCCGGTACAACACCCGGTGACTGAGCATGCCCCGAACGCGTCAACTGGCTGGGCTGGGGGGCGCTGAGGTGCGCATTTCACGCACCGTATGTGACCAGCCGGTTTGAAGGGGAGGCAATTGGGCTCATGGCGTGAATTCCACATGCAGCCAATAAGCTCGCTGCTGCTCTGTACCCAACCTCACTCCAACACTGCAAAAATGTCACTGAATGGAAAGGGGCCCCTATGGGCGCTCATATTTCACGAAAGCAGCTGTTGTCTTGAGTCATTGAAGCTGCGCGCATATAAATTTGAGTGTCAAATCTTGTACTGGATATTTCTTGTTGCTGGTGTGACTGCTTTGTGGTGATTCGTCCAGCTCTGCTGTGGAAGGTGAACTTCAGGATGAGGGCACGCAACTTCTCCAGCATGAAGAATGCAGGACTTCTCCAATCAGGCTTGCGGGAATCCCCTTTACGGTGGGGCCTGCACTTCGACACTGCTAGCAAATTCTCGTCTTTTGCTCGCATGAAGTCTCTTCTGCGTGCATCTTCAGTCCCTGCAGAGCTGCCAGCTCTTGCAGCGGAAATTGAGGCACTGCCGCATGTCGAACACCGCCAAGCCGCCGCTGGCCTTCTGTTGGATGCAGCATCGGCAAGTAATGACGTGGACATAATACATCAAGCATTGGCTGCTTGTCAGCAGTGTAATGCGTTGAATTTTGGACTTGTTGAGATGGCTGCCATGTCCGCTCTGGACTGCTCAAACGGGGGCTTCTCAGCTGCAGCCTGCATTCTTCGAGACTTCTCTCTCGGCAAATCCTTTCCATCAATTCAACTAGCTAGTAAGCTGGCGGTTGCTGGCCTTGGGGTGCAAGGGGATCCTGCAGCGCGGCGGGATGGCCTGGCTTGTGTGCTTGGCTTATCCGGGGCTGTCGCCCATACTGCCTTCCAGTCGCCCGCGATGGGCCCAGAATCACCACATACAGACCTGCAGCAATGGGCAGGCCCTATTGCGCAGCAGCTGCTGCTGCCCCTGCTGCAAGAGGGCAGCCCCACCGAAGCTGTCGCGGCCCTCTCGTCCGTCCTGTATGCCGGCTTCCAGCAGCTGAACCCGCCCAACTACCTCTCCAGCACAAAACCGCACTCACCCCATGGGCCGCAGCAGTTGGCCACAGAACAAGCCTTGTTCTGGGTTGCATGTCTCCCGCCATCCACAGTGCACACCCTGTCGGAGTGGCAGCGGGGGGGGCTGCTGCAGTCCGTAGGCGCCTCTCTCAAGACCAGCACTGCCCCCGTGTCCCAAGGCACCCTGGGCTGTGCCTTGCAGGCTGTGGCCCAGCTTGCACCCACTAGCACAGCTGGGGAGCAGTGCACCTACCTGCTATCAGCTGCAGTGGAGTCTACCCCCTCCAGCGTGGCGCCTGCACACTTCGCCCTGGCACTGGCAGCCCTGCGCGCGGCCCCAAATGCAGACGCCAGTGCTTGTCTGCTGGGGGAGCTCATGCGTTGGGCATGTGCGCAGGGGTGTTCTTCGCCCGAACTGACGCGCGTGCCAGATGTGTTGCTGCAGCCTGACGTACAGCAGTTGCTTGTCACCAGTGTGCTGACTGCGGCCCAACAGGTGAGCCAAGACCGGCCCCTGCGTGTCGCTGCTGTGCTACGACCTGCACAAGAACTCCTTGCATTGCCCCAGCGCGCTTGTGACCTTTCTCTGTTCTGGGATGGTGTTCTGGCTGCCCTGTGCGTCTGGGAGGACGGCGCTGCGCTCGCGAGATTCACAGCCGCCATGGCTCGTGCCGGGGCCATGTGCAGCCCAGTGGGCCTAAGCAGTGTGGCTGCTGCCCGCGGCCGAGCTCGCCAGCGTGACTTCGAGCTGTCGGTCGCCAGGGCAGGCATGGTGCGGATGCAAGCAGTGCAGGCCGAGCAGGCACCCACGGCTGCACTCACCAGCAGTGCTCCCACCACCAGTAGCCATTATGTCCACCACAGCGGTGCAAATAGCAGCAGTCTTGCTGTGCAGTCGTCTGACCGGTCGCTAGTTGCAGCTTCCAACGGCCCCGCACCCCCCCCCACAGTGTACGCAATGCCCCCCCTGGCTTTGCCTCGCACCCCCCCATTCTCCGACGAGCAGTGGGAGCTGATCTTACAGGGTGTCTTGCAGATCACAGTCACCCCCCTGTCTTTGCTGCAGCGCTCCAGAACAGAGCTGGGCATGAGTGTCACCAGTCATGCAGTGGCAAGCGGGAACAAAGCGGAACAGAACACAGGGGCCCCTGCAAATGTGGCATCAGCTGCATCCGTGCTACAGTGTGGCCCCGATTGGGCTGTATACGCCCTGGCCGCCGGTGTGCGGTCCTTGGCAGAAGCGACAGCTGAGCCTGCTTTGGCTGCAGCCGCCAGCACAGTGGCTGCGGCAGCGGGTGAGCGAGCTGCAGCAGCTGGACACCTGCCATCTGCAGCCACAGCAAGTGGACCAGGTGCTGCTGCTGCATGGGCAGTGTGCTCTCAGACGCCTTCCCGGCTGCTTGGGCAGGCACACGGCTCCCGCCCCGGGCCTGGCGGCCACAACTGGGCGCCAGGTGCCCCTGGCCCTGAGCAGTTGGGGCTACTGCACACAGCCGCAGCCTTCCCTGGGGGCCGAATGCGTCCAAAGCTGCTGCACGGTGCTGTGCTTGCTGACGTGCGGCGCCAGCTGGCAGCAGCAGCCTCTGCCGGGAACGTGGCAGCGGCGGTGGACGCCGCAGATGCAGTGCAGTTATTTGATGACACCTTGTCGACTGGTGATTTTGAAGCACTGCTTGCAGCGTGTGAGGCAGCTGCACAGCCCAACCGCGCTGACACACTGCTGGGAGCGATGAAAATGTCCTTGGGACATCTGAGTCCAACTGCCGTGGCATCAGCTGTGCAGGCGCACGCGCAGTCAGCAGCGCCTGCCCCTGCCGCCATGCACCTCATGACGGCTGTTGAAGCTGGCATGCGCCTGCCGGAACACGTGTTCTGGTCCGTCTTGAACGCTTGTGGCGACGCCGGCGCTGTGTTGGCTGTGCACGATGTGCTGTCAGCGGGCCAAGACTCTGGCCATTCACGCCTGCAGCATGTGAACGGCGCAGTGCACAAGGGACTTTTAAACGTGTGCGGTCTACGCAGTGGGGCACTCACCTGCGTCGTCTGGGATGCCCTGCGTTCCATTCGTCGAGATGCGGAGCTGGGGCGCCCTGTGCCTAACGGCCTTCGTGTGTTCTGTTCCAAGAGCCAGCGCATCACCCTGGAGGCTGTGATGCAAGCCATGGACCCGCCCCTGCAGTGCCACCACGTGACACCGCATGCCTCACGGCCGTTCCTGGGCGTGGCGCCGGAGGACATGATGGCGTGGCTGACCACGCCCAGCAGCTCAGCAGCAGCAGACGCAGACGAATGGGCTCAAAGCACCTCCCTGCCCATGCGACTCGCGGCAGTCACCGGCATTGTGTCCGGTCGCACCTCTGCGGCACAGGCACAACTGCTGCTGGGCGATGGCGCGGAGGGGGCGCTGGGGGACCTGGACATGCTGCAGCCTGTGGCGGAAGATGCAGCAGGCAGCATGACAGCGGAACAGGCGGAGCGCAGTGCCGAATACGCGCAGTGGCATGCCCGGTACAGGAAGCAGACCTCATACGCACGCACGCGCACACAAGTTGACTCAGCCCGATCCCAGGCAGCAGCCACTCGGCGACAAGTGGCCAAGGATCGCCAAGCTGCAGCGGACAAGCGATCTGCAGATGCTCGAGCTAGCATGCGCCTACAGGACGTGCGTACACTGGGCAAAGTGCTCAATGGCAGAGACGGGGGCCGTGCGTGGGCCGGGAATGGCATGCACATGGCCACTGCCCGGACATTGAAGCAAGGACGCACCGCTCCGTATGCTCCCCCACGCGATGCCAATCAGCGGTGAGCGTAGATATAATCACAAAAAATACATTTGTCAGTAGTTGGATCCAAGGAAGCACCCTAGTGCGACTCCCGTCGAGCCTTCTTCTTGGAGCTCTTGGATTTCTTCTTGGCGGCGGTCTTGGCCATGCGGGGGGGTGCGGAGTCCTCCTTGGGGGGGGTGGCCACGGCAGACTCCTCCCGGGCCCGCTTCTTGGCTTTCTTGGCGGACTTGGGGGCAGCACCACCAGCGCCAGAGGCAGCCACGGGCTCAGCCACGACCGCGACGGGCGCGGCCAGCGCGGCACCAGTCGGCACGCTGCCGCCCTTCCAAGCCGCTGCAAGGGAGGCCACAGCTGAGCCGGGGGCATGAAGTAAACCCAGGGCGCTGGTGAACCCTGCCCCCAGCAGCTTCTCCAGCTGTGCCTGTGTGGCAGCGGCAGCTGCCCCAGACACACCCACAGGCGTCTGCACCAGACACAGCACGGCAGTCACATCTACACCAGGGGATGCGAGCAGAGCGGCCTGCACTGCTGCGTTGGCAGCGGCTGCGGCTTGTGCAGGGACGGTGGGGTCACCCATGTGCATGCAGCGCAGGACGGCTGCGGCAGCTTCGGCCTTGGAGGCGCCAGTGCCAACGGGGGCGGCGGTGCTGGCCTTGCTCCAAGCAGCGTCGGCCTGCAGCAGCAGCGCAGTCACAAGCAGCACACTGTGGGAGACGTCAGCGCACTCCTGCAGCGGGGATGCCTGGGCTGCGCTTTGAGCAGCGGCTTGCAGCAGGCTGGCCTGCGGCAGCATGGGGCAAGCCAGGCCAGCCACGGCGCCCGAGGCAGCAGCCAGCACGCTTCCGCCTTGGAAGGCCGCCACCCAGTGCAGCATGTGCAGTTGCAGCTGCAAGGCAGAGGCAGCCACGCCCAGGGCCTGCGCCATGCTGCGGCGGGCACGGGCCTGTGCCTCCAGCTTGGCGTCGCTGAGCTCCTCCGCCAGCTGCTCCTCGTCCTCCTCGGTGGCAGCGGCGCCCTCTGCAGCCTGCTCCTCCTCCACTAGCAGCAGCTCCTCTTGACCCAAGGCGGCCAGGTGCGCCAGGGCAGCCTGGCGACTGGTCACAATACCCACAGCAGCCTGCACCAGCTGCTGAGCCATCAAAGCGAACTCGCTGCCCAGGGCGGCAATGCGGATGTTGGTGGCGTCAGCATTGGGGGCTTGCACGGGGGAAGCGGCGCCAGCCGGCCCGCAAGGGTGCGTGTACACATCGCCGCTCTCAGCAGCTTCACGCTGGTGGATGAACTGCACAGAGCTCACGTACACAGCACGCAGGGTGGCACACACCAGCTGCATGGTGCGTGTGGCATGTGCAGTTGCGGCGGCATCCTTGGCAGACCCCAGCTCGAAGCTCCCCAAGGGCTCCTGCACATTGGCCAGCACAAACGCCAGCTGTGCCAGGGCGCCGTTGTTGCGCCACATGCGCAGCGCAGCGATGCCCACTCGGGGCCCGGCCACGGGGAGCACGTCACTGCGGTCTACGCCGCCATCGTCAGCGACGGCTGGGGCCGACACCTCAGCCTTGGTCAAGCTCACGTCCCCGTCCTCATCACTATCCGATTCGGAGTCGGACGAGTCGCTGTCGCTGCCTGAGTCGCTGTCGCTGTCGCTTCCGCTGTCGGAATCAGATGCAGACTCATCGCTCCCCTCAGCGGCAATGCTGTTGGCGGGGGCGCCCTCAAGCGCATCAGCAGCCGCGTCGGGCGCTGATGCAATGAAGGGCACACGCAGGGATGCCACCCGTGCCATGAACGCCAGAATCATGCTGTGGCCGTACTTGTCAAGGTACGGCGCACTGAGGGTGGACAGCAGCAGACTCAGGCCGTGGCGCCGCTCCAAAGCGTTGAAATCAGCAGACGCGTGCACAGCACGGCACAGGTAACGCAGCAGCCAGCCACGGTGCCCTGTGGTGTTTGAGCTCACAGAGTGCAGCGAGGTGAGGAACAGTGGCGTGTCGCGGTGCGACAAGCTGCCGTCTGGGCGACCGAGGAGGAACCGGCTCACCTGCTCATACATGGCCTTGTGAGACTGCATGGCCAGCAGCAGTGCGTCCGCCACGAAAGAGGTCAGCATGCTGGGCAGTCGCTGCAGGGGCTTCTGCACGCTTGAGCGCAGCACAGAGAGCACCAGCTGCACCTGTGTGCGCTCCCGAAAGCCCAGCAGCTGCTCAGGCTCGATGGCCTGCAGGTAGGTGGACAGAATACCATACCCCGCCTCACGCACAGAAACACGGGCAGAGGACAGGCAAGTGGTCACAAATGGCAGCAGGCCAGACGACACGAACTTGGGCAGAGGGGCGCCGCCATCAGCCAGGGCAAATGCTACCACAGGCAGCAGGAAGGAGGGGTCGTACACCTCGTGAGCGTGCCCAGAGGAGGGCAGCAGGGACAGCACTGCACTGCCTGCGACGGCTTGCGCACCGTGCGTGCTGCGTGCACCGGCGTGGCTCACACGGGCAGACTGCAGCCCAGCGACCACAGCCAAGCCGCCGGTGGCCACCCCAAGGCTGTGCGTCAACACGTCAGCCCACACGTCGCCACCGGCACCAGTGTCGGCCTGGGAGTCATTCCAGCGGAGGGGCGATAGCAACCCATCGGCTGCCTCCATGTTGTTCTCGGCAGGCTCGTCGCCCATGCCTCGGTAGATGGGCAGGTGCGCCATACTGGCCTGCAGACGCGCCCAAGAGAGCCCGGCCTGCAGCTGGCTGCCACTGCTGCTGCCACTGCCTAGCGTGTCAGTAAATGCGAACAGCCACTCCATGGTGTCATCCCTCCCAAAAGAATCCAGACGCTTCTTGTCGCTGCGCTTCACGCCCTTGGCGCGCGACGCAAGCGGCTCCAGCCCCGGCGCAGTGCTGGGGTCGGGCAGTACCCACGCGCCTGCTGCGGCATCATCGCCTGCAGCTGGCGTGGCAGCCACGGCAGACATGCCTGACGCTGCATCCGCGGCAGCCACGAGCTGCTCCGCACTGCGGGCCAATACACCACAGGCAGCAAAGGCGGCGCCCTGGAAGGCACTCAATTCCAAAAGCCTCTCGGCGTCTGCAGCAGCCTCCTTGCCCTGCACTTGTGCCTGCAGCGCATCCAAGGACGCATCCAGGGGCGCCACACGCTTGGCGATGAATTGCTGCACGCGCTTGGCGTTGGCAAAGGGCACAGCAGCTGCACCCCACCGCCAGTGCACCTGGGCAGGACCGTGCCCTTGACGGGAGCAGGCGTGCAACAAGCGACGCACCAGGCGGTCGCACTGCGACAAGGAGCAGCGATACGCAGCCAGCAGCAGCGGCACAAGCGGGGCACATGCCAAGGCGTCCTCAGCTGCCAGTACACTCGCCAGCAGCAACTCCAGCACAGGCTGCACTCGAGCTTCGTCGTGCACGGCGGCTACAGCTTGCCCATACACGTCCAGTGCAAGGGGGTTGTAGCTGGCTGGCTGCCCATGCAGCAGCACAGGCAGCAGCTGCTCGCAGCCGGCCAGCACTGAGAAAAGCACATGGGGTGTAATGGCGCCTGCGGCACCCGCTGCCTGCGCCCACGCCACTCCCTGCTGCTTCAAAATCAAAGTGTGTGCCAGGGCCGCAACAGACGCCGAGGTGCCAGCTGGCAGCAGTAGGCCCCGCTCGCCCGTATCGGCGCCATCTGCAAGAGACACGGCGCCCAGGGCGGCTGTAAGCGCCAGAGAGCGCAGCTTGCTCAGCACGTCGTCTCCAGCGGTGAGGGTGCCTGCAGCAAGGGCGCTGCTCAAGGCAGAAGCCACAGTGCCCACAGCAGCGCCCACGTGCGCAAATGCCGCCACGGACAAAGGCACATTGAGAGTGATCTCTGCGTCATCGTCATCCTCCGCCTCTGTACGCAACTGAGCTTCCAGTGGGCTGCCTGAGCTGGCAGCAGCTTGGGTCAGCGTCAGCACTGGCAGCGCAGCTGACAGGAAGTCGACAGCAGCCTCCACCAAGCTTGCAGAGCGCTTGCTGTCCAGCTTCACGCCGTGCTTGGCGGCTGCGTCCAGGCATGCCAGCGGCACTGACAGGCACGCAGGCGCCACGAAAGTGCCCTCCAGAGACACTGCGACGACCTTGATGTGTGCTGCTGCGACGAGCTTGGAGGAGCACAGGTAACCAAGCACACGCCCCACGGCAGCGTGCATGCTGACATCACCAGCCATGGCATCAACAGTGCCCACAATGCCCTGCCCGCAAGCCAGCATGCCAGCACCTGTGTCTGACGACAAGCCAGCAAGGGTGGCGCTGTGCGACTGATGAGCCACTGCCAGCGCTGCACAGGAGGTCAGCTGCACGAGAGCATCAGAGGACCAAGCCCAGAGGCTGCTTTGCGCGCTGTGCAGCGCCGCTGGAAGCAGCAGCAGGCAGCTGAGCACCTCCAAGTCGCACGTGGAGGCGACCGTGGCATCCACGTGCCCACTGTGCGAGCTCATAGCAGCGTGGGCAGCAAAGACGGCAGCCACCGCAGATGCTTCACCAGCCTGCAGCGCCCGCACTGCAGCGGCAAATCGCTCCTCGGCGCCTGCCACAAATGCAGCCAGGGCGCTGCCTGTGGCGGCGTGGGTGTGCACAAGCTGTTGTGCCAGAGATGCCGCTGCCCAGCGGTGTGCAATGGTGCGTTCTGCTTGAACTGTGTCAGCCAGCAGGGCAGGCATGATGGTGCCAGATGCACTCAGCGTAGCAGCCAGCAGTGCATCGTGGGCAGTCAAGCGGTCGGCAGCGGGGGCAGACGCAAGCACCTTGGCCACTGTGGCGCGCAGGGCCGCAATCTGCCCTGCCACGTTGCTCTGGCGACACGCCAGTAGGGCAGTCAAGCTGGAGTTCGCCAGCAGTGATGCCACCAGGGACACCCCAGCAGCACTCAGGCATCGCTGCGTGGCCAGCACAGCAGCGGCGATAGAGTCGGACACAGTGCCCTCAGTGAGCTGTGCCACGCTGGCATGCAGGGCGGCAAGTACTTTGTGCACTACGCTGTGCAGGGGGGCCCCGCGCAGCCCCATCGACCGGGCGGTGTCTGCCGCCACCAACAGCACCTGCAGGGACAGCTCACCGCCGCTGCTCTGCACCCGGCGCAGCAGCTCAGCCAGCAGCGCCTCTGTGCGGGAGGACAGAGCACTAGTGCCGGAGTCCTCCTTTGTCTGCATGGCTGCATTGCCCCGAGAGGACATGACAGCTGCCGTCAAGGAGGCCACAGCAGACCACACGTGCTGCGGCACAGGTGCAGAGGCGTCCAACTTGTTCAAGGCAAACTCAAGCAGTAGCTCCAGTAGGCAGTACGCCGCGCGCTTGTGTGCGTCGGGCATGTTACGGCGCGAGGCCACGGCGGCAGTGAGGGACACCAGCGCTGCAGGGGCTTCGGCGTGGGAGCTGCTGAGCAAGCAGCGTGCGGCCTGCAGAACAGCAGGGGCCGTGCCGGGGGACACCACCACGGTGTACACCTTCTGCCCCAGGGCGGAAGCCGGGGACTTGGAAGTAGCCGCCAGCACGTTGCGGGCAGCTGCAGAGGGGCCCACCGCGGCTGCCACCACAGCTGGCGCAGCAGACAGCAGCGTCTTGCGGGCGGCAGCTGCCAAGCTCTCCTTGAGCGCCATGGAGGCATCGTCTTGGGGCGAATCCTGCACCGACTTGACAACTGACAGGTGTGGCCCGTCAGCCGGCAATGCCGCCACAGCCTTCTTGATGAGCTGCTTTGTGGACTGAGCCACGCCGTGCAGGCCTGAGAGAAGCGGACCGACGGCCTGGTCAGCAGCGCTGCCGCCCACGCCTGCCAGCACGGCATTCAGCATGAGCGGGATGTGGCGGCCAGTGGCGGAGCTGCCCAGCAGCACGCCACACAGGGCACTCTCCACAGCCTTGGCGTCGCTGCCGCCCCACACAGCAGCAGCTAGGCACGCTGCCGCAGCAGTGCGCACAGCTGGGAGCTTGCTGGGCGAGCCGGCAGCGGTGGAGTGCGCCGTGACTGCAGCCTCCACTGTCTCCTGTGACAGCACGTCCAGGTCTGCCACGCCGAGGTGGGTCACGCTGGCGCCCACAGCACGCGCAACGCAGCCCAGTGCAGCTCTGGCAGCAGCCTTGGAGACAACAGTAGCGGAGACACCCTCCACTGCGTCCTCTGCTGCAGCATCTTCGACCTCCTTGGCAGACAGCTTGGCGGCCCGCAGGGGGGTCACAGCGGCACCCAGCCACGCCGTAGCGGTAGCGTCGCCCACACTCTGCACAAAGCGGCTCGCCAGTGCATGCACAGCGGCAGCCGCAGCGGGCTGTGCCCGCACCAGGGCGACTGCTTGGGCCACTGACCGCTGGAAGGCGCGGGCTTGAATGGCCGACATGTGGGTGCGGCCTGTGGCAAACGAAGCCACGGAGCCACCGCTGCGCAGCCCCCCTGCTGCGCCTGCAGCACCTTCCGTGAGGTGCTCGCCTGCGGCATAGTGCGGCTCAGTGAGCGGCACCACAGCGGCGAGGAGCACGGACACAGCCAGGGGGAGCAGGGCAGTGGACAGGTATCCCAGGGTGGCCTGCTGGGCCCTCAGCAGGGAGTGCAGTGCATACAGCACACTGCGCACCGCCGGCTGCATGGTGTCTGACCCCAGCAGCAGGTACGCCACCTCCTCCGCGCCCGCCACCCCCAGGGCAGCCACAGCAGAGCACAGAGCCCGTAGCAGGGCAGCTGACGCAGCTGCAGCAATCTGTTGCTGCTCGCCAGCGACAGTCAGCGCTGAAGACGGCTTACCGGTTGCCAAAAACGCGTAGGCTGAGGCAGCCACGGCGCAGAAGTGCACAGGGGCTGCGGCGCCAGAGAGTGTTTCCATCACAATGGACGCCTCAGAAGGCAGCACCCACCCAGTTGAGGCAGAGGACAGCTGTGCCAGCACCTGCTTCCAGTCAGACCCGCCAGCCTTGCGGGCAGCAGAGGCGGCAAGGGAGGCAAGGATGACGTCTTCCCCATGGGCAGGGGCGGCCTCCGCCACAACAGCGTCCACCATGGGAAGGGGGTCAGTGGACGCGGCACCGGTGCGGGAAAGCACCCGGAAAAGCATCTGGTATGCTGCAGTGCGCACACTGCTGTCTCGCGTGTGCATCAGCGCAAACATTGCGATGCTGAGGGCGTCAGCTGGGGGCGCCTCAGGCAAGTGGCTGGTGCTGGCAGCCCATGTGGCCAGGGTGGAGGACACTGCGTAGGGGGGCACGATGCCATCGGTGTTCAGCACAGCTTGGCGTTTGTGCAGACGGTCCTGGGCGTGTGCAGGCGGCACCATGCTGGACACAGCACGCAGCAAAGCTCCCTGCAGCGACTCCGGGCCTGCCAAAAATGCGCTGAAGGCTCCCTCGGCGCTGCCAGCGGCCTGCATGGGGCCAATGGACAGCAGAGACGGCCAGTTGAAGCGGCTGGACTGCACGCTACTGGGCAGTGCGGCGGGCAGTGCAGTCAGCACGTCGCACAGCGAGGTGAGCAGGACTGATGCCACACCGAATGCGTTGTCCTCGGCGCTAGCAGCAGACTTCTCTGCGTCTGTGCCAGTGGCGGGGGTGTCTGGGTCTTGATTCAAAGCCTTGTGCAGGGACTCCACACTGGGCAGGGCCTGTGGCGCCAGCTGTGCCAGCTTGCTGCTGGGGCCTGATCGTGCATTCACCAGCGTTGTCACCAGCGGCAAGCGCTCTGCGATTTCAGCGCGCAGGCCACTGACGATTTCTGACGAGAGCGCGTCTGCGATGGCAGTTTGCAGCGCGGAGGATGCACTCAGAGAGCGCCCCTCCCCAGCGCCAGGCGCGGAGGCTGTTGCTGCAGCTGCCCGCACGCACTGCTGGGTGAGGCGGGAGACGGCAGTGCACACATCGGCCGTGCGGCGTAGCACAGCGGCACACAGCTGCAGGGTGGTGTACGTCACCATGGGCACGCGATGCAGCACTCCCTTGGTGAGCGCTTGTCGGCTGGTGCCCCCGGGGAGCGTGACGCTGGTCAGCACTGGGATGAGCTTGGAGGCGCTGTCGCTGAAGGCAGCGGGCACCACGACACTGTCGGTGGTGGCAGCGTCGTCCGCTGCCACCACTCCTGTCGCGCGCAACACAGCAGCAGCACTGCTGGACAGGCCAGCTGTCCCCAGGCGGGCGTCCTCAGTGGCGCCCTGCAGGGCGGGTGCACTGGCACCCCGCAGCAGCTGACGAGCAGTACTAGTGAGCAGCGTGCTTAACTCGGCCCCCGCAGCGCCTGCCAGGGTGCGTGGGGTGACGGGAGCCGCCATGAGGCTCAGCAGCAGCGCTGACACAGCAGCCCACTTGTCCGTATGCCGGGGCTCCACTGCCAATGGAAACACCGCCAGGTACGCAGGCAGGGCACTGGCATGGGCGCTGAGCACTTTCTGCAGCAGCTCGCCCTGCAGCTTGTCGTCAGCTGCACGCAGCTTGCGCAGGATGGCCACGAGCTGCTCCTTGGCACGAGGAGCTAGGCTGCCAGGCACCGAGGACGCCCTGGAGAAGACGTCGCTTGAGCCGTCGCCGCTGGCGCCCAGGGCAGCCAGCACCAACTGGTGCACCATCATCTTCACCTCCACTGCGCCGTCCAGGCCGCCGCGTGGGCTCACGCCTCGAGTACGGGAGCTCACAATCACCGCTGGGCACCAGTGAATGGCCACATTCCAGGCATGAGAGCCTTCGTCTGAGCTCACTGACAGCATGGAGGTCTCTGTGGCCCCTGCACTGGCTTGTGCGTACGCAGGCGCCAGGATGGGCATGTGCTTGTGGCGGTCGTACAGGGTGAGCAGGGGCGCCAAAAGCCCCCCTCGACCCCCCTTGCGGCCCCCGGAGCCGGGCAGCCCAGCTGTGAGCAGTGCAGAGTTCCCCTTGCCGCTACCAGAGGAGGCAGAGGAGCCAGTCATGACAGCCAAGGCCAGAGCAGCAGGCACACGTGTATCCCCTACCACGTAGTGCTGGATCGCGCTGCACCACTCCTGCACCACTGTGGCCTCGTCGTGCTCCACTCCCGAGGAAACAGCCTGCAGCAGCTCTGAGCTGCGCAGCACTGCATGCTGCACGTCGCCAGCACCACACCCCAGCAATCTACACACGTATCGCACCAGCCATGCCCGGGCGTCGTCTCCTGGGGGGCCGCCGCCTGCACTGCCCTCCGCCACAGCCTGCTTGGCCTTGCGGCGGGTGAAGCGAGACTTGGAGCGCAGGCCACGCAGCTTGGAGGAAGCTGAGGCGCGGCCGGAGCGTGTGTTGGCGTCGAAGCGCCCTCGCAGCGAGGACATCTCTTGGAACGCCTTGTGTGAAAGTGGCACGCGTGTGAGCAGCTCACGGGCAGTCGCGCCGTTCAGGGAAGCCAGCGCAGCCAGCAGCTTCACAGTGGCGCGGATGACGTGGGGAGATGTGCAGCCGATGTTGAAGGTGATAATGGATGTGAATTCCCGCATTGCGCGTTTGGCTGCGGAGGTGGCCACATGTCGGGGCGCGTGACACACAATCAAGGAGAGCACCTCCATCAACGCAACAGCCAGGCCGGATGTATTACGCTGCAAAAATGAAAGTGTGCCATAAGGGGTTGCAGTACTTGCTGCAGCTGCCAAGCTATGAAACAAGCTTGCGTTGAGCCTAAGTATGGCAGATATGAGAGGCACATCAGAACATAACGGAGACCAAATTCCGCACTCACCCTAGGTAACACGGACAATTGAGCAAACACCTCGGAGCATTGCGGCGAAGCCTCTGAGTATGCAAACAGCAGTCCCTTCTTGGGTCTCAAAACTGGTTTCCAAGCAGAAAGCAGGTCATCAGCTGCAGCAGCAGTGCTCCCAGCTGCACCAGGAGTAAGCTGCTCAGCAGCAAATGAAGCAATTTCCGCTTGGATGACATCCACAGCATCCCAAAGCCCTGCACATGATGCGAGTGAAAAGACCTGCAGCTAGCTGATACACTTGGAGCTCACCATCGGCAACTTTCGTCGTGTCATCTGCATTCAGCACTGAGACAAGCTGGGCCAGGGTCATGGAATTGTCGCCATCTTCCGCATGAAAAGTGGCTGCGGCGGCGCTGCCGCTGCCGAGTCCTACTGCTGCCATCGTGCGTATTGCTTGCGGGTGCATGCGCACAATAGCTGTTTTACTACAGCATTTTTTTATTTTAGTCGCTCCCCCGATTTTTCAACGGCTAGCTGCCACACGGCTCTCATTGGCCTCTCTCATTCTAAAGCTCGGCGGGGCTAGGGGGGGCTCATAACAATCTTATCAAACTCCTCAGCGTGGCAGTCGTGCTGGAATGCCACAAACACATGACGAATTCGTCGTGCTTCTGCCTCAGGCCAGTGGGCTCTCCTGGATCGCAAACTTGGCTCAGTGGCTGCTCCCGAATGACCCCACAAAGAGAAACACGCACACAAAGGGGGTCGCGCACGCATTGGAACGAGGAATACTCTAACATGCATGCAATTTAATTGTCCGAATCACTTGATATTGAAGCGAGTGCCTAAGAATGGCAGCTCCATGACAAGATCATCAGCTCAAGAGCCGATGTTGGCAAGCGTTGACGATTTTTGAGGCACACTGAACTGCATGTGGTGCAGTACGGACTGCTTGTACATGGTGGCAGCATGTCCTTGGAGGGTCTGTCGTGGCAGCAGCGCCATGATGCCTCGACTGGCCAGCACCAACTGGTTCATCCGGTGGAAGAACCAGAGCTGCCCCGCCAGAACCATAGGCCACACTAGCCACCCAACCAATCCAATATTGACATAGCTTGCCTCTAAGTCCGACACACGGTCGGTGATGCCGTCTTGCTGCAGCTGGATTAGCCGCGAAAACACATCGCGCAGCAGGAACTTCTCCAGCTGTAGCAAGGTGAACACTCGCTGCCGGGCCGTCTCAGGAGAAGATGGGGAGGACACCAGCTCGTTCCCGACAGCAAACAGCCGCAGCAGCCCCTGCTGCAGGCCGCCGTTCTGCACGATGCCGTCCACTGCAGTGGCACAGTCAGTCTGCCACCGAGAGCTCGCCAGGCACGCATCCAGCAGCAGCAGGCCCATCTCAGGTGAATCTGTGGTAAGTGGCTCCACAGCAGCCTTGCCATGCACTGGCGACTCATCTCCCGGCTGCCCATTCAAAAATGTGGACATTTGGCCAAGCGCTCGCTGCTGGGCTACCTGCAGCCCGGCCGTGTCAGTACTCCGATTGCTCCAAATTTCCACGGCTGAGCTCACAAAGTCTTGCGTGGCCAGGCTGGATGCAACGAGGTACGATGCACGCGACATGGGCACATGTACAGGCGTATCTTCTCGCTTTGGGAACGCAGCCGCCCCCCCCAACAGCCCCACAGCCAACGGCAGCCCCCCCACAAACGCAGCGATTAGCCACGGTAGCCACACACTGCGCACAACTGCCCATGTCGAGGTGGACAGCTGTTTCTGTCGACTGTTTGTGCCCCCCATGTGCCGTCTGGCGCTCCTGCGAGCAGACAAGGCACCCCCCCCCGACAGGCCCTCCTGCACAGCCCG
>Ga0307982_1000371_pt1 | contig 35502 bp, 31 predicted proteins | sample OrgLakmetagen989_FD_201847 | JGI IMG/M metagenome (GOLD analysis project Ga0307982, IMG submission 201847) | Saline water microbial communities from Organic Lake, Antarctica - #989 | ecosystem: Environmental > Aquatic > Non-marine Saline and Alkaline > Saline | place: Antarctica: Organic Lake... | reverse complement strand
GCGGGTCGACGCCATGCACGCTCTGAATCTGCTGGTCGGTGAGCAGGTCGCGCAGAGCTTGCACGTACGCCTGGGCGTAGGAGACGTGCATGAGGGCAAACACAGGGTTGCTGTCCTGCTCGGCTTGTACCCCCCACTTGGCGGCGCCGCGCAGCAGGCGCGCGCTGTGCTCCGCCACCCCGGCCCCGAGCGGGCGCTGCTGGCTTGTGGCGAGGCGCGATAGCAAAGCAAGCACGACCATGGCAACGACCACCACGCCAGCCACGGCCCACTTGCTTCTGAAACAGGCAGGAGCAGGCATCGACGACGAGGCTTGCAGTTGTCGGGCGTGTGCCCTGGAGCTAATTTTACGCAGGTTCCTCGCTCAATTTGTCGCCACCGCCGCCGGCCCCGCAGAGGCCGCAGAGCCTGTCACACCTTGACGCTTCGATGAATCGCAAACCCTGGGGCGGTCGAGCTGGCCTCGGCCATGTACTCTTGAGCAATGGTCCTCAGGACCTGGCGAAGCCCGCCGGAGACCATCTGCAGAGACTCGTGCGCGTCTAGGTACTCGAGCAGGCGCTCTGGGCACCTCCAGCGGTCGTTGCAGTTGGGCATCATGGTCAGGAATGGGATCACGAGGTCCGTGAAGGGGGGCCGCTGAGGCGCAGGCGCCACGTCTTGCCGAGCCCGCTTTGCGTCAGGCATGGTCTCGACCAAGAGCGAGTCGGGCGACAGCAAAGTGTCGAGCTCAAACAGGTCCAGGTGTGCGTCGCCCTGGGTAGCCGCGATGGCGCGGGCGCGCGGCTGCCGCGCGCGCGAGCGCAGCGCGCGAGCTCGCTGCCCCTTTGCCTTGGTCCCCGCGGCCGGCTGAGCCAGCGTGTTCCGCCAGTCAGCGTCCCGCGCCGTCAGGATGCAGTTTTCGCCGGCGGACGCGCGCTTGAACAGCGCCTTGAGCTTGTGGTGATCGCCGAGCGACGTTATGCTGGCAGCGTCCCACGTCTGGAGGCCGTGGCGGACCGGCATGCTAAACAGGTCTTCCAGCTTCATGATGACCCCTTCCGCGTCGGGCCCCTGATGGTCCCCAAAGGGCTTCCAGATGGCCTTGACCCGCCGCCAGCCGTCAAAGTTGCTGCGCTGCTTGCTCACGCCTTCCGTCTTGCGGCGCACCAGCTCGACCAGGGCCGTGCCCAGCGTGCAGGGGCTCGTAAATACCTCGCCATCAAACGAAAACTCAAAGAGGAGCGCCTGCTTGCCAATGGGGTCCGGGTGAACCTGTACGCTGGTGATGTCGGCTCGAGCGGCAAACTGGTCGCGAAAGCATCCGTAAATAGCAATGGGCAAGTACGGCTGCACCAGCTCGGCCGTACGAGCAGCATGAACGCTGTCGGAAGGAGGCATGAGAAGCGTTGGACAGAGGCCCGTCGGAGAAGAACGGCGAGTGCGATGTCAGGAGATGCTAAATGAGGAGCCACTCCCAGCGACGGTCGCCTCCTGCCCGCTCGCCAGCTCGGGTGCCTGGGCGTCTCCCATGACGTCAATCCGGAGAGCAGGGAGAACCCCATCGCAGCGGGAGAGAGGCAGGGCGGGGAGGAGGGAAATAAACCCGTCGGCTAACCGTCAGTGCATTCCGCGCCGTGACAAGCCCAGCGGGCGCATCGGCGGCTGCGGATAAATGCCGCGGCGGCTTCGTGGCATGTGTACCACACTTTGCTGTTGGTGAGCGTGATGCGTGCGAGGTCGCCAGAGCGCACGAGGGTGTCGATCTTGCGGTTGAGGGCCGTCCGCTCAGGGCCTTTGGGCACGTTTAGCGCCGTGCAAAGGTCCTCGATGGAAATCGCCTGGGCTTGGGTCACGGTGCTCAGCACGGTCTCGGTCGCGACGCTCGACATTGGTAACGGTGGCCGGCCTACGTGGAAGGGCGCTGCAGTAAAGTGGCTGCCTGATGGATCCGCTCCCACTCCGCGGCGCGCGCGGCTTCCGGCTGGGAGAGGGAGTCGGCCATGGCCCTGAGATGCTGAAGCTGCGCGTCAAACGCCACCTCGCCGCGCGCGTTTCCGGGCAAGGGCGCGCGGCGAGGGCTGGGCTGAGGCCTGGAAAGCGCTTGCGCCGCAGCGAACAAGCTCTCGGTCGACAATTCGGCCTGGTCTTGTAAGTGCGGGTTGTTGAAAGGCGACTCTGCGTGACGGTCGGTCGTCGGCGCAGCAGGTTCAGAGCCAAACATCGTGTCGGTCGCGGCGTTGAGCTCGTTGTGCTTCACCGCCAGGCTTGCTTGCTCGCCGGCCAGTACTTGAGCGACGCCGTCAAGAGACAGGGGACTCCCCGCGTCGGTGGCCTCCAACGCCCGGTCGAGGGCGTTGAGGGCCGTGCCCTGCCGGTTCGCGGCCATGATCAGGGCCTTGCACGTGTCCACGCCGCCCCCGGACGCGCTGCCAGAGGGGGTTCCTGTCGCAGGCGCAGGCCCGGCGGTCGCGTTGGCTTCGAGCGCCGCTGCGATCCGTTCGAGCTGCGTCACAATGTCGGCGCAGCAAGGGCTCTGCCCTGTCGTGGGCGATGAAAGCGGTCCGGGCGGAGGCGCGGGGGGTTGTAGAGCGACCATGTCGGGACGCGATCCCAGGTCTGGAGAACGCAAGGCAGAAGGGGGCGTGGTGTGAGTGTGGCCCTGGGAGGGTGGAACTGGGGCGATCGAGTGATGAGGTGGCTGGCCAAGCCAAGGGGAAGCAGGGAACAAGCCCGTGAACGACCGTACAGCCTGCAAAGGGCGGACCCGGGCGTCGGCCAGTGTCGGTCGCTCGAGTTCGACGGCGTGAGGCGCGAAAAAGTCGACCCGCGACTCGGGTGGAGAGTCGTCCCTTGCGCGTTCAAGAGTAGAGTCGATCTGAAGCCCCCAGCCCGGCTGCAAGGCCAGCGGGCGACGGGAGAGCGGCGACTGCGGGCGGCACGGCGACTTTGAACGCCGTCGGGGCGGCGACTGGTGCTGCCGGTGCCGGCTCGAACGGCATAGAGATCGAGGAGGCATGGGGCGGCACGGCACTTTTGTAATTGACACTCGCCACCCCAAATCGTTGCACGCTTGGCGGCTTCTACTTACCAGAGACGGGTCCCGTCGTCCGCTGCAGCCGCGAGCGGCGCCCACGCGTCGGGATCTTCAAGGGCGGCAGGGTCCCGATGGGCGTCCAGAATGGCGAGGCGAAGGCTCTTGGGGGTCTGCGGCGGGCTTGAGAGGTCGAAGGACCCTGGACCATAGCACGCAAAGCTTTCAGGTCTGGGGGCGCGCATGGGAGGAAAGACAGTGCCGTCGTCTGTCAGCGAGGAAGCGGCGGAACCGCAGGATTCCCCCATGCCGGCCTCGGAAGCCGCTTCTGAGTCGCAAGGCCGGAACTGGCTGGCGACTGACAAGCAGGCTTCAGACGGGCAAGCCTTGGATAAACAGGCCACCGAGGACGGGCAGGCTTCCAATGCGCAAGCTTCTGATGCGCAAGCTTGCGACAGGCAGGCTTCCGATGCGCAAGCTTGCGACGGGCAGGCCTGCGACAGGCCGGCCACGGACAACGGGCACGCCACGGAGGACGGACTCGCCACGGACGACCGGCCCGCTTGGGAAGGGCAAGCGTCGGACAAGCAACTCACTGGACGGCAGGCCGCGGGCGAGCCGGGCACAACCGACGGACAGCCTGCTGACAAGCCGTCTTCGGGCTGGCAGGCTTCGGACAACGGGCAGCCTTCGCACAGGCTGCCTTCCAATGGGCAACCTGCGCAAGGGCGGGCGGCGGAGGTTGAGTCCGAAGCGGCGGAGGCGGGGTCCGAGTGGACGCAAGTGCCGGCGAACGCGGTCTGCAGGCCCGCGACGTCAGCCTCAGGGTGATCGCACTGTTGAGTCGACAGGTACCCGACGGAGCTGGTGACGTCAGCCGCGTCAGCGGCGCCGGCCGTCGAGCACGATTCCGAGGGGGCGTTGGAAGGACGGGTGGAAGGTTGCCCGACGCCAGGCTCGGTTCTTGCGAGGAAGGGACAGGCGCCCGACCCGGCAACCGAGCCCGTGGTGCTTGGGACGGGAGTCCGAGGGCCGTCCCAGCTGCACGCCGTGTGCGAAGAGCGTCGAGACGTTACCGAGGCGCTGGAAGGAGGCGGGACGGACTGCAAGCTCACAGAGGGTTCCGACGCAAGAACGTCCGGCAACGCGCCAACCATGGACCCAGCGCAAGCCTCCGCGACCCGTGCCGCCGACCGGCGCACGATGGCATCCTCAACGTGTTGTCGCGTACACGCAAGCTGCGCCTTGTCGTCCGCGAGGTTGGGGGCGACAAAGTCCAGCACCAGTTCGTTGGCCGGGCCACGCGCGCTGCGGCGGACCGTGTCGGCGCAAGACACGGTCGATGCCCGGCCACCGTCGGTCGACACCCCAGACAAGCGAACCCTCGAGTGCGGCTGCAGTGCCACCAGGCCCTCCGAGCCCTCTGGCTCGACCACGTCGTCACCGGCTTGCATGGCGGCGTTGGCGGCCGACTGCCACTGGGGCCGTTTGCCAGGCGACACCCAATCGGGAAAGTCCAGGTCAAAGTCTAGCGGGCCGGCCGGCAGGCGGTCCCGGTTCAGCTGGATCAGCCTGTCAAGCCGGACGGTTTTGTAGTTGTAGTGCATGGACGCGTCAACAAACGCCATGTCGACGTACAGGTGGCCTTTGGACAGCCGGACCCGCGCGGGCCAGCGCTGGCGCCCGTCGGCCGACGTCGTTCGGTCGTCCTCGCTTGGGCTCAGCATCATCTCCTGAACTTGGCCGTTGGAACGCAAGACTGCCCAGCTCGGGACGGTGTGCATGCAGCGTGGCAGCTGCCTCAACGGCATGACGTCCATGTCGTCAAGAAGCGCGTTTCGCTGCCGGTATGCTTCGCCCTTGTCCTGGTCGCAGTGCCACCATCCGGCCGTCGAGTGCTCATGCCAGGGAATCACCGTGGCGGCAACGGCTTCGTCGCCGCAAAAGTGGCACGGGTCCTTTCGACCCAGGTCGATTGGAAGGGCTGTCATGGGCGGCGGTGGTTGTACGCAGTCGTGCGGCTTGCGAAAAAAATGACGGCCGGATCCGGGGGCCGTCTCGGCGGCCCGCCCTCCCCTTTGAAAGGGGGCAAGGGACGAGCGTCGGGCTCGGTCATTTGGCCTTTGGCCTTCGCTGGACCCCTTCCCCCACCCTGGCTCGCACGTCGAGGCTAGCGGGGTTGATCGCGCTTGCTCAGAAGACTGCTCGTCCGACGTCGGTCGACGTCATCCAACAAGCGCACAGACCTCAATGTCGCGGCTGGTGGCGCCGGGATATTTCATCGTCAACATGCCAGGCAAAATCCATGCCAATGGCGCGGGTGGCAACAACGTCTATATCTTTCCTCTCGTCCCACTTGATCCGAACCCCTCTGGGCGTTTGAGAGGTGCCCCTCGCGACTCTGCGCCGCCCAATCGCCGGCGCCTGGTGAGCTCGCTTTTTGGGGCCAAAGCGAGTTGTTTCCGGCTGACGTGGGCATCGTGCAGGGTCGTTAACCGTCAAGCTTAGGGGCGGCGTCGCGCGGCCCGTCCACCCAGTGTTGCTGAGTGTGGGAGACAATTTCAATTCTGCCAGGACGCACCCTTTTCCTCTACATTGCTGGTCGTGTGGGGCTGACATGTCGGTCCTGCTTGAGTCGGGAGCGGATCTGACAGCGGTGAGGGCGGCGATACACCTGGCTGCGTTGCCCTTGGACTCTTGACCCGGACGCAAGCGCTCGTCGAGGGTCAGCCCATCGGGCTGGCGCGATGGACTCGATGAATGCCTTCGAGGGTGTGGGCGGCGCTTTCCAGCACCCCGTCAATGAACTCGCCCAGGTAACGGGCTCGTGTCTCCGACTCGTCCGTTTCCGCGTCCCACGCACGCAGGCTCTCCATCACCGTTTCCAAGTTGTAGTGCGCGCGCTGCGCTGCCAGAATGATCATGGCCTGGTCCGCCTCGACCGTCTTGCGCTTGGAATGAATCAGCGCGGCAAGGCCCAGGAGAGAGTCAATGTACATCACGGCTTGTTCGAGCAGCTTGAGCTTGTCCTCGTTGCCGCTAATCATGACCTGCAGGCGATGCAGTAGCCGAAACGTGTCGGTGCCCTCGCGCAGGTAGTCGACTTGAAGCCCGAGAATCATCAGGCCCTCGGGGCCAGGCGTTGAAAACGCGGCGGCCGCCGAGACGCTCTCGTCAGGGTCAGCGGGCGTGACACTTGAAGGCTGGGCGTCTTGAGGGTCAGAAGCAGCCTCGATCCGAGCGCGGCTGTGGGCCTGTAGGCTGGTGCTTGGGGGCACGTCGGCCGGCGCGTCGCTCGGCTGCCTACCGGCGTGGTTCGGTGCACTGTGGTCCGGGGCGACTTCGGGGTTGGCGGGCGCGTCCGCCTCAGGGACGAGCGACGCCGGACCAGCGCTCTCGCTCGGCACGGCCGGCAGAGCGCAGGCGCGCGCGGTGCCTGCGGGAGAGCTGGGGGACGAGTCAATCGCCTGCGGTTGCGGCTGCCGAGGCAACGGGAGCGCTTCCGAGCTTGGTGGAGGAGGCAGCTCGCTGCTGGCGTCCTCGGAGGCCGGGCTTGGGCCAGGGCCGTTGGACCGAGCGTCGGGGTTTCTGGCCCCCACCTTTCGCAACCGTCGGCTGCCAACAAACCCGGCCGACCCGCCAAGGACCGCCCCGGCTGCTGCCCCAATCCCAGTCGCAAATATCGAGGACCACACCATCGCAGAGTCTTGTTTCGGATGAATGTCAATTTTCACAATCTTTCGATTCCTCCCACTCCTCGCGACCGCCGAGAACGAGAGTCGCTCCCTGAACGACCCGGGCGGCGTCGTCGACAGCGTCCGTTGCCAACCTCTGTCGCCCCAGCAGCAAGGTCGCGGGCTCGCCCGAGCCGAAGCCCCCAGGTTGCTCGATTTCACCTCTCCTGGCCTTTCTCCTTCCTGTGCGCGTCCTCTCGTTTGCCGATCAAAGACGCGCAGTGTCCGTCGGCGTGCAGAGCACTGCTTTTCATCAAGGCAGCGTGTCGATGGCCTGAGTCACCAGCGTGTTGGTGGCGCCCCGGCGAGCCCGCTTTGCAGCCGGAGCCTTGCCCCGGCTGCGTGCCGCCTTGGTGGCCCTCGGTTCAATCTCCGCTGCCGTCGCTTCTTGCTCTTGGGCCTCGTGCTTTGCCCCGCGGGCTGTGGCTGTAGACGCCGCCGTTCGAGTCCGCTTGGCGGAAGCCTTCAAAGGGCTCGTGCGAGGACTCTTGGCAGCCGGCTTGGTGCGCTGTCTGGACGGCTTGCGCTTCGGGGAGGGTGTGTCCGTTTGAGCGTCGATAGGCTCGGGTGAAGGCTCGGGTAAAGGCTCAGGAGCGGGCTCGGGGGCGGGCTCGGGGGGGGGCTCGGGCTCCGGCTCGGGGGCGGGCTCGGGCTCCGGCGAGGGACCTGGCGAAGGAGCTGGCGAGGGGCTTGCCAGCGGCGCTGGCGAGCGGGCTCGGCGCGACGACGGCTTGGTCCTGCGGTCGCCGGCTGGCTCGGCCGCTTCCTGCCAAGGGACGTGAGCACCAGGGTCGGGGTCGAGTCCTTGCACGTCGCCGAGAGCCAGCTCGATGGGGTCCGAGCTCGGGGCGGCCGCGGCCGGCGGCTGACTGCGCCGGTGGCGAAGCGGGCTGGCCGAAGGGTTGGCCGCTGCCCGACCGAGTACCGGGGGAAGGGAAGGGCCTTTGTCCACGTGCAACTGGTCCAGGTGCGAGTCGAGAATCAGGTTGCCGCCACCGGCCGCCTCCTCCGCTTTGACCAGCAGGTCGGCCTCGCCGAGCAGCTGCAGCACGTACGTGTCAATGACGCGGGCTGCAAACGCGCGCACGTCCTTGTTGGGCGCGCGCGACAGCTGCAGGGCCTTGTTGACCTCTCCCAGCTGCAACACCTTGAGGTAGTCGGTGGTCGTGGTCAGGACCGTGTTGCCGTCAATCGTCTTCTCAACGTCCATAAAGAACGCGTCGGTAGGTTGGTCCCTGGGCAGCCGAACGGTCTGCCCGTCAAACGCCGATTCGTCCAGGTCCGACTCAAAGACGTCGCTCAAAAAGTCAATGACGTTCCAGGTTGGTCGCTCGGTGCTGATTGTGGTGGCAAAGCCCTGCACCGCGTCCGCCATGGTGACCGTCTTGCGCTTGTTGTTCTGCGCGACGGCTTTGGCCTCCTCTCCAAAGCGCACCATAAAGGCCCCGGCGGCCTGCTTGAGCCTCGCGCTGGCGGACTGATCGAGCTTGACGGCGGTTTTCCATTCCGTCTTGAAATAGCGCACAAAGTTGCTGTTGAGCGCCATGGCCGTCAGGGTGAAAGTGAAGCATCGCTTCGGCGAGGCCCCTTCCGTCAGGGGCCTCCGAGCGCCCGGCCGGCCTCCGCCCAAGGGAGCAACCCCTCCCGCCCCTCTCGTGCCCCGCGCCCCGCGCCCCCGCGCCCCGCGCCCTGCCCCTCGAACTCGAGCAAAGCCGCCCGCCGCAGCCTGCTCCGGCCCTCGACGTTCCTGCTACGCTCAGCCACGGCAGAGGCGCAAGCGGGCCCGGGAGCGAGCGATGTAAAAGTGCGGGATTGGACGCATCGACGCAAACCGAGCAAAGCTCTTCATGTCCCGTCGAGTCGTCCGCCGTCCCCGGGGCCCAGCCATCAACCCCGACCCGTTCGACAACCCGCTAGCGACCGCGTTCACGCCGTCGGGGCTCGGGCCTCGCGCCGGCCAGCACGGCGGCGCGCTCGGGCCTCGCGCCGGCCAGCACGGCGGCGCGCTCGGTGGCGCTGCGCACGACGCCAACGCCATGGACTTTGACTCGCTGCTCGGGCACCCCACGGGTGGGGCCGGCCGGAGCGTGGTGCGCCGCGGCGCCGGGGCGGCCGCCGGTCGCCAGCCGCCCGCCGGTCGCCAGCCGCCCGCCGGCGCTGCCGGAGGGTACGGTGCCGGCATGGGCGGCAGCAGTGGGACCGGAGACGCCTACCTCGCTCGGCTGCGCACCTTGGAAAAGACGGTGGCTGACTGGGGCCCGACCATCAGCGAGGCGCTTCAGATGTTTCACCAGACGGTCGGGACCGCCGACGCCGAGCTCCCGTACTACAAGGACATTCCCAAGCGGGCCAACGACTTGCGGAGCCCGACCGGCCGCGTGCAGCAGGGCTGCAAGCTCCTGCTGTACTATCCCCAGGTGACCACCCACGAGCTCATCTTTATGCGGTTTGCGCTGTGCGATCCCGAGTCGGCCGAGATTTCGCACCACTACGTTCCCGTGGGCCGCAACAACATTACAGACGAAGAGCTGTACGAGTTGCTCAAGATCAAGGCCGGGTACCTCCCAGCGCAAGAAACCTTCTTCAGCGGCTTTCACATGCCTGGCACCGACGACCCGCATCAGCAGGCCGACGCCTAAAGCCAAGAGCTGACCCCGGCCGCGCTGCTCTGCCGGCGAGGGCCGACTCGAGTCGCGACGTGCAATTGAGCCACTGCTGTGTCATGCTTTTCTGTCCGTTCACAAGACACCGCGGCGCGTGCGGCGGCCCGCAAGCGTTGGGCACCGCCGTGCTTTTGCGAGACATTGACGGTCCACGGCGAGGAGCCCGGCTCGCCTCGCTCCCTCTTTTTCCAGCGCTCGGCCGCGCAGCCCGCGGGCCCTTGCCTCGGTCGAAGAGGGGAAGAGGGGGTGAGGCCGCCCATGCCACAGGTTTTGCAGCGCAGGACCGGACGAAGCGTGCAATTTCACTATCCCTGTGCCATCACCATGAGCCGCCAAGCGCCTTCCAGCCGACCCCGCCCTCCGTCAGGGTACTACGAATGCGACTGGGCGAAGGAGGACGACGACGACGACGAGGACTACGTGGCGCCGACCATCGCGCCGCCTTCGTCGCCCACCGACGCCGAGTACGCCCGAGAGCAAGGCAACGCCGAGGCCGACTCCCCCAGCCCAGCCCCGGCCGCCAAGCGCGCGCCGCCGCAGTGACCTTGGATCACTGAAGGTTGACGCCCTCGGCCTGGCCGTCGTGCCCGTGCAGGGCATGCGTCGCGCGGCCTCGCTGCTGAATGGCGCGGATGATGCTGTCGGCGTTGGGAGCGAGCTCTCGAAACGTATCGTACGTCAGCTGGTCGGTGGGCCCCCCTGCCGCCCGAGCCTCGAGCGACCGCCGCATGAGCAGGTCCATGCGGGCGGGATCGTACGACTTGTACGACGTCAAGAGGGAGAAGACCGAGGGTCGCTCGGTCGACAGGCGGCGCGAGGCCTCGGACAGTTGAGTGTCGCCCAGGATGAAATCCTGCAGCAGCGTGTCCAGGTTTTCCACGTCCATGTCCGTCTTCACTTCGCTGGGCGTAACCACCTCGCGCATGAGCGCGCGCAGCTGCTCGCCGGTCATGCCGGGCGTGCCCAAGCGGGCCTGCCAGTCTCGCAGCTGCGCCAGCCGATCGTCCTCAGCAACGTCGCGCTCTCGGCGCCGCTCCAGCGTCAGCACTTGGTCAGCGACGGACGCCTGAGCGACCTGCACCGTCATCTGGTTTTCAATCAGCTTTGGGGCGATAAAGGCCACCTTGTTGCGAAGCTCTGCCTCACAGGCCTTGAACTCGCTCAAGCCCAGCGGGTCAATGTCGGGGCCTGCTTCGTACTGCCGCTTGACGGAGGTCGCCCCCTTTTTGGTTTTGGGGACAGGGGTTTTGTCCGCGGGCTTGTCCAGGGCCTTGTCCCTTGGCGCGCTTGCGGCGGCGGCTTTCTTGTCGCGGCGGCGAGGCATGCTGCGATGAGCGAGCCGGCGGTTGATAATTGAGCGCGCCCGGCGTCGGGCGCGTCGGCCTTGCTGCTTGCCGCATCCAGCGTCCTTGTCGCACAAGCACCAACTCCCGCTCGCCGGGTGGGGTGGTCGCTGCACCCCGAGGCGACCGCACTCGACGCAGGGAGGGACAGAGCAGCAGAGGGAGCGGAGGGAGCCGAGGGAGCCGAGGAACGGGGACGGAAGGGCCCCCGAAGGCGGGAGGCGGAAACCGCGCGAAGGGCGTCGTTGACGGGGTGCAAAGAAGAGCGACGCGGGTCTAGGCGCGGGGGTGGGTGGCCGGCATTCAGCATTCGGCACGCACCTCGCCCGAGGGCGCGGGCCAAATAGTGCATTCTGACCGTCTCCCTACAAAGCTGTAAGGCTGCCACGGGTTTCCATGCAGGGCGCTGAAGACTCTGCGTCCACAAGCCCAACCGTCATCACGCCCAAGGCGACGGTGGTGCGCATCGAACAGGTCGAGGTGCTGCGGCACGCGACCCACGATCGCCCGGCGAGCCTCGACGTGTCCGAGTCCCTGGCCCCGCCCATCAACCAGGGCCTGTGTGGGTCGTGCTGGGCTATCAGCACGACCCAGGTCTTGAGGGACCGCATCAACCGCCACCGCTTGGGGCACCGGGGCCCCGTCCCGAGCTTGAGCTTGCAGTTCGTGATGGACTGCGCGTCCACCTGCATCGTGTACAAGGGCCGTCGAGGCTGCGCCAACGAGTGCAGCGGCGGATTTCTCGTCACGGCCTTTGAGTTCTTGAAGCTGCACGGCACGCCCCGAGAGACCTTTCACCCCAACCGGCACGCCGACAGCGGCGACGGCCTGGACCACATTGACGGCGTGCAGCGCACCAGCGGGGTGAACGCTTGCCCTCGCACGCTGCCTTGCGGGGAGCCGCTGTACCGCTGTGACGGCTACTACAACGTGCATCTCTACGACACGTTTGGCATCACCAACGCCCGCGCGCCTCCCAAGCACCTGTCGGCCGAGCAGCTGCAGACCAACGCCGCCAACATTGCGGAGGAGATTTACCTCAACGGCCCCGTTGCGGTGTGCTACAACCTGTTTAGCGACTTTCGAGACTTTTGGAAGCACCCGGACAGCGCGCAGATGGTGTACGAGGTGGGGTGGCAGGTCCCGCTCGAGCGACGGCACGCGATCGACCCGGTAGGGGACGTGCGCTGGACAGCGCGCAACGGGCCCCACGGGATTCACTTCAAGACGGGGCACTCCGTGTCGCTCGTGGGCTACGGTGAGCACGTCCCGACCGACGGCGGTCCGCCCGTGCCGTACTGGATTTGCCGCAACTCGTGGGGCCGCCCGGCCAACACGTACCGCGGTGGCTACTTTAAGATCCGCCGAGGCGTCAACGCCAGCGCCATTGAAGGGGACGTTGGGGCGCCTCGGGTCCTGGCGGCCACGGCGCTGAAGATGGCGCTGCCGCGGTACTGCTCGGGCTCGCTGGCGGCCGCGGGCAGCAGCGCCGCCGCGGCCGACCGCCCGACCCCGGCTCGGGCCAGCCCGGCCCCGGCGACCTGCCGTCGGCCTGCCGGGGGCTTGGCGGCCTGGGTGGCCGCCGTGGTCGCCGATCCGGGTCGGTGCCAGGCCCTGTTCATGACGGCCGTGCTGGTCCTCATGTGGCTGGCGCTGTACCTGACGCGCAAAAGTCGCGAGTCTGCCTTCCGATGACAACCCGCTTGCCATGTTTGGCATGCCTCTCTCGCGCCAGCCTCACCCAAACCAGCCGTGCGAGGCCAGGCGGCAGCGGCGAAACATGACTTGCCTCCACGTGCTGCCAACCCTCTTGATCGTCGTGCTACTGGCCCTCTCGTGGCACTGGGCAAAGGTCGCCGTGAAGTTTGGGTTCCGAGCCGACTGAGGCCGCCAGGCGTTGACCAGGGGGGAAGGGCGCACCCCTGTTGCTCTTAAATTGATGGGCTCGAGCGCCTTGCGTCAAGCACAGCCGTCATGCCCACCGCGCTCGAGTCGCCCGTCGGTGCCGCCAACCAGGAGGCCGCTCGCCTCGACGCCGCTCACGATCGGCTTCGGGCGCGCCTGCACGGCGCCCCGCCCGAGACGGTCAAGACAGCGTGCTTGCTGCTGCTGCCCGTGCTGGCGGCCATGCCCGCCTCGGACCGGCTGACCCCGCAGCCGGCGCCCGCCTCTACCTACGCCTGCTACGACCTCCTGCGCGCGTCGGGCAGCGTGGTGCGGCAGCTGCGGGCTCACGTGGCCGTCGACGGGTCCGTCCCGACCTTGCACTTGTGCGAGGCCCCCGGGGGGTTTGTCGTGGCGCTGCAGACGCTGCTGCCCACCGGGCTCGACTGGACGGCCATCAGCTTGCACAGCCCCGACCGGCCGGGGTTTGCGCTGCCGCTCCGCAAAGCCCGCCGCCGCAACGGGCACGCGCGCATTGTTGCGGCGCCAGGCAGTCACGGCGACGTGACCGACACGGCCACCGCGGACGCGCTGCTGCGCGAGGTCGGCACCCGCAGCCAGGTGCTAGTCACGTGCGACGGGTGCGGTCCCGCGCCATCGCTCCGGGCCTGGGCCGCAGCCCCGCGGGAGACGAGCGAAGCGCACGAGCACGCGTCCCACCCTCTGTTGTGCGCTCAGCTACACGTCGCTCTCCAAGCCCTCAGGCCCAACGGCTCGGCCGTCGTGGCCGTCGCGGGCCTGCAGACGCGAGCGGCGCGCGAGGTGGTGCATCGGGTGCGACAGCACTTTGCCACCCACCGCTGGGTTCGTCCGAGCTGCCAGCTTCCCTGCGAGCCGGGCCGCTACCTCTTGCTCGAAGGCTTTGACGAGAAGCATGCCCCGGCCACAGTCGCGTGGCTGGCCGACATCGCCGCCGCGGACCCGGCGCAGGCAGACCTGGCGGCCAACTGGGTCGAGCCGCCGGCGGACCTGGAGGAGCTGGCCGTGCAAGCGGCCCTCGAAACGGCGGCCGGGTGCGACGCGTGCGCCGACGCCGTGGCGTACAGCGAGGCCATGCGGCAAACGGACGCCGGCCTGCGCGAGCTGCGGGCGCTCCTCAACCCTCGCACCAGCCCCGCCCTGCAAGCCTGCGGCGCGGACTTTGTGGCACGGGTGCTGCACCCGCTCTCACCCTTGCCGGCACCTTTGCCAGCGGCGCCTGAAAATAGCACGGGTTGCGGGTACCCCGACAACGCCCTTGGTCACGACGCATGACGGCGGTACCACCCACGACTGCGGACCCCTCAGCGCCATCCTCAGCCGCGGGCGAGCCCCCGACCCGGGTGTCCGCGTCAGCGGACGGCTCGCCCGCGCCCGAGGCCGCGCCTGCGCCCGCGCTGTCCCTGAGCCCTGAAGCGCAGGCGGAGTTCAAGCGCAAGCTGAAGCACGCGTTGAGCCTGCCTAGAGGCTTTAACCTCGACCTCGACCTGTGGGGCCGGCCGTTCTGGCAGGTCATGCACTCGGTCACGTTCCGCTACCCGGTCGAGCCCACGGACGAGCACAAGCAGCGCATCATCATGCTCTTTTCCTCGCTGCCGACGTTCCTGCCCTGCGGCACGTGCAGCGTCCACTTCTACCAGACGCTGCGCGAGACGCACCCGCTGGACGAAGCGGCCGTCAGCAGCCGAGATTCGCTGTCACGATGGATGGTCGACGTTCACAACGCGGTCAACCAGCGGCTGGGCAAGGCCACGGTCGACTACGACCGGGTCGCTCACTTTTACCTCAAGAACGGCCACGTGCCTCTGCGCGACACGGACAAGGTCCTCGTAGCCCCGCGGACGCTGCGGCTGCTGTGCTGGCTCAAGCGAGCGCTCGGCGTCGCTGTGCTGGTGATTGTTGTGCTTGCGGCGGTACTGGCCTGGCGCCTGGCGCGACGCGGTCGTTAGACACCCAAAGGCAGCTCGGGCTTGATTGCGCTCCAAATTGCAATCCTCCAGCTCCAACAGTCAGTCTCTAGCCCCCGCTTCCGCTCGACGGAACTGGTTAGCTGGATGAGCTCCTTTTCCACCAACCGCTGGTGCGGCTCATGCAGGCGATTCGCAAAGACGCGCCACAAGCGTTTCTACCTGCGGTGAAGGAAGACTCGCCTTACGGCCCGGCTGTGTGGCGCGACGACAACGATGCTTCTGCAAAGCCAGAGGCAGAAGAAGAAGAAGCGCCCAAGCCCATGCTCCCATGCTAGCGTCTGACGACGATGATGATGATAATGATGATAATGATGATGGTGATGATGATAATAACGATGATGATAATATGATGCTCAAATTTAATTTTCTCGCCGATTCATTTTTCTTCCGTCATGGCAGCCGCAACAGCGTCTTCTGCTGCTTACCGACACACTCCCTCTCCGCTGACTGATGTTCCGGTGGTGTGCGCGCCAACCATCTACGGTGTCGAGACGCTTCTGGGTCCAACCGGGCATGCGCGCTGGGGGGCGGTCGGCCTTGTGCTCTACACACGCAACTCGGTGCTAGCGCGCCAGAGCGCGGTTTTGCTCAGCAAAGCGCACTGCCAGGGCGAGCATCGCCACTGTGCTTCGGACGGAAAGGTCTTGGTGCCAGCGCACACGTCGCTGGAAACGGCCATTGAGCCCCTGCGCCGCGCTTGCTCGTCGAGGCGGATCGAAAACAGCAAGGTGGTCGTCTACCTGGCTCCTGATACACCCGAGGGCCAAGACGCTGAAGACGAGCTCTGCTTGGCCCAGCTGCTAGAGGCGCCGTGAGAGTTGGTTTGGCTTGCAATTTTACACCCTCTTGTTTTCTTTTGTCAATCGTTCATCCTTCTTTTGAAGCTCATATTTCCACCTATTTTGAATTTGCGTGCGATTGCGTCAGGCATGACCTCATTTTACGATAACCATGGTTAAAGCCTCTCGTTTGCTGTGGTTCACGGCCCGCAACAACACGCGGCATTGGGTGGATTACGATTCGGCCGTACCTACCGACTGGCACAGCAGCGCAAACCGGATTGCGCACATTGCACGCCACATCCGAGGAGTCCGGTCATTCAAGCTCGTGGCCGAGCTGTACACCGAGCTAGACGACCCAACGAGGGACTGCAAGAAGGACTGCAAGAAGAACTGTAAGAAGAACGTTCTTGAAAACATGACACTCTGTGTCACAGTGCGCGACAAGCACCTCCATGTCAACCTCAGGTGCACGACGACCAGCGAGTGGGCCCGAGCTCAAGTGAACAACGCCGTGGACACTGTGCTTCGACTCCTCGACGCCCCCTGGGACTCCAACGACCCGTCGTCCGGGCATTTGACGCTGACCGAGGTTGCTGTCGTGACGCCACTGGCGTACATCAGCGACGCGACGGCGACCCTTGTGAGTCGTAACCCAGGCGCCATCACGTCGCTGGTGGCCTGCTCGAGTGATATAGAGCGCGCCATACACGAGTCTCCGCTGCTATTGCCAGAAGGGTTGACGAGCCTCGAGCGTGTCAAGATAAGCGAGCTGGACACGGCGTGTCTGGCAGGCGTATCGCGTCCGCTACGGCACTTGGAAGTTCGCGACGAATGGCGCGTCCCGATCGATCGTGTACCACGCCTACCGATCGCCTGCATTGACTGCCACACGGTCCTCAAGGGCAAGCGGTTTATGCAGCCAGACGCCACTTATCGTCTACGCTGCATTGAATCCGTGTGGCCGGCGTTTCAGCCGTCCAGAATGGGGTGGCGAGCGCGCTTGTTAGACGTCGAATCGGAAGTCTTTCAATGCACGCTGCACTGCGACGCCATTGTCATCCGCAAGAAGAAGTGTTACTTGCTACCGACATTGACGGGGGCGCCAGGACTGTTGGTTGCGCGCGTGGTCGAGGACGATCCGGTGCTCTCACCGCCCAAACCCATCATCGAGGCACTGCGCACGGCGTACCCGCAGGCAATGGCCTTTCAGGTCGAATACGCCTCGGGGCTTGTCGTCGCGGCGTTTGCAGACGATCGCATGCCGGCCAGGCTAGCCCCGCTAGTGCATCTGGTGGTGGCGTTGGGCATCGCCAGCGGCGACGACGGGGCGAAGGTCAAAGCAGAGGTCAGGCTGCTGGTCCAGTTGTTTGCGGCCAGCGGCGCTCGGTGCATACACCAGGGGTACTGCATGGCCCTGAAGCACCTCGTGTGGTTGCATGCTGGGCATGTTATAAGTACAGTCTCCCCTCGAGCAATGGAACAAGTGGAGTGACATGGGTCATGCAGCAATTTGACCAATTCATCATGCTGAGTGCCCTCGATGCCAGGAATGCAGATGCCAGAGGCCGGCTCTTGCGCGCCCAAGCGCCATCCCGCACGAATGATGCTTTGGTACAGCTGCGCTCGGCTTTGGTGCATTTCAATTCTACTTTCAGAAGTTCTGAGAATAGGGTCAATGCATTGGAATGCGCATAAGCAAACGCCCGTTGCAAGCCGATCATTCTGCTCAACGATGCCTGCATGGGCGATGCGCGGCCACCAAGCCATCAGGCAACGGCTCGGCGAGCGCACTGGCAAGTGTCTCACGGACGAACGCATCCTCTCCGCCGCGCGTTTCCGGCCAGTGACACCACAAGACCTACAGCATGCCGTTCGTTCCGAGACGCTTGCTCACCTTGGGCGGCGGAGCTGCGGCCGGCACGCTGGCGCCTTTCTCAGGTCCGCCTTCCAAGGCCGCGAGAACTTGGAGGGCTGTCATGTTCATGACGCACATGGTGCACTTGAACGCGTCGTCCCTCACCACAAACGTGCGCCCCGCCATCCCGCTCCGCTTGCATTCCTTGCAGCGAGAGTCAAACCGAGTCGTCATGACCCGCTTGCCGAGCACCGTCCCGTTCAGGTTTGGGCGCGGCTCGAGCAGCGGCTGGTCGGGCCTCAGCCCCTTGGGCTCTCCGCTGCTTCTACCGGGCGCGCCGCGCAGGCTGGCGCCGGCGCCGCCAGCGCTGAGGCAAGGCTCGCCGCCCGCCACCGTCACGCCCTGGCGCGGCCGAATTTGCCACTCGACCGCGTGGTGCGACGCCAGCAGCGCCTGGTAGTGCGCAAACGAGACGCTCGCTGCCAGCTCGCCGCGGCGAGCCATCTCTTGCTGGAACTTTAGCAGGAGCGGGGCCGCCTTGGCGCGCAGCGCATCCAGGGCTGCCTGGGTGATGGGCAGGGCGCTCACCAGCGCCTGCAGATCCGCGTGTAGGGCACCCGCAAAGTTGACGTTGCCGCTGGCCAGCTTGGCCGTCAGCTCGTCGGCCGAGCTCGATAGAATCATGGCCGCGCAGCCCGCCTCGGCGACCGCGATCGAGGCCAGCACGTCCTGATCGTACGACGCCAGCCACCGCGCGGGCGGCGTCCAGTCGCACGTGGCGCACGAGCCACGCAGGCTCACGCAGGCCTGATGCATCATGTGGTTGCAGGGCAGCAGGAGCCCCGACTCGACGTTGTCGAGCACGAGCGGCAGGTCGCAGGCGGCGCACGTGTACATGGGCGCAAACGGCTTGGCGCCGCCTTGGCGCTCGTCGGCCACCAGGGCCACCGCGGATGCCCACTGGTGCAGCGCGGCGTTCAGGGTGCGCGACCGGTCAATCACGTTGCCCAGGTACGCCAGCAGCGCCTCGGGCTGGCACTGCGGGTGGGCGCGCAAGAAGGCGCCCCACGTGGCAGCGCGGTGCACGCCCTCGCTGGGAAGGCTCTCGCCGTCCGCAAGCCCCAATTCGGCGGGCAGGGTCAGCCCAGCAGGGTCCGTCATACTGTTGTGATGCGGCAAGCGGCTACGCGGGGCGTCGCGAGCGGCTGGTGATGATGCGGGCGGTAGGGCTCGGGCATAGGCCTCTCGCTGGCAACGGAGGGCGAGGACCGAGGGCTGGCGGTCGAGCTGGATCTGCCGGACGAGGACGACGCGAGCGCGCGGCACGAAGGGTGGCACCTGCGGGATACCGACGCAAAGGACGCGGAAAGTGACGCTGGAGAGGTCCGGCAGTAGCCTTGCGGCACGCTCGTAATGACCGTGTTTGACGTCACCAAGATGACGCCGCCCACCGGGCGGTGGCCCTTGTACGCCGGGCACGCCACGGCACACCGGCCGTGCGGGCCCGGCTGCAGGTGCACCTCGGTGAGCAGCCCGCGCTGGACGGCGTGGGCGATGGTGGTGAGGTTGTCGCACGACGAGTGCTTGGGCTGCAACAGGCGCTCGCATCGCGCCTGCGCGTCGGGGTCAATGCTGACCCGGTACAGGCAGTGGCGGTTGGCCAGCTGCAGCTGCACGGCCGTGCCCTGACTCATCGGGCGGTAGCTGAGGAGGTAGGCCACCTGGTCGGGCGACCAGCTGGCCGGGATGCTGCCGCGAAGCCGCCGAGTGGACCCCCACATCCGGCTCACGGGGTGCAAGGGGTAGAGCCAATGCTGCATGCTGCCTTTGTCTCAAGGGGGTCGGCTCGCGCAAAATCGCGAGGCCTCGTCGCGACCGCCAGGCTTGCTCGGCGCCGGCCGCTCACGCCCTCGCGGCAGCCGCCGTCCCGAGCCAAGCCGGAGGGAACGGTTTGTCGTCGCCGCCCTGCTGGCGATGCGCTTCTTGGAGCCTGCGGGAGTCGCGCTGTCGACCCCTTTTCTCTCCTCCGCGCGACACAGTGGCCTGAGCAGCTGCTGGCCCGGCATTTACAGTCCACTGGCGCGCCATGTCGCAGTCGGCCTCGCCAACTCCCCCGTCGTCCCCTGCGCAGGCCATGGCCGACCCCGAGCCAGCGCCGCCAAAGGAGGCGTGGGGGCTGCCGCCGGGCAGCTCGGTGGCGGGCAACGCCGTGCTTGCAAGCTACTCGTGGGAACCGCTGGCAACCGACTACGCGCTGGCGTTGGTCGTGTCGAACGACTTTAACCAGGACCTGCGCGACTTTATCATGGAACACTACGACGGCAACGCCAGCAACGCCTTGGTGCTGTGGTACCTGCGGCACGCCTCGCTCACTTTGATAGCCCGAGACGTCAGCACCGGCCGCCTGGCGGCCTGCGCGCTGGGCCTGCCAGTCACCGTGGCCGGCGACGGCGAGTCGGGGCCCGTGCTGGCGATGCTAGGCACGTTCTTGTGCGTGCACCTGCACCACCGGGGCCTCGGCCTTGCTGGCCGCGTCATGGCGGCGGCCTGCATGTACGCCGAGCGGTTTGGCTACCGCGTGCGCGTGTCGGCCTCGACCACCAAGCTACCGCGGGTGCCCGCCGCCCTGCACGAGGAGTTTGAGTACCGAAGCAGCATCGGCCCCGAGGCGGCCCGGCGGCTGATGCGCCGCGCGGTCGACAGCCGCTTTGAGATTCGGCGCGACCCCGGCTCGGTAGCCACCGTGCTGGCCAAGGGCCCGCAGTCGGGCATTGTCTGGGGCGCTGGGACCTTTTCGGTCGAATCCCCCGTCCTCCGAGGCCGCGTCTCGAAGCAGATCGGGTCGGCGTTTGAAAGCAAGCAGAGCCGCCGCAGCCAGGCCGTGGACCGAGCGACGGTGTGCGCCGGGGGAGCGCTGCTCGCCGCAGGCGTGCTGCTGGAGTGGAACGAGCTCGTCGTCAAGGCCCTGGCCCTCGAGTGGGACGTCAAAAACCCCCGTATGCTGCGAGCCCTCCTGGACTACTTTTGCTGGCACTGGGGCGGGGTCGAGCGCCAGGTGCCCTGCACCCTGCTCCTGAGCGACGCCCTGCCGCGAGCCGCCCTGATGCAAGAGTACATGACCGAGGACACGCTCACCCAGGAGTACTACGCGTACACGCACGGCGCGGCAAGCGAAGCGGGGCCGGACGCCGACGGCCTGCGCGTGCCCCTGCTTTTTGTCTGAGGCGCCTCCGCTGCGCCGAGAGGAGCCAGCGCGGGCGCATGCCGGGAGCAACCGCGGGCCATTTCGCGACCGAGCGCAATTGACCCAGCCCACGCTCTCCCATGTTCATCGCCCGCGCGTCGTCCGGGGGCGGGTCCAGCGTCGGCCCCAGCCTCGAAGCGGCCATCGCCCAGCTGTCGCAGCCCGCACCCGAGGCCCGCGGCAACCCGTGGGCGCTCGCGCTAGGCAGCGCCGCCCAGTCGCGCCCAGGGCTGGCGGTGGCCGCCAGCGTCACGGCCGCTGCGGCGGCCATCGGGGTGCTGCTGCTGCTGCACGGGGCGTCCGAGGGCAACCAGGGGGCGCTGGGCGCCGTGGTCCTCGGCGCGGCCGCCAGCCTCGGGCTGGGCGCGTGGGCACTCGCCCACGCGCCGTTTGACCTGGTGCGCCAGATGTCGGGGTCGCTGGCGGCCGTCAAGCACAGCGGGCTGTCGCTGGCCCACACCGCTCAGCACCTGGACCGCACGGCCGAGGCCAGCCAGGCCGCGGTCGCCGACCTGACCGTGCAGCTGGCGGCCGCCGCGTCGCTCGAGCAGCAGCTGCGCGTCACGGCCAATGGGCTCAAGGACACGCTGGGCCAGATGCTGCAGCAGCAGGCGGGCATGGCGGCGTTCGCCGAGCGCTTCGAGGCCGACCTGGCAGAGGTGCTGGACGACGCCGACGGAGGGCGGGCCGCGGTCAGCAACCAGCTGTACAGCACGTTCGTGGGGCTGGACGCGCAGCTGGCCCGCAGCGAGGCGCTGAGCCAGCAGCTCGACGGCATTGTCGAGGCCAACCGCGCCCTGGCGGTGGAGCTCGGGCGCGCCAGCACGGCCTTGCACGACTCGCTGGCCCTGCTCGAGGACGAAGCCTTTGACCAGGTCATTGAGCAGGTGATGCGCGACCTCGACGAGCTCGGGGACAGCGGGCTGCGCCAGCGGCTGGGGCAGTCGGGCGACGTGGTGATTCCGGCCCTGCAAGCGCCGGCCCTCCTCATGCTGCTGGAGCACGTGGACGGCACCTTGCGGCGGCAGGCCGACCAGCGCCGCGGCGATCGCGCGCAGCTGCGCGCGCGCAGCGTGCCGTTGCGCAGCGCGGCGTCGCGGGCCAAGAGCCTGGCGGCGGCGCACGCCGGTGGGTCGGCGAGCCCGGCCGGCCGCAGGAGCGTGCGCGTCTGACAGCGTTTGAGGGGGTTTTTTTCAGCAGGCCATGGCCGTGGCCAAAGCTCCGTACGTTGCCGACCTGCAGCACTACCGCGTGCCGACCGAAGCGCTGGCACGCACGCTCCCGCGCGAGCGCGATCCGGGCCAAGGCGGCCGGCCAGCGCTGTTTGTGTTTACCACCCGGGGGTACCTGCTCATCACGCTGCACGCCTCGAACGACCACAACGACTCGGTCGGCAACAACGCCCAGCAAACGCGCGACGCTTTGCAGCGAGCGTTTGAGCAAGCCTTGGAGCAGTTTACCAGCAACCAACAGCGCGAGCACGGAGGGCCGCCGCCCAGCTGGACGTTTGACCACCGTCGCGTCTTGGTGGCTGGCGACTTTAACGACCCTGGCGGCAGCATTCACAACAAAAACGCGCTGGTGCTGCGCGACCCCCGGAGCGAGCCCAAAGGCCAGCAGTTCCCCGACGTTCGATTGGGAATGGGCCTGCTGGACGAAGAGCCCGTTCGCTCGTGTTGCTACAACTTCAACTCGTCCTGCGACCCCGAGGCCACGCATCCAGACACCAACCTCCGGTTCTGGCAACCGCATGCCATCGAGACGTTGAAAAGTGACCCGAAGTACATGTCTCGCGGTGGCGAATGTCTGGTGCTGGACAACAAGGCGACCGGAGAAATCATGGGCCAAGGGAAACCACGGCCGCTGCACGAAAAGTACGGCGACACCAATCGAGGAACGATCGAGACGTACCGCTTCGGTGGCGATTACGTCATGGGCGTCCTGCCCAACTCGTCTGCCGCAACGTACCGGCCGCCGGAGTTTGTCCACTTGTTCATGCAGGATCAACCCCGCCGGGGCACTGTCAGCCTCGAGTCGGACCACGAGCTCGTGTACGCCGACTTTCAGGTCCACATGACGTAAGGGGTGTCTTTGGTGGCCGGCCCCAGAGCATCGTCGAGGGGTGCGTCAATTGAGTTGCGTCTTATTCAAAAGTCGACCCGTCAATCTTGCGCAAGCCCAAGCTCTGGGCATGAGCTCGGATCGCAAGGCCCCGCTCCCGCGCGCGCTGCAACCCAGGGTGATGGTCTCCTGTCCATTTTACAACTTGCCATGACGATCAAAGTTCCCGCCTCGCAGGCCAAAACTGGCCCAGGCCCTGTTGCCGAGACGCGGGCGAACTCGCCCGTGGATTCGGCGGCCGGCCCCAGCGTCAGCCCAGACGCGTCGCCGCGCGCCAGTCGGAGCCCCAGCCCGGATTTCAAAACGTCGTTCGAGCCACCAACCCCGGCCGCTTCCCCGCGCACCACCTTTCAGAAGGTGGCGGTAGCAGGCGGGTGCACGCTGGCGTGGGTCGCTGCGGTGAGCATCTACTTGTACCTCTACGTGAAGAGGTCCAAGGAGGAGGAGGTTGCGTGAATCGAGGCTCAATTGCAAGAGTGCGCTGCCAAACGCTCCGTGCCGAAAAATACCATCGCGGCAGGCTACCCTTCAAAGCTCGTCGTTCATCGCCAGCCACATGTCGGAATGGGTTGCTTCAACACGAGTGTGGCAACGGCCCAACCCCGAGCTGGCGCAAACGCTCGTCGCGCCTGCGCGGTCGCTGGCCAAGGCCGGTTCCGCAGCGGCCGACCAGCACGAGCTTGCTCACCTTCGGCGGCAGGTACGGTGCTTGCAGGCCTCGCTATCGCAAGGCCAAGCGGGCCCGACGGCCGGGCTAGCCTCGCAGCCGGTGACCCTTCGCGGCAGCGACTTTGCCAACCACGAGCTGCGCGATGGCCTTTCCGAGCCGAGCCGTCGATCGCAGCTCAACGCCCTGCTCAAGCAGCTGGACGGCCCCACCGTCGTCCTGGCTGGCGTGGAGCACAACATTGCCCGCGTTCGGTGCGGCGCGTTTGAAGCGGCCGAGTCTGCGCCTGGCAAGCAGGTCGGCGGAGTCTGGCTCTTGGTTGGCCCTCGCGGCATGGTCGTGGCCAAGAGCGACGTGGCCGGGAGCAAAGCCCCGGCCCCCACGCGCTACGGGGGCGCGGGCCAGCGCAGCCTCAACGAAGTTCGAACGCGGGTCAACGCGTTTGCTCGGCTTCACCCCACCGCGCAGCTGTTTGCGGCCGACGGGGTGCTGCAGGTCCCGTGCTTGGCGTTTCTTGGCGCGCCAGCCATCTTCTACGGCCGGCGAGGCCTGACGTTCCGCGGCGCGCAAATTGGCGACCTTGGCGCGTTGGATCCTAAGCGACCTGGCTTCCGACCCCGGCATGGCCCGGTCGAGTAGTGGCCTGCGCGCTGCCCTTCGGCCTTTTGCCGGGTCGCCCTCCCGTCACATCACTTCGCCTGGTGCGCACGCCAGGCAGCGGATTACCAGCCGCTGCGGGCTGAACGCCAACGACGTGATTTGCCGCGCCGCGCTGTCGGGCGCCAGGACCGTCGCCCGTCCGCAGCCGGCGCAGAGGTACGTCTGCAGGCCGTGCACGCTCGTGTAAGGCACGGGCCCCAGGGCGGCTTGCGCGGGCGCGCTTGAGCTCGACGAGCGCAGCAAGGCCTGGCACCGGTGCGCTTCGACCTGCGCAACGTTGCGCGTGACGGGCGCGCCAAACTGCTTGCGCCGAGCATCGGCCGTGTCTTTCACGGCTTTGGTCCAGCTCCACGACATTTGGGTTCGAAGAAGGCCGAAAGGAAGCCGCGAGGACGGCGCACCAACGGGTTGCGGAAGGTCTGCGGCGACCGACTTGTCGCTCGGGGGACCAACCACCGGAGCGGGCTGGCGGGCAGCCGGGCTGGAAGAGGCAGGGATCCCTGCCCTGCCTGCCTGCGGCCTGCGGTGAGCGCGATACCCTCGCACAGCATTGTGGGGGGAGGCACACTCAACGCTTTCCAGCGCCCTCGAGCTGTGGCGTCAAATGGGGTAAATTGTACCATCAGCACACCACGCAATACCCGTCGCCGTCGGCCGCTGCTTCGGTGGCAGGCTCGGCTTCGGCACCCTCGGCAACGGCAACGGCATCGGCAGCGGGGTCGCTCGCGGGTTCGGCACATCGGCTGTCGCACCAAAACTGCCCCCCTGCGGAAAACACCATGTCGACCGGATCCGGGAGCTCGCCCTCCACGCGCAAGATGGTCGGCACGCACGCTGGCGACGGATTGGGCTGCAGAGGTAACTCGGTCCTGTACGAAAACACGTAGTCGCGCCACTGTTCAGCCGTGGCCGCCTTGCGCACGTCAACCACCACCCAACCGAAGTTTGTGGTGCACTCTGAGAACATCTGCTGGTACTCTGACCACGGCACGCCCTTGAACCATTGCTCGTGGTACACGCGATGGTGGCTGTCGCTTGAACATCCACTGAGAAACACCAGATCAGCGTTGGTTCGGATGGCGAGCGGGGTGTACAACACCGACTGCACGGGCAGCAGGCACGTAACGTCATTCGAGTGCTGCGAAGGGTGTTCGGTGCTCGGCGGTGTCGGATCGGAGCTGGGAAACATTTGGCGCATCGCTCCGTCCCACAGGACGTCGTTGCAATCTTCGCACACCAGAATCGACTGGCGCGGCGAGCGCTTACGCTCGGCATCGCGAGCTTTGACGGCGCGAACCACGGACTCAAACAGCCGCAAGCGCTCGACACATGGTTTGCTGATCCAAGCTTTGGGAACGTACGCCTCGAGGGCCTTTCGTTCGTGCGGCGATGGGGACATTACCAGGCCGTAGCCGAACCCCGAGCGCATGCGGGACAGCAAATCGGCAACGAGCACCGACTTGCCGCTGCACCGGCGACCCACAATCAGCGCGCGGCGCCCTGGCGCGAGCTGCTCTTGCACGTTGAACGGTCGGACATCTTGCACGAGAGGTTGACGCCAGCCAAACATGCTGCACCCACCGTCTAGTTGTCGGGTAAATGAAAACGTCAATGGCCTTTGTTTGCTGGCCGGGAGTGTCTAGCACTCCTGCCCCGAAAGCGCTCCCCGGCCGCTGACGACATGGCGACGGCGCGGATCCGGTAGGCGCAGCGCAACGTGAAGCTGGAGCAGACGACCATGATGGATGCAGAGTCTCTCGCTCTGTGTAAATAATTAATTGAGGCAGGGGTCGCCAAACACGTCAATGAACCGCGCGCAGGCGGCAATGTAGCTCTCGAGCAAAGGCACGAGGGCCGAGTCTTCCGTGAGCCCCAGGATGGTGTTTTCGCAGTGAAGCTGACCGCAGCCTGCTCGCCCGCAGGGAATGAACGGGGCGAGAGCGTGGGAGATGGGGAACCCATGGCTATCCTGGCGCAGGCAGGTCGGGTTGCTCGCGACTGCTTCTTGCATGGCCGCCGTCACCGCTCCAATAACGCTCGCGAGGCACCGCGAGCAGGTTGGGTGCTCGTTGGCGCAAAACAGCTTCAAGGCGATCGGCGCGTCTCGGCAGCACGCCAGGGCGCTCTGTTGGTGCAGGGCGTCGCACCGCGGCCGATCGCTCGACAGCAAGTAGTTGTTCCACAGCCGCGCGGCCGTGTGGACCTGGTGCGTGCAGCTCGACTCGTACGTCAGCGGGGACCCCTGAAAGCGCAAGGCTTTCGTCAGCTCGGCCAGCTCGAGGTGCCATTGCGCGTCGTCGACGGCCGCCGCACCGAGCCCGGCCAGAGAGTGGGACGGCGGGCTCGGCCACGCTGGAAGCAGCGCGACGGGCGACCGGGGGTGCCCTGCGGCCGGCTTGCTTTCCCACTGAGCCGGAAGCGCCACCACGCCCGCGGGCCCACTGCACCACTCGGGCAGCGACAGCTCGGGCAACGAGTCGGTGCCGTCCAGGCACGCAAAGTCAATCGTGTCCGAGATGGACATGGGAACGGGCGTGGGCTGGTGCCACGCCCCAGTCCGAAACGCGTCGGCGCACTCGCGGTCCAGAGCTTGGCCGTGCCGCTCAGGAACGATGCACTGCGTGGTCCCCGAGCAAATGCCCATGCGAGAGGTGGTCGTGACCAGCATCTGGATGACCTTGTGCACAGTCAAGGCACAGGCCGCCGCGAGGGCTGGCATTTGCGTGAGGGGCACCGGGGCCGTGCCGGCCTCAGGGTCCATGGTGCCGAGGTAGGCCGCCAGCGACATGCTCTGCCCGTAGACGGGCCTCACAAACAACTCGAGGCCCATGCCGCGCATGCAGCTGACAGGAACCAGGTAGCACAACCATCCATCGCCTTCGGGCTTTCGGTACAGGACCGCGCCGCAAATGACGACCGACGCGCCGGGCAGCCACCCCACCTGCAGCAGCAGCCCGCAGGCCGCGCCGTCGGCGTTGTAAACAACCGCCGCCGACGCCTGCCCTTGAAAACAGGGATGCTGAAACACGGACGGGTCCAGCACGTCGCCTTGCTCGGCCACCGACAGCGGCTGGCTCGTAGACCAGCCGCCGGCGCTGTGCGCGGGTGGCGGAGGCAGCACCGACGCCATTTCTAGGCGGCAAAGCGAGCAATGTGTGCGGCGGCTGACCCGCGCTAGCTCGCTCCCCGCTTCCCCAGCGCGCGGTCGCCAACTCCTGACGTCATGTTTGTTCGCCGGTGCCCGCTGTCCGCAGGCTACTCCTCTCGCGCATGCTTCCAACTTTCTCCCCGAGGCGGACACGAGCTGGGCCAGCCAAGGTGTTGGTTTGTAAATTACAACAGAGGGACCGCCTCTCGCCCCACGACCCATGGAACCTATGAGTTTGACGAGCTCTCGGAGCTCTCCGAGCTTTCCGAGTAGGTTTCGTCGTCCAGATCCCTGTTACCAGACCGGCTGTGGGGCCTGCAAGCATCGGTTGGTCAGCAGGCGCCCGTTCATCCGCCCTTACCAAAGCTCCCCACGGCAGCAACCCCGAGTCGCACCTGTCGCTTGCAATCGTAAGGGCATCGTCGTCTTGGTCGGCGGGCGTCGGCCCGCCTGCCCAAGAAGGCCCTTCTTGGGCGCTGAGCGCTTGCAGCTCGGCGGTGGCCGACGTCCACGCCGGCGTGCCGTCGAGCGCAAACACCCTGACTTCGAGCGATCCACCTCGCGCAGCGCCGTTCAGCGCCAACCCCACAACGTGTGCTAGGTTGGGTGGTAGGCTGTAGAACCAAAGGTGCGTCGACTCTCCGAGATCGGACAAGGTTGCGAGCTGGTCGGCCGTAACCACGGTCACCGTGCTGGCTGCGCTGGACGGCGTGAACGCCACGGTCAGCCGCTCAACAAGCTCGCCGGCCCACGCTTCGCGCCCATCAGCGGGGTCGTCGGGCACCGTCACCACCAGGCGGGCGCCGCGCAGCTCGGGCTGCCGGGCTGCGTTCGCAACGGCCTGGACAAACAGCTCTCGATGCCCTGCGAGAGGCAGGGCTGGCACGTCCCACACAAAGGGAGGGAACGTGGCCTTGACGAGCGTCCGGCAGAGCGGGCAGTTGTCGTTGGCCGCTAGCCAGGTGGCGATGCACTCGGTGCAAAACAGGTGGCGGCACGGCTGAGCCATGAGCGAGTCGGATCGCGCATCGCGGCAGACCGAGCACTGGCCGTCGTCCGACCCCGGAAGCACGAGGCTCGGAAAGACGCGTTGTAGAGCAGACCCCGCCTTGGTCAGGTCGAGGTCGCGCCGCCCGTCCAACGCCGGCTCGAGGTAGGTTTGGTTCCACGCCGCAACGTTTCCCCCAGGGTCCCGCGCCACGCGGGGCGTAAGGGCCAGCAGCGCTTGAATCGCGGGTCGCTCCGCCTCGGCAGGCACCACAGCCTCGACGCGGAGCGACAGCCGCGGAGGGCGCGTCACCGGCAGCCGCACGGTCCAGTACCCGACCCACGATCCCTGCTGACGGAGCCGGTGGTCGTACGCCACAGACCGCATTCCGTAGACCCACGCCGGGGACGCGTTGGCCTGCGGGGCGATCATGCGATGCCCCTCGCCGGTGACCTGCCGCAGCACCTCCAAACGCAGCGTGGCGTAGATCGTGGGCATGACGCGTTGGCGAATGCGCTTGGCCCGGACCGACGGCTGGACCTCGAGGGCGGCTCCGACCGCCACCACCCACCGGGTCAAGGCTCGCCACGGCAGCGTGGGCCGCACCTCGACCGCGACCTCCTCCACGACCCGGTGGTACAGCCGCTGACGGAGAGCCGTGGACGGCTCGCCGTGCACCACAAGCACCTGGCTGGCTGGGCCGAGGGTCGGGGGCGAGCTCGCCCCGGTGCCGAGCCGCACCGTCACGTCCGGAACGGCCATGCGCACGAGCGCGTCGTGGTACGCCTTGGCTGACGCGGCCGTCGACGCCCACACCAGCGTGTTACCGGACGGCGCGGACCGAAAGCCCGCCACCAGGGCCGCGACCACGGCGTGCGGGTTGCTGCCGGCCGGCGCTTCCAGGACCCCGCCTGCCAACCCTGACACGTGCGCCGCATCGTGGACGTGGATGCCGAGGGCGTTCATGCGCAGCATGCCCAAGGCGCTGCACACGCTGTACTCGCCGTCCGCCGACGACCGCCACGGCGCTCCCGCCCCGGCGTCGCTCTCCAGCGCAAAGGCCCGAGCCAGCGTGCCCGAGTCGAGGTCGGGCCAGAGGTGCCCGGCGCGGGCCGCGGCGCGCTGCGCCAGCAGGCCAAGGCCGGGCGGGGCCGGGCAGCGACCCTCCATCTCTTGAAGCCACGCCGTCTGCATGGGCATGTGCAGGATGACGGCCGTTTCTGCCGCTTCCATGACGGCGGAGATGGTCAAGCAGCCGTCGGCCAGCCGAAGGGCTACGTAAAAGCCTCGAGCTCCCCCGCTCGGGTCGTTCGGCATGCTCAAGTCGGACACGCGCGCGCCGCCGTCGCCGCCGGCGACGCCCTTCGGCTCGAGGGCCAGGGCTCGGAGGTACGCCTTGGCGCCGTCCGCCGTCAGCATGGGGTGCATGTCCAGCAGCCTGGCGATGGCCGTGCGTCCCACGCCTGGTAGAGGGCGGGCCTGAAAGCAGCGGCGCAAAAACAGCGGCCAGGCCACCAGTGGCAACGGCCCGGCGTCCATCCACCGCTGCAAAAGGTACCGCTCCATGGGGCCTTCGACCTCGGCCAAGGAGGGCACTGGTACCTTGACCGCGTCAATCTCGTAGTACGCCCCTTGAGTCAAGGCAGCGTTGCGCGGGGCCAGGGTCGGTGGCTGCTGGGCACGGCAAAGAACGTGCAGATCGACGTTCAGCTCGGGACCTGCCAGCGACGGCAGCTCGCAGCCTCGGCATACACACAGTGAGCAGCTGCCCTGCTGGCAAAACCCTTGATAGTGCCATCCGTCTGGCCTCGGAGCGTCGGAGCCTGGTCCGGGGTGCTCTCGCCAGGCCGTCACGTGCAAAGCCGGGGGATACTCGTGCAGGGCCCGCGGCTGCTTGAGAAGGACGTCTTGCGCGAAGCTGGCAGCGGCAGCAGCAGGACGCTTGGCATCCTGCCGCGGTAGAAACCGGCAGTCTGTGGGCCGCCCAGCCGGCAGAGAGCCGACACAGGTCATGCTACCGTGTTGAAATGATAGGTGCTCATTTGCACGCGCGCGCGCACGCAAACCCCACTGGCCCCTGTGCCTTTGGCCGCAATGCCCTCGCCGTCGCACCCCTCGCTAGCCCGCGGCAACTCCTGACCTGCCGGTTTGGAAAACAAACCCCCACTCGGCTGGCGAATCAACTTTGAAGAAGCGGGTGGCAACTCCTGCTGTGCAGGTTCTTCAAATGTGGCAAGGCACTCCCGGCAGTCTTTTGAAGTTCGGAGACTCAAGGGACCGGAAGGAGTGCTGGGTCAACTTTGAAGAAGCGGGTTGCTAGTCCTGCCGCGCTGGTTTTCCGAATGTCACCAGGTCCTTCGGGCAGTTTTGCAAGAGATTGAGAGTGACACAACACAATTGAATTGGCACGAAGCAAGCGAGAGAATCCCGGCTAGACGGAATACCAGCCCGTCATCCGGCGAGAACGGGCGCCGGGTTTAACGCGCAGGACCGCGAGGCATTCTTGCAGAGCGACAAGGCGGTAAAGCCGAAGCACAATGTCTTGGTGCAGCACCATGCCACCGGCGCATTTCAGAGCAGCAAGGATGGCAAACAGCTGGCGCGTGGCAAGGCCTGCCGATCCGGTGGCCAGCAGGCGGACTCCGGCCGCTCGCATGGCGCGGCCCATGGGCAGGTCGTGCGCTGTCAGTGGCGTCCCAAGGACCGTCAGGTGGTACGTTGCCGTGCTTCGCACGGCATAGAGCAGACGATTAATGGTCGCGGGCGAAGCCCTCGCGACGCGCTGCCACAGCACTCGGCACGAAGCCGCAACGGAGGCTGAAGCGCTTGGCGCCGGCGGCTGCAGGTCGCGCTGGGAGCCCGACTCCAGGCGTACTCGATCCAGTAACCGTTGACGGCTAGCGCCCCCCACGGCTCGGTGGCAACATGCCACAAGTGTGTATCGTGCACGGTCGACAGCGCTCCGGCGCCAACGCGTGCTGCCGGAACCATGGTGGTGCCGTGCCTCACCAAGTGGTTCGGGGTCAGCTGCAGCGGCGGCTGTCCCGGATGCCGCAGCGTGACGCACAGTGCGACTGGCACCTGCTGGTGAGTGACGCGAACCACGCGCCGCACGTCGCCCGCGGGTCCTGCCAGGTACTGCCCGGGTCGCAACTGGGTCAGGGCCACCGGCTGACCAGAGCGGAGGCGCACCCGCACGTCGCTGCCGCGGCGGCTCACAATGCACTGCTGTGCAAGGATGCGCAACCGCCGCTCGACGGCCGCAGGCGAGCCTTCGTTCAGCGACGTGGGGTAGTACGTGAGATCAGCCCCCGGCTGCAGCGGGAGCGAGCGGAGGCGCCGGACGGCGGGCAGCAGCCGAGCCACGAACCCGCCGTCGCGCAACTGCTCGGGGGTCAAGTGAGTAGGCTGGGTGATGACCTCGCCGTGGAACGACAGTGCGAGCTGAGGCTGTGGTACAAACGTGACGTAGTCGAGAGGTAAGGATTCGCTCAAGTCGCGCAGGTGGTTCCAGGACAGGTGGGCGACGCCGTCTGTCTCCACCGCGACCTCTGGCACGCTCAGTGGTGCGGGGCTGGGCGCTAAAGTCGGTAGGGCTGTTTTCCCAGCGACCAGCTTTTGTTCCAGCGTCAGGGCGTACTGGGGCTCTTCGGTTGTCAGCAGCAAGCGAGGGCCCGGCGCCGCGTTGCGCGCCCAAGGCGCGCGGCGCAGTCCTTCGGGGACCCACGCTTGGTCCTTAGCCCTCGCGAGGGTTCTTACGCTGCCGACGATTGTTGCCCCCCCGACGCCAGCGGTGGTGCGTGCGTGGGGGCTCTCGACGTCGGTGAGCGTGAGGGGTAGCTCGACGGTGCCGCTCACCGGCAGGGCTGCCGGTGCGATGAGCAAGCTGTCGGTGAGGTCGACGCGCGTCTCGAGCGCTGGGCGGCCCTGGGTGTCGGGCATGGCCAAATCCCCAAACGCTGCTCCCAATGTTGCATAACTCGGGTCCATGGTCGTCGCTGGCGGGCCGTCGGGGGGCAAAGCCCATTGCACTTCCAAGCGGCAGCCTTGGACGCGCACGCGAGTGCTCGCGTAGTCGCCAGTCACCCCGCCAACGGCTGTCCCAAACGTTCCGAGCGCGTCGGCCGCGGCGCGGGGCCCGTGCAGGGTGGCGAGAACATAGCACTCGGACACATTGACGCTGGGGGCGCCAGCTACGCGGGCAATCAGCCCGCCGTGCATGCCTGGGGTGCCGAGCGCCCAGCGCGCTCGGACGGCGCACCGGCGAAGAGCCACGCGGCCGGTCCCGGCCATGCCGAGAATTCCGCCAAACTGCCCGCCCACGGGGGTCTCGCACACCACCGAGCAGTCCTCGATGCTGGCAGTCACCGACGCATTCCACCCCGCCATGATGCCTCCCGTGCATCCGCTGGCGGGGCTTCCGCGCACGCCGGCGAGGAATACGGCGCACTCGCGCACGCGAAACGATCCCCTCACCCCGCTGCAGCCCAGGATGGCGCCGGTGTGAGGCTGAAGAACCCCTCCGACCACGCGCACGCGCTCGATGGTGACGTCGCCCCCGCGATGCAGCACAAACGCCGATCCCGTCTTGGGCGTCGGGCTGCGCGTGCCGGGGTGGGGCTCAAACACGAGGCGAAAGTTGGTGATGCGCGAGCCTGATCCCGAGAAGAGGCCGGGCATGGTGGCCGTGCGGCCATCCCGCACGCGGACCGTGTACCCCCGGCCATCAAAGCTCCAGCTGCCGAGGTCCAGGGCGCTGCTCGGCACCGTGTCAAAAACGACGTTGGCGCCCAGGCGCACGTCGGATTGAGCCTCTTGGGTGCCTGCCGCCAGGGCGTTCCATTCCGCCGCGGTCGTCAAGACGATCATGCGCACGCACCGTTTGTCTCAGGAGGTTCGGTTTGATATAAATTTGCCCAAGCAGGACCCTTGCCTTGAACAGAGCGCACCATCGTCGCATCCGTTGCGCTGCAAGAGAAGCGGGCTTACGCCCAGTTGATTTCCCCAGCGTCCCTGACATGCAGGCCTGCTAGGTTGGGCGGGTGCGGGGCGTGAATCAGCAAACAATGCCGGACGCCGCGGTCTTCGTGCTGCACCCACGTCTGTCCTCCCATGCAGCTCATGTTTAAAGGTCCCGTAAACCACGCGTGCACCTGCGGTCGCGCCGGCGGTGCCATCAACCACTCCGACCGGGCCGCCGTGCGCAGCGTGCACAGCGGCCCCTCATACACAACGTCGGTCAAGAGGGGGTCGTTGCACGCTGGGCACCGAGCGAGGGTGGGCTTTAGACAACGTCGGTGCAGCGCGTGTGCGCCGCACGTCAGAGGCAGGACGACGCCCCGACCGTCGCCGAGGGGCTCGCAGCAGACCGCGCAGACGTGGCTCAACCACCGCGTGTCGCGAGCGGCAGGCTGGTCCTGGACCTCTTCGTGCCACCCGCCATTGCGGCTGCGCATGGTCGCGGAGCGGCCGTCTGGCAGCACGACCGCCGCAAACGTGGTGGCCGCTGCGTCCAGGCACTGGGGCGGGACGTACAAGTTGGACGTGGCGCGGTGCACAACAATGTTGAGGACGCTGTGGTCCACCGCGATCCGCAGTCCAGTCAGCGCTGTCACGTGCCCGGCCACGACGAGCAGCAGCTGGTGCCAGCCCGAAACGGCAAACAGCCCTGCTCCCAAGCAGTCGGCCACGCCCAGCAGCGGAAGGCCGATCGCTGCCCCAAAGTGCAACGCCGAGTACGCGGTCCCCAGCCAGGGCGGGACGTAAAGCAGATGGGCCTTGACCAGACCGACAGCCTTGACGGTCAGAAGGTACCCCACCACTGTTGGGGCCACCGGATCCGGGACCTGCAGCAAGAAGGCCGTCAAGCCCGCCTGTGCCACATGGACCAGCCAGCTGGTACGTTGGTGCGCTGTCAAGCCGGTCCAGACAAGCGTCGGCCAGCTGCATGGGGACGACGGGGAGCGGAAAGCGCGCTGCGCGGCCCACGCCAGCAGCGGCAAGGCCGCGAGCGCCCAATGCCACTTGTCTTGCCAGGGAAGGAGCGTCATGGCGAAGCGAGCGCTGGGAGCGCAAATGCAAGCGCTTCTTGAAGGGAAGGTGTTCGACGGGCCGGGGTGCCCACTCCCGCGACCAAGAAGCGGCGGGGCCGTTCGGCGGGTCGAGGGTTTAATTCTTGTGGGTCTGGCCAGCCTGCAAAGCAGCCTGGCGCCATGGCAATTCTACCTGATGGGACGTACTCGATATTTGCAGAGGCAACCGGGGCGCTGTTGTCGCATCGGGACGATCACAACCGGCACCTGTACACGGACGCGTACGACCGACACCATGGGCGTCACCAGTGGACCCTGAAGCACACGAGAATCAATCAGTACACAATCATCAATGATCGCACCAAGCGACAGATTTCGGCTCACCACCGGCATGGGGCAGTCTGGTCGGAAGACGCCAACCGACCGCGGAACGAGTACCGCTTCCAGTTTCAGCTGATCAACAAAGACATGCAAAACTACAGGATCAAGTACATGCACAACAACCTGGGCACGCGCCCGTCCCATGAAAACTACCTCTTTGCTCACGACGACGGGAACGTCAGTCTTGGCAAGTCAGGACCCATCCAGTCCCAGTGGTACGTGCGTCCACGGCAGCACATGTACGGCGACGTGACGATTCCGCACGGCATCTACACCATCGAGTCGAAGCAGTGGCCTGGCAACTTCCTCGGCGCCAAATCCGACGGATGGACGTCGTTTGAAAAAGGAGTGCTCGCAACCAAGGCCACGCACTGGGAGATCATCCCGACCTCGGGCAACGAGTTTTATCTGAAGAACATGGCCGGGTTCCGCGGCGGCGACGACTTCCTGACCACCCACGGCAACCCCGACACCACGACCAAGCTGCAGATTCATGGCAAGCACATCAAGGGGTCCAAGTGGAAGTCGTACGAGCAGCGAGGCTTTGGCAACATCAACGAGAAGCTGATCATCTTCCGTCGCTCCGACGTCGGCTGGGACAAAGGCAATGGGATTCTGGCCACCAACGACAGCGGGAACCCGACGCCCCACGCGTGGGACTATCGCAACGGTCATCAGCGCACGCCGCCGCGGAAGTACCAAAACCGCCACGCGTTCATCCTCAAGGAGGTCGACTGGCAAAGCTGTTGCCTCAACACGGGCACCGACGTGGCCTGTGGCCTTGAGCTGTTGACGCCGCAATCCAACTGGTGCGACGCGCGAGCGGTCCAGTACTGCGCCGAGCACCCGGACGATCAAGACTTTTGCGCCTGCTTCCCCGGCCACTCGGCCGCTCCGCAGCTGGTCCAGGACACGATGGGGTTTACGCCGTTTTGCCACGACGTCAACTGCATCAACGGCGGGTACGTGACGCAGCAA
>Ga0307982_1000368_pt1 | contig 35616 bp, 28 predicted proteins | sample OrgLakmetagen989_FD_201847 | JGI IMG/M metagenome (GOLD analysis project Ga0307982, IMG submission 201847) | Saline water microbial communities from Organic Lake, Antarctica - #989 | ecosystem: Environmental > Aquatic > Non-marine Saline and Alkaline > Saline | place: Antarctica: Organic Lake... | reverse complement strand
CAGAGCATTACGGCTTCACCCGTAGCTCAGGGGGCCTGCTGCAGGACATGAGTGTGGAGGACGCCTTGGCTGCGTTTGTGGACGAGGACGAGCTGTGGTGAGCGCAGGCATGTTAACGTCATTACTTGGAGTGCTCTTGGGCATTTGTGCCTGCATTCTGTTCGCTGCTCTGTTCTTGCTTGGGGGGCGCTGCTGGCGCTGCCAATGACGCAGTCATGCGCTCACGTGCACGTTGCACATCTCTGCGAAACAGCGCAGGAGGTGATGAAGCTACCACAGGGCGCAAGCAAATAACATACTTGTCTTGGAACACTTTTTCTGACAGTTCTCGTGCCCGTGCTTGTTCCGGCTCGTTTGCGCTGGGCATGCTGGGGAAGTCTGTGTACACATATCCATCCCGCACAAAGAAGGGCGTGTCCTGCAGGAGGTACATGCTGTGTGTGAAGTGCGCTCCAGCGAGTATTACGCGCTCACCTTGACGCTGGTGGGAGATGCAGGCCAGGAGAGCTGACGGCTGGCGGCGTGTTCGGGGTCTGCCAGCTGTGCAGGCCGGAATGCCCCGAAACCCTCAATGGCAATCAAGTCTGCATCTGGAGGGGGGATAGGCTCCGGCCTGAAGAACTTCTCAAACAGGAATGTCTTCAAGAAGTCAATGTCATCCGACCACCAGCCATTAACGGGGAACAGGTAGTACACAGGTGGCCCCCCGTTGCGTGTGTCCAGCACTGCAAAGTTCTGGGAGACCTTGGTGTCCCTGGAGCCCTCGCAGTCTTCCCTGAGGTACCGCCTGTACCCGTGCCCCAGCAGTGTCATGTGGGTGACATCCACCTGCTCCACCCCCCGCTCGTCGATGACCCGCTCCAGACCCACACAGACCTTCTTCAGGGCCACACTGGCCATTTTGAACATGCCGCCACTGATGGCCAACATGAGGGTGGGCATGATAATGTTCTGTGCAAGGGGGTGCAGTGGAGGTTTTTTTGGGGGGTTGCGTGCGCAGGCGAACTTACAGGAAGGGGCATGGTGGTGGACAGTAGGAAGTCACTGGGGGCAGTGTTGTTCATCTCGGCTGCCTCTAGGATAGCATACAGTTTGGTGAGTTCGTCCTGCAGTGCCAGCAGGGTGCCTGCAGCTGCCCCGACACCGTTTAGTGCCATGAGCGCCCCAAGGCCTCGGATCAGCATCGAGTCAGGCGAATGGTACACTTTGCACGAGTAGCCCACAGGCAGCTCTTCAAACTCAGACGTGGATTCGCTGGATGCTTTGCGGTCCCTGCGGGCGCGAGCTTCGAAGCTGTGTGCTTCATCTGCCGCAGTGTAGGAATCCTCTTCCTGCATCCCGCTGAGATTTGTCTTGCGTGCCCTGGCATCTCCTTTCCAGGTCCCGAGACAGCGTGCTACAGAAATGCACACATGTTTTGAAGATATTTTTTGGCAGCGTGCCACAGCACGTGCGGCCCACATGGCAGAATTTACGCCGCGATCCCTGCCTGGGTAAATATGACAGTTCTAAGCTTGGCAAATGCCTTCAAAACCAGCGACATGCTGGATGTGCAGTTAGACAAAAAAGTTCTGGGCGATAATTCCTGGCTGAAGGAGCTCCTGGACCTGCTGTGCGCTTGCCAAGGGTTGCTGAGCGAATCCTCAGCGTGGGGGGCTGCCACAACATTTCCTGGAAGCCTTCGTTGTGGGCTTCATAGATGCACAAAGCTATGATCCTACTGCGTTTGCACCAAGCTCTAGAGGTTGTGCTGTTGAATTGATTGAAGTATTCTGATATGGCTGCTGCAAATCCTGCGGCTACTGCCCGTGATCATCCGGGTGACATGGTCTGCAGCTGCACATGCGCATCTGCCATCACTTCTGTCCCTGATGATCGCGAAAACCTCAAGGCTGAAGATCTGAACATCAGACCCGAAATCAAGGCTATCAAAGAAGAAATCATCGCCAACAGGCGCTACCTGCATCAGTACGGCTTGTGGAAGTTTCTCCTGTCCTGAGCTGCTCGCATGCTTCTGATTTTCAGGCACCCGGAGCTGTCTTACAACGAGACGGAGACCGCAGCTTGGATTGTAGAGCAATTAAAAAGCTATGGTATCGACGAAGTCCATACTGGCATTGCCCGCACAGGAGTTGTTGGTGTGATTCGGGGCGCCAGCGAGCACCCATGCCTTGCTTTGAGGGCCGACATGGATGCACTGCCGCTTCAGGAAACAGGTGATTTGGAGTTCAAGTCACAGAATGACGGTGTGATGCACGCTTGTGGGCACGACGGGCACATGTCTATTCTTCTGGGTGCTGCCAAGGTGTTGGCTTCCAAGAAGGCCGACATGAAGGTAAGACGCCTGGGCGCTGCACAGGCGTACTAAAGCTGCTACAGGTGTTTGCTTTTTCGCAGGGCACAATGCTGCTGGTGTTCCAGCCAGCTGAGGAGGGGTATGCAGGGGGGCAAAAAATGGTTGAGGAGGGGGTGCTCACGGACAAGATCGCTGGTCCCTCAGTGGATGCCATCATCGGCCTGCACCTGTGGAATTACGACAATGTGGGGCGTGTGACGACACGCCTCGGTGGAGTGATGGCCAACTCCGACCGCTTCCGCGTGCGCGTGAAAGGCATGGGGGGGCACGGCGCTGCCCCGCATGGAACAGTGGACGCTGTTCTGGTTGCATCCAACATCGTGATGGCCCTGCAGAGCATCGTTAGCCGCAACATCAACCCCACCAGCCCAGCTGTGGTCACCTGCGGCATGGTGCGGGGGGGACACGCCTTCAACATCATTGCTGACGACGTGGAGATCCTGGGGACCTGCCGCTCCTACGACGCTGGGGTGCAGCACGTCATTGCGCAGCGCATCAAGGCCATCTCGGAGGGCATCGCTGCTGGTTACGGCGCAGGCGTGGAGGTGGACTACTGGCGTGGGTACCCTGCCACCATCAACGTGGACCCCGTCACTGTGAAGAATGTCCTGTCGGCTGCCGAGGCTGTGGTGGGGGGGGACAACGTGGGCGAGCCCAACCTGACCCTGGGTGGGGAGGACTTTGCGTACTTCTTGCACAAGGTGCCTGGATGTTTCTTCTTTGTCGGGTCGGCGCCAGATGGCACGCCTGTGGGCAGTCGCCCTCACCACCGCAGTGACTTCACCCTGAACGAGGACTGCCTGCAGGTGGGCGCATCGGTCATGCTACAAGTCGCGGAAGACATGCTCATCACTCAAACGTCAGCGTTCCCAGAGCCCTTGGCTGAAGTCATTGAGAGCTACAAGACCAGCATGGCAGACGCCCCCGTGAAGGGCGTAAAAACCAGCGGGGAGAAGTAATGCATGAATTGAACGCAGCACACTGCGCAGCCTATCCCCGCCACGCAGACTTGCTGGCACGCAGCTGCCGGATGACTTCTGTGGCGTCGTCTGTGGCGTCCTTCCCGGTGACCGAGGCACCCTGCCGCACGGCATAGCTCACCACAGCAGGCTCTGCCAGCCGCATGAAGACATTGGTGGCGTGCTCTTGTTGAACAGTGGTGGGGGTAGTGGGCAGCCCCACAGTGCGGCGCTGCTGCACCCATGCTTGCTTCGCCTGCAGAGCACTGTTGCTGTCCTCCACGGTGCAGGCGTACGCGAGGTTCTTAGCGGTGTACTCATGCCCCACAGCCAGCAGGGTGTCGCCAGGCAAGCTACCGATGACATCGATGAGGGCATACCGCATCTGTTCTGGTGTGCCCTTGTTGAAGTTGCCACAGCCGCCGACGAACAGGGTGTCCCCTGTGAACACGATCCCACGGGCAGACACCTGTGCGCTGTCCATGGTGAACAACTGCGGTGCTGGTGCTGCATGGCTATCAGCGGCTGCTGCAGCTGCTGCGGGGCCTGCCACTGGGGTGACGGGAATGGAGAAGGGCGCATCGGCGTTGTCCTGAGGGGGGGCTGCGGAGGCGGCCTTGCACGCCACGTGGTACAGCACATGCCCCGGTGTGTGGCATGGAGTGAAGTATGCTGTCACTTGCAGCTGTGCTTGACTGCCCAGAGTGAATGCGTCATTGTGCCCCAGCTCAACTGTGACCCCTGGGATTTTGTCCCCCTTGCCGCCGTACACGCTGCACAATGAGAAAACACAGTGGGTACGAATCAGCACCATCATGTTTGACAGGACTTACGACGGAGTAGCCCCACTGGACTCAAGTACCTTGATTAGCTCGTTGTTTCCTCCAGCATGGTCCCAGTGCTGCAGGAAGGTAGTTTGTGAGTACTAGTTGCTAGCGTGGTGGCGAATTCTCTCTGACCCCTTCCGCACCTGGTGAGTTGTCAAAATTGTAGTGATGTTGAGACCAAGTGCAGCAGCTGCAGCAAGAATCTTTTCTGGTTCCGCTGGGTCAACTACAGCAGCCTCCGTCTCGCCTTCAGCGGCAATCAGGTAGGCATAGTTGTCGCTGAGCAGTGGAACTATGTGAACCTGCATGGCTGCCAACGAGACTGCTAATGCGAGTTTACATATAACGGCAACGACACAAAGCTGATAAAGATGTTGTATTGAGCGCAACCCCTCCCCGAGAGGAAGCACGTTGCATTTTGCTTTCAAGCAAGGGAGTGCAGTGCAGGGGCCTCGCCTCGTGCGTGCAAAGAAGGGCTGATTTGAGTATTGCATAGATTGTTTAAGCAAGGCCAGCCTCCTGCATGCTGCTGAGCATGGCAGATCCCAGCTGGGCAGGGGAGCGCACGACGTGCACGCCAGCCTGCTCCATGGCAGCGATCTTGGCCTCGGCGCCTCCCTTGCCGCCGGCGATGATGGCGCCAGCATGGCCCATGCGGCGCCCAGGGGGAGCAGTGAGCCCCGCGATAAAGCCCACCATGGGCTTGTTGGGGTTGCCGTACTCCTTGAGCCACTCGGCGGCCTCCTCCTCGGCCTGTCCACCGATCTCGCCGATCATGATGATGCCCTCCGTCTCGGGGTCGTTGGTGAAACGCTCCAGGCAGTCAATGAAGTTGGTGCCGTTGAAGGGATCTCCGCCGATGCCCACGCAGGTGCTCTGGCCCAGGCCAGTCTTCGTGGTCTGCGCGACGGCCTCGTAAGTCAAGGTGCCGGATCGGGACACGATTCCAATCTTGCCGGCCTTGTGGATGTACCCAGGCATGATGCCAATCTTGCACTCATTGGGCTTGATAATACCAGGGCAGTTGGGGCCAATCAGGCGGGTGGCAGTCTGAGACATCAGAGCAGCCTTAACCTGCGTCAACAAAATGTGAGAGCTGTCGCGGTCACGTAGCACGCTTGAGTAAATCCCGCAAGCCGCATCTGGTTTCGCACCTTGACCATGTCTTGCTGGGGAATACCCTCAGTGATGCACACAACCAATGGAATCTCAGCCTCAATGGCCTCCTGCACAAATGGTTGGGTGCCTGTATGATTGCTGCAGTTGCTGATTCAGGCGAGATGCAGCTCAGCACGCCCATTCCAATTCCGCTAACATGCACTTGCACAGCGCACTTGAAAACTCACCATGATTGCGCTAGCAGCCACCGGTGGTGGCACGTACACAACACTTGCGTTGGCGCCAGTCTGCTTCATGCCGTCAGCAACGTTGGCAAAGACGGGGCGGTCCATGTGTGTGCTGCCAGCCTTCTTGGGGTTCACACCGCCAACAACCTGGGTGCCGTACTCAATGGCCTGCTCAGAGTGAAAGGTACCCTGCTTGCCAGTGAAGCCCTGAACAATCAGTTTGGTGTCCTTGTTCACCCAAACGTTAGCAGTGACAGCGCTCATAGAGCGTGCGCCAATTGGCACAGCAGTGCGTGCAGCGGTCGCGACACGGCCCAACATGTTTGAAAGGAAGAAGCAAAGTGGCACAACAGCTGGGTGCTCGTCTAGTTGACAGGTAAGAAACAAAGTGGAGGGCCAGCAGCAGTGCTCTGTGTGAGTGCTTCACAAGTGTTACTGCCTTCCTGGAGCACCCCCCTGGCCCAACTACTCAGACACCCCACTGCGCTGGCAGCAATCCGCCATGATGTAAAGAAAATACATTTTTAGAAATTTCATGCACTGATGAAAATGAAATTGCAGCAAGCGCTCACGTGCATCTTTATTTGTATCATCATGGCATCTTCGGCAGCTGAGGACAAACCCACAGAGCGCTGGGAGTCCATGTGGCAGCGTGGAGTAGGGCGTGGCCAGTTTTTTGATGCAACTACGGCCGCACCTTCTTTGAAAGAACTTCATGCTGCGGGAGAAATTCCCACTGGCAAGTGAGTCAAGCAGGTGCTTGCCATTTGAGCAGATTCCACGGAATGTCTTTTGTGCAGAGCTCTGGTGCCTGGTTGTGGACGTGGATATGACCTTGAGCTGCTTACAAACTCAGAGCGCCATGTAACTGGGCTAGAAATATCCACTACAGCCTCTCAAGCTGCCCGTGATTACTTGAAGGGTGAGCTACATGCTGCTCCGATACGCGGAGCACACGCACGTGCCAATTGTTGCAGAGGCGGGTGTGAACACTGAGCACTTCGAAGTGAAGACTGGAGACTTCTTCGAGCACGAGGGTCAGTATGATTTTGTGTACGACTACACATTTGCATGCGCGTTACAGCCGGAGCAGCGAAACGCCTGGGCAGCAAAGCAAGCAGAGCTGGTGAAGCCCGGCGGCAAGCTCTTCACCCTCATCTTTCCCCTGCTGAAGGACGGCACAGAGCCCAGCGCAGAGCAGCGCAAGAACGGACCCCCCTTCTTGTGGACGGTACAGGAGATGCAGGAGCTTGTAGAGAGCGTGGGCTTCTCAAAGGTGAAGCTGCAGGCTGCCAGCAGCACCCACCCAGGGCGGGAGGGCAAGGAGTGGATTGGCCTGTGGCAGCGCGACGAATAGCCTGCCAGCAGCGTGCCTGCTACGTCAGTAGTCCACCTCCACACTCCAGATGTCTCTGGGGGTGGAGCGGGCAGGCTGGGGGCTGAGCCCCCCCGGGCTACGGAGGGGGGCGCTGGGGCTGCCCGCTTGCCCTGTCTCCGTCCCCAAGGGCCCAGCGGGCACCGCAGGGGACGCAAAGCCATCCAGGGCAGATAAATCCACCAAACTGATGAGCCCTCCACGCTGAGGCGCCCCCTCGTGGGGGGCTTGGGGCAGGTCATCCATATCTTCAATGTCCCCCTCAGGGCTGTCCCCAATCCCCCCTGCACCCCCCTTGGTAGTGTTTGCGACAGGCCCGGAGCGCGCACCCCCGCGGCTGGTGGTCACGCGTGCTTGCACAAATGAACTCTCCCCACCATCTTCCTGCACAGCCACATGCGGGGAGGTGACTTCGGTTTCCTCCTCCTTGCCCCCGTGGGGAGGGTGCACATGCCCCCCCCCCAGCGGGGATTGCGCAGCTGCGTGAGCCCCAGTGCTGCTGGACATGTTACCGCTTTCAGCACCCCGGGCTTTGCGCCTGGCTTCATGCAGTGCCCTGACATGCTCGTTGAAAGCCTGCACGCTCCCGGAGCCCCCCCCTTCACCCCCCGCAAAAAGTGTCTTGTACCCTGCGTACCATGTGCTCCCTTCCACCGTGGAGGGATCCACTCCCAGGACCTTGGCTGTGCCTGCGCTAAGGGTTGCGCTGGGTGCAGCCAGATTTTCGCCGCTGGTTGCGTGGGATGCTTGGGGGGCAGCGCCTGAGCTTGCCTGCAGCGCAGGCTCACCTCTCCATGCAAGAACAGCGTCGCGGAACGCAGCGTGTTCCGCCTCCTCGTCTGGCCCCTCGTGCAGAAGCGTGTTGAAGCGCCCAGCGGTGCTGTTGTGAGAGCTGTTGGCAGTTGAGCTGCCTGCGTCAGCTGTGCGCGAGATCTGCACTGAGGCCTGGCTGTGGTTTAGAGGGGCAGTTTGCCCCCCCAGCGTGGACGAGAACGCCCCCGAGGAGGACGCCTTTGCGCCCAGCGTGGAGGTGAAGCGACCGCCAGTGCTGGGTGCCGACGCATCTGCTGGGTTGCTCCATCCCTCAGCGCTGTCCCCTGGCTTGGTGCCTGCTGGCGCTGTCGCGGCGGCCGCAGTGGCCAAGGCACTGCCTGGGGCGGCGCCACTGCCCCCCCGCCACGCCATGACGGCTTCCCTGAAAGCCGCCTGCTCAGCAGCTTCATCGTAGTCCCCGTATGCCATGTCAGCGAGGGATGAGGACTGCGCAGGGGCCCCCTGAACAGACATTGCCCCCCCCTCCGGCAGGCCTTGTGGCGCCAGGGGCTGCAGTGCCGACCAGTGCACCATGTTTGCACCCGGGGCGGGGGATGGCGCAGAGTCTGTGCCGACATTGTCCTGCTGCTGTCCCTCGGGGGCCATACGGTAAGCATGTGCAGGGGGGCTACGGGGTGTGGGCAGGGACATGCCCGAGGCATCCCCCGCTTCGATCGCCTGCTTCAGCTTGGTGATGCCCTTCAGCAGCAGCTTGCGGTGGGCAAGCACTTTTACATCCAAGTAGTCCAAGTCCTCAGCAGTCATATCTACCAAGATGGCTCCTGCGATTTCGTTTTCGTCAAACGTGTCGGCGTACCGTGACAGCCCCAGCGAATCCAGCCACTTGCCCACGTCTGGCGTGCTCCACAGGTGCGCTTTGTGTGGCAGCAAGCCGCCCGCAACAGTTCCCCGTGCAGACTGTGGGCGTGGTGCGTTGACAGGCGCTGTGTCGCTGGGGAGGTGCAGGGAGGGGACGGGGTCATGGGCCCGCGAGGGGGGGACCGCGGCGCTGTGGGGCGCAGCCAGCCCGAAGGCCTGGTCGGCCTGCTGCTGCCGAAGACGATGTTGGCGCTCGGCTCGTTCCTGGGCAACTGGTCCAGCTGTGGCCAGCACCTGTTTTGCGTAGTTTGTGATCGGGCCGCGGGCTGTGGAGGCTGCTGCCCAGCGAGGGCCACCCGCTTTGGTACTGCGCAAGACAAGCACCGGTTTTGGGGCTAATACACCACACACTAGACTGCAGCACCTACATATGCATGCCAGATCGCTCTTGCTCAACCTTTGCCTGGACTTCTCTGCGGCTCAGGCCTATATTGTCAGCGTTTGCCAGCGTTTTCACCCAACTTACCTCAGCCTCGCTTCCATTTCCCATGTTTCGCGGCGGAGCTGCTCTGTTTCCTTGGCTCGACTGAAGACAAATAAGTATACAACGACGTCTTGCATATTTTTTCGTAGAACGTACGCTTTGCCTCCTGTGCTGCGCGCACCTCGCCCACCTCTTGCAGATCCTGAACTCGAGGCAGCAGTGCCACGTCCGCCCCGTCCCTGAGTCCGCATATTATGCATGATGAGATACCACGAAGAAGGTCATAATTAATTTAGCTATATGGCAAGATGAGTATTGCATACGCTTTGCCTGCTTTGCCATTCGCCCAAACCCTCGTAACGGCAGTACCCCCCCCAAAAACAAAAACAAAAATCCAGAGCCAAAGGTCTGAACAACGAATGGTGTAGTTTCACACTGCAGGTACTCAACATATTGGCACTGCCAAGTCAGCACGGCCATTTGGTGTACGGCTACATCAGTTTGCCATGAGTAAGTTGGCCGGGACGGGAGGACCCAACAGCTGCCTGACCGTGCCTGATGGCATATAAGCAATAGCTCTTGCACGAGTCGAAACATGTTTGCCGTCTGACATGCTTCAAGCTGGATTTCGGAGCCCAAGCCAGTGTTTGATCCCCCAGTCCACCAGACGCACATGTAGGGGGGCTAGCGGAGCTGTGTCACTTGGGCACGTCATGTGTCATGCATGGCCACGGACAAATCATGCGCCGTGGAAGCCGTAAAAATTCCTCTCTCTCTGCCACTCTGTTTGTCGGGTCAAGCACCAACGTATCAGCCACAATGGCAGCAGCTCAGGCTGACAAAGGCTTTGAAGTGCTCGTAATTGGAGGCGGCTTGGCTGGTTTAGCAGCTGCGTTTGAAGCGGCGCAGTCGCCGCACACCAAAGTCACTCTAATCGACAAGGAAGCGAAGGTTGGAGGAAATTCAGCAAAAGCTACCAGTGGAATCAATGGAGTTGGTATGTGGACTGATTCGACTGCGGAACTTCTTCTTATGAGGCACCCAGCTTCTCTTGCAGGCACTGCTGCCCAGTCCGAGCAGAAAGTGGACGACAGCGTCGAGGAGTTCAGCAAGGATACACATGCTTCTGGACACAACCTCTGCGATGCTTCACTGGTGGATATGCTGTCTACACAAAGTGCTGCAGCAGTCGCATTTCTCACTTCACATGGTAAGCCACCACGCCAACCTTGGCAATGCTCAGCTTTCGCTGCTGGATGCACACAGAGTCGGCACAGGTATCAACCTGAGTAAACTATCGCAATGTGGAGGACACTCACACCCCCGCACTCATCGTTGTGCTCCGTCTGAAGGTACGAATTTTTCTTGTGATGTGCTGTTGATTCCCTGCACTTCGCTCCGCATCATCCGCATTCTTCACAGAGGGCAAACCAGCACCACCGGTGGGCTGGACGATCATCTCCTCCCTCCAAAAAGTGGTCGCTGGACTTCCAAACGTCAGTATTATGGCTGGCACGAAGGTGTGCGCGCTGCTGACCGAATCTCCCACTCGCACGAAGCACGGGGGCGTGATTGCTGGGAGTGTGTGTGGGGTGGCGGTGGAGTGCACCAGGCTGCAGGAGGGCTCACAGGAGCCTACTGTGGAGAAGAAGGACCTCTCGGCGGACATGGTCATCCTCACATCAGGTGGGTATGCCTACGACGACGGCTCCCTGAACAGCCTTCTGCGGGCCTCGGCGGCGCCAGGGGTGGCTGACCTGCCCACCACAAACGGCCCCTGGGCGCTGGGGGAGGGGGTGCGCATGGCACAAAGCATCGGTGCAGCCATCACAGACCTATCAGCGGTGCAGGTGCACCCAACAGGCTTGCAGTCACAGGCTGAGCCCGCCGCCAAGAGTGTGATTCTGGGCCCAGAGGCTCTGCGGGCAAGCGGCGCCCTGCTGCTGTCGCCACACACAGGCCTGCGATTCGCAAATGAGCTGGCTCGCCGCGACGATCTATCTACAGCAATGTACGCTGCATGCCCCTCGCCCGGAGCAGGGGCCCCCTCGGCAGCAGCGACCCCCACGGAGGGGGGTCACGGGAGCACCCCTGCTCGGGCTGCCCGCGCCGTGATGCTGCTAACACAGGAGGCAGTGAACACATTTGGGCCAAGTTTCGGTTTCTATTGGCGTGCAAAGCACCTGTTTACGCAGTGCACGGGGCTGCCGGAGCTTGTGCAGAGCATGGTGGCTGGAGGCATCAACGCAGAGGAAGGCGCCCTGCGCTCAGAGCTGCAAGCGTACGCCGCCACTGCCATCGAGGGCTCAGAGGACAGCTTCGGAAAGAAGCTGTTCCCGGCTGCAGCGTCCTTCGGGGCGGCGGCTGGCGACCCCGACGCTGTGTTGTACTGGGGCTTCGCTGGGCCAGCTGTGCACTATACGATGGGGGGAGTGAAGATTGACGCAGCAGCCAATGTGTTGACCGACCTGCACCCATCGCCGTTTTATGATGTGGCAGAGCCCTGTGCTGCTCCGGACACTCCGGGGGCAGCTGTGACGAGCGTTACCGGCGTGGCTGATGGCAGCGACTCGCCGGCGTGGACGCCGTCCGCTGATGCATACGAAGTGAGCACGCCCCACGCCAGCAAGGAGCACGCCCACATCGAAATCGACTCAACCAAGCTGCTGCGCCCCATCCCTGGGCTGCTGGCGGCAGGGGAGGTGACGGGGGGGGTGCACGGGGGCAACCGGCTCGCAGGCAACAGCTTGCTGGAGTGTGTCGTATTTGGCCGAATCGCCGGCCAACGGGCAGCCGAGGCAGCGCAGCATACCGCCAGCACTGCATGTCTGCAGCAGGATGCCTGGACTGCGCTCCGCCTCCGATCCAAGGCGTTGGTGGGCCCACAGCAGTGGCTGTTCCGCTTCGACCTCCCCTCCCCCCACTGCACCCTGGCCAAGGATGCACAGAACGCGGGGGGCGGCTGCACTGGCAAATACATCAAGGTGCGCGCCGAAGTGGAGGGGGAGCAGGTGGTGCGGTGTTACTCCCCGGCCTCCCGTCTGGGGGCGCAGGGGTACGTGGACCTGCTGCTGAAGTTGGCCCCGGAGGGACGCAAGTGCATGACGTGGCACTTTGAGCAGATGCAGCCGGGCCAGCGCTTGGAGTTCTCTGGGCTGCATGGCGCCCTGGGCTTGGACTTTCGCCGCCTTCCAGGGGCAGCGGACGGACTGGGGGGCAAACGGAAATTTGGCCTGGTGGCTGGTGGAACAGGGATTTCACCGATGCTGGGGATCTTGCGATCAGTGCTGTACCATGCACGTGACGATGTGCAGGTGAATCTCTGCTACGGCTCCAACACGCCTGATTCCTTCGTGTTTCTCCAGCAGCTGCAGGCGGCTGCCCAGGCGTTCCCGCAGCTGCAAATTGCCCTTACAGCGGACACAGCAGGTGGCCCCGAGCAGCAGTACACGGGGCGTGTGGGCTTCATGGATGCAGACTTCCTCAAGGCGCACCTGCCTGCACCTGCAGAGGACGTACTCGTCGTGCTGTGTGGTCCTTGGAAAATGTGCCAGGTGCTGAAGGGGGTCCTGGGGGACATGGGGTACACAGGCGACCAACTATACTCCTACATGTGAATTCATGCTTGATGTACTGTGTTGTCAAGCTGCAGAGGCATGGTTATTGCACGGGGCTGTTTGCTGTGGGAACCCCCCCTCCCCCCCCCTCGCTCTGGAATGGGATCACGCAGGTGGGAATCAGCATGCACGTTTCATTATTGCTGTAAACGATGGCTATAAGCACTGATTAGACACAGAAGTGGTGTTGTTTTGAGAGGCACAGATTGCTGATGCCAAAGGCACTTACTTCTTGGCCGGTCCAACATTTCTCTCGCAATCTTCAGATCAGCACCTACCATGGATTCTGACTCTTCATACATGATGGACAGTGACGATGAAAGCGCCGAACTGCAGGCACAGCTGATACAGGCAGTTGCTGCATCATCCAATCAGTCCTCACAGATCTCTCAGAGCGTGAGCGAAGACATCGATCCGCAGCCTCTGTCAAGCTCCAGGTGGGAGCGCATGGCTGACGACTTGAAACTCATCCTCAGAAGTGCTGACAGCCAGCAGGGGAGGATAATATGCCGAGAATCAAAGTCTGACACGAGCAAGTGGGTAGTGGGCTTGCGCAGGTTCGCCGAGGACTGTGAGAACGGGCAGGATGTGAGTTGGCGTGGTCGCCCGCGTTTCGATACAAGCATGCATGTCACTTTCTCATCGCAGCTGGACCACGACTTGCGGGTGCACGCTGCTTCTCACATAGGCACATCTGGAGCCATTGAGCTGGAGGTGGTGTTTCCTGAGACTTTCCCTCAGACAGCACCCATCATCCGCCTGGTGCGGCCTGTGTTGGACCCTCACAGTGGCGGCTGTGATATGGGGGCACTGGCACTCCCCGTGCTCTTCCCTGAGGGCTGGAGCACCCATTTTACAATGCTGCAAATGTTAAGGTGGGTCCGAGTGCACCTGTGCGCCGCCCAGCCCCGCTTGCGCTGGAGCTGTGCAGGGCACTACCCGCGCACCGCCTTTGAGCAGGCGCGGCAACGCCTGGAGAACAGGGAGAGTATGCTCAAGATCAGCTCCATGATGACAGAGAAGGCGTACATCGCCATGTCCCGCACAAACGCCACGGCCCTGGGGCTGATGAACCACTTCCCCGCCCAGTTCGAAGTGGCGGACAAGGTTGAGCTGCCGGGACACATCCTGGACCAGCTGACAGAAGACGGCACCACGGGCAGCCAAGCACTCACGTTTGAAGTCAGGGCCCCCACTGGCGTGAAGGTGTACTGTGGCGCGAATTTCTCCTCCCCAGAGCCCAACCTGGTCATCCTGCCTGACTGGCTCTGGTCGTGTCTGGCCTGTCCCGAGTGCATTGAAGTGAAACTCACCCCAGTGGAGCTGCCCCGGGCGCTGTCCATCAACCTGAACGCCCTGTCGCACAAGTTCGCGGCGCTGAGCATCGACCACAACATGGTGCTGCAGGCTGCGCTGCAGAACTACACCACGCTGCAAGCCGGCATGACAATTCCCGTGCGTGTGTTTGAGGATGTGTACCACTTTCAAATCGCCGCGACCACGCCTATGGCACCAGCGGTGTGCCCCTGGCTGGGCTCCTATTGGACCGACCTGGGCATCAAATTCGGCCCCCCCTTGGTGGAAGACACAGACACCCCTGCACCCCTCCCCCACGGCAGCGGCGTGGGGGGGGCTAGCGGCAGCAGCATCCCGGCAGCCCCGCGCCTGACCCATCAGCTATCTGCTGGCAGTGTGAGCTCCCCCGGCGCATCGGGCATGCCGGCGCCCCTGCCCCTGGGCCCCCGAATGCCCTCATACATGTCCTCCCACGAGGCGTCCACCCCAGGGGGTGCAGGGGGGCTGGAGGAGCAGCAGTCCGCAGCGCAGGTGGCGGCTCAGGCTGACAGGGAGCGCGCCGCCTTCCAGCAGTGGCGGCGACAGCAGGACTCTACAGAGGATGCAGTGGCTCTGTCGGCTGCTGCCGGCCAGCGTGTGCAGGGCTTTGACGCCTCACAGCCCGGTGGGAAGGTGAAAGTGGACCTGTTCAACCCCCTTAACAACCCCTCCATCCCTCCCCAAGTGACCATACTCATGAATCATAGCACCACGCTGGCACAGCTGTATGAACACATCGTGGAGCACTTTGCCCCCAGGCATGTTCCGTTTGATTTGTTTGTGCGCGGACGGGCACCAGTTGCCTTGGGTGCCGCTTTGGCTGCTGCAGCAGAGTCTGCACAGAACGAGCGCCACGTGCCCGACACTGCCGCCGTGTCTGTGCAGGACGCCCAGTTGCTGGGGAAAGTGCTGGAGGCGCAACTACGGCCCAAGCGGGACTGCGACAAGCTGCAAGAGCTGCTGGCCGCTGCTCAGCAGGAAGCAGATGGCCCTCCGCACTTGCTGGAGCACAGCGAAGCGCAGCGGGCCATGACAGCGCTGGAGCGCGGGGAGGATTTTGGGGAGGTGTCCACGTACGTCATCAATGGTGGTACGCTGGGGCTGTGTGAGCGCTTCGACTGCGACTGGCTGAAGCAGCTGCAGCGTAGCGACGTGCCCGGCTTGCAGCTGGGTGCAGACGACCTCACCTTGCTGAAGAAGGATGTCATCTTGGGCAACCTGCAGGCGGAGCTTATTTGATTGACTCTGGCGGGCAGGGGCTGTAGGCGGCGCCATGCGCACAGAATGCCCTCACAGGGCTGTGTGAATCACACAGAAAGGATGGTTGGGGCAGTTTGAAGTTGGGGCTTTTGTTGGAGCAGGGGGGCTCCTGTCCCCCGCTAGCATACTCCTCCAGGTGGCCCGACTGGGGCTCTCACTCTCGGTGGCGGTGCGGCAAGCTGCGAATCAATTTGAATCAACATTTTGATACAAACTTGCTGCTCAGCACTTACTTGTGCGGGTGTTCTCGGCAGTTCTTGACTTGTAATTGTTAGAAGTTCATCACTGGCTTGTGGATTGCAGCTTCATGTCTGGTCACTCCGCGAAGGCAGCCCTGGGAAGCATGCCCGACGTCATGCAGCCCCTTAACAATGCAGCACTCATTTGTTTTTTGCTATTCTGCATATTTTTAGTGATCGGCAAGCGTGCTCACATTGGCTTTGTGATAGGCGGGGCATGCTTTGCTGCACTGCAGTTTGGCGAATCTGCTGCGGCGTACTTTTTTGCAGCAGTTGCCCTTACAGCCATGGCAGCGGATATCATTATTCCAATTGGGCTCAAGGTTACCGATGTGAACCACCCACGTACCGAAAATGTGCTTTCTGCAGTGCGCCGGGCACCAGCCTACGTGCCGCCGGCCATCGCGGAGCCTTCACTTGCGCCTCAATGCCAATCGGCTCCCACGCCTAGCAGTTTTGCCCAGCTACAAACAAGCCAAAGTACACCAGATACAATCGACCGCAGCACTCCAGCGGCAGCTGAGCCCTCTGCAGCCTCTGGGGCAGGAGACTCGAGCGAAACCCCTGCAGAGACAGCTGGCACTCCAGCAGCTGCAGCACCCCCTGACCTGCACGCCGACGACTCAGTGCTCCTCCCCATGTCACTGCCCCGTGCTGCGCCAGGCAGCAGCGACAAGCACAGCTTCGTGGCCCTGCCCAACATCGTGAACAAGGTGCGCGGGGTGGACTACATGGTGGACAGCGTCAAGGTGCAGCCGGAGCCCCCCCTCTTCCAGTGTGTGAATGTGGACTGCTTCTACTGCGACAGCAAGACGCCTGGGCTGCTGACTAACCCCGCGAATTTCTACCCCAAGGCACGGGCTGCTGGGGACGAACGCTTCTACTTCATCATGCACTACGCGACCCCCCCTAAACCCCTCATGCACATGGTGATGTACTTCGCCGTGGACCCATCCAGGCTAGACAGCAGTCCAGAATTCGCACGCCTGTGGCAGAAGTTCTTGACGGGTGACGACGCGTGGCGCAATGAGCGCCTGAAGATCGTGCCCAACGTTGCAGAGGCGCCCTGGGCAGTGCGGTGGGCCGTGGGGGGCTCCAAGCCTGTCTTGCTGGCGCGCCGCCTCAAGCACACATACACCATTGACCCCGAAAGCAAGGTGGTCCTGGTGAATTGCGACGTGGAGAGCAGCTCGTGGGCGTCTGGCATCGTGGGCACACTGCGGGGGAATATCTCGCACGTGGTGATCGACCTAGGCTTCACCCTGGAGGGCCGAGCCAGCAACGAGTTGCCTGAGCGCATCATGGGGGCGGGGCAACTGCGTTACATCAACCTGAAGAACTGCGGCTCGCTAGACAAGTAGTTGCCAGGCATGCCTTCATAATTATTCTCTAGTATTTTGCATACCTAGCAGTGTACATCTAGGGTTTTCCTGGGGAGCGTCTCCATTGTGATGTTGCGCTTGTCGCGGGTGTGGTCGTTGTCCTTTTGCTCGCTTCCAAGATGAGCCCCCACAAACCGCGGGCGTCAAGGCCAGTGTCCATCAAGCTCACCAGCCGACCTGCCCACAAGGAGTGGATAATTAAATGCTCGACCGAAAAAATTATGATGCATTTTCACTGCCAGCTTCACGGTGCATGCAACAAGCGTTTTTCTGATTGGGGTGCACTAAGCTGAGCACCTTGCTGCGTGGTGAAATTTCCTTGAAGGTTTCGATCAGCCACCATGGCTTATGAAGACGAGGGAATCAAGCAAATTCAACCTACTTACAGAATCGATCCAACTAGTGATCAACAGTAAGTTGCATACATCCATGCAGTTGAGCATGTGTGTCGGGCCTCAGCATCGTCCTTGCTCGCAGCTTCAGAAAGAGTGCTGGCGACGCCATCTGCAAGCAGATCGTTGACGAGACCCTCGCCGACAAAGAGTGGAACAATGAAGACGAGACTCGATGGACTGTCGAGATCACAGAGCGCATCAAGCAGGCCTGTAAAGGTGAGGCATACCGCAAGGGCGCTGCCGTTTTTGTGTGCGCAAAAGCCGCAACCGTGCAGACCTCGCCTTGAAGCGCTACAAATATGTGGTGCAAGTCACTCTCGGCGAAGTCAAGAAGCAGGGAGTCAGAATTGCCTCGCGCTGCCTGTGGGATACCAACAACGACAACCATTCTAGCTACAGCTTCAAGAATGTGAGTAGTAACGCGCTCCCCGCCTTCCATGCTTGGCCACATGACATGACTGTTTGCAGGAGTCCCTGTGGTGTTCTGCGATGCTCTTTGCGTGCTACACTGAATAAATATTGTGCTTTTGATATTGGTGGCATCTTGAAGTGTTGCGCTTCACTGTATTCAAACGAGCTGTGGGCTGTCCGCAGCTCAAACCACGACTAGCCCAGCGATTAGGACTGGTTCATGTAAGACTCAGTCTCAATCTTGTCGGGCAGCTCGGGGACCTTGACCTCGAAGCGGCTCTGCACCTCCTCCAGCGCCTTCTCGTCGGCAGGGGAGGACACGAAGGATACGGCAAGCCCCTTGGTGCCGAAGCGGCCAGCGCGACCAACGCGGTGAAGGTACTGGTCGGACGCGGGTTCGCCTGACTTGTCATCCTGCATGGGGAAGTCATAGTTGATGACGATGTTGACACGTTCAATGTCAATGCCACGGCCGAACAGGTTGGTGGAGACGAGGATGCGTGCCTGGTTGTTGCGGAAGGCGTTGTACTGCTTGATGCGCTCGTCCTGCTTCATGCCACCGTGGATGTGGATGGAGGGGAAGTTGCACTCCTTCAGCAGGCGGTCCAGCTCCCGGGCACGGGCAGCGGTGGACACAAAGATCACCACCTGGTTGAAGTCCAGGGCGTCCAGCAGGTTGGTCAGCTTCAGGTTCTTCTCCTCAGGGGTGAGCTTGGCGTAATACTGCACCAGGCCGTGCAGTGTCAGCTTGCGCTCGTCCTCGATGAAGATCTCCAGGGGGTCTTGCATGAACTTGCGGCAGATGGCGCGCACATCGGGCTTCAGGGTGGCTGAGTACATCATCACCTGCTTCTGCACGGGGGTCTTGACGAAGATCTTCTGCACTTGACGGCGCATGTCCACGGCGTCAATCATCTTGTCGCACTCGTCAACGATGAAGTACTTGACGTGCTCCAGGTTCAGCTCGCCGTGCTCCACCAGGTCGATGACGCGGCCGGGTGTGCCCACCACAATGGACGGCTTCTGCTCCTTGATGGCAGCAGCGTGCTGCTGGCGCTTGACTCCGCCGTACACAACAACAGACTTCAGCTCAGGCAGGAACTTGGAGAAACGCTCGTACTCCTTGCCGATCTGGTATGCCAACTCGCGGGTGTGAGACAGCACCAACACCTGCACCTGGTCGTCCTTGGGCGCCAGCAGATGCAGGGTGGTCAGCACAAACACGGCGGTCTTGCCCATGCCAGACTTGGCTTGGCACAAAACATCCATACCCAGAAGTGCCTGGGGGATGGCTTCGTGCTGAACTGCAAGGGCAAAATCATGATGCAATGAGCTACGCAATTGCACTAAGCTGGTGCGGAATTTGTACACCATCCAGTCCAACCTGAAGCTACGTACCTTGAGATGGGTGCTCGAATCCGCAGTCAACAATGGATCGCATCAATTCAGGCTTGAGCAAAAAGTCGCGGAAGCTGGAGCTGTTCACGCCGACATAGTGGCCCCTGTAACAAAAGGCGGTAAGAGCGTGAAAAGCTGTTGCTCAAATTCAAAGCAGCGGTTCAGTTGTGCTTAGAATGCCTTGGTGCACCACACAAGTTTTCTTCGGCAAATTGTTTGTGCTACAGTAGGATTGTTTGCGGCAGCCATAATATGAAAGGCGATTGCCACCGCATATGGCAGGATCTCAGCAGCTCATGACTTGTGTCACGTAGATTGCTGCACATATCATAGCAAGCAACTCACTTCTTGCCCTCATCGGCGGTGGCATCAGCTGGTGCTTCTGTCTCCTCTTCCTCCTCGTAATCGAGGAGTGCCTCCTCAGTGTCCTGTACTTGTGCACTCATGTGAAATCTGCTCGCGTAGTTCCGCTGCCTTGGCGGGGTGAACTGACCTTTGCTGCTGCAGCCATGTTTGATAATCGGTGTGTAGAGCATCCTAATATCAAATTAAGCACGTGAAGTTTATCGTTTGAGGTTAAATCCTGGAACCCTCGTGCCGAACAAAAGTCGGCTGTGGTCGCCAGTGTGGGAGCCCATCAAAAACCAAAACACTTCCTGTGCATGGGGTGCCATTGCACACAGCCGGCATGGAACACGAGTGCAATGTGACCAGTACCTGCTTGTTTCAATTATCTCCTCTGTAGGACAGTGTGAAAATAGCTGCACCATGTCAAGTGGACTTTCCGAAGTGTTGCTGAACTTCAGGAATAGTCTCCACCAAAGTGCAGAGGATTGCACGCCTTGCACGGCAGCTTTTGCTCCTTTTGGCTTTTGACTAGTTCAAGGGCACATCAAAGCTTTATCATGGCTGCCGCTGCTGCAACTGCTGCTGCAGCAATCCCTGGGCGCTTCAGTGAGTTTTGTTTCAGGCGATTGGCGTGTTTGCATGGCCATGTTGCTTGATCCTCTCGCGTTTGTATCTTGTATGGTCAGCGAAGATGCACGAGTTTTGTAGCATCCCATCAGCAATGTTTCAAGAGCCTACATGTTTGGTTTATCGATCGCCTCGTGGCTTCTTTCATTGAAATCTGTGCCTACGGCGTGGTGGCTGACAACATTGAAACGCCGAGGCACTTTTTTCTTTTACAGCTGTTGTACGGCGTCCCAACAACCCCGACAATCTCGTTGCATATTTGAACAACGATGCAATGGAAGAAAAACTTGAGGTTTTTGAAGGGTACGTGTCATGCCCGCTGACTGCGAGTGTGCCAACATACCAGCACACGATGGAGTTTCGCAGAGATTACATCGAGCTGATTGCAAAGAAGCGGCGAAGTATGGTGGTCATGGTTGAAGCCGACGACGACCTTGGTGACGATGAGGTTGGCGTCTCAGACGATCTGTTGAAGAATTTGGGCATCAGCGAGGGCAAGAAGATTTTTGGCATGAGAGTGCGCAAGGCTGAAAAGAACCGGGATGCTGATGGGAATGTTGCTGCGCCGCAGCGCCCAGAGTTCCTCACACTGAAGCAAGCACACCCTGTGAACCTTGCTCGCATGGAGCTTGCCGTGGTTGAAGAGACCCTGGGGAGCATCACCATGGCCCGCGTGCAGGCCGAGATCATTGCGCCCTACTTTGAGCAGGCACAGCAACCCCGCGTGGTCAAGTCAGGCGACCTGATCAAGATGGGCCGTGATGTGTGGGTCAAGGTGATGTCTGTCACCCCCAAGCGCGGCAAGGACAAGTTTGGCAAGGTGGTCACAGCTGCCGGCCCTGAGCAGACCACGGTGCAGGTGATGCCTCAGCCCATTTCCCAGAAAGACAGCGAGGCTGACTTGAACGCTGTCGGCTACTCTGACGTGGGAGGCCTGCGAGAGCAACTTCACCAGATCCGTGAGACAGTGGAGCTGCCCTTCAAGCATCCCAAGCTGTTTTCCACAATCGGCATCAAGCCCCCAAAGGGCGTCCTCATGCACGGCCCCCCTGGCTGCGGTAAGACGCTCATTGCCCGGGCAATTGCCAACGAGTGCGGCGCTACATTCTACGTCATTAACGGCCCTGAGATCATCTCCGGGGGCCGTGGCGAGGCCGAGAGCAAGATCAAGAACTTGTTCAGCAAGGCGGAGGCTCACGCCCCCAGCATCATCTTCATCGACGAAGTGGACGCTATCGCCCCCGATCGCGATAAGACAAAGGACGAGAACATGCGCCGCGTGGTCACAGCGCTGCTCACAGCTATGGATGGCTTGAAGGAGAGCGATGGACTGATGGTGATTGCCGCCACAAACAGACCCAACTCCATCGACATGGCTCTGCGCCGCGCCGGGCGGTTTGACACCGAGATCGTCATCCCAGTTCCTTCCCGGAATGGGCGCCTAGAGATCCTGGAGATCATCACAAGGAAGACAAAGCTGGATAGTGTCCGGCTGGAGCACATTGCTGATATCACACACGGGTATGTGGGTGCTGACTTGCAGGCCCTCACCATGAAGGCTGCGCTGCACTCAGTGCACAAGCACGCACCCACCTTGCTGGACCTGGATGAGGACGAGGTGCCTGCTGAATTCATGGAGTCCCTGGCCATTCGCCACGAGGACTTCCTCAAGGCCATGGACCGCGTTACCCCCTCCCTGGTGCGGGATGTGGTGGTGGAGACTCCCCAGACGTCTTTTGACGACATCGGGGGCCTGGAGGACGTGAAGCAGGAGCTGCGCGACATGGTGGAGTTGCCAGTGAATAACCCGGAGTTCTATGCCGAGATGGGCGTCACGCCTCCCTCCGGTGCACTGCTGTACGGCCCCCCTGGGACTGGCAAGACGCTGCTTGCCAAGGCTATGGCCAACGAGTGCGGCAGCAACTTCATCTCCATCAAGGGCCCCCAGCTGCTCTCCAAGTGGTTTGGTGAATCCGAGAGCAATGTGCGGAACGTGTTTGACAAGGCCCGGCAAGCCTCCCCCTGCATCCTGTTTTTCGACGAAGTGGATAGCATTGCACAACAGCGTGGCGGCTCAGGTGGGCAAAGCGCTGGAGGCGCTGGTGACCGCATTGTGAACCAGCTGCTCACTGAGATTGACGGGGTTGGAGGGCGGAAGAACTTGTTTGTGATTGGTGCCACTAACCGGCCTGACCAGCTGGACTCAGCATTCCTGCGCGCTGGGCGCCTGAGTCAGCTCATTTACGTGCCCATTCCTGACTACCCAGCTCGCGTTGGCATCCTGCGTGCCCTGCTGCGTAAGACTCGAGTGCACCCTAGCTTGGATTTGGAGAGCATGGCAGAGAACACAGAGGGCTTCTCGGGTGCCGACTTGGCTGGCCTCGTGCAAATGGCTGTGAAGATCTCTGTGCGCCAGCGCCTTGTGTCCATGGACGAAGGCAAGGACACCTCGCTGTGGGCGGTGCTGCCGTCTGCGTTTGAAATCGCGCGGTCTAACTGCGGCCCATCCATTTCAGGGGCAGACCTGGCGGAGTATGAGGCAGCTCGTTCTCGCCTGGCGGATCGGCAGGGCGGAGCCACGCAGACCCTGACCACTGGCGAAGCTGACATGACAGCCGCTGCCGATGGCCGCTTCACAAGGGGAGCAGCTACCGGCACAGCTGCTGGAGCCAGCTCAGCCGTAGGGGGTATCGCTGTTGAAGACGACGAGGAAGACCTTTACGATTAAATTGATACGTCCTTCTCGCATGTTGTGCCAACATTTGTCTTGCGCAGCATGTGTGTCCCCCCTCTTTCCAGACCCTGACGCCTATATAGTGATGCCAACATACAGCCATGCAGATAAATATATTCTATAAGCTCCTTTGTGCAACGGCCCGCTTGGAAATTTCACAGAGAAAGGTCTCAGCGTGTGAACGAGCCAGGCACAGCATTCCGCGGAATTCGGCATGGCAGCATCTGCTGCCGGACAAGCCTCCCAGGCAGAATCTTTCAAGCTCCAAGGCAACAAGGCCTTCCTTGCAAAGCGGTATTCTGCTGCAGCTGACTTCTACACGGATGCTATCGTGCGTATGGCGGCAGCTTGACGTATTCAAAGGCCGGACAGACGTGACGAAATCGCAGACGCTTGAGCCAGATGTGGCTGTCTTCTACACCAATCGGGGCATGGCCAACCGCAAGCAAGGAAAATACCGCAAAGTTCTCAGTGATGCTATTCGTGCCATGGAGCTTGAAGCGCATAATGCAAAGGCATACTACCTGAAGGGTGTTGCCACTTGTGAGATTGCAGCCGGACAGGAGGATGGACAGCGAATCACCGCCCTTGAGGGCGGCATCGGTTGCATCAGGCGAGCACGGGAGCTAGCAGAGCGACAGGGCAAGCCCAAGCGTCTCTTGCATGAATACACCCGCGCTACCACGGGGTTCCACAAGCAGCTGTGGCGTTTGAAGCTGCAGGCTGAGCGCATGCGTGAGGTGCAATATGTGTCGCTACTGCACTCCCTGCTGCCACCAGATGCTGAAAACACGCACGTGCCCGATATTCATAGCCCCAGTAGCGGAGTTACAGCTGCTGCCGCCGGCACAGGCAGCGGGGAGGTGACAGTGACCCTGGGGCAAGAGGAGGCCCAGCTGCTGCGGAACATCATTGCGCACTTTGAGAAGCGCGAACACCAGAGGTCAGAACAGGAGACAGCTGAAGAGAGTAGAGATGTGCCTGACTTTGCCATGTGCGGCATCACCATGGAGCCCATGCTTGACCCGGTGTTGTCCAGCGCCTCCGGGCACAGCTTCGAGCGGGGGGCCATTGAGCAGTGGCTGCAGACCAAACCGGAGGACCCCATCTCTCGCAAGCCGCTGCGCACAGCTGATCTCACACCTAATGTGTCGCTGAGGAAGGCTATCGATGCCTACCTGGAAGAGCATCCGTGGGCCAGCCCTGAATAGACGTGGATGTCGGAGCTGTGAGGGTGCTTTTGTCCAGCTTCGAGACAGAATGAATTCAACACCACCCATTTGGCATGCTAGACACTGACTGGGCACTCAAGCGTCCTCCACCAGCTCAAGGATGTGGGAGTAGGGCAGTCCAAACATACGAGAGGCATCGTGCGACCACTGAACATCCACCACTCGGTCCCCCATCACACCGAAAGCCCGCACACCGATGACCTTAGCGGGGCCGGCGTGGCTGCCGTCCAAGCTCACTGCCTGCACCAAGTCGTTGGCACAGATCTTTAGGGGCTTTGTGGGCGCAGCTGCGCCGCAGCCACTGCCCCCTTCAAGCACATCAGTGTCAGGCCCGTCCACGGGGGTCGCGTGGCTGCCACAGCCACTGCCGCCATCCAGGTCATCCAGCGACACATCCAGGGCAGCGCCAGCGTCCTGTGTTGGTGCTGATGGTTCCACCGCAGCTGCCTCCTCCTGTGCAGCGGTGCTGCTGGGGGGGATGGCGTCTGGGGCGGAGGCGCCGGCAGGGGCGGTGCTGGGGTGGGTGGCGGCTGCAGCTGGGGGGAGCACCTCAGATTCATCGGCTGGGATGATGATGGCCACAGTGGACACAGCTGCATCCATGAGCTGCTTCACCGTGACCAGGGGCATGAGGCCCCCGTACATGGACTTGTGGTGGAAGATGCTGCCTGAGCGACTGGCAGCCAGGGCAGGCACTTCCGAGCCCACAGTGACCGCCAGGCGCACAGAGCTGAGCTGCTGCTCGGTGAAGAAGCTCAGGGCATCTGAATGCTCAGCTTTGTAGTGAGAGATCACAGCCTGTGTTACAGCGGCGATGGCAGCCTCGGAGTCGTCGGCGGGGACGGTGTCGGGCACCAGCTTGGGACGGGCAACGCGAGACACCGCAGGCAGGGCCTCGGAGGACTTGTATGCCACGGGGTGTGCAAAGGAGTCCAGGTCCTCCAGGAACACCTTCAGGTCCACAGTGAAGGCGGGAAGGCTGTGCCCCAGGCGGGGGGCCTCCTGGTCCAGGGGGTGTCCGGCGTCCATGGCGGCAGCCTTGGCAACGGCCGCATCTGGCGCAGGCAGGCCGATGAACACCGAAACAACAGCAGGGTCCATCAGCTGACGCATGTATGTGAGAGGGAAAATACGCTTTGCGGCGCCAGCAGTTGACTGCTTGCCCACAAACAATTGCGCGAAGCGAGCACGGTCAAGGAAACGCTGCCACTTTCCCGGGCCAAGCGCTGATCCGGAAACTGCTCCATTGTCACCCTCGTGGCAGGTGTAAATGTACGACAACAAGAAATCCAAGATTCCGTCTGCTTTGAGGGCTGCCGCATTCACCATATCGTGGCGGCGTACGCTTGGCGCATGGAGATAGATCTCAGTCGTAACAACGTGGCGAATGTGGCCGTGACCGTCAATGTCGTACTTCACGGAGCGAACATCCAGGCAATCATCAGGGAAAGCAGAGAGACTATCAGTAGATTGAGCTGCCTGTGAGAGGGTTTGGCACAGGTGAGCATCTATTTCATGCGGCACGGAGGACGACCAGCTCACCATTTTGAGAAAAGCAGAAACTTGATTCTCTGCCTGTTCCAAGGTCTATCTGAACTGGCAATCACGTGCTTGAGGAGGTCGCTGGTACATTTGATTTTTAAAAATTGAATTGGTGGTTTTCAAATTATGACAACTTGAAGAATGACACTTACCGCTCTTCGAGCAAGAAAGTTCTTGCTCACCCCCGTTCCCTGCTCTAGCGCTGCACTTCTCACGACCTTGAATAGAAAACTGAATGGGGAAAATCGTCGCCCATTGCGCGGGCGAAAGCATCTAGCCATCTGCGATACCATGGCTTTACGCATTCCGGAATCTTTGGCAAGGTCACCCAGTCCGCTATGTGGTGCAGCGATGCCGGCTTCCCAGCTCCCGGTGGCATGCAGGTAAAGTGCACAGAAAAGAAAAACGACGAGTCAGATGGACGCATGTCTCCCAGACAGTCACACTCACCCGGGAGCCAGTCGTAGCTTGCGTTCAGCATGTGCCACACTCGCCGCGGTGGCGCGCCCACCTGCAGCGCCACTGGGTCTGCAACGTTCCCAGCGGACTCCGGGGCAAGCCAGTGCTGCCCCTGCATCTCCTTGTCATCCAGCGGCAGCACGGTGATGTCTTCTGGCCCAGCCAGGGCCACCCCGCTTGCATAGTCACGCCACAGTGCCTGCCTCGGATTGTCGCTTGCATACATGGCACGAATACCATCTCTTGACTGCCGCTTGCAAATGGAGCCCGGGAAGCTGGGGAATGGTGGTGCCTTGGTCAAATGGATGAACAAGGTCAGCACCACATTCATATCGCCGTACTGCCAGCTGCGTTGCTCGTAGCCCAGCGGGACCAGCGGCGACTCGTTTGAGATCAAATGCATGATTTGAGCCATGCGGCGCTCGGAAGGCTCGATCACCCACATGCCGCCGGACATCTTGGGGGCGCTGTTGCCCATGCAGCACTCTTGGGTGAAGGCTGCGGTGGCTTCAGGGTAGAACAGCAGATGGTCCAAATTCCGCTGCACGAACACGTCACCGTCCAGCCACAGGATCTTGTCGTACTGCGTCATGTTGAACACAGACAATCTGCAAAAACACAGCATGCATGTGCACTGCGTTACGTACTGCTGGCGGTCAACGCCACTCACTTGTTCAGGGCCATACCCCACCAGATCTGGGAGCCCCCCGGGATGTTGATAGACTTCAAGCCGTTGGCGTGGTGGGGCAAGGGGGGTGCCAAGTGAAACTTCACATTCAAGCGCAGCAGCGCTTTCAAGAAGATTTGCCCGAACACTATCTCCAGCCGGGGGATGTCCGTCGCGGAGCAGAACGACTTCCACAGGTGCTTGGTGCGGCCTTCGCGGCAATCTGTGCTGCCAACGCCCCCCCCAAACACCATCACAACGATATCGATGTCGCCGCACGTGCCTACGTCACGCAGCGACTGCACCAGACCAATGGCCATGCGAGCTGCATTGTCGCCTGTGGCCATTGTCACGATGGCGTGCCGCTTATGGTAGGCCCCGCAGCGCTCCTGGTAGTCACCCTGCCATGGCTCTGGCCGCCCAGCTGGCATGCTTTGGTTCAGGTACGCCAGCTCTGCCTGCAAATTCCGCAGGGGGGGTGAGCGGCGTTCCTCCTCGGGCAGCTTCTGCACAGGCACGGGCAGCTCCACCTCTAGGGGGGGTTGGGGTGGGGTGGGGGGCACGTTGGCCTCAGGGCGCACCAGGTTTGCTTTGGCCACGCCACGTGCCAACAGCCATGCACGGGTCTCTGCTTCTGTCCACTGCCAGGTGCCGCTGGCGGGGGGGGCTTGCGCGATGTCTAGGTCTCCTGCCTCCACTGGTGCAGCAGCAGGTGTGGCCACAGCGGGGGGGGCTGCGTTGCTGGGAGGTTCTGCATTTGGTGCTTTGCCTGCGAGCCCTGCCTTTGTTCCTTCCTTGAGGGCTGCAGCTGGCTCCAGGGTGTCTGCTGGCTTGGAGTCCGGCTTGCTGTGCACGGGCACGGTTGCGCCAGATTCAAGCGTGGTAGCACCCTTCACTGCCAACCCACTGCTAGGGGGTTTCTTGATCGACTGCTGTACTGGGGGTGCTGTTACAACCTTAGGCACTGCACCTGTGGCAACAGCCGTTCGCAGAGCAGGGGCAGCCGCGCCCGAACTCGTGCTGTCTACAGGATCGTGCCACACTCCTGCGATTCGCCCCATGCTGTAAGACAGATAAATGCACGAGAAGAATGCAGCAGTATTCTTCAGGGTGCTGCATTTGGGGCGACATGTGCCAGCCATCTTGGCAAACTAGAGACTGCGCTCAAACCTAAGCAGCGGAAAATACCACGGGAGCAAAAGTGGGCGTTGCAAGCAAGTTGAACGAACGGCGGTGCGCAGCACAGGCGCTGCACTTAATGTGCATGTGTGGTATGCCTCGCTATTGTATTTCATGTTCTATCTTGCTCACTACCTAGCGGTACTAAGGCTCGTACAAGGGGGCAGCACAAGTCGCTGCCGCGCGCAGAAAGCTCGCACATGCATCCGGGCAAAGCGCATTCATGGAGTCGAAGAAGGATAAAACACCCAGTGAACTGTAGAATCAATGAATTATGCGAGCCCGGCACTGAGCATTCCCAGCGTTTCGCGGTCCAGTCCACCGAGCAGCGAGCTCAAAGCTGCTGTGCCAAGGCTGCCAGCCACTTCTCGCAGCGCAGCCAGCAACACCTCCAGCGGGGAAGCAGACACGGTCACGTCGCGCTGCCAGAGCTCTTGTTGGCGCAGTGCATGTGGCAGAGCACTTGTTGCTGCTACGGCTGCGCTGCTTTGTTCTGCAGCGTGCCGCAGTGCAGGAGGCAATTTCTCGTCAGTGCCCAATGCGCGGCCCCGCAGGCCAGGTGACCCCCCCATACCAGGCAGGTAGGAGCCTGCCCCGCCTGCACCGGCAGCATGCAAATTGTTGTGCAGGCCACACACCAGCGAAGAAACGCTCTCCAGACGCATGGAGAGTTCAGTCCAGGGCCTCCCCCCGGAGGCACTTGTCCACCCAGCTGGGGGGGGGTTCCCTCCTGCCGCCTTGGCCGCCCCCCGCGCCAGGATGGGCAGCGTGTGCGCCATGGCCATGGTCCACAGCTTGTGTCGGCTAGGGTCTGTGGTGGGGGGGGACAGTACATCCCACGCCTCGAGCCACGAATCCACCAGAGCGCCCAGCAGTGCCAGCCCCGAGCCGTCAGCTGTGACCGGCAAGGGCAAGTGGCAGGCACCGCCAGGGAGGGCCAATTTCATAACAATGCACTGTTCTGAGATGGACTCTGCGAATGGTGTTCCGTTGAAGCCACCTGTTCTCGCTGACGCCCCCCGCGCAGGGGACCCTGGCTGGGACAGGATGTCCGCGGTGCCACCGCGGACAGCCCCCACCTGTTCTTGCTCGATATTTGCCAGCAAGCTACACAGGCCCTCAGGGTGGATCAGCAGTGTTCTTGCTGCAACTGACAAGAACGCCACGCGTGCCTTGGCCTTTTCATTGGAGTCAAGGCAGCCAATGAGCACCCTGGCCAGGGAGCACTGCAGGATCGACACGACGCCCGTGGCTCCCAAGCGCCCCGCACTCAGCAGGGTGAGGGCGCTCTCCATGGCTTTGCACAGGGCACTTGTGCCCCGCACACTGGTGGTGCCCACCAGCCCGTTGAACAGTTCAGCCACCTGTTCCATGGTGCCGCTTGCGCACGCCCAGTCATCCCCGCCCACCAAAAGGTACCCAGTGAACACATCTGCAGCACTCTGTGCGAGCTTGTAGTCGCCGTTCACAGCCGGCACCAGGAATGCCCACAGCTGATGCAGTGACGCAGTGAAGCCTGGGGCATTCTCCATCACAGCTGCCCACAGGGGCAAGGCGTCCTCCGCCAGTGTGTCTGCATGCCCTGGCTTCAGCGCCAGGGCCTCTGCCAGCATGGGCAGCACCACTGGGTGCAGCTCATGGGAGTCTGCTCCCGCTGCCTGCACCACCAGCTCAAGCGTGGTGAGCACGGACTTGCGCACGGGGGAAGAGGCTTCTAGTGCAGCCCACAGCCCAGGCATGGGCGGCACAATGGTGGGTGCGATAGCACGCACGTACTGCATGGGCTGTCGCTCCAGCAACGTATTCAAAGTGTGCACCCCAGAAAGCAGGCGCTCCAAGCCGGAGGACACCGTCACCTCAAGCAACAGGCCCGTCACAGCCGCGTCCAGGGTGGCACGGAACTCATCTGGGTCGTACTCATAGTCCTCCAGGAAGTCCTGCAGGGTGGTGCGGGCAGCCACACGCAGCACGCTGTCTGGGGAGCGCAGGGTGGCCACGATGGCGGTGTATAGCTCCCGGCGGATAGCTGGCGTGAGCTTGCTCTTGAAGCATGCAAGCATCCACAGGATGCGCTTCAGGGCTGCTCTGTGCGCCAGGGGCAGCGTGCACTGCGTGATGGAGACGTTGGAGGATGGCAGCTGAAGCCCACCACCAGCAGTGCTGGCAGCAGGAGTGGGAGAGCTGCAGCTGCCATCCAGGGCAACACTCACCAAGCCCACCTGCTGGGACACAGCTAGGATGGACTGCAGGGAGGAGCTGAACCAATTGGGGAAGTTCAGCTCCTCCAGCAGTGCCCAGCTGAGGGTCCCTGCTGCGCGATACGCCCCATCAAGCTGCAGGAAGGCCCCCTCCAGGGAGGTGCACCCGTCACTGGAAGCAGCCACACCATTGGACAGCTCTCGCACTCGTTTCTCTGCAGCATCCACGGTGTGTAGTGTGGCTGCGATGACAGCTGGCGCCGTGGCGGGACCATATGCCGCCGCCTGCAGCACCTCCTCCGCGGCCACAGACATGTCTGAGGCGGACAGGGCGGCGCCCTCGCGCTCCAGGTACTCCTCGGCGTCCTCCGTCCACATGGCCAGCTGACCTGGGCGCGGGGGCAGGCAGCGGGACAGCAAGAAGCGGATCATGAGCTCCAGGCGAGAGGCGTCCCCGGGGGAGCCTGCCTCTGCGCCAGCCGCTCCCCCCCCCGGTGCCATGAAGTAGGCAACCACCAGCGCACCAGCAGAGGCAGCTGCATCGGGCTCCACGTGCACGGTGCCGCCCCCTGTTTGCACCCTGGCCAGACCAGCTCCGTAGCCATCAGACTCTGCTCCCGTCATGGCTCCGGCACTGCCAGATGACGAAGCGGCAGCCGAGGCTGCTGCCTGCACTTCAGGGGCACTGATGCTCTCGGGGTACGTGTACTGCGGACAGCACAGCAGGTGGTTCAGTGTGTGCAGGGCTGAAAGCCCAACAATGGAGTGCCTGTGCTGCACTGTGTACGGCCCGTCCCGCAGGGCAATGGCCCTCGGGAGGCTTGCTAGTGCCCAGCGGGCCAGCAGGGGGATGCTGCTGCGCATGGGCACCGGGTGCCGCTCCAGTGCCAGGGTCACTGTGCGGGCAAGGCGCTGCACGATGTTCTGCAGGAGCGCTGAGGCCCCCTGCACAGGGTCAGTCACCCCCTCTGGCACCCCCAGGGCAAGTGACGGCAGCCCCTCGTCCACATCGTCCTCCTCACTGCCGTCCTGCGGTGCCACGACGCGCTGCAGCCCATCCAAGGAATCCAGCAGGGCATGGCTGCCCTGGGTGCACAGTTGCACGTAAGCGCCGGCCTCGGGCGAGGCGGCGAGGGTGCTTGGGCCGTACCGCAGCAAGCGGCAGGAGACCTTGCACGCCCAGCGCAGAATAATGGACGTCTTCACCACGTCAGTTGCGGCAGCAGTGGTTTCTGGGCTGCTGGCGCCTGAGGCCATTGCTGTCTGGGCAAGCGCGGCAGCCTGCTCTGCCAGCTGGTTCAAAAAGCGCGAGCATAGTGACGAGATGGTGGGAAACAGCTCCGTGGCCATGGCGAAGAATGCCCGCTTGTGTGTTTTCAGTGTGCGCTCAGCGACCCGCTTCACAATGGAGTGCAGCATCTGTAGCACGCGGTGGGCGGTGGCGTCAGTGCTGGAGTCCAGCTCCTGCAGAATGCCAGCGAACATGTCAGGCCAATTCACAGGCCAGTCGGCGCGAGCAATGGCGCCTGTGGCAGCACACACTTGTGCGGCGATCCTGTTGTTGGGTTCTTGTGTGTGCCGGAGCAGAGCAGCCCGGACGGCCGCCCTGTCCTCATCTGGCACTGGTTTCAAATCGCCACCGCGAGAAGTGGACCAGTTTTTTTTAACGGCATTGCGCAAACAAATAACAGCCATAGAGCGAGTGGAGTAGTCATACTTGTCGTGTAGCTCCACGATACCCTGCAGTGCGATCCGGTGACATGTCGGCTGAAAGGAAAAATGTCGCAAAACCACGAACCATGCACAGAGACACAAATCCTGGTACCGGTGGACACTGCTCCAAAAACTTTGCGGCAGCGCTCTGGGATCCAGCTTGTTGGGTTTGGGCGAAAATGTGCAGGAGGCTGTCAAGATGTGCAGCCGTGAATTGCTGCGGCGCCGAGAACGCCATAGATGCGGAATATGGCAGAGTCAAAAGCAGGGACAGCACAAAGTACACCCCCAGAAGCATGTACCAACTAACGTGAATTCAAGCACATTCAAATCATCAAGCGGCTAGCCTGGTAGTTTTGCTCGAACAGGTGGGCATTCGATTCGAAAGAGTTCCTTTGTTGGCATCGTACCCCCTCTTACCACCATCGGACTTTACCTTTTGCAGCAGACGTGCGTCATGGCAGTATTAAGACAAATCGTGTTCACCAAAAATTCATGCTAGCATGTTGCTGTACTTGTTGCCTTGCAGTTCCTGCCGGCACTACCTGCATCATCGTTGCGCAGCAGCCATCTCTCCAAAATCCGCTTGCGCTTGCGTCGTCTCTGAGTCATGCAGTATGCAGTGGGACCACACCCAACCCTGGCCATAAGAGCTGCAAATAGACTCTATGAGGCTGTGATTGGCATGGAGATTCACGCTCAAATCCGCATCGCAACGAAGCTCATGTCCCCAGCGCCAGCAGACACCGAAATGACGGCTGCACCCAACACACGCGTGCATCCTATTGACGCGGGATACCCTGGTATGATGCCTGTCCTATCAAGATCAGCTGTGCGGCAAGCAGTTCGCACTGGCATCGCTTTTGATGGCCGCGTGCAACGGGTCAGCGCATTTGACCGCAAGCACTACTTCTACTCAGATCTGCCCGTTGGGTATCAAATCACCCAATGGCGACACCCCATTGTGACAGGTGGCGCAGTGCACACACGCGTGCCGTTGCGGGACCCCATCACAGGTGGCAAGTTGCCCCAGGGGGCTTACGACTCCACTGTACGTCTGGAGCGCATCCAGCTGGAGCAGGACTCGGGGCGCTCCGTTCACACCCTGGCGGCAGACCGCAGCTTGGTGGACTTGAACCGCGCCGGCGTGGCACTCATGGAGATCGTCACTGAGCCAGATATGCGCTCCCCTGACGAGGCGGGGGCGTTTGTTCGGGCCGCAGCGGCCATGCTGCGGCACATCGGCAGCTGCGACGGGCAGATGGAGAATGGCTCCCTGCGGGCTGACGTGAACGTCAGCGTGCGTGAGTACGGCAGTGACGAGTTTGGCGAGCGTGTGGAAATGAAAAACCTGAACAGTGTGCGCTCAGTGGAGCGGGCTGTGCAGTTTGAAGTGGACAGGCAAACACGCGAGTACGAAACAATTCCCCTCATCGCCCCCCCTCTGTTCTGTGCTCCTAACCCCAAGACAGACGCTCCTAAATCCCCAGCGGCGCCCCTGCTCGAGGCCCCCCTCACCCAGGGTCTGCTTGCATCCTACAAACCCAGCTCGCAGGACATGGTGTGGGGGCAAGGTGCTGTGCAGCGCGAGACCCGGTCGTTCAACGCAGCCACCGGCGCCACTGCGCGCCTGCGTGGCAAGGAGGATGCCATGGACTACCGCTTCATGCCAGAACCAGACCTGCCCCCCCTCATCTTGCCCAAGTCCTTCATTAAGGCGTGTGGGTCATCCCTCCCCCCCCTGCCCGGGGCCCTGCTGGCGGAGTACACAGAGACACTCGGCCTCACACGATACGATGCAGACGTGATTGTGGGCGAGCCAGGTGGCCCTCGCTTCTTCAAAGCACTGTGCAGGCACGTGGAAGCAGGGGCCCTCCAGGGGGAGCAGGGGGGGGTGGATGCTGCAGCCGCTTGGGGCGGCGACGCCGAAACTGTCAAGCAAGCCCAAGCGAAGCAGTGCGCCAACTGGCTGTGCTCAGAGCTGCTGGGGCAGCTGCATGCACAGGGGGCTGAGCTGCCCGCCTCCCCCGTGTCCCCTGCCACCCTGGGCGACCTGGTGCTGCTGCAGGCACGAGGCGTCATCTCGGGCAAGATCGGCAAGACTGTCATGGAGTTGCTGCTGGCTGAACCCACGCCAGCTGAGGTGCCAGCCATGGGGCCCGGCGACACCCCCCTTGACATTGTTACCCGCAACGGCTGGGTGCAGGTGACGGATAGCGACATCATTCAGGCGCTTGTGCGGGCTGTGATTGACGAGGACATGGGGCAGGCCAGTGTGGAGGATGCAATGGAGCAGTGGCCCCCCCAGTGGCGGGAGGCCGTACAGGGGGGCTCAGCCGCGCCTGCAAGGCAAGGGGGCAAGCCACGGAAGAAAGCCCCCAAAAAGAAGAAGTCTTCAGTAGCCCAGTGGCTGGAGTCCGGGAATGAGCGCCTGCTGGGCGCCCTGGTGGGCCGTGCCCTCAGCGCGGCGGGTGGCAAACCAGCCCCGGACCTAGTGGCGGCGGAGCTAACGCGACAGCTGCAGCAGCTGCACACAGGGCCTACAGTGTAACACAGAACTGTGAATTGATGCTGTTGCCACTACACGCTGCACAGCAGCCGGCCTAGAATGGGCGGGCGCCCTTCTTCTTGCGCATACCTCCCTTTTTACCCCCCTTGCCCCACGCCCCCAGCTTGTGGTCCCGCTTCCACTTGTTGCGGTTGCTCAGCAGCAAGTCCGACTGCCGGCGCACAGAGGGCAAGCCGTAGATGGAGGTTGGCACTGAGCGCACCCCCCCCTCAGCGTGCTGGCGCACAGAGGGAACACGGGCACCATCTGACGTGGCAGCGCCTGCAGTGACGGCGTCGTCAGCTGCTTTTTGGTCTGCGTACGTCTTGAGGGCCTTGGGGTTGCCCTCCTCTCGCCCTCGCTTCTTCCCCTTGCGGCGACGGCGCCCCCCCGTGTCCCCATTGGCCGTCTCCACCACCGCCCGCAGGCTCTCCGGGAGCAGGTATGCAGGGATATCAGCCAGCTCCGGCCGCACAGCGTCCGGCTGCAGGCTCTTGTCGTGGCGCAGCAGGTCCAGATCCACCGGGTTGTCCTCAAAGTGCGCCTGCAGTGCGTTGGAGGCGAGGATCTCAGAGCGCAGCTCAGTCATTCGGGCTTCCTTGACGCTCTTGCGGGTGATGCTGCGAAGCACGCCCTCCACGCGGTAGCGGAAGGAAGACACCTCTGTGCGGTCAAAGGGCAGCAAGCTGGGCTCGGGGGCGCCACTGTCGGCTCGGGGCTGTGTCCCCTGCACTGCAGCTAGCACCTTGACGTCTTGGGCGCCCACTGTGCCCACGAAGGACAGGGCGGCACCAGCAGCGCCACCACGGGCAGTGCGGCCGATGCGGTGAATGTACGCCGAGACAGACTGCGGGAAGTCCACATTCACCACTGTGGTGACGCCCTTGAAGTCCACACCGCGAGTGACGCCCGCCTCTGCGGCCACGCCGTGCCCACCTGCGTCCTCGTCGTCGCTGTCCGCCCCGGGCGCCGCATCGCTGGTGCGGCGGCGCTTGGTGCGCTGAGCTGCACTGCCACCGCCTGCGCCTGACGCGACTGCAGCCGCTGAAGGGCTTGCGGAGCCATCACTGTCGTCGCCACTCTCGTCCTCGTCGCTGTCAGAGGCAGACCCTGCCTCAGACACTGCGCCGTCCACGCCCACACTGCCATCTGTGGCGATGAGGAAGTCGAACAAGCCCTTGTTGAATTGCTGCACGATGTGGTTGCGGCTGTTAGCTGGCAGCTCCGCATTCAGCACTGCCGCTGGGATGGAGAAACGCTCAAAGAACAGCTTCAGCCGGTAGCACTTGTCCACATCGTTCACGAACATGATGGTCTTCCCGCTGATGAGCCGCAGCTTGATGAGGGCGAACA
>Ga0307982_1000367_pt1 | contig 35624 bp, 34 predicted proteins | sample OrgLakmetagen989_FD_201847 | JGI IMG/M metagenome (GOLD analysis project Ga0307982, IMG submission 201847) | Saline water microbial communities from Organic Lake, Antarctica - #989 | ecosystem: Environmental > Aquatic > Non-marine Saline and Alkaline > Saline | place: Antarctica: Organic Lake... | reverse complement strand
TCTTTAGGGAGTATACTTATACGAATGACACAAGAAATTCCATATTGACTCAATTAGTCAAATGTTTTGTATCCCATGAGAAACGGATGTATATCCTACATTTCGCTCCCTTGAGATTTCTTTGACTCAAGAAGAACTAGTCGACATATGGCTACAGACCAGCAGTGTAGTGGTACTATTTTAAGTTAGGGGCGTTCCTTTGCGCGGGTGTCGTTCTCAACGGAGGAGATTCATCGTAAGGATTCACGAGGGCGCGCTGTTCCTTCGCGGCCTCAGCCCACCACTTGAGCTGAGACAATGTTCTTCCGGTGTAGTCATCCCACCGTTTAGCATCGCTATCATCTGAGACCACTCCATCTGCTGTGAACACTTCTTGTGCCTTGGGCACGTGTATCATTGCGGATACAGGCAAGCAACCAAGCTCCGAGAGCACTGGTCGTAGGGAGTGCGCCGCCCGGGTGCCTCCCCACTGCCCTGCTGAATAACTCACGATAGCTGAAGGCTTGAACGAAAATATCGAGGAACCGAAATGGTTTAGGAGGTTGAGTAAAGCTGGCGATGCCGAATGGTTATATTCTGGCGTGATCATGACGTAGCCATGGGCATCTTTCAACCTTGTCGCGAGAGCGTCCAGCGCAATCGGAGACTTTCCACTGGCGTATGCAAATTGTGGTTTCTGCAGTAGCGGAAGATCCTCGTTGATAGGATTGATTATGTCTACCGAATGACCTCGATTCAAGATCGCCTTAGCAACAAACTCTCCAACTCGAGCCCCTAGATTTGTTGGAAATGGCGGACCTGCTGTACGAGTAGAACCGAGCACCACCGCAAAGTGAAGTTGCTGTTGAACAAAGCGTGATGAATGCATCTAAACTACGCTACCGCCCCAAATCAGGCTTCCAGTCTTAACTATTTGCAAGAAGAAAAAGTACACAGGAAAACAGGATGGCAGCAGAGTTCATCAGCTCATCAGCTCATCAGTAAAATCAAAGAAGATTCAAAGCATGTTGTCGCAGCGTCAACGCCCCTGCGGGGCGACTGAGCCAATGTCAACGCCCCTGCGGGGCGACCGTGCCAGTTTCAACGACCCTGCGGGGTGATTATGCACAAGTTATTCTGGGAATCCCACATGGGTTATGGATTTAGGACACGAAAATTAAGAAGTCACTTAGCCCAGCCCATTCGAACTGCCAAGAGGTAGGGCTCTTAATTCCTTGTTACCCTGCGCTGCGGGGATTTTTGATTCCAAGCCAAAGTCTCTGGCCTTTGGGAAATGGGAAGTGCCGCTTGCCACTTAGCTGGCCGCCGTTAGCCGTTAGCCGTTAGCTAAACTTCGCTTGGCTGTTTTCTGTTTGCTGTGGGTACAGCTGTGGGCGTAGGCTGTCTTTGTCTCTGGCGCTCGTACAATGGACTGAAAAGGGGTTCAATTGTAATTGTAAGTAGTAGGAGACAAAGCCGCATGAAGCAAAAAACTCTTTTAGTCTCTTAGGAACCTTAAGAGCCGTGCAAGCGGGAGCACGGCGATATCGAGGAATTAGCGTAATAAGTTCAGGACAAAACAAGTTGCAAATGATGAATGACAGAATTGTGATGTTGCGGGAGTTTCTGGAAATGTTCTAGAAACAGAATGCGTGATGCGTGATAGGAAATCGATGTACTGTTGATTAGTAAATTGTGCGTATTCGGGTCCAGTTCGTGTCGTCGTCCGTCGTAGAGGGCAACACAAAGAGGCGGGCGCACGGGGGGAAATACCCAGAGCGGGAGGAAAAACCCGTGCGGCTGAACAGAACCACAGGTGGTGCGGTGGTGCGTGATGCTTATAGTCACTACGTCACTACACTGCAGCGAAGCAGCTAAGGTCAAAAAGGTTAATTTTGTCTTTTATAGCAAGCAAAATAGATCGCCATTCCATTTTTAAAAAAGGGATAATACACGAAATTTCGTCGCCATAGAACGGCTTGATCTAAATATCCTACGAAACCTGCCTCTCTCATACTATTGAGCTCGGGGCTGGCACTTAGCCCTCCTTGGGCCAAAGATAGAGGAGGCTTTTGAAAGTGCTGCTTACCTCACATTCGCTGAAATGCTTGCTGCTGAGATGCGGCACGTAAAAAAGCCTACTACTACGGCGCTGTTGAAAATGGCGACCGAAAGGTGGCGATGGTAGGCACATGCAGAGGTCTTCGATGCGTGGGTTGGTTCGAGGCGTGCGGAAAAGCCCCTTGTGTGCTTGTTGCTTGCCCTGTGGCAGCAGTGCCTGCTACCACCGGTGCCGCGGTGAAATTCGGAGCCAACGGTATCGCCAGGGACCCCTGTCCTGCCATCGCCGCCAGACCCGCTGTATCCTCTGCGTTCACCTCGGCCTGGTACGCTCGCTCGGCTTCGGCCAGTTCCTCCTCTGTAAGCTCTTCGTGGGTGTCGGGCTGCTCCAGGGAGTCGAACTTCTTGACGAAATGCACCCATTTCGAGGCGCGCCCCTCGCGCAAGGCCCGCAACACGACGTCATGCGAAGATGGCCCATCGTCAGCGTGAGCTGCTGCTGCAGCAGCAGCAGCCGTTGCGGTGGCGGAAACTGCGGCATTTGCGGCAGCATGAGGATCATTGCGGCTGCTGGTGACTGCCGTTTCTCGAGCCGAAATGCCACTGTAGGCCGCTGCCAACCCATATTCACTCGTTCTATTCACTTCCACTGGCAGTGCTAGCGGCTTCACAGCCATTCCTTCAAGAAGTGGTGCTGCACCTGTCACGGCAGCGGCAAGAGTGGGAGCGGTGGCAGCAGCAGCAGCATTAGCTACTGTTATGGAGCCTGTTGTGGTAGCACTTGTTGCCGCGGTATTTGCAGTCATCATTGTTCCGTCAGCCTCCAACACTGCGAGTTCGCCGTGCATGAGAAGGTCCGCCGTCTCCGAAGCATCGAATTGTCTGGCCTGATGATCGTCGTCTGCAACACCTAAGGCGAGCGCTCGCTTGTTGAGCTGGCGATTGAAGATTTTGTGCTCTAAGCTGCCCGAGGACACGAGCCGATACACGAAGACAGGCTTGTGCTGGCCGTAGCGGTACGACCGAAAGATGGCCTGGAGATCATCCGCAGGGTTCCAACTTTGGTCGACTAAAATGACGCGGGTAGCGGAAGTAAGGTTGATGCCCACGTTGCCTGCTTTCAGGCTGAGGAGAAACACACTGCACTCCGGCTGACGCTTAAATCGGGACATTTCTTCATCTTTGCGGTCCTTACTCAAGGTACCATCGAGTCTAGCGTAGTGCCGTGGTTCTAGCCGCAGTTCTGCTCGAAACAACTTCTCAAGCAAATCAAGGAAGGTGCATGAGGTGGAAAAGACAATGATCTTGTCCCTGTTCTTGCGAGCCTCAGCTACAAGCGCTAAGCACACAGCTGACTTGCCACTCAATTCCGAGTCCGCTCCAAAAAGAGCAGCGCTGTCTGGGCTCTTGATTGCATCAGCGAGGCTCAGCAAAGGCGCGTCAGCGTTGGTACCATCATCATTATCACCGTTGTCGTCGTTGTCAGAATCGCCTCCTCCTTCACCACCGCTCTCACTGTACATGCTGGTGGGACTAGGGCTTCGAGAGGGAAGTGACATTGCAGACATTAACGAAGGCCCCATTGGAAGACTGTCAGAGCTTTTATTATCATCATGCCCGTTGGTGTTGCTATTGCCATGACCGTTGGCTGCTGCACGTAGCGTGGCGCTGGCTGCAGCCGTAGCTGCCATGTAGTCGGCCAAATTTGGAGCGGGGACGATGGAAGGAGCAGGATGGGCGAGCATTGTTGGAGGATTGCCGTTGTTTGAGACAGGATAATGCACCATAGTAGACGGTTGTGTGTCTCCTGCTTTAATCTTTTTCTTCGCATCCTTGGCGGCCTTGCTTGCAGCTTTTTGCCAATTAGTCTTTGCGACCCAAGGATGAGTCCACACTGCTTGCAAGCTGCGGTACGCAGTGATGATGCTGATGCTCTTGTTGCTCTTTCCTGCAGCTTCGACCTTGTCTCTAGTGACTGTTTGGTAGAGTTGTGCCTGGTGGGGCGAGAAGCGCACATAAATCACGGTCTCATGTTTGGGTGGCAAATGCCGACTGAGAAGCGATGCTTTTCGGCGGTGCGTGTAAGGAGACAGCATGTTGTGCAACAGCGCCATTTTCGTCTTTTGGCGCTTGATTTGCATGTCACTCGCATCCCTGGACATGCCGGCTTCAATAACGTCAACGAAACGAGACTGAAACTCCTTTGGAGTCCCGAGCAAATGCGGCCGAACCACTTGGTAGACGACATAGAGCTCCGACAAGTTGTTTTGAATGGGAGTACCTGTAAGGAGCACTTTGCGCCGGGTGCGGATCAAACTCACGGCCTGGTTCGCTTTTCCGTCCAATTTCTTCAACAAATGACCCTCGTCGCACACGCATAGATCTGGACCATGAGTGGTTAAAATTTCAGCTGCTGTAAGGCCAGTCAAGCGACCACGTGGTGCACCAGCAGTTGCACCACTACTGCTGGTTGTACTACTTGCACTACTAGTACTGTTGCCGTGAACTAACGGTATTTTGGTGGACGATCCGTTTTTCGTGTCCAGTACAAGTCTTTTGAAGAATTCGTAGCCAAGAATGCAAATACCGCCGCCATGGTGCCATTGATCAAGCTGATGCAGCCTTTTATCAACTGCACTGAAGTCGTGAAAGATGCGCTGCTCGTATTGCTGAGCCGGCACATTCGAAGGTTTCCACATCTTAAACTCATTTACCCAATTGCTCACAGTAGTAACCTTGATCAGGAGTGCATTTGCAGTAAAAATTAAACACGCAGGACATTATTCTTCATCCCCTCAGGATTTTAAAAAAGCAATGATGACACAAATGAAGGTAAAAAAAAACAGAATATTGAGAAATTGGTGCATATTCTTACCGGGGTGATGATCAAAATGCGATCTAAGCGCTGCTTCTGCCCATTAGCAGCTGCATCACTTCCTGTGGAATCTGCCGCGGTCGTGAAGGTAGGTCCTGCTGCCAGCGCTGCTTTGATCGCCTGGTTCGTGAGGAGGGTGTGCACCAGAGCCACCACTTGCAAGGTCTTTCCGAGGCCCATGGAGTGCGCAAGCACGCAGCCGAAGCCAGGACAGCCTTTCTTCAAACTGTCGATGGACACGACCACGTGTTGAAACATGAATCGTACTCCCGCCAGTTGGTGAGCCTTGAGTTTGCCGCTGAAGTGACGATCTAAACGAACCTGTTCAAAATAACCATTGCAGACCACGCAACCAAATTCGCTCAAAACAGGCAAATGTACACGTGTACAATTGCGCAGGCCTTACAGCAACCATTGTCATGCAAATTTCGTTTCCTACGTGTTTTATTGTTCTATAAACGAAGGGATTAACAGCCAATCACAACCTCCAGGTCCTTATGTGACGGCACTTGGCTATCTCGACCATCGCCGTCTTGAGAGGCACGATTTCTGGTGCGAGGCTGTTGAGCTGCCCTGGTGACTTCGTAAACATTCAGCAAAGTGTCGTCGAGAGCCATCGCTGCTTCGTCGGCTGCTTCGAGGGCATCTTCATCGTCGACCTTTGCGAGAGAATGGTAATTGAAAAGACATTGAACATGAAGGAGCACATATGCTGAAACAAGACTACAATCATGACGAAACCTATGCAGAGATGCCAACATCGTTAACATAAAATCAATGAATTAAATTTTCTTTATCCTTGAGGACGAGTTCTACTATCCGCCAAACTTTCGTGCGATGTCCTTACTTGTGGCATGTTGTTTTTTGACTTTTTAGCTCTTGGGCGCTTGGCTATGCCACCTATGAGCAAAAGCCGTTCGTCTTCTCGCGCTTTTGCCTCGCGGTACTTTTCGCGTCGCCCGAACATCATTTTTGGCACGGAAGCCCGTGCTTTGGCGAGAGGGTCAGCCGTGAGAGCAGTACGGGCATCTTCGCTTCCCGGGTCTCCACGAGAATCCTGCTCGTTGGCATCCTGCGATGCAGACGCCTCTTCTTCTTCTAAAGCGTCTTCTTTGGCACGGTAAGCAGAGTGCTTCACTTCGCAACGGTCGCAGCGCCACTCTGCCTCTTCGGCTCGGGATAAACCCGGTCGACGGGATGGCTGAAGGCACGCGCGATGGTAAGTAGCTTCGCACTTGTGCTTTTTACCCCGCATGGCTTCATACCTTGAATCGCAAGCGGATGCAATCCCAAAGTAGACAACAAAAGCGTAGATATCCAAGAAGATGACAAACGATAAGAAAACTTAACAAATCAGCATGTGCAAACTCAAACTTTAAAATAAATGTATATGACGACGACATTGAAGAACAAATGGCAGGAAGCTTGCAAAGGGCACATCGAGTCACCGTGCTTACCCGTCGCAAGACAACTGAGCTTCCACGTCTTTGTCATACACTCCACACTCCCAACACGTGCACCCATCTTCGTCTTCTTCCTCTGCGGCCTCAAAAGCTTTCTTCGTTATAATTTTACTTTTAAGGAGCGGTGGCCTATTTTTTTCATTAATTAGTTCCATCTGTTTTTTGGAAAATGGTGCGAAGTAGTCGTCTTCGTTGCTGCTTGCAGTGTCCACCAGGTCGATGGTTGCGTTACCTTGGGTACCACATGGATCATACCCCGATTAATTAAGGCGGAAAAGAAGGGAGAAGAAAGTAAAGTCGTTAGGTCCTAAAATTGTTCATGCTACGAAATATATTGATGAAAGGATACCATCTTCGTTGTCGTCTGAGCTCACAAGGTCCACTGAGTCATCAACAGTAGCCTTGTTGGCTGCTTCCTTTTCCGTCGGCTTACTCGCTGGGATGACTGATGTCAGCGGGTTGTTCACTTTGTTCTTGCGCTTCCGAGGCGGTGACGCCAGCTTACTGACCCTCGGCATGTCGTCATCGCTGCTGCTACTGCTGCTGTCCTCGGTCGAAGAATGGCTGCCAAGCTTCACCGAGCCCATGCGTGCGCGAGGTCGCTTGCGCATGGGCACACCTCCATCGGTTACGCCTTCGCTTCGAATGGATGGAACTGCCTGCGGCATGTTCGCCGAAGCCGACGGCGGCGCCGCACCCAAAGTCGACGATGCTTCTAAAGAAGCGGTACTATCGGCTGAGCTACGGTCGACTCGAACTTGTTTCTTTGATTTGGGTGTCTTTTTTAACTTCCGCTTCTCGTTCCTCTGCTGCCCACGGTCGAACTTGGCGCCCTTTCCCTCTCCCCACTTCACACGCGTCTCCAGCTCAGACTTGTGCACAGTGGTCAACCAAGCAGGGCCCTCTACATTATCATCGTCACCTCCGACCCAAAACTTCCATACTTCACTGAAAGCGCCACCTCGAGCTATGAAGGAAGCGTCAAACCAAGATCCATTGTCGAGCAACTTGCACACGTCATTTTTGGTGCGTAAACTTATCTCAGATGCAGCAGATGGCACCTCTATTGACTTGCTGACATTGCCACTGCTACTACGACTGTTTGACCCGTTATGGACGGTGGAGTTTGGGTGATTGGTGCTGTCGGTAGTCGGAGCAGCAGCGTCAATAATCCCTTGAGCAGAACGTGACACCTTGGGCAACTGAGGGTCACCATTGAATTCGTCGATGACTCTCAGTGCATACACTACTGCTCCATCTTCCAAGGGTCCAACTGCAAGCACCGCTTTGGACTTTAAGATTGGAGCAATCGGCTGCACATGTGGTGCAACGGATTTCGATAGCTCAGAAGTAGGTAGCGTTTCAGGAGATGGCATTGGTGCTGCTTGAGGAGAATGTAACTCTTTAAAGCCGACAGCTTCCAGCAAAGCCCGAGCTTGAGGGTATTGCCAGATTGCCTGGAATTTTGCTCTGTGCAGCAAAAGGTTGCGAAAGAGCGGGTTGTTGGGGTTTTCCTGGATCTTGACGAGTGCGACCCCTGTGAGAATGCAAGGACCCGCTTCGCTCGTTGACTCTGCCTCTGATTCCTTTAGCCGGGCCGCGACAAATACCTTCGATGCATCTATGATCGCTTGAGCGCGGCGAAGCTCTACGAAGAGAGGTTCGCCCACATCATTGCGCAGGGGCAAAAAACGATAATTACTAGAAATAGGTTCATGCTTTGAGCCATCATGCACCGTCATCACTTCTAACCAGTTACCAGTGCTATCAGGTGTCACATGCACAGCTCCATCATTATACTCATTGTCAGAAGAGAGATTGCTCACGATCTTGGCTGGTACTGTTTCGTTGACGTTCAATCCAGTATGTTGACCTAACACAGTACCCCTTGAGGAGGCTACACTCCGCCGAAAGGCCACGCCGCCACGCGCAATGCACATGTAATGCTCATGACTTGATGGTGCTACCTCGGGCACGATTTGACTTGCCGCTGCTGCAAATGTCGTCGCTTTAACCGCGCCTCCTGAAGGTGCGGCTACTACCATAGATACCGACGAAGCTGACGAAGACGACGACGTCGACGCAGTCACAACAGAGGGCCGCTTCGAGAAAGGTTGAGACTTCTCACCTGGCGTGGGAACTCGGCGGCGGCGGGCTTTCGCTTCAGACTTCCGCTCACCGCGGGAAGTGGCGCTGCGGCGCTCTTCGTCAGCGTCCTTCGCCTCTGGCACTAGTACTGCAGCCACGCTTACCTCGGACGCTTGAGCTCGCTTCAATTCTCGTGCAGTCACTTGCCGACCGTCACTGCCTCGCGCACCCTGCTCCTCTTGCAATTCTTCAACCTCCACCATCGCACCGCCCTCGGCTGCGTACTCCCCCACCTAAATGTAAAACGGAAAAGATGAATACTTAGACGCACTTCTTTTGATAGAGGCTTCCAAGAAGTACCTAGGAGGGAAGGAGTTCGGCAAGAGATTATTTAGGTCATATTCACCGTCTCAGCGAAATAACGGCGGTCGTATTCTTCAGGTCCGAGTTTGCCCTTCTGTTCAGCTTCGTACGCAGCTGCAACCTCGGCGCGCCATTTAGCACTTGACGCGCTGATTTCGGCATCAGCAGCTCTCTTGGCCATAGCCTCGAGTTTCTGCACTGCTAGTGTGGACGTAGCGAGCTGAGCTTGGTCAAAAGTGGCAAGCTGACGCAAACATCAATAAAGGAGACAGAAATCAAAGCAAAAACAATAGGAGATGAAGTCAACAAGGGCAAAGTAAGCAAACAAGAAGACTTACTTCATCATGCGTTCATCTTGACTCTACTTGAACACCTACCTGATTGTAGAAGGCGCTTAAGTTGACGCCATTCTCTTCGAGCTGACTCTGCAATTGAGCCTGATGCAGAAACAATATCTCAAGCCGCTCCTCCCACCTGGACAAGATAGCACATGTAGAACAGTCCACGATGCAGCATAATGTATCGTGATGGATGAAGCAGTAAGCCAGTCTATACAGAGACACAACGTACAGGGTGCTAAAGAGAGATGCTCCCAGAAGGAAACATCGAACAGCAAGTGGGCAAGTGGTGGTAAATTAGGCCCGAAAGAAGCTTGGAAGGCTCTCCTAAATTTAAAGCGCCACTGTCTAGAACACGCACCGCTTTCGCCATAGCTGCCATTCAACTGCAGCTGAGCGCTGCCACATCTCCGGCCCTGCAGGTGTCAGCACTTCGCAGTCCGAGTCCTCAGCCTCTGCTTCTTCGGCCTCCTCAGCTGACAATGGCAGCACATGTGGGCCGCAAATTTCAGTATGGATTTGCAACCGCATCGACTCGGCGTTGTCCTCCTCGAGGGCGTCATTAGCAGCGGCAATTGCGTCCTCAACGCTCTCCAAGTTTTCCACTAATCTTGCCTGAATTCTGCACTGCCTACACGAGCATGCCTCGTCGTCTGCAGAATGGTTTGCAGTAGTGTCCGTAGCGGCTTCCCCCTGGCTGCCAATTGACTCAAAGTTTTTGGCCTGAAGAGCCTGCAGAGAAGCTTCTAAAGGAGCTAGAGGCTTCTTAGGGTCACAAATAAGACAGCTCCATGGATCGGCCGCTAGCGCTGCTGCCAAACCCAATCGTCCGCCACCGCCATAGGTTTCCACACATCGTTCGCACCAAGCTACCGGGCATTCGTCACACAGGAGCAACGCCCCTGTGCCCTCCCCGCAACATACGCACGTGTCGTCGCACCCTTCTTCGGCTGCATTGATATCCAGCTCCTCATTGCTTTCACAAGCCAGGCAGACGGGAGCCAGTATATTTGGATGCACCGCTACGGGTACTAGTGGAGGGTCAAGTTCCGCCGAACAGCACACACATAAATGCTCAGCCATTCTTCTAGGTCTAAAGAGTGGTAAACTAAGACCTGGCTAACTCAATTCTTGAATGCAAATTCGTTTCTCTTAGGGTCTCTATTCGTCGCGCCCATCAGAAGTGATTCAAAAGTATGCGCAACGAGAGGAAGGAAGCAAGGAAGCAGAGTTGTGAAGTGTGAAGTCACAAGAAGATTGGGTCACTTTTTTATCGGCCACAAGTGCCACGACGCCACGACGAGAAACATTCTGGGAATCCGTTTGGTTTCGATGTTGTTGTCTCTTTGTTCCAACCGATCCAACGTCCAAACGGTTGGTGGTTGACGCTTCTCCAGCTAGAAGGGCAGGGCGCAGGGCGCATCAACAAGGAAGCGAGCACACTACAGTTATGTCTAACGATGATGAGCAGTGGCGCCCAGAAGAGTCTGCTGAAGGTGCATCTTTACAAATATTCTACTAGAGCTTAGCAAAAGAAACAATTCACGTGATTAACAACCGTGCGCTTGAAATGTTTCTTCTAAACAAGCAGTGACTGTACTAATGCTTCGCCTAGATGCCAACGACTACTCTGAGTCGCTTCAGGATGAGTTGGGCGAATCGGTGGATGAACTAGAGGTTTCATCAAAGCTAAGCAAGAAAGTCCCAGCGTCGCGAGAAATCTCTCCTCCAATTCCACAGCCAGGGCCAAAATCGCAGGAGGCAGCGTCAGGCGCAGCCGTCGCGTCGCCTCGAGCAGTGCATTTCCCCGACGAAGGTGCCACACGAGTAACGCGATCACTGGGGTTGACAGTGGCAAAAGAAGCAGCCGAGAGAGATCCGCGGCACAATACTAGTGATGAGTCTAATGGCTACGGTTCAGAAGACTTTGAGGAGCTTGACGAGGAACTCGAAGAGTTAGATGAAACTTCGCCGTCAATTGCTAAGGAGCGAGTCAACGAGCAAGTCCCAGCATTAAAAGGGGTTTCGCAGCCTTCCTCAAGAAATGCTAGTCGAGGCATTCCTACGGCCCCAGAAAGTTCAAAGCCGAATGCTCCAATTGCCACCAGCCCTCTTTCTGCAACAGACGATTCGTATGGCTCCCAATCTTTTGCTCAACCCTCACGCTCCGTCGCAAGTGCCGGCACAGAAGGCTATTCTGAGGTACTTTTGTGGATGTTTATCTCTTTTTAAACTTTTTATGCTCTATCTCTCACTAGGTAGCGTAATATATGTCAAAACATATTCAGTAACCTCTCATCGTGTTTGGGCCTATGTTCATCCAGGATTTCGACAGTATGCACACTGTTGAATCTCCAGTGGCGTCTGCAGATCGCAGCGGCAATGCCTCTGGGTCAGACCGCTCGAGTCGCCGTCGCAAGAAGCAGTCATCGTCGCCTCGAGGTGCAGCAACGGGTGCAGGTGGTGTATCGAACGCTCAACATCAAACTACTAGAAGTCACTCGCAACCATCCGTGGAGCTGGGAGTGGACGATCTATCGGCTATTCCTGGTTCCTTTGAGGCCGACTACAGCCAGTCTTTTCATGGCGGCAACAGCCATGCCAACGATGACGAAGCAGCTCAAGCCGTGGCCGCCATGATAAAGTCTCTGGCAGCGGCGGGCGCTTCGCGCCCCGTGGTGGCCGCGTGTCCCCTGACCCGTAAACCCATGGTGCGACCGGCGCTGCTGGTGGTGGATGGGTTTACCTACGAGCGGAGCGCCATCGAGGCCTGGCTGGAGGTGAAGCATGCGTCACCTGCTACGGGCCAGCCAGCCAGCTTGGCAGATTTGCACAGTCCTCGCAAAGTAGTGGAGGAAGCGAAGCGCGATCATGCCTTGGATGCAAGAGCTCAGGTAACGATAATAGACTGGGGCTGCTTTCTTATACGCTTCCTCAATCACAAATTTATTGGAAATTTCATGTTATTCGTTTTGGATGTCTTGTGTTCCATTCATATTTTAGGCATTAGCCAATGAGCTATTGGCGAGTGATCCAGGGACCGCGCAAGTGCCGTTACATTTGCGCGCTTTGCGAAAAGCCGCTGTTGCAGCTCTGCACTCCTTCAACCATGCTCAAGCGCTGCAGCAGCAACAGCAGCATGACAATATTATTAATAACAGTGGCAATGCAGCTTCAAGTGATGCCACTGATGCACAAACCGATAGGAAGGGAAGCGAAGCTCAAGGTCAAGGAACGGCAGGCGACGGGACCTCAGGAAGAGTTGGAGGAAAAGTGGGGTTAGAACTGGCCTCTGCCTTAAATGGCCTTGAACTCGAGTTGGTAGCCGCTCAGCGAGCGCGCAGGCGCACCCAGGTAGAAAGTCGTGTTGCGGCTAGGGAGAAGCGGCGACGCGCGGAGCTGAGACGATTAGAGCACGATTCCGCGCTAGAAGCTGCACAGACTAGCGCAGCGGAGGCCATAGCGAAGGAGAGAAAAGCGCAGGAACAAGTGGAAGCATTAACGGAACAACGCCGTCAAAGTGCGGCTTTAGCAGCTTCAGCTAGTGCGGTAAGCAACATGTGCAACAACAACACACAAGGATTTGAAATATGCATTTCCTACAATCTAATTTTGTTTTTGAATGAACGCCAATTTATTCTTTGCCTTGTTGGTTGGTATTACCTCAGGAGCGGGACGCAGCTGCTGCGGATTTAGTGAATACCCGCGCCTCCTTGGTAGAGGCTGAAGCCCAGAACCGAAAGCTAACGGACCAATTGAGTGCCCTGCAAGAGACCACTGCCACTGCAGCAACGCAGGCTTCAGGGGAAATTCAGGTACTATTATTGCGGGAGCACTTCAATCAATAGAGCACAAACACTTTTCTTGCCGTGTAATTTATGTTAGCTGAGCTCTTGGAGCTAACGGCGGCAGCAATCTTTTACCCAGTTGCTTGTCATTTTGAATCAGGAGCTCAAATCTGAAGTAGCATCAGTGCATGCCCGATTGTTGCTGGAAAGGGATGCTTCCGAAAAAGCTGCGCGAGATCAAGAAGCCGCCTGGACGGCAAGATGGGACACGCTGCCGGCCCATCAGCAAGAAAGGCTGGACCAAGAGCGTGACCAGATCGCCAACGCCGAGGCAAAGGTCATTGTCGCAGAGGGAATGGGAAATTTGGATTGCGAGGAAACGAAGGAGCTATTTATTTTATAGTCTTGTAAAAGGCCTCGTTGCTGAGAGTCTCGTCATCTCTTTTTTCTCTTATATTTCTATATTTGTCCTCTGGTTCTTTCCGTCACAGTTGCGAGGCCGCGAAGAAGCCCTGAAGAGCGCTCAACTCGACCTCGAAAAGAAGCAAGCAGCCAGCCACGCGAAGCTTCGGGAAGAGTTGGCCTTGCTTCGGAGTGAAGCTGACGTAGAACGCCAGAAATTGGTAGCCAGCGGTGAAGATGCGTATCGGCATGCTTTGAACAGAGCGCGCGAAGTCGAGGCCCTCGCTGACACCAAGCTCATTGGTGCGAGGCAGGCGGAAGCAGCAATTCAAGCGAAGCAGCGGAGCGCAGAGCAGGCCTGTGCCGACGCTGCTGCAGCCCAACAGCGCCTCGTTGTTGAAGAAGCTTTGTATGCGCCGAAACGCGCGGATTTAGAGGCACAGCTAGCACTGGTGGCAGGAAAGCGATCAGAAGTGGAGACTGCAGCTGCCGAGGTAGAGCAAGCACGTCAAGAGCTCTCGGACGATCGCAAGGCGCTCACGGCACAGCAAGCTGCCTTATCTACAGCGCAAGCAGAACTAGAGAGGGCTCAAGGCACGGTGCGAGTGCAAAGTGACGCCAACCGAGCGAGTGCTAACGCATTGGCCGTTGCGTCAACAGAGATCGACCTGGAGAAAGGGCGGTTAGCGACCTTAAAAGGATCACTGGCAATGCAGGCCTCCGAGTTCGCTGGATGCCTGAGGCTCATGCACCGCTTCAAACGCACGCTCTTGAGACAAGCAGAGCTGACAGCAGCAATAGGAGGAAGCAGTAGCAGCAATCAACTGACTACCAATGAACATGCAAGCACGCAACAAGGAAGAAACGGTGCTGCATTAGCGATCACAGCGCCATACGAGGTGAGAGACTTTTTGTCACTCACATTTTCTTTGAAGTATTGCATCCTTAAATATAGGGAATGGAAAGCAAGTGACGTCAAAATGATGCTTGTGCGCTTCAACCATTGTTATTTCAACCATTTTTTTCATACTGAAAACTGAACAGGGACAACAGCATCGTTCCATGACTGCTGCAGTCGAAGCATGCGCGTTGGTGCGCGAATTAGAGGCATTATTGGAGACATTAACGGACAAGATTGCCCGCGTAGAGGCTTGCAAAGCCACCGATGGCAATAATGACGACAAGCATACTCACCACATTCCTCGCTCGATGCTCGGGAGCTCGCTTGCTTTGAAAGAAGGAGCGCTTCCTCACCCGTACCATGCTCACCACAGTCGCCAACAACAAGAACGAAGGTGGCAGCAGCAGCCTTTGTCACCTCCGCTAGTTTTACAAGAAACCCAGCGAAGCCACATGCCACCAAAGTGTGCACCTTCACCTTCACCAGAGTCGACTTTCTTAGCCCTCACCGGCCATCAGCACGAAGCCCCACCAACGTGGTCTGCTTCGACAGAACCCCAGCCGCCACCCCCCACCTCACTTCCCACCACCAGAGCGCCACTCGCAAGTGTGAAGGAGGCACTAGAGAACTTGAAACGTGTTGAAAGCTCCGCTGCAGCGAGAAAGGCTTCTCAGCAACTCATTTCGAAATGGGGTCAAAGCTAGAGTAACTCCAAGGCGTCTGCATACTTTTTGTAGATATGAGATATGAGTATGCATCTACTTTAATATCGTGCATTGAGCAATTAACAATCGAATTCAGGTAGATTTCGATGATTTCGTGCACTACATAGATAAATGTACTGGTTAGGAATTGAGATAAAGCACTCAAGTTCGACATCAACAAACAGCAAATAACTCATAAGTGCTTGGCTCTTTCGACTTCGTTAAGACAGCAATACGAATTAGCAGTGTGCGTACGTGCGTGAATGTTCTGCGTCCTCGTGTTTAATACAGGGCCCATTTATAATTCTTCGGCAAGCAGCTGATTGGAAATGATTGCCACATTATGGACTATAAGCAGGCTGCGCTCTTGTATAAGCTTGGTAAACCGCAGGAGCTAAGAAAGTGCTAAATGAACGAGTAGTAGATATGACAATCAAGCATTGCCTGATCAGTCAGATTCACTTGTGATCAAAAATGTCACACTGTATACTGGCTTGTATTCACACGTGGTGCTAGAACATCATCGTGAAGGAAACGTGGAACGCTGTATTGATTGCGCAGCTGCAATGACGGCACCGCAGTAGTTAGCTCACGACAAATGTAGTCCGACATTTCCTGAATTCATAACACGGGCAGAATTATGAATTGCAAATTTATGGTACAAAATTGAAGAATGAATAGTATTGGAACCTCTTTAAACTTGGAGTAATATTGTGGGCAGACACGAACCTGGGGCATTTTGGAATTGGTACCACATGTAAAGCAGTCAATGGCCAGCCACCCGAGCTCCGAGTAGCAGTGCGCCGTTACATGCGACTCGTCAATCAGTACAACCGATGTGAAACCTGGTGGAGAGAGACCATCATCTCCGAGAACCACGCTCTTAGCGTGCATTTCGCGTGCTCGACTTCGCGCAACAGCAGCTTGGATCACCGCGAGCACCAAGGCAGCACCTTCAGTGGCTTCCACGAAGAAACCAGTCAAATCAAGCATCACGTGCGACCCGTGCGCAGTTAGATTGTGTTCTAAGTATGGCCCGTTTTCACTTTGTATGCTTCTGGTTCCACCACTTGGCACTGCTTCTAACTGGTTGTCCTCGGAGTTAGTGGGAGGTCCAACGGCACTGGAGTGGGCCTCGTGACACTCCTTGTGATTTGATCTACTAATACTCATAACATCAGCTCGAACGTCACTAGATTCTTCATTTTGTAAGCTGTGAGCTCCTAGGTAAGCAATGCGCTGAGACCTCAAATATTGAGAGTGATGCCCCACTTTACCGCCAACATGTAACCGATGCACTCTTTGGGGCTCCCAACACGATACTCTCCACGCGGAGCTAACTATCATTAAGAGCAATGACTTCATCCTCATGTGTATCCAAAGATAATCTAGAGCAAGCAGCAGTGCTGAGCGAAGTCAAAATTTGGAGTCTATCTAGCGAGACAACTATCAAGATTATACTGTCACTGAATTCTCTACGGCGATCTAGTGTAGTTGCCGATAAATAATGAAGCAGTCGTCGCCGTTTAAGTAGCTTAGTTTTATAATGACTTTTATCTTATTTCCGGGGGACAGTACTTATTAATAATGATCTTAGGATGATTAATAAGCAAAAATGGCAGCTAGCGACGATGCAAAAGCTTGGCCTCAAGCCTCAAGTCATGTGCATTAGGCTTCACTATTCAGAATCTGTAGTCGATTCAGACCACAAGACCACGAGATCATAAGATTCTGCAAAGATTTTTTGCACGAACAACAACAGAACAACCAACCAAGAGAACAACAATACAAACAACAATCATTGATCATCGATCTCACCGCACAGCTCCGAGTAGAGCACTTCACAACTTCACAGTGGTGTACTGTTGTCGTCTGTAAGTCCATACGTAAGTTAGTAATTACATAACCGTCACAGGTCAGAGACCGTGAATAGATGTCCTCGATGATGCCGCGTAATGCCCCGCCGCAATTCTCACGAAGACTTCATGTCATTGAAGTAGATAAAGTTCCCGACCATGTTTTCGCAATTGCGTTGGGCTTCCTGTCGCCGCGCGATCTTGGCCGAGCCTCTTGCTCTGCGAAGAGATTCAGAGATGCTTCCAACATTTCCGGGCTATGGGCTTCGTTTCTGTTACCAACAGCCGCTGCTGCGTTGTCCTCAATACAGTGTAGAACAGCATTTTGCCATGATCCACCTTCACGACAATATACTTGGCTTCATGTGGACGAAAGTGGACGTGCTTATGCGCAGTTGCAGCTAGAGAAAATGCTCGATGACCCTGAAAGCAACCTACCGAAAGTGAAAGTATTTCTGAAACGCCGCCGCCCTAACCACTGGCTAGCAGTATTTTTGTGCTGGGGTCTTATAGCACCAGCGCCTTTTGAGAACTTTCTAGGGTGTAATGACGTCTACTCCGAATCTTGGGCTAGCATGCCTCGTCAGGAGATGCTCCCTTTATTCCCTTCAGGTTTTTTTGTTCCACCGATTGAAAGTGAGCTTCGAAGATTGTTCAATGGCAAGTCGTCCAGTCTATGGCTACTCGGTCTGCCATCTAACCACGCATCTAGTCTACGTGCAGTCTTTTCCTTGGGTCTTTCAAAGGCGCAGCTTGAGTCTCTATCCGCAATCAATACCTGGACACGTATTTTTCAGTCCACTTCTACAGCCACAAACCACCGAGGTCTCAAAGATCGCGCCGAAGCCACGCCGAATGTTATTATGGCTATTTTGGCGACACCAGCGCAATGCCGATCTCCTGCCGCCCTGGCGGGTGATTTAAGACGCTCCCATTTACTATGTTCTCACCCAGTGACGTGCTCTACCCCGCAGCTGGCTGCTCGCATTTTGCGCGCATCTGATATCGAAGTGCGCATGCTCACCATGGTGTTAGGGAACTCTGCCAGTTCTTCATTCTGGTCACGCTCCCTGGGTGCAACGGAAGTAGAGCGACTCCTCCGCTTACCCGTGATTATCCAAGAGGCAGTTGCAGAGGGCAGGATCGCGGCGCGAGAAGTGACACTCTTGAGTGCGACGAGAGCACACGAGTTGGCCACTACTTTAATGTTACAGAACTCCCTGAAGTCTCGAGGTGGCGCCTTGTTGAATGGAGCGGCCAATGGAAACTTATTGAATCTTTTTGTCACTGGTCACGGATCAAATTTACCGCGGCACAGCACCGCTGCACCCACAGTAGCTCCAAAGCCTTCAAGCGCCCTCGCTAAACGTCAGGGTGGTCCGGCAAACTCCCTCGTTACGAGCGCTAGAGTTGACAAACGACCTAAAGTACGACCCCGTGGTCAAGTTGCGGCGCGTAGTAATACTCAACAAAATTCAGGACGCACCAATCTCACACAGCGTTGGTAGTTCATTTTCATGACCTTGGATGCAGTTGCAGCAGAGTGAAATACCAAAGCAATGATACTTCAAACAACATGCACCTAAATTTCTGTAAGGTTTGTCATCATAAGATTATTGCGTAATCTTGCAAAGAAATACAGTTCTCGACGTAAATGCTGCAGCCCACGAAAAAAATCATGGCTGCTTCTATAGCTTCCACTGCAGCAGCTATCTCGAACCTGACTCATTTGTCCTTTCCGAGGTCTTTTCAATTTTCACTGCATTGGTCCTCGTGATAAAATTCATGGGGTTTGTATTCATATGGGGCATAATGGCCGATGGAAGCACGCCAGATTCGACATGTTCTTGGTGTCAATTGAAGCCGGTAGTCGAATGAATTGGAATCATGTACTCAAACCACAGATCACAGTCTGATGTGCCTGAAACAGAATATGCATTTTGTGCTATCTATCACATTTCACCAGTGCCCATTAAAACCAAATAATGGACAGCACACTTTTCTTTAAAATGAATCAAGAATGTGCAAGAGACGTAAAATAATCATTTCGAGCAATAGTAGATACACAGGATTTAATCTATATGAATCTTCCTGGGTTTTGAAGAGGTCTCATTATCGTGCTTGTCGCAATTGCGAATTGCGCACTGCACTAACCGAGACAGCGGGCCATACATGTGAGCACGGGCTCATTCGAGATTCGAGGCGAAATGGGGTAAGGGCTGTTTGAATATTATAATTGCATACAGGCCAAAGTGGAGTCAACAGGATCACTCCAATCCCAAACCTCCGGATGCCTGATGGGTGAAGGACACCACGAGAGTAAACGATTACAATTGCTTTATACAGAAAGACACACAGCCCAATCAGACGTGTTCTGAAGGTTGCACTTTTATTTTCTGTTACTATATGTCAAAGGGGTGCTTCTTTGTATTTGGGGAGTATTGATTTTTTCAAGTAGACTAGACTAATGGCCAACGCATTATATCCTCAGTCACTAAGCATATTGAATGTCGAAGTGATCCACGGTCCATCGATTTGGTTGTGGTGCAGTGCGTTTCAGTAGATATTGATATATATCAGAGCAAATAAGAAATAATTTAACGCATTTTGAGAGGCCCATCTTCGCGCATATATATCTGTATACTGAGGAGAGCAGACGCACGTTCATATACATGCCATGCGCAACTATAACACTCGTCCACGGATGTGGATCTCACTGATGCTTCAGATGAATGTGATAGATTCGACAAACACACTTCAATACTCCACATTCATACATCGCTGTGTTGATTAATATTGTTGATTGAAAGGCATCACGCGTCGATTATCAAGGACATGGCAGCGCCCATGTTCACGATTTCCTCAATGCGGTCTTTGTCATCATATCGCCGAAAAATAAAGCCGAGGTATTTGTCCAAAGTAGCATCACAGAACTTCCAGCTTTAGTCTTTTGTTCAGGAATTGCCGTCCACGCGACCACGCGTTCGCATCATGCATGATGCGGGTGTGGATCCATGCTGGCTCTATACGGCTTGCGCTGCTGTATGATGATTGTGTACCTGAATTCCGTAAAGGTCGGAATCAGCATTTTTATAAATAGAGAGTATACATTGAATGAGGTGGTGGTGTGAGTGGTGATATTTAACGCGGCTTATCGTATGCGCACGTGACAGCAGGCCGTACTATTTGAAGTCTACGTGTGTTTAACACAGGCCTTGGCCACGATACTACATCGTTAAAGTCATTTAAGAGGGTCTCGAAGTAAAGATGGAATGCTCCGCATGAGGGCCGTCGTTTCGTGGGGCAGTATCAGATAATATTGTGGGTACTTACAATTGATGGAAAAGCTAGATAAGTTGATTCAGTGGCTGCTTACGAGTCAAAACTTTTCAGCTATGATGTGGTCACTGACAGATGACCCAAACACATGTAAAATCTGCTTGCGATAATTCTACCTACTTACAGAGAGAGTACACCAAAGGAGTTTATGTTTAGTGTATTGAGCCTCATTACGAAGAGACCAAGGTTAAACAACAGAGGTTTGATTCCAATCACTGATGATATCAAGACTACTTCAGAGTCTATACGTTTTCTTCCAGATTCATATTATCAACATATCATGCATTCGTGAGAAGAGTCAGGAATTCAGCGGCACCTTTCCTATCGGCACCGGGAGTGCTGTAGTAGGCTACTCTCGAAAGCTTCGTAAACAGACCGGACCGAAAGGTCCATTGGTGTGTGCGGATAAAGCCATGGACGACTCCGAAGTGGTTTACTGGCGATGGATTCCTCATGATCTCGACCACATTTCACCTTTAGCTACTATGCATGACGATAAAGTATTGATTTTTCATTTGGACACAGCTGGGTCCAATAACGTCAGACTCGGGCTAGAAACTGTTATTGTTACAGCGCATGCAATGGGTCGCTCCCTTGTTTTGCCCCCCAGAGATCAGAGTATTGATCACCTCAAGGGTAAATTTGGAGTTGAAGATTTGTATGATGTCTCAGGTCTTAAGAGACAACGTGGGATGCAAGTTTTGACAATGGCACAGTTTCTTCAAAATAAATCGAAAGCAAGCTTGTCAGAGGATTTACAAGGCACTAGGTTATGGCAATATATCGATGAAGCAGCGGATTTCAAACCTGCCTGGTGGAACCGGGTTCTGGCTCTTCCGGAAAGTTCAGTAGTGTTGGGAACCGACGGGGGTGCAAAAGTACTCAACAGTGCGCCGACGACACGAGCTCGGCTTGAACGCTTTGCGAAAGGTCGCCAAATTGAATATTACACCAAGAAAATGCAGGACTCAAGCTTGCTCTTCATTCCAAGTGGCAATAAGAATGCAAGCCAGCGGATACTTCAGCATCACTATTCTTTCAACTTTTTTGCCAATCCCAGCGAGCAGTCATTTTATAAACGCTTCGTACGCGACCGAGTTCGCTACAGAGACGAATTTCATTGTGCAGCCCTAGAAGTACTAGGCCTCCTCCGCGAAGAAGTAGGAGCCACAGGTATTAGTTCGTCAAGAAGGAACGCTTCAGACTTCAGCTTTAGAGGACTTACGGGGACACGACCTTTTGCGGCCCTTCATATCCGTCGAGGTGATTTCTCTATTCAGTACCCAAGCACAATCATCAGCGCTGATGACATTGTGCGAAATTTGGATGGACTTATTCCAAGAGGAGAAGTAGTCTATGTAGCCACAGATGATCCTGGAGGCGTTTGCGAGGGTTGTAGATCGGGAAATTGGAATGCGCCACTCTGCGGTATCGGCAAGGAGGCGCGTGGCCGAGAAGGGTGCCTAGAGGATCCAAGTTGGAATGCCTTCACGGAAGCTGGATGGAAAATTCGATTCTTAAGGGATTACCTCCCGCGTTCGTCAATGATGAAGAACATGGACCCCTCACTTCACGGAATCGTAGAAGCTCTTATCTGTGCACGCGCAGAAGTCTTTGCTGGCACCTTTCTCAGCACGTATTCAGGTTTTATTCATCTCATACGCGGCTACCATGGGCTTGGAGAACAGACATATTATCATACAAATGGACATCGTGATGATCTTCGGTCAAAAGTATCTATTGGCCAGGGCTGGCCGCGGGAGTGGCGCTACGGTTGGACAGACGACGGAGGGACTGGAATTCGATAGAAGGAGACCTATTGTTAAGAAAATCTATCATGGGAGCAAAGATCTACTCTGATGACGCTAACGCCCTTTTGAGGGCTATATATGGGGTGTGGATGTCTATCAGGCCACCAAATCAGACTCCAGTGCGTCCTAGCAATATATTAATGTAGATGTATCCTAAAGAGGGAGAATGAAAGCCCGTGGCACCGTGTGCATTTACTCCTCTTCTCATGTCCAACATTTTTCTCTGTTCTTGTGAGGTGCTTAATTTCTCACCTTTATGCGTGATCATAAGGGTGAACAGTACAAATTTGACATAGGCCCCGGGTGGTCGAAATTAGAGGACGACGAGGCAGAAATCCATAGCAATGCAGCTTATTTTAGAAAGGAAGCTAATCAGGCACACATGTGAAGTGTAAGAAGGATCAAAGTTGTTTAAGTGTATGAGCAAAAGTACTTTCTATAAACCCTTGGATGGGACTCATGGCTTCAGTAAAGCGCGGGATATTGAAATCAGAAGGGCCCTTTCCTTTGATTGAAATATGACTTGTATTTGAATGATTATACCTTGATTGGTGTTTTAGAGTGTATGTTAGTAGCTCAGCCAGATTTGGTTCTGGAACATCATGCAACTCGTAGACACAAAGTACTAAAAAAATGCTACTGTATATTTGAAGTGGCGATTGCAACCACAGCAATCACCTCGAGTGCTGAAGAGAGGCTCAAAACAATGAGGAATGACGGGATAATTGGTTGAGATCTTACATGCATCGAAGTATGAAATCTTGTTGAGTTAGATAAATACTTATAATTTGAAATCTCACCGTTGTATTCTCTTCTCGTTTATTTCATTTTATAATTCCTCAATCAGAACGCAAGCTTGTTCCTGCTCTATATTTTGAGAGTTCAAATACATGTCAAACTTAATCAAGGAAAACAGATCAGTTCTGCAAGAGAACATTCAGCCCAGACCTAAAAAAGTTGAAGAAGGTCCTATCGGCCTTTGAGTGCGCCTGATATTTCACGGTATTTCGTTAATTCTTCTTCGTCCTTCGGAAGTATTATCCAAACTGGACGACTCTCATTCTCACAGTTGTCTCTTAGTGTTGAGATCTTATGAAAGTGACGTAATTTTATAAGAAAGCAATTGGAAGTACCGAGGAATCTATCGAACGCCCAGGGCGTGCGTGGCAGAATTCGCGTTTGTAATGACTCGGATTTTCAAATTATTACAAACTCGTTGTTGCTATATTCATAAATATTTGCCTAGTTGAAGTCTTCCGAAACTTACTCATGGATGTTAAGGAGAATAAGCGCACGGTACGACGGATGATACTCTGTAATTACCACAAGGGATTTTGAAGCAGGGTGGACACCATATTCCAACAGCCACCCCGTAGGGGCTAATATTTACCCCGTAAGGGCAATCGGAGCTCGGTGCGTGCAGCATGAATTTATTTTTAGAAATCAAACGCTGCTTAGCTACTAGCTGCAGTAGTAAGTATAGCACTCCTAGCAATCGTTGTTGAACGTCAGCTACTGATCCATTGATCAATTGTTCAGCTCTGAATTTCCGAAAGAAGTAGAGACAATTTGGAGGGTAGCTTTCAATATTGCTAGGAACAAGCAAGATGCTTCGCGCTTTGCTATCGATCGCTCTCATCGCTTCAATCAACTCGGTTGAAGCTTCAGAGAAAGCTTGCCGGTTGAATCGAGCTTTCGTCTTCGTAAAACCAAATGCTGCAAACGCTCCTAAAGCTATTGAACTAGTGCGCACCCGCTTGATGTCAGCGGGTATAGACATAGTGGAACAAGGCGCACTTTTAGCGAAGACCATTGATGAAAAGCAACTAATTGACACCCACTACGGTGCCATCGCATCAAAGGTAAACGCAGAAATCTAGAGTCGCAACTAGTTCTATTGACAAGTATAATTAACTTTGATATGTGTCATATCTCATTAATGTTTTGTTTTTGGTGATTTCAAGGCGGTAATTACGAAGCCCCAGTCGCTTATTGTATCTGACGAAGCTCAGCAAAAGTTTTCGACTGCTTTTGCTGGTGAAGACTTCGCGAGTGCTGTTGGAGCGGGCCGAGTGCTCAATGCAAAAGATGCTTGCCTCGCGCTTGAGATGACCGAGGATGATCTTGGAGAAGCATGGAATGGACTCAAAATGGGCGACACGTTGGTTAAATTCGGCGGCGGCTTCTACTGTGGACGGATCAAAGACGTGTGGGTTATCAACGGATTTTACATGGCCATGCGTGCACTCTACGTGACAAAGGGCGCGTCCATCGTGTGGATGTGTGTCGAATGGCCGGAAGACAGGCTGAGGTGAACCCCCAGGCTCACGTTGTCGTGTTCTTGAGAACGTATTATTGATAGGCAACTGCATTGAACAAATGCTTCTTTTAACGCACTTCATTACTCAGTTTCTTCGTGTTTATTCATTCATTGGCGTATTCGGAATATTTGGTTTTGCAGCTGGAGGGATTTTCGTCAGAAAATCGTGGGTGCCACGGATCCAACCAAAGCAGAATCATCTTCCATTCGGCGGCAGCTTCTTGACTCTTGGCAGGAGCTCGGCCTTCCTGGCGCGCCGTCCACCAAGGAGAACAGCTTGCATGCTTCTGCGTCGCCCCTCGAAGCGTTCCTCGAGAGGCTCAACTGGCTCGAGCGCAAGCCCTCTGAGGACCCGTTCGGCGTCGAGCTCTTAGAAGCCGGCTGCACGGAAGCTGACATCGCGCGCTGGAGCAGTGACCCCGCTGTCATCGGCGCCGGGCAGGGGAGTGGGCTCTTTGACTACCTGGAAGACCGCGATGCCACTGACTCTTTACAGCAACTCCTTGAACAGCGCCTGAAGGCCATTTGAAACAAATAAAGCAACAAGGCGCGTTTGTGCATCTATAAACACAATTCTTGGATTGGGCTTTTTGCTATACACACAGATATGCTGTATACTGTATATATATATACACAATACACACAACACACAAAACGATATACAGTATTTTGTAGTGCGTCTATCTATATTATATAAGTTTATCGCGCCAAGAAGAGAATCACAAGAAAATTAAGCGCCGAGGTATACAAAATAGAATCTGGTCAAAACCTAGTGTTCTCCTTCTCTCTTCCCTTGGATGCCGGCTTCTCATATTCCTTGCCTTGAGTTCTTTGGCGTTGAATCAGACATCGTCGTCGCGTACGGAATGCTTTGCCTGGTGCGCGTGGTTGCTTTGGTCGCTTCAGTCCTTGCGATGTCCGCAGCCAACGAAAAGAAGGAGGCTTGCTCGGTGGCGGACGCCGCAGCGGCTTCGGCGGATCCATCCCATAAATTTGCCCTTTCGACGTCTTCAGCCGTGGCCTCAGCCAGTTCAGTGACGGCGCGCGCAACGGCAAGCTCGAGAAACTTCCGACGGTTGCTGGCCACGCCTCGACTCTCGGCCAGAGCCGTCTCCGCTGCAAGGCTGTAGAAAGACGCATGCTCTTCAGCAGCCATCCGAATGGCAGTCTCCGTGCTGGTGGCAGCTTCCATAGCCGACTTCTTTCCATGAGCAGACAGTTTTCGCGCTGCAGTTGCCTCGAGAGCCTTCTTTGTGTTTTCAGCGAGATCATTGACCGCTTTCGCCACCTGAGCTTCGAGAGCAATGCGACGCTCACTGCCGCCGGCAGCAAAGTTCACCGGTTGCATGTCACCGAGTTGGCTCATGTCATAGTCTGGAGGAAGATCAGTGCGCGTGACTTTTGTCTTGTTCAATTTTGCTTTCGCAGCCAATATTTCCCTGACTCTGTCGAGGGAAATCCCAAGCATGCTTTCGTCGAGGTTCGCAGCAATAATGTCAGGACTTTCCTCTTCAATGATGATTTGAGTGTAAATAACGCGCTCACGCTCGACTTGCACTTGCGTCTTCTTTGGCACGTCTGGGTACACGCCGTCGAGTTGCCGCATCAGCATGATCAATACAAGCGCAAGCGCTACAAACACATACAAGTTGCGGACGTTTGGAAGAACTTGCTCGAAGGCCCGGAAAGTGAACACGAATAGAGCGGCATTGACTACAATTGCAAGGTAAAGAGTGAACCGAAAAGCGTCCAAAGCTTCACCAATGCCGTCCACCTAAATAAATATAGCAACATGTTAGGATTTGAGGCGCAAACCTATTAGTATGTAATAATGTACCAAGAGGGTTTGAATACAGAATCGAAAGGTATACATAAGAATCCAACCGGATTGGGAAGTGTGCGTCGAAAGTCCTTGAAGAGTTTGCGCCCGTCCGTTCGAGTTTCGATGTAATTTGTGATTGCAGCAAGAACGGACCCAAGTGGAAAAGCTGCTCCGAAGAGGGCAAGGTAACCCCATTGAATGTACAGCTCGATGTAATCTTTGATCTGGTTTTTATAAAAATACTCGTGATTGAAAAGGAATTAAAATAGCCGAACAGGCGAACACTGCATAAAGCAAGTAACCGTACCAGCTCTTTTGTTGGGTCATATTTTCCCATCAATCGGTACTGCTTCTCGATTGGGCCCATGTCTGCACCACGGAAGTCGGAATTGGATATGTAAGCAACGTAATAGCGCTTGAAGATTGAACGGGCCGCAGGATCCACCAAAGAGCGCTTGATGCGAGAAAGGCTGTCGTTGATGATGAAGACCATAGCAACCTACCATGCACGATGAAAAAACGAACGAAGCTTTGAGATAAATATGTGTGTAGGATTTATAGAGAACGAGGCAATTCAAAACCTGAACGGACAGCTCAGCGCCACAACTTGTGGAATCATTAATCGCGTTCGTACAGCCTTGACCATCCAAAGGTTTGATAAAGGCGATGTAAAAGAGCGTTGCAAAGTTGTTGATGAAGTAGAAAATTGAAAGTTTCGAAAAGAGCGCAGAATTGTGGGCCGAGACAGTGCGGTGGTTTTCGTGATCCGTAAGCTTCGTGCCAATGAATTCATACACGATGCCAAATACCGTAATTTGGACTGCATTCAGCACTGCTGGAAGGAGCATCATCGTAGAACTGGCGCCCGACTTTTCGAGGATGTATTTGTACGCAAATATTCCAACGATGGTGCCAAGGAGGCAGACCAGCACCGTGGACGAGAGAAAGAAGCTGGCGCGAGACCTTGAAGTGCGGAATTCTTCCGGGAATTCGACTTCGATTTTGCCCGTGACAGGATTTTTCAAAACGTAGCCGTCGAAGCCCGGCCGTGTTGGAAGCCTTTTGAGGGCATCAAACGTGCTCCAAAGGTGCGCAATACGACTCTGCTCGCATTTCCATTTGTCCAAAGTGAGGCAGTACCCAATGAAGCTTACAGCACCATACCATGCTTCGGACTGCCCTGCCCACCCGGTGTGGTAAAACAGGGAATAAACAGAGATGACCTGCGCGGCGATACCTAGGGGCGCCAGGATAAAATTGCCCGTCGTTAGATGCCCTAGGAACGCGAAGTAGAACCCAATTTCCTGGGCATCGAGGAGAAAATTACACGAAGAAGGTTAGTTGAAAAATACTGCATTGAAACACGACCAATGAAAGAACTACTTAAAGGGACCTCTCCGAAGTATTCTGCGATGTCATTAATCGGTAATTTCCAGGGCCAGTCATTGGGCATCCAGGCGTTGTAAAGCTTGTCACTCTTTTGACTCTGGTGCAGCGGGAAAAAAGCAAGGCAATGCTTGTTGTCTTTCGTCCGAGTGTTCAGATCCACGATGTTAAAACCACATCCTTTACCAGGACCGTGTATGTGACTGTCGCCTTCGCAGAGCATTGCGAGGAGCTTCACTTTTTGGCCCTCAGAAAACGGCTCATAAAGGTTCGAGAGCTCACTTTGAAATGGGGCGCTCAAGTGTTCATACGGGTGGTACCTATGCAGATTCAAGATGTGAAGTTTGACTTATAAGTTCGTGCATCGTAGCGAGCACGAGAGTCAGTTTGGTCCGCACTTACCACAGTTTACCATACGTTGGATTTTCCAGTACCAAACCCTTCTGATGGCACGCTGCTTTGATTTCGCTCTTTTTCAGGCGCTGATAGAATTTGGTCGCTTCTGCATAAATCTCTAAGCGGCTTTGTGTTGCTCCGACCCGAGTGCTGGTGCAAGAAAAGATGGGTGGATCGTACATGAGAAACTGTTTTTGATCAATGGCAAGTAAGTAACAGTGCATATAAACGACTCACATGCGGTACAATGCACCGGACTTAGCGTCATAGGTGTGGTGGTGCACGCCTGCTCTGTCCATGTCAGCGCTCATACTTGCAAGTAATGAGTCGCCTTCCTCGTCCAAGGTTGTGAACAAGGCGAACATGAATTGAACCACCTCTTGCGTCTCCAGATCTTTGACTGCAGTCGAGGCAGACGTTGAATTGTCGACCAGAACATGCGTCTTTGAGCCATCCCCAGACTCAATGACAACCAGGTAGTTCTTGAGTTCCGTGTCTTCGTCCTCTGAAGCATCTGCGACCGCCATCTCTTCAAGCTCCGACAGCGCAATACCTTCCTCGCTGAACTTATTTTCAGCGTCCTCACTCATAGTGAATGGACGACTGCTTACTAGCTCCGCGTATGACGAAAAGATGATTGGCGCGTAGTGATGGACGCTAAGTTACGAAGTAAGTGTTGTTATGAGTGTAAGCTTCGCATTTTTCGCAACATCCCAACGACGTCGTTGTTCTGTTGTGTGTTTGTTGGTTTGTTGATTGGTTGTTGCATTACGGAATCCGTCGTTTTACAGGAACCTTTTTATCAACTGCCGACTACTGAACGACTGAGAGACTGGGACTATCGTCGACGTTGAGGCTTTGAGCTCGCCTCGCAGTGAAGCCCGACTTCGAAGATTGCAAGTTGCCGTGGTGGTGATATCTTCCAGAGCACTTGCGTAGCCCTCGATTGTCCAAGATGGACGTCTTTCTAGACGCTATGATAGACCTCACGGCGTCTCACCGTAATGATGAAGTGCTCTCGTCAAAGCAAGTACGCAGCCTCGTCGACAAAGCTCTAGATCGCATGTGTGAAGACGACGAATTTGCTGAGCTGTGCAATGTGCTCGAGCTCGATGCCATGACTAAGGAATTTCCCGTGAAGGCCCTCAAGGCCAGCATTCAAGCCGCACGTGCCGGCTGCGACGAATGGGAAGAGGAGGAAGAAGGGGAAGATGCTGGCGGCGAAGCAGAAGAAGACGGGGGCTTCCTTGAGGCGGTGGGGGCTGCAAGAGGCACACGTGACGTGTCTGAGACCCGTTCAGCGGCTGCGAGCGAAGATGGATACGATATCGGAGGTGATGAGTCTGAGGCTGAGTCAATTGGAGGCGGGGATTATGTGACTTCCACCAGCAGGCAAGGAAGCAGCGACAACTTTCTGGCTTTGGAGTTCGAATCACCCGGAGGGGGCGGCCCACGCACGCAGTTAGCCACAGGCGACTCGCCGGCTGCAGTGCTGGCCTCTGCTTTAGGGCTAGAGGGCGCGAATCAGAGCAACGGCGATTCTCAAGGAGACGCATCAGGTCGATCCAGCCCCAGGTGCGTTCACAACAAGACAGAAAAAGACGATGATAGTTATGTGGGCTTTGCGTTTCTTTTGCCATTTGTCAACATTTTCTGTCTTGCTCTTCATATTTCTCACGCTTCTATGTATGTAGTGGTAGACGTGTGTGCGCGCTCTCACTCTCTTTCTCAATATGTATTCTGTCCAGGTATGATTTGGAAGAGTTAGAATTGGATGACGTATACGACGACTCGCGGTCGCATCGCAGCGGGAACCTGAGCCAGCCGAACTTGACCAACACGGAAGCAGCATCCACCCAGCCCGTGAACAGGCGCGCAAGCGTCGACAGTGCGCTCGACCAAGAGAAGCGAAAGTCGTCGCTTTCGGAATCCAACCATGACGGCAGCGGGTATGTTCGCTTGTTCTGATCGTGCTTTAACCTTTCCTGTTCTACACTTAGTGAACAAGAGATTCGCCTTGCGGCCGTCGATTGTTTTGTCTGTCTACTCTTGCCATCTTGAATGCCCACACAGCTGCTACTTCACCAGGTACGATGTGGGTGAGGATGACGAGTCTCAAGACAGCGCTGACGCCGCGGTCCGGGCTGCTCGATTGGCTGCCAACACCTCCCACAATAGCGGCCGCCATCAGGTGAACAAGAGCAAGTCCTCTTCCTCAAGCACTGGTCGAGATGGCTCAACCGCAGCAGCAGCAGCCTTGCTGGCCCAGCGGGACGCCGAAGTTGCCACTCTAAGAGCGGAGACCGACGCCCTGCGGCGAGCGTACGCAGCCCTAGAAGCCGATGCTCTAGCCAAGGCCGAGGAACAAGAAGCGGTAAGATTGGATGGGGACTGGGAGGGGGGGGGGCGCAGAATCTTGGTGTGCATGCTTTCATGCGTAAAAAATTGAACGTGTCATTCTACCGTTTGTATCAAATGTCTACTTCTCTGCGTCTCGCAATACTTTTCATTTCGTCAAATGTTCTCACTCACATTCCCTTCCTTAGGTCATCGAAGAGCTTGCCAAGGAGTACGAATCTGCGCTCGATGCCGCCGGCGTGCCTTACGGTGACGCACCGGATGACGCACTTGCTGAAGAGCAAGAAGGCGGAGCACCGGGGATGGAAGTGATTTTAGAGGAAGACGAAGAGTCCCTCGAGCAAGAGCGCTTCAGTGGTGACGAGCTGGCCGCCCAAGCGCTAAGAGCGAAACGCCTGAGCCGAGACGACACCGACAAGAAAAAGAAGCAGCAACAGCCGCCGCAAGCACCGTTGCGCGGGCGGCAAAAGTCGGCGGATGAAGTCATTCGCAGCGCCAAAGGCACTTCTCGCGCACTCTCGCCCACTGGCGCTGCTACTGCTTCGTCATCCGCCAAGGGCACTTCTCGCGCACTCTCGCCCACTGGCGCTGCTACTGCTTCGTCATCGTCTGCTTCTTCATCTGCTGGTTCAGACGCCGCTGCCAGCATTCAGCAGCTACAAGAAGAAGTGAGGAAGTTGAAGCAGCAGCTGGAGTCGATGACGTCACGCGAGCAAGAAGTCGAGAAGGACTTGAGCGCGCTGATGCAGGAGTTCGCCACCGCCACCACGGCCAAAGAAGAAGCAGAGACCAAAGCACAAGAGCTCACAGCCGCCCTTGCTGCTGCCCAAAGTGACAACCTAGGCTGCGCAGCGAGTGCTACCTCTGAACAAGACAAGGCTGCCAGCGAAGCCATGAAGAAAGAAGTAGCGCAACTGCAGGCTGCTCTAGCCTCAGCTCAAGAGGAAGTAGCAGAACAAACCTCCAAGACGGAAGACGCTCAAAAAGCCCTTGAGGCCCAACAAGAGCGCTTGGAAAGACTGGAGACTGCGATGAAAGACACGGAGGCTTACAAGACCAGTGCTGTCGCCGCTGCGGTGGCCACTGCGAAGGAGGAAGCAGACAAAGCAGCAGCAGCTGCGGCCACCAAGGCCAAGGAAGAAGCTGCGGCGAAGGTGGCCTACTTTGGGAAGACGCTGCACACCACACGCCAGGAGGCCGCAGAGAAGCAGGCTAATCTAGAGAAAGCCCTTGAGGCAGCCCTGGCAGCAGCCAAGGAAAGCAAGGGCGAGAGTGAAGAAGCGAATGCTACAACAACACCTGCTGTTGCTGCTGGACCTGACATGGCAGAGCAGCTGTCTGCGGCCGAAGAAAAAGTAGCATCTTTGCAAGCACAACTTCAGGACATGAGTACTGCCTCAGAAGCAGCTGCCAAAGCAGCTACTGACGCAGCAGCAAGCAGTGAAGTACGTGTCTCTGCTGCTGAAGCAACTGCTGCTGCTGCTGCGACAGCGGAACAAGAAGCTGCGCAAACTCGAGTGGATGAGCTTCAAGAAGTTCTGGAGACTCATAAGTTTACGCATTTCGCGAACCTAACACGAGCCAAGAATTTGAATATGCAGGATGAGAAGGCGAATGAAGCAGACCTCAAAGCGCAGTGGAATGAACTCTCTCAAGACGAGAAGGACAAGTATGCATCAGTGGAGGAGGTCCAGCAAGAGCAACGCGAGGCTCTGTCTACAGCCGTGGCAGCAGCCGTGGCTGCACGCTCGAATGAAGCCGCAGAAGACTTGGCCAAAGTTCAAGAAGAGCTCAGCAGCGCCCTTGCCACCCAGGCTCAACTTCAAGAAGAAGTGGCGCAGAAGGCGCAAGCACTGCAGGAGCAACTGGCTTCGGAACGAGGGCGAGGAGAAGGAAGAAGTGGGCAGCAGCGCACTCGCAGCAGCGACTTGTCGCTTTCGTGCGTCAATGACGATGGCGAGAATGAAGAGTCCCTTGCGCAGTCTCGCATCGTTGCGATGTCTCCTGACAACGCTGACGAGAACAACGAAGACCAGCAACGAGGTGGCGAGGCTTCTTCGTCTTCCTTACAGAAGACACCCGTGAAGGGCAAGAACTTTAGCAGGACGGGAGCTGACAACAATGACGAGGAAGTGGCGAGGTTGCGAGCGACGGTGGCGGCGATGGAGAGCGAACGTGCCGACAAAGCGCAAGAATTGCTGGACATGATTGGCGAGGTATATATATGAAGGACGGAACATTCTTGATGTTGCACTTAATGAATTCAGTTCGGCTTCTTCTCATATTTTTTTACACATTACTTTTGGTTCGTTACCCTAACCTCTGCTCTGTGCTTTCTTTTTCTCTTGTCGTCAACCCACAAGGTCGCCCAATTAGAGGCCGAATGCAACGCCTTGCGAGAAGCTTCCACCACCAACGCCTCTCTGAGCCGCACGCAAATCGGCGGCGATGACGAGGACACCAAAGAGACCTCAAGCGCGGAGAAACGTGAGCTGGAGAAGTTGAAACAAGAGTGTGGCGAGGCCGTCGCAGCGCTCGCAACTTCTCAGGCCGAATGCTCGACTCTACGAGCAGAAGTGACGGCTCTAACTCAGGGCCTAGCCGCGGCCAGGGAAGAAGCAGCCGCAGCCGCCGCAGCGAACACTAAGAATGCTGCTGAGGATGATCAGAAGGATGGCACGCCTGGATCGAGCCCTGAAAACAACGATAACGACGACACAGTGCGCGGTGCTGGAGCTGAGCTGGCCGCCCGATTGGTGGAGCAGCAGAAGCGAGTTGCGGGTGGTCACGAGAAGAGCGACCAAGCGGCGAAGCAAGCGGCGAAAGTAGCGGCGAGTTTGAGGGCCCAAGTAGCTGCTCTGCAAGCAGCGCTCGACCGGGCGATGGACGAGAAGCTAGCGTTGCAAGAAGACGCCAAGACGGCGCACGGTCGCGCGGATGCCGCGGAAGCTACAGCGACTGCTTTGACCCGGGCTCGAAGTGCCGCTGAGGAAGAGGTGAGCGCGGGGGCACTGACGGTGGCAGAGCTAGAGAAAAAGCTGAGCGAGGCCAAGGAGGGATGGGAGAGTGCGAAGGAGGGAGCGGCTGCGGTGAAGCAACAACTGGAGGAGCAAAGCGCCGTGGCAGCAGAGGACATGGAGGTGCGATAAGGAGAAACTTTGAGTGATTACTTGGTTGTGCGTGTACGATAGAGGAAATGAGGTTATAGAATTACCTCAAAAGCCTTCAGTTTCTTCACAAATGTACCACTTTTCTTTTCTCCTTCATACTTCATTCGCTTGCTAACACACGCACGTCAACCACTCCTCAGGCCCTCGCCGCGGAATTAGTGGCCGTCGAAGAAGCTCGCGACGCTGCCACTCAAGCTCTAGCAGCGGCGCAGTCCTCTGCTGCTGCTAGTCCAATGGACGACGCCCAGCAGGCACCACCTACGATGCTCAACAGCAAAGGCGGCAGCAGTGGGAACATGGCCCACTTGCGAGGCCAATCCCCCGACGCTGCTTTTGACTTGCTCAAACGCACTCAGGTGCGCCGAAACGCCTTTTTGCATACTTCGATTGATGCTACGGTTTCTTCCTGGCTCATTTTTTTTATTTCCTCCTTTACATATGCAACTTTTCCTCTGTTCACTTCCTATAGACCATCGACTCGTTGCGTCGTGCCAATGCAGCCGCCGCCAGCAAAGCTCACGAATTGACAGTGAAATGTGCCGCTGCCGAGGCCCGTGCAGTAGCCGCCGAGGAGGCCGCTGCGGAGGCGAAAGAAGCACTCCACAAGCATCAGAACAGTAGCAACAAGGGAGCAGCAGCGCTTCAAGAAGCAGAAGCAGCGGCTAGTCTCGCAGCCAAAGAGGCCTCTGACGCAGCGACACGCCACGAAAGCAGCGTGGCTTCAGCTGAGGTTGCGAACCTCAAAGCAAAGCTCACCGAGGCCCTATCGTCGGCAGCGGAAGCGGCGACTCGTGCCGCCATCGCAGAAGAAGAAGTGGCGAATCAAGCGGCGATCGCCAAGCGGGCTCAAGAAGAGGATTACAAGCGACTTACCAAGCGAGAAGCGGAAATTCGCGCCGAAGTTACTGCGGAGCTAGCAACTGCTGCCAAGGTCAATGCGCTGAACCAAGAAGAAGAAGCAGCTGCGATGAACACGAAGAACAACGACAGCAGCAAGGCAGCCAAGAGGGCGGCGCAGGCTGCAGCGGCTGCGCAGAGTGCAGACGTGGCGAGGGCTACAGCAGCCGAGCGGGCAGCGGCTGAAGAGGCAGAAGAAGCAGTGGCGCTGGCCTTGCAACTGAGCGGCGAGGTATGAATTATGGTGTGCTTGCACATGTAATGTTTTTTGGCATTCATTTTGTCTTAAGGACTTGGTAGGAAGTACACGTGAACGGTATAATTTTGTGCCGTGCGCATGAGTACGTCTGTATTTCTCAAAAAAATATATATTAGGTGGCACACCTCAAGGCAGAGCTTGATGCCACCAGGGCCAGTCGAGACGCGCACGCACAGGCCGCCGAGCGCGCAGGAGCTGCCCTAAATGACAAGCACCTGCTGGCACCCCCTGCCACGAAGCCTAGTAGTAGGAAGATGACAGCGCTAGGAGAAACAGGAGACTCGTCCTCCAATAAGGAAAACCGAGACACGTCAACCACCACTCAAATGGCCCATCCACCAAAGAACAGCAGCAACAGTGGCAGTGGCGCAGCAGCACGGGCGGCTGCTCGAGCGCGGGAAGCGGTGCGGAAGGAAGCGGCTGCGCGAGTGCTGGCTCTGGAGACCACAGTGGCAAAGCAAGCAGCGCACATCGTGAGCCTCCGAGGCCAGCGCGACTGGCTCTGGCCGCTCCTCAACTTCCCCGTGGTGTTCTGGATGTCGCAGGTTGGTCTTTTAACCTTATCATGCGGCGCTAAACTTATATTACTTGAATTTTCTAATCCACACAATTCATCTTTTACTCCATTATAGTACACCTAAACCGTTGAGTCAATTCACTTGTCGTCTATCGCACGCAGGTGAGTAGCGAGTTTTCAACTTTCCTGGCAGTGTTCTTAGGCACTGTGACGCTACTAGCTGTCGCAGCGAAAATGGGCCTTTTTGATCGCGGCAGCTCCAACACCAGTGACTCGACCAGTAGAAGCGACCCATCGACTTCATCCTCATCGGGTGATGTGCCAACCAGTGAGGGCAGCTCAGGAGATGCGAGTAACCCAGATAACGCGAGCGGAGGAGTCTCGTCTCCACAGAGCAACGGCGATGGAGTTGGTGGTTGGGCGAGCGTGCTTCGGAGTGCATCCAAGCAGCATGACGTCACTTCCACGGCTGCCTTGGCCCTGATGGTGCTCTTCTTTGGGTGGGTGCTGGCTGTGAATCCGCTCGATGAA